>Ga0315296_10005192_pt1 | contig 10453 bp, 7 predicted proteins | sample YL17G14_18_MG_FD_203921 | JGI IMG/M metagenome (GOLD analysis project Ga0315296, IMG submission 203921) | Sediment microbial communities from Yellowstone Lake, YNP, Wyoming, USA - YL17G14_18 | ecosystem: Environmental > Aquatic > Freshwater > Lake > Sediment | place: USA: Wyoming | collected... | reverse complement strand
TCCTCCGCAAATGAGAATAACATCACCCGACTAAAATGAACGGAGTCGGTAAAAGAATGCTGAATTGTGGCCGGGGTGAGGTATATCACTTTGGTCGGGGATGTCACCCGCAGACCTCCCCTCTTTTCTGTTTTTTGGGTTCCGCGGACTCGGATTTCGCCTTGTCTAAGTTCTTGATCAGCGTGATGATCGAAAGTGCTTTATAACAATTATAACAAAAATCACAAACAACATGTATAAGACTTGTGCTGTTTGCGGTCGCAAGGTCTACAAACCCTTCGACCTGAAAAACCTCGCAGAAACACTACATGAAAAAAGTGTTTGACGCGCCCTTCAGAGACTTCTTTTCACAACCGATTCTCATCCCTGCAATAAGGTCTTGAGTTGTTCAATTCCGTTGGCAGGGGGCGTGGTTGCGGTTGGGCAGGGTTGGTGAGGTTTTTGTGGCTCGGGTTGTGGCTGGTGGTAAAGTTACTATTCCCCTGTTGGTGCGGGAAGTGTTGAAGATTGAGGAAGGCGACTACGTAAGAGTAAACATAAGCGAAGTCATCAAGAAAAAGCAGCGGCAGGAGAAGAAAGGTGGAAAGAAGTAGAAGGTTTGAGCTGGTTTAGTTGATCCTTCAGGGGTTTTTGTTTTGTTGTTTCTTTAAAGAAGAATGATGCCTTAATATCGAAGTGTTGACTGCTCTGAATATTTCTCTCGATAGATTTCGTCCAGTTCATATCTTGACATGATTCTATCAGTTCCATTGGCACGCACATAGGGTCCTCTGTCTCGAACGAAGTAGGGCTTGTCTTCTCCTTCGTCAACACGTATGATGATTACTTCTCTTTGACCGAGTTTGCGTCTTTCTACATTGTATTCTACTGGTTCTTCGCAGTGGCTCCGTAAAACATTAGCAATGGTATCTTCAATTCTGGGGTCCGTCATGCCGACTACCTTGGCGTGATCATCAACGCCTAGCAGAACGATTCCGCCGATGCCATTGGCAAACGCTACAACCGTTTCAGCGAATTCCTCTGGCTTCCCCAAGCCTTCCTTATATTCAAGAGTTTCAGTCTCCCCGTGCTGAATCATCTCCATTATCTCATACTCAGGAATATCGACAACCACACCTCTGGGGAGCGTTTGCCAAGACAAGTAGATGTCTCTCCTATCGATCATCTCGTTCGTGGTTCTAGAAATCAGAGCAATGTGAAGACGGTCTGGGTTGAAGCCCAGAGTTGCTTGGCCCGAGCTGTTTTCAAATAGAATGTCTTGGTGCATCGTTTTCCCCTCGCCTTCAAAATAACTCTTTCCGACTAGGTCCTTTTCGTTTACTTCGAGAGCCTGGACTTTGATAGAAACAACCGTTGTTCCTATTCTGAATTCTTGGATTCTTGCACCGTAGTTTGGCAAGCAAATTAAGAGTCCGTAGGAATCAGAATATCGGCTGAGATCAATGCCTATGAATTCATTTATCGCATCATGAACCCGTGGAAACAGAGGCAATTCGGAGGACACTAAAGGTTCCTTTGGGTTTGATGGATTGGAATTTGGGCGATATTGATACCTTTCGAAAAACCATCCAATTCCCAAATAATCATCGCCACTGTCGTATTTGTATCCATCTACGAAATGTCCCTCCACACGTACTTTGTGATCACCTAAGACAATCTCTACACTTGCATCATAGGGCAGTTTCTTAATGATCTCGATAAACTCACTTAATGATAAAAAGTCCTCGATTAAGGCGAAGTTTCCGTAGTTCATTGACTTCTTAACGCCTTGCTCAGAGCGATGCAGGGGCAAAATCTTTGTTGCGTAATTCCACCATGCGTCGTCACGTTTCACTAGTGCACTTTTGATCGAAACCCCGCTATACGTAGGTCTGCGTCTTTCGATAATGCTGAGTATTTCGTCGATCAGCTTTTGATGAGATGAGGACATACAAACCACCCTATAGTGTGCATCAAGCAGTCATTTATCTTTCGTCTTAACGTGGGATTGACAATGCTTATTGGTGTGTTTGGTTCTTATGCTAAATGGTTTTGGTTCGTATGAAGCCCGAGGACAGAGCCAGGCAAAAGATTGATGCGTTGCTTGAGGCTGCTGGTTGGCAAGTTCAGGATTTTAGAGACCTGAGTCTTGGGGCTTCTTTGGGTGTTGTTGTGCGTAATTTTCCTTTGAAGTCTGGGTTTGGGTTTGCTGATTATTTGTTGTTTGTTGATAAAAGGGCTGTTGGCGTTTTGGAAGCTAAGCCTGAAGGTACCACTTTAAGTGGAGTTGCTGAGCAATCGGGAAGGTATGCTTTAGGCTTGCCTGACAATATTCCTCATGTGAGCGTGCCACTTCCTTTTTCTTATGAAAGTACGGGTTCAGAGACTTTTTTCAGGGATTTGCGTGATCCTGATTCGCGTTCGAGACGAGTGTTTGCGTTTCATAAGCCCGGGACTTTGCTGGAGTGGGTGTTTCAACCGAAGACTTTGAGGGCAAGGCTTAGGGAAATGTCGCCTCTCATCGAGGAGGGTTTGAGGAAGTGCCAAGTTGAAGCTATTGAGAACTTGGAGGTTTCCTTTGCCGGGTCGAAGCCGAGGGCACTTATTCAAATGGCTAGCGGTAGCGGGAAGACGTTTGCGGCTGTTACCTTTGTTTATCGTTTGATCAAGTTTGCGAAGGCGCGGCGTGTTCTATTCTTGGTTGACCGGAATACGCTTGGTAAGCAGGCTACGCAGGAGTTTCAGCAGTTTAGGACGCCTGATGATGGGCGGAAGTTCACTGAGTTGTATAATGTTCAGCGGTTGACGTCGAACAAGATAGACGACGTGAATAATGTTGTGGTTACTACGATTCAGCGGCTTTACTCGATGTTGAAGGGAGAACCCGACTTAGCTGACCCAACGGTTGAGGAGGGTTCGCTGTTTGAAGTGGCGCCGAAGGATATGAAGCCTGTTGAGGTTGCGTACAATACTGACATTCCGATTGAGATGTTTGATTTTATTGTTACTGATGAGTGTCACAGGTCGATCTATCATCTTTGGCGGCAGGTTTTGGAGTATTTTGATGCTTTCATTATTGGGTTGACTGCTACGCCTTCTATGCAGACTCTTGGGTTTTTCAATCAGAATCTTGTCATGGAGTACGGTCATGATAGGGCTGTTGCTGAAGGCGTGAACGTCGCATATGAGGTTTATAGAATCGCCACTGAGATAACGCAGAAGGGAAGTAAGGTTAACGCTGGTTTCTATGTTGACAAACGTGACAGGCTGACGAGAAGGATGCGGTGGGAGCGGCTTGATGAGGATTTGGTTTATGAAGGGCGTCAGTTGGACCGGGATGTTGTTGCTCCTGACCAGATAAGAACCGTAGTGCAAACCTTTAGGGACAGGTTGTTTACTGAGATTTTTCCGGGTAGGCGAGAAGTTCCCAAGACTCTTGTTTTTGCGAAGGATGATTCTCATGCTGAGGATATTGTTCAGATAATAAGGGAGGAATTCAGCAAGGGAAACGAGTTTTGCAAGAAGATCACGTACAAGACGACTGGAGAAAGAACTGAAGACTTGATTGCTAGTTTTCGTAATTCGTATTTTCCGCGTATTGCCGTGACCGTCGACATGATTTCAACCGGGACAGACGTTAGGCCTCTGGAATGTTTGCTCTTCATGCGTGATGTGAAGTCTAACGTGTATTTTGAGCAGATGAAAGGTCGCGGCACCAGAACCGTTTCCTCAACGGACTTGAACGCGGTGACTCCGGACGCGTTTAGCAAACTTGGTTTTGTTGTCGTCGACGCGGTTGGAGTCTGTGAGAGTGATAAGACTGATTCACGTCCTTTGGAGCGCAAGCGTAGTGTCCCGTTTGAGAAATTGGTTATGTCTGTGGCTTTAGGCGCTAGGGACGAGGATTCTCTTTCTTCTCTTGCAGGAAGGCTTGCGCGGCTGGACAAGGAAATCAAAGACAAGGACAGAGCAGAAGTCGAGCGGGCTGCGGGCGGCAAGAAGCTAGGTCACGTTGTGAACGAGCTTTTAGACGCTGTTGATTATGATAAGCAGCTTGAGAAGGCCAAGGAGCTTTTCAAGACAGACAATCCAACAGCGGATCAGGTCGAGAAGGCTTATGAAGAGCTGGCTAAGAGCGCATGCAGCCTTTTTGACAATCCAACGTTCAGAAACACAGTCATTGACGTTAAGAAGCGAAGCGAGCAGATAGTAGACACGATAAGCAAGGACGCTGTGATTTATGCTGGTCCAGATGTGCGAGCAAAGACAGAGTTAGCCAAACTTCGGGTTAAGACTTTCACGGAGTTCATTGAAAACAACAAGGAAGAACTAACCGCTTTGCAGATTATCTACAGCAAGCCGTATGGTCAGCGGCAGTTAACATACGAGGCGATTAAACAGCTTGCAGAGGCCATTGAGAAACCGCCATACAACATGACGCCTGAGCTTCTTTGGATGGCATACCAGCAGTTAGAAAAATCTAAGGTCAAAGGCGCAGGTCCACAGAAGCTTTTGACGAACATCGTTTCGCTTGTAAGGTTTGCGACTGGCACAGTTGATGTTTTGGAGCCGTTTAGTGATATCGTGAATCGCAGATTTATTGAGTGGTTAGGCGAACAAGAAAAGAGTGGAAGGAAGTTCACGCCTGAGCAAAAAGAATGGTTGACTATGATAAAGGATCATATAACAACTTCATTAAGTATTGGAATGGACGATTTTGAAAACGTGCCATTTAACCAGAAAGGCGGAGCAGTCAAAGCCTATGAGTTATTTGGACAGGAGTTTGGTAGGATTATGGAAGACCTAAATACGGTGCTAGCAAGATGACGGCGGCGCAACTCAGCTTACATAAACTACCTGAAAGCTGGGCATGGACAAGAATAGGGGATATTGCGGAAACAGTTACAGGAACTACTCCATCAAAAAAAGACCCCAACAATTATGGCGACTTTATCCCATTTGTGAAGCCTCCAGAACTTGATGATAGCATTATTGACAGTGCATATGACAATCTGTCAGAAAAAGGTGCAAAGCTTGCACGAATACTGCCTCCTGAATCAGTCTTAGTATCTTGTATAGGCATTCTTGGAAAAACAGGAATCAACAAAATGCGTGTTGCATTCAACCAGCAGATAAATGCAGTTATCTTCCCAAATGGCATTGTGCCTAGATTTGGTTTCTACTACTTTCAGACACTGGAAGCAAGAGAATGGCTCAACAAGATTTCCTCTGCGACAACTGTTACAATTGTTAACAAATCAAAGTTTGATACAACCCCATTTCCGGTAGCACCCACGAATGAACAGCATCGTATTGTTTCTAGGGTTGAGGAGCTTTTTACTATTCTTGATGCTGGGGTAGAGTCGCTTAAGAAGGTTAAGGCGCAGTTGAAGCGTTACCGCCAAGCAGTCTTGAAATACGCTTTTGAGGGCAAACTGACCGAAGAATGGCGCAAGACCCAGGAACATCAAATGGAGCCGGCAACTAGACTGTTAGAACAAATAAGGCAGGAACTTCAACAGAAATGGAATCTAGAGAAGAAAGGTCGATATCAGCAACCGTTACTGTCAGACATAAAATCCCTTCCCAAATTGCCACCAGGCTGGTGCTGGGCGTCCGTTGACGAGTTATCAATAGTTGTAAGAGGTGCCTCACCTCGTCCTGCTGGTGATCCTAGGCTTTTCGGAGGAAACATTCCGTGGATTACAGTCGGACCCTTAACGGCGGATGAACAGCCATATTTGCGGAATGTTCACGAGACTGTGACTGAGGCGGGGCGCAATGTCAGTCGATACGTAGAGCCAGACACGTTATTGTTGACGAACAGCGGAGCTACGTTGGGAGTCCCCAAAATAACACTTGTTGGAGGTTGCATCAACGACGGCGTTGTTGCACTTCTTCATGCCGATTATCCCTTAAAGCTTTACCTTTACTACTTTCTCAAATCACAAACAAGACGATTACGTTACATAAACCAAGGAGCAGCCCAGCCCAATCTGAATACAGGCATCGTAAAAGCAATCCAGGTCCCAGTTCCTCCGTCCGAAGAGCAAGAGCAGATCGTCAGCAAAATCGAGAGCTTATTCACAAAGGCAAATAGCGCAGAAATGAGTGTCGTTAGAGGAATCAGGATTTCTGAATCACTGAAACAGGCTGTTCTCGCGAAGGCTTTCAGGGGGGAACTGGTTCCCAAAGACCCTATCGATGAACCAGCCGACAAACTATTAGAGCGTATTCGAGAGGAGAGAACAAAGTCTAAGGGTGAAAAGGACACAGACAAGAAGAAAAGCAATCCAAAGCAGTTGGAGTTGTCCACTTATGTCAAATGAATCCGCTTCACTGGTTCAGAAAGTTTGGAACTACTGCAACGTCCTAAGAGACGACGGAGTAAGCTACGGCGACTACGTAGAACAACTAACCTACCTGCTCTTCCTAAAAATGGCTGATGAACAAACCAAACCACCCTTCAACAAACCCTCCACAATACCCCAAGGCTTAGACTGGCAAAGCCTACTTGAGAAAGACGGAGCCGCCTTAGAAACCCATTACCGATACATTCTAGAATCACTAGGCAAGGAAAAAGGCCTGCTCGGCGTAATCTTCAGGAAATCCCAAAACAGAATCCAAGACCCAGCTAAACTCAAACGCCTCCTCGAACTCATCAACGCTGAAACTTGGATAGGCCTTGACATAGACGTTAAAGGAGAAATCTACGAAGGCTTACTCCAGAAAAACGCAGAGGACATCAAAGGCGGAGCAGGACAATACTTTACACCAAGATCGCTCATCAAAGCCATCGTGGAAGTCATGTTGCCCGAACCAGGCATGACAATCAATGACCCAGCCTGCGGCACAGGCGGCTTCATCATAGCCGCGCATGACTACATATCTAGAAGCCACCAACTGGACGTAGAACAAAAACGCTTCCTCAAAAATGGAACCTTTAGCGGAAAAGACATTGTCGACGCAGTGGCACGCTTATGCGTAATGAACCTCTACCTCCACGGAATAGGCGGAGACCAAAGCCCAATAGAAGTCGGCGACTCCCTCATATCAGACCCAGGCACACGCTACGACATAGTAATGACTAATCCGCCCTTTGGCAAAAAAAGCAGCATAACCATAATGAACGAAGAAGGAAAAGCCGACAAAGAATCACTGACATACGAACGCCAAGACTTTTGGGCAACAACCAGCAACAAACAACTAAACTTCCTCCAACACGTCAAAACCCTACTGAAAATTAATTGAAAAGCCGCCATAGTCGTCCCAGATAACATCCTCTTTGAAGGCGGAGCAGGCGAAACCGTAAGACGAAAACTACTGCACGAATGCGACGTCCACACACTGCTTCGTCTTCCAACAGGAGTATTCTACGCCCAAGGCGTCAAAGCGAACCTACTCTTCTTTGACCGCAGACCCGCAAGCGAAAATCCATGGACGCAAAAACTCTGGATATACGACCTACGCACAAACCAGCACTTCACACTCAAAACAAACCCCCTACGCTACGAAGACCTCCAAGACTTCACAAAATGCTACAACCCACAAAACCGCCACGACAGAAAAGAAACAGAACGCTTCAAACCCTTCAACTATAACGATCTGATCCAACGTGACAAAGCGAACCTGGACATAACATGGCTCAAAGACGAAAGCCTAGAAGACACAGCAAACCTACCACCCCCAGACGTACTCGCAAGAGACATAACAGAAAACCTGCAAGCTGCACTCGAACAATTCAATAGTATAACCGAAGACCTAGAAGGAAGCGAGAAGCTTCAACTGTAGCGAAGAACGTATTGCCTAACATCTGACTCTGAAGACTGTAACCATCGATGCATGAATCGCTACCAGATCATTCAGCAGAATCTTATCTATTTTCTCTACAACATCTCATAACATCCGACAACCTTGATATTCTTCGCAACCGGCGGATACATTTGAGGTCAATGCAAAGATGAGCGCCTTAAGACATGGATTATACCGCATCGGCTTCATGCTCTGTGACCGCTGCACCATGAACGCAAACTGTGAACAATTCAACCCAGACTCCGTCTGCGCCATCGAAAAAGACGCCTATGAGCAACTGGTCAAGGAATTAACCAAACATTACAAGCTAGACATGGTTGCAGACAGGATTTTGGCTGAAAGAGCAGCCATGTACTTGATCAAGATCTCCAGAGTTGAAACCCACGAAGCCACCAGCGGCGTAACCCAAAAATCACTATTCCTAGGCAACTACATCACCCGCCTAGACAACACCCTACGCGGATTCCTCAACGACCTAGCCGTCTCCAGACTCAAACGCAAAAGCTTGGAAAAAACAGAACAACTCATGGTCAACATCGAAGACATACTCGAACGCCTAGCAACCAGACCCATATTCGTGCAGAAGGAAAGAAGAACCGCACATGGAGCCATGTACACTGACACGCCAACCATAATCATGCCGACTCTCCCACCACACATCATCGAGTACCAGAACATACTCAGCGAATGGCGAAAAGAAACGCACACACTCCGCGCACTGCTGGCGAAAAAACACAAATGAACACCATACCACAAAACGCCCTAATACCACTCACAGAACTAAGCCGCTTCCTAAGCCAACTTACAGAAAACAAAGAACCCATCACAATACTCAAAGACACTATACAAGCCATGGACACTTATTCAGACTACTTCTTCAACCAACCATGGCCACGAAAACACCACTACAACCAAACCACAGACTATTCTCCAACAGACCTAGATTTCATCAACAATCAACAGCAAAGCGAAGTTTTCAACCCTCTGCACCTGCTCTGCATAAAGAAAAACATCAACCACCAAAACGGCTTCCTACCAATCGGCTTCCTCTGGACCCTATGGGCACTCAATCAAAAGCTAAACACAAACAATCAAGACCCACTCTTAAACATCCAAGCAGACCCTTCACTCTTCGCAAGACTACTCGTAAACTGGCATCCCTTCCCATACCAAGAAAAACTCCTAGCCGACCTGTCCAAACGCATAGTAAGCTGCTGGGGCAGACAATGCGGCAAAACCACCACCGTCGCAGTCAAAGCCATCCACTACGCATACACCAACCCAAACGTAACCGTTCTAGTTGCATCACCCAGCCTAAGACAAAGCATAATCATGCTAGACCGAATCCAAGAACTAACTGAAAAGAGCTTCATACTAAGCCAAGGCGTAGCCAAAAAAACCCGAACCGCAATCCAACTACTCAACAATTCCGTAATCGTGGCGTTGCCGTGCAGCGAGAATTTACTACGAGGATACACCGCTGACCTAATCATCTGCGACGAAGCCGCCTTCATGCCCGAAGAAGTCATCACACAAGTAATGTTTCCAATGCTAAGCGCCACAGACGGCGGAGCCATCTTCCTGAGCACACCATGGGGCAAAAACCACTTCTTCCACAAAGCCTACACCAGCCCAAACTACAGCGTACACCATGCGAAGTCAACCGAAAACCCACTAATAAAACCCGAATTCCTACAAGAACAAAGGCGCATCTTACCAGACGAAATCTACCGCAGCGAATACCTAGCCGAATTCACCGAAACAGCCCACTGCTTCTTCCCACAAGACTTGATACGAACCTGCATAGACCCAACCATAGAACAAATCACAGACCCACAAACAGCACCAGACGGCACATACTACGCTGGAGTAGACTTCGGCAAACTCAACGACCACACAGCAATAGCCATAATCAAACACGAGCAAGCCACGCTGAAACTAGTATACATCCACGAATTTCCCTTAGGCACGAAATACAGCCACGTCATAGGCTTCACAGCAAACGCAAACAAGAGAATGCAATTCGAAAAACTATGCATAGACCAAACAGGCGTAGGCGAACCCATACAAGAAGAACTACGAAACCAAGACATCCCCAGCACAGAAGGCATAACCTTCACCGTTCAAACAAAAGAGGCGCTTCTAACCAACCTCAAACTCAACATGGAACAGGAAAGGCTGAAATTACCATACAACCGACACCTAATCCAACAGATCAACCAGCAACAATACGAGTACACCAAAACCGGACACCTAACTTTCAATCATCCCACAGGCACACATGACGATCAACTGTGGGCACTGAGCCTAGCAGCATACGCAGCCCAACGCCAACCAGAACCCACACTGAAAATAGCAACATAACCAAGCCACAGAGATCAGCCACTTCATATTCCGTTTTCCGTAACATCGTTGACTGTGAAACATCGCTTATTAGATGTCTGCCATCTTAAGATATATTTGACGAAGGGAGAGAAAGGAGACCCGCCTACAATGTTTGAGGAATTTTCAACCGGTGCTGGACAAACGGTTGTGGTGCTGTTCTGGCTCTTCTTGGCAATGATATTCATCTGGGGCTTAACCTGGTCTAGAACGAAGCCTGAGACGAAGACCAGTTAAGCGTTTCTGATGTTGACTAGGTATGCTTCTTCTATGTTACGCC
>Ga0315296_10005191_pt1 | contig 10453 bp, 8 predicted proteins | sample YL17G14_18_MG_FD_203921 | JGI IMG/M metagenome (GOLD analysis project Ga0315296, IMG submission 203921) | Sediment microbial communities from Yellowstone Lake, YNP, Wyoming, USA - YL17G14_18 | ecosystem: Environmental > Aquatic > Freshwater > Lake > Sediment | place: USA: Wyoming | collected... | reverse complement strand
TTTTCGCTGGTTTCTTCGTACCATTTGTACTGTTCTTCGCCTATGAGCTGCTTGAAGGTGTCCATGTCTAGTGTGCATTTGAGTTGTCTGGTTGGTATGATGGTTTTGGCGTGTTTCTCGGCGTCTGATTCTTCGATTTGAATTGGCAGCATGATGCTGAGTGATTTGCTGATGAATAAGACGGTTTCGTGGATTCTTGCGATTGCTTGGCTGCTGGTTTCGTCTATGTGTTTGGCGAATTTCTCAATTAGATTGTCAAGGTCTGGGTTTGTTGCGAGTTTTCTGACTGAGTGTAGTGCTTGTTTTTCGCGTTGTGTGATGTGTTCGATTTTGTTTCTGTGATAGTAGGCTGTTTTTGTCAATGCTTTTGCGTGTTCTTGCGGGTTTGTTATGGTTTTTGGATCGTGTTTTTTTTCGTATAGTGCTTGGATTGCTTCGTGTTGGGCTGTTTGTATTCGTGTTTGTCCTCGTGAGCAGGTTTGATTCAGCAGGTAGATGGCTGTGTCTGTGTCTGCGTTAGCTAGGATTAGTGCTGCTGTTGTGGTTATCCAGCCTACGCGTTTGAGGCTCTCTGAGCTGACTTTGTCTATTGTGTCCATGCTGGTGTGGTAGAACATGTCTGGCCATTGTAGTAGCATGATGCAGGGTACGGCTATTGTGGAGTCTACGAATACGTGGTGGTCGCTTCCGCCGCTGTGCATGCTTTCGGCGTATCTGAATGTTGAGGATGTGCCGAATGCGGTTTCGTGGTCGAATTCTTTGATTGTGTCCTCTGTTAGGTTGAGGATTAGGTCGTTGAGGTATGATGGGTGGGAGTCGGGTGTGCGGTCGATGTTTAGTGTGGATTTGCAGAGTTCTTGGTTTTGGCCTACCATGTCTAGGTTGATTCCTGCGATTAGGTGGTTTGCTGCGTCGGGATGATCGTGTAGGTATGCGACGGTTCCGCTGAATTCTGGGACCCACATGAACCGTATGGTTCTATTGGGGCGGGCTATTTTGCCTGAGGTGATCAGTGTTTGTATTGTGCGGGCGATTTCTATTAGTAGTCCGCTGCCTGAGGCGTTGTCGTTGGCACTAGGTTGGGGGTGACAGAGATGTGCTATTATGAAGATTTCCTCGTTTGGTTTTTCGGAGCCTTGGATTGTGGCTGTTACTACGTCTAGGTTTCCTGGGAATAGTCGTGCGTCGACTTTGGCGTGGAGTTTGACGGTTTTTTTGTCGCGTAGGAGGTTTCTTAGGTGGTTTCCTTGGCGTTTGGATAGGCTGAAGCCGAATTGTACTTTGGGTAGGTTTTCTGCGGTGGGCCATATGCCTTGGTATCCGTGGGCGTCGGGGATGTCTATGCTTTCGCGTACGTTTCGGAATTCCTGTGCTAGTGTGTCTGTGATGACGCCTGCGGCGCCGCGTTTGAAGACGGCTTCCTCGTGTACGATTCTGGCGCGTCCGGTTGCGAGTACGAGTTTGTTTTTGACGTCTTTGCCTTCGTAGTGTTCGGGTTTGGTTCCTTTGTCTACGTCTATGAGTTCGGCTGTTGTGCCCTTTGGTGGTGTGGCGTTGCTACAAGTATGAAGCGATGTTGGGATGTCTGCGTAGCGTGTTATGAGTTGGTGTTCTGGTTCTATTATTCGTAGTTCGGCGCTTTTGACTTCCCAGCCCATGGGCGAGGGGTAAGTCCAGTATTTTTTGGCGCCGTCGCTTGTGAATTGCTCTATTTTTGCGTCCTGTATGCCTATGTCTAGTAGTTGCTGTTTGACGTGTTGTGCGGCTTGGTGAAAATGTGTGGAGGCTTGGATGCGGTGGTAGTGGCTGATTTGTTCCACGTAGTTTTTGGCGTTTTCGCCTGAGAGTTCCTCTTTGACGTGTTTTTTGAGTTCGGGGTTCATGGCTGAATGTTAGATATCATTGGCGTATTTGTGGTTTTATGTTGTTGTCTCGTTTTGGTGGGAAAGAGGGCTAGTATGAGTGCTGAAAAATTTTTTCAGTGTGAAAGCTAGGCTTTTCTGTTTGTGTTTCAGGTTCGGTTCTTGGTTCTGTATGGTGTTTCTGGGGCTGTTTGAGGGTGTTTTGTGGTGCGGTTCTGCATGGTTTGTGGTGCGTTTCAACATAGTTTGTGGTGCGCTTCCATGTTGCTAAGCGTGACGTTTGCGCATGTTGCTAGGGCTCTGCGGGAAAACGAATTTTAGAAGAAGAAGGTAACTAATCCCTTATACCTTCTTCTACCATTGTTAGTCAGCTGAAAGCTGTGTGGACATCGTCATCAGAGTGTTCTCGGTGACATCAACGAGTTTGAGCGTTGTTTCTTGGGGTCTGTTTGGGTTTTTGTATGGTGTTCTGGGGTCTGTTTGCGCTCTGTCTTCGTCACTGTTTACGCGTAGCTTCGTCAACGTCGCATTGTTGAGCCCGTTTCTGTTTCAGATGTTATTAACTTCCGTTAAGAAACCGTAATGATACTGAAGGGGGTCTGTTGCTCAGAAGTAGTAGTCCGCGCCGCGTGTACGTTGACTACTTCTTCTATGTTGGTTTCTGGGGAAAGGTAATGCTTAAAGGCTTTCTGTCTATTTTTGGTATGCGTATGCCCTTTTTTAGTTGGGCGGGTAGATCAGTTTGGTATGATCGCAGCGTTGGCATCGCTGAGGCCGCGGGTCCAAATCCCGCCCCGTCCACCATAAATGAAACAGTCAATTTTATGACGAATTGTCAGCGTAGAGCGGCTAAGAACGTTTCTGAGGTTAGTGTGTTGATTGGGCATGAGTTTGACTACGATACAGATATGGAAGGCGTCAAAATCCTCAGAAAACGCAAATAGCTTCCAATCCCCACTCTTTTTATCTATTCCTCAGCCATTCTAAAAGGAATTGCCTCAGAGTTCCTGCTTGTCTTATGAAGTCATGTAGAAGAGGATAATTCGCTAATTGGGAGGTTGGAACATGAAAATGAACAAACGGGTTATCATGTGTGTAGCTAAACTGAAATGTTGGGTCATCAATATCTCGCAAACGAATGGGAGATAGATTGTTCCGCCAATCTGCCTGAATTACTTGAAAGCGCATATGCTCAATTCTATCACCAATCAGTTTGATTGGCGTAAACTCTATGGGTAACTGGAGCAGCCCATGAATGTAGAACCAAGTTCTGCAGCCATAGTTCCTCAATTCATCATCAGTAAAAGACTCTTCGAAGAGTTGCCAAAGCCCAACATTGTCAAATCCCCAACGAAGAAGAGCCAAAGACTGCTCAATACCTTTGTAAAACGATTGACTTACTCTGGTGTCAGTCTTTCTGTAGAGTTTTATCTCTATGGCTCTCAGTTTCTCCGCAATGCCTGCTCCAGAAGTATCTGGGGGCTCCAAGATTATTATATCCATTTCTGGCTGAAGCGGAGGACATAGTTCGTGAAAAACTTCATACCAGATTTTTCTGATTCTTGGGCTTCTGGAAGGACACTTGTTGGCATAGATTCTGAATAGCGGAAACTTTCTTTGCAGCCTACTCGCAAGTTCACGAGTTAGGACGATTTCTCGTCTTTTGAATTCTCTTTCGCTCATGGCTTATTCCTCAGCGCACGTCAAATCACTCCATATATGCCAACCCATGTCTCCAAAGGTCTGAGTAAAATCGGTTATAGTTTTCCATCGCTAATTTGCGTGATCAGAAACACATCGAGAATCGTCAGGGCAAATGCTAAAATGGCGGGCAGAGAAAAAAGAAAAAAGGCATTAGCATAACTAGGAACAAGTTCTGTATTCAGAAGTTTCGCCCAGATTAAGAGCGGATTGAAGCCTTGGCTCCAGATTCTGAAAATTGCGTATGAAATATAGATGACAATGACGAATGACCCAAGATTTGTGTCTTCTATCTTGATTGGTAGTTTTGACATTATGCGTGCTCCAAAAATTGTGAGACCAAGAAGGGCTGCCAATAGAGTCAACGTTGATGCCCCAGCAGTCCCCCAAAGAGTAACATTCCAATTGCCTAGAATTTCAGATGCGAACATCAATAACAGCAGCAGTAATGTTAAGAAGTAACCGATATACACATGCAAACTCGTTCTTGAGCGCATTAGTCTCTTTCTCTTCCACGTGACGTCAAAAAGGAGAGCAGAGGCTACAATTATGAGAGCCACATAAATTGCTCCGCTAAAGAAAAGAGCGATTCCTTGGACTGCCCCGCTCAGAACATCTCGGACAATATTCGGTCTGACACCCATGAAGTGACGTGAGACATCATCAAGGCTGGGAACATTTCCATGAATCAACCATGTGACTGCAAAAGGCAAGAATACAAGAATAAGCATGAGTAGGACCAAGACCTTGAAAGCATAACTCGTAAACGAACGTTGCTTGCTCATAGTTTGTTTCTCCGTCACTTCCTGCTTTTCCATCTTTTTAGTCTTCCACCATGTCTCTTTTAGTATCTCGTCTATCTTTCCACGCAATTCAGTCTCTCGTGCAAGGTGGACACCTGAGTAGTCCGTCCACCGTTTGTGAAGAAACTTCTTCTGCCAGATTTGCTCTGGGGTCTCGATTCTTGACCCGTCTTTCTGTATGAGTATCCCAGTGGGTGCCTTTCGGAAATCCTCTGCGGCGTCTCGAAGCCGTGTTGCCTCATACTCCGTGCCCTTAATGAAACTGTAAACCCTTGCCAACTTTCTGATTTGCTCTGATTTCAGCAACCTGATCTGTCCGCTTGATATGGCAGAATCCCAAATGTCTGGATAGAGCAACGAGCCTGCCCCCGTGAGTTTATTCCCTGTTTCTCCCAGTTCCTCACGTAGGTCTCGTAGCAGATTCCTTCTGCTCAGGTATTTTCTGACCCATTCAACAAGTCTGTCCAGTCCAAATGCGGCAAGGACCCCGAAGAAGGGTGGAAGGAAAGAAAACCAGTCCATCAGTCAGTCAAACCCCCCAAGCATGGCACAATCATTTTTACTTACCGTCCGTTCCCATTTCTTTCAGAGGGTTTTTCTTTATAAGCGATCTGCTTCACAATAGAATCACTGGTGTTACTATGGCGAAAAGGGAAGACGAGTATGAGGAAGAACCCTTTTTTGAAGGACTTTCGAAGTTTATCAAGGACAACGAGAAGTTTCTGCTTGAGTTGCTGGGTAAGTGGTCAAAATCTTCTTCAAGACAATTCTATGCTAAAATACTTTTGGTTGGGATAGTGGTTGTCATGAGTGGCTTGTTGGCTGGATTTGACAAAATCAGCGGAGAAACCTTGGCTGGAATCATCGGCGTAGTGCTTGGCTACATTCTGGGCAAAGGCGTCTTGTAGCCCCTTTTCCTCTTTTTTCTTAGATTTCGAGAGCAAGAGCCTCTTTTGTGGTGATTGGCGCGCGCCCTTCATATTATTTTGCCATTCTTGATAACAACAAAATGCCTTCTCACCATCTGCGAATCTTTTGTCAGCAGTGAGTTGATTTCAGCAATCATTCGGTCAGGAATCCATTGCTTGAAAGCATGAGCAAACTGTTGGAAGGATTGAATCAAGATGAAGAAGATTAGTCCTATGCATTCTGAGGCGTAGTCCACGTTAAGAACTGGATGCCAGAGAATGCTGTCCCCCACTATATGCTCACTCCAGCCCTTGAAAGATGGATGACTATAATTGCACAATACCCAATAGAATTCCTTGTATGCCTTCCAAAGAGTAGGAGTTTTCGAGAACAGCTCTTCTCTTATCTTTTTTTGAGTCCACTCTATCCTGAAGGTTTCAGGATTTGAAAACCAGTTCTTAGCCAATTCGGGTTTCTTTCTGAAAAGACGCATATAAAGTGAATTTTCAAGCCCCACTCTAGCAAGAACTTTGGCTGACGCATACCCACCATTGAGCAAACAGACTGTTGAGAAATGAACCAGTTCTCTATTGCGAGCGAAAAGATTCATCAGGGCTGGAAGAACTGGGTCCGTGGAGAATTCTTTTGTTGCGTTTTTTGAGACGCCTGTTATTCTTCTCATAAGATTGGTGCTTGCCAGAATAAGTCTCATTTCCTCAGGAAATATCTGCTCAGTTCGCTTCATTACACTTCTATCTATCAGAGCGGTCTCTCGTTTTTCAGGCTCGTCCATACCAGACTCATCTATTCGGGATTTTATTAAAGCCTTCTTGGTTTGCAGAGTATCTCCTGCTCTGCATCATCGTCTCCCAGAATCTTTGCTCGTATTCTTAATCTGCATTTCTTGTTCCAGCACCGTATCGTAAGTATGTCACCTTCCTTTTCAATGTGAAATGCAGTTGCGCCTCCCTTTGAAGGGCAGTCTGGCTCTGGGCATCTAAACATCTTCCCCACATCTTCACCTCCTTGTTCTTAGGCAGTCTTTTGCACCTCTCGGGGCAAGGTTGAGCAAGTTTCAGAAAGCAGTCACTTCAAGTTGTCTTCAATGACTTTCTTTTCTTGTTCGGTTATTCCATAAATCGTGTAAACCAGTTCGTCGATTTCTGAATCAGTTTTCTCTATCTCCTCTTCTATCATGACTCTCTCGTCCGTTCCTTTGTCACCGAGAACGGCAAGTCGCTCGTTAAGGGACAGCATTCTGTTTGCAAGTTCAATGAAAACAGAGTTGTCTATCTCGATATTCGGTAAAGGAATCTTGCCAAGGTAGTAATCGTCTAAATCCATTGTTCTTATGGCTTTGGAGAAAACGTATCTGTAAGCATACCACGAAGCCAGTTTTGAGTTTAGCAGACATAAGAGGAATTCCAGCGAATAGTTTCTGTCTGTTAATACTGTGTTCTCAACAGTATCTACGTTCATCAAACCTTCTCTGTCCAAAGCAGACATTATGATGATGTGGTCTTTAGGTTTGGTGACATGTGCAACGATTCGTTGAGATATTATCTTGGGCTGTTGCAGAAAATTTGCCTTTTTCTTGTTTTCTTCTATCACTTCTTCTGGCAGAAATTCTCCACTAGACCAGAAGTTATAGCGTGAAATCGTCTTGCCCTTTACGACTGGGTATTTCGTCTTCTCTTTGACTAAGTATTTTTGGGATGGTAGCCCTCTGCCAGTTTTCGTTATGCTAGACAAATACTTCGATGATTGGCTCATTTTCTTGAATATCTCAAAATCCTTCTTTTCTCCGTGCAGAATTAATGAATCTGTCGAATCAATGAATTTCTTGTCAATGGATATGCTCTCTTTGGAGAACATGTCTTGAAGGACATACTCTTCTGTTTTGGCGGATTTGTCAAGAATTATTATCATCTGTTCTAACAAGACATCCTCAAAAGCCTTGCTGACATCAACGACCTTTGTTAAATGCTTCTTGATTAACTCTCTGCCTAACTTCCAGAGTTGACTGAACGCTAGAGATTTTGGAACTATCATGCCAAAATGCCCATTTTCATTAATCAACTCTAGCGACTTCTCGATGAATAATAGAGCCGTGTTCTTATTAGAGCCAGCGAATTTGAATTTCTGTGATACAAAGTTCCTTTCGGCTTCACCAAGTTCTGCTCCATAAGGTGGATTTCCAACAATAACAGAAAAACCACCATTCGCCATGATTTCCCCAAACTCTTTTTCCCATTTGAATGCTTCATCTCCAGCAATATTTTCATCATCAATTAGTGAATTTCCTCGTCTTATGTTTCTTTCCAGCAACGGTAAACGATGCCCTTTTTCTGCAATCTTTAGGAGTAAGTTGAGTTGTGCGATTTCTACGGCTTGTTTGTCCAAATCTACTCCAAAAATATTGTCTTGAAGAATCTTCACTTTTCTCGTGAACATTGTGCCAGTTTTTAAGTCAAGTTGTGTTTGGCTGTAGGCTTTGTCATTCTGTTGATAATGCTCATTCAGAACATCAAAAGCCTTAATTAAGAAACTCCCAGAACCGCAAGCGGGGTCTAATACTCTTATTTTTTCGATATTGACATTCTTCTTTTCAAGTAGTTCTCCTAGAGCATTCCTAACGATGTAATCAACTATGTACGTTGGAGTATAGTAAATTCCTTGTTCTTTTTTGTGAGCGTGGTTCTCGGAAATCATCGCTCTTTTCTCAGTCTTTTTCAGAATGTGGCTCAGATATTGCTCATAAACCGTGCCTAAAACATCAGCGTCAATTATCGAGAAATCGTAAGAGATAGATTTGTCTTTGGTTCGATACAATGATTCTACGATTTCTCTCATAACGCTGTCGTCAATGTCAAGTGTGTCGCACAAGTGAACCTTTTTTGCATCTGTCTGGTCGTAAGTGAATATCTTGCTGTCATAATTCTCATCATAATAAGCAAAGACTTCTTTCAGCTTCTTCCATACTTTGATTTCATTTCTGGCTTCCCAAAGTTTCTTCTCTTCGAGTCCCCTATCTTCACAATTTCTGATAAAAATCAGTCTATCGAGTATTCGCTGAATCGACTCATCCAATTCCTCTTGGGTCAGTTTTCTCGCTTGGTTGAGTTTTGTAATGTTCTTTGAAAGCATATCTCTGAACTTTGTGAAGTCATTCAGAAGTTGCTTGTCGACAGTGACCTTCTTCGTTTTCTTGCCATATTTCTCCGCAAGTTTGTCTAACAAACCTTGGTCAAAACTCTCTTTCGACAGAAGCCACAAATCTTCAAATCTGTCCAGAAACTCATTGCATTTCAGCGTCATGAAATGACTGGAAAAATAGTAAGGGGTTTCCCATTCTGCATTGAGAATCTTGAGAGTCTCAAAATTCGTCAGTACTACCCAAGGGCATCGCTTATAATAGGCATAGTTTACCGCTTGCTCGAAGAATTTCTGATTGTCCACGTCCTCTCGGAGTGCTTTTGCTTCCAAGAAAAACTTTGGAACTCCATTAATCCTAAAACCGTAATCAACCCAACCTTTTGATATTTTTTCTTCTGCGGTTACATCTTCCTCAAAATTCCAGCCCAACACACGTTCAAAAAGAGGGCGAATGAGGTCTTTTTTTGTCATTTCTTCCTCTTTAGATTTGATGTCTCGCTCTTTCTGGACGAGTTTGTTATATTTTTCGATAAGTAGTCTTAGTTCGGTTTTTGCACTATTCTTGTCCATGCCAACACAACCGATGTCAAACTTCACAACTCTGAACGTTTAACCATTAGATGCTGATTACACCTTTTATATTACTTTTCTAAGCAAGGGATAAGCAGCAGTCTTCACGTTTAAATGGCGATAGCCACAATTGTCTCTGAGGCGTAGGAAATGGTTCTGCCCGCCAAAGTCTTTGAGATAAAAGAGGAAGCCGACATCGAACTCATAGCTGGCAAACTCAAACGCTTCCGCGAAGAAGAACTCTACACAACCAAAGAAAAAGAAAAAATCACCCTTGTCACAGAAATTCTGGACCTGAAAAAAGACGAAGATGCCCTGTCAGGCGTTTTCAGCAGAGATTTCATCCGTCAACGCTTGTACAAACGCGAATTCGTTGAAACTCCAGTGACAGAGGAAGCACCATTCTGGATCAAACCGTTCCGAAAGAGGCTCTTCCTCATCGTACAGGGTCCATCTGTGGCTCGCGGCGTAAAGAAGCTGCTAACAAATTCTGTAGCCAACAAGCTCAGCAAGGTCCTTTTCATAACGCCACACGCAGTCGTTGAAACCAGAATTTCACACGAGACTCTAAAGGAACTTCATGAATCAACTCCGCAATCAACAAAACTCATATGGTTCGACCAAGTCGACATCCCCGGCTTGGAGAAACTCTGCCTAGCCGGACCCAGCATAGTTGACACAGAGCTTTACCGAGACTACATGAAACATGGACAAATCTGGTACGTAGTCTTCGAAGCCCAAAAACAAGGAATAGTAACCGGAATCACAAGAAACACCGTGATCACCTCGTTCAGCAAAAGCTCTACACAAGAATTCCTAAACTACATCCTAGAAGACCTGCTAAAACTGATCGAGTAACCACATTAACCTCCTTCTCACGACCGAGACACTAGCGCTTTGGATTCGCTCTCCTCAAACCATTAGTATTCTGTGAGACACAGAGATCAAAACTAAGGTGGAGACTTGAGCGTTTTCGTAGTTGAGACATACGTGGTCAAAGCGGAAAAACGAGAGCAATTCACCCCAGCGCTAAACGAGTTCATCAAGTACAAAGAGACACATCCAAAGCTTTTCAAAGGCTTGAAATCATGGAAGCTGTTCCAGCAGGAATACGGCGCCATATCAGACATGTACATTGAAATGTGGGAGTTCGACAACTTGGCAGAAATGGAAAAAATAACAGCAAGAATATTCAGCGACAAAGGAATGAAAAAAATCAGCCAAGGATTCCATCAACTCATAGAACCAGCCACATTTTCCTCCAGTATTTGGCGTCCAGTGGCTTAGGAGGGTCAAGAGTGGGCGAGTTCATTGTGGTAACATGGACTGCGATTCAAGGTCGCCTGCAGCAACATGACGAAAGCATCAAGAAAATCATGAACCATTGGCGAAGAAATTCTGCGAAGCAGCACTGAAACAAGACAAGCAACAGATATCCACGATGCTACTGGA
>Ga0315296_10005189_pt1 | contig 10455 bp, 21 predicted proteins | sample YL17G14_18_MG_FD_203921 | JGI IMG/M metagenome (GOLD analysis project Ga0315296, IMG submission 203921) | Sediment microbial communities from Yellowstone Lake, YNP, Wyoming, USA - YL17G14_18 | ecosystem: Environmental > Aquatic > Freshwater > Lake > Sediment | place: USA: Wyoming | collected... | reverse complement strand
AATATCTCAAAATGCTATACTTGTGGTTGATATGATAGAAAAGGAATGCGAAGGGAGGAAGTGCCCATTTTTTCCAGATTTGAGAATAGGAAAGCATTGCCATAGGCTACCTCGCTTAAAAGTCCCATGCTCATATTTTGACAAATACCATGAGGAATGCAGATTATTTAGAAGCATAAGATGGTAACCATAAGATTTATATATTAGTTCAATACATATATATAGATAGGAAAAGGTGAGAAAATGATAGGAAAAGTAGCTAGTTGGAAGAAAAGTATATCCTCGAACAATAAGACCTTCTTTAGAATCGAATTCGAAGGCGAGACGAAACCTGCTTTCTGCTGGATTAATTTTATGCCAGAGGGATTCGGTTCTGGTGCAGAGATAGAATTCGACGAGAAGATAACAACTCAAGACGACAAGTCATTCAGGAATATATCGAATGTCAAGATATTGAAGCCGCAGGAAGAAGAGGAACCCGAATATGCAACTCAAGAGGATTTGAAAGAACTTAGAGGCTGGATAGAGGAGAAGTTTAAAACTCTTTTCGAAAAACCTAAGTCCGACTCCACGGCAGGACAATGAAGGCAAAGTAGAAATATTCCGATGGAAGAGGCCGACAGACGGCAAAGAAGTAGTAATTGGAATCATAGTGGATGATAGGATAACCATTAGGAAGAAACCAGACGAGATTTACAGAAAATTAAACAGCTTTGGAATCTCAGAGGACATACTTGCAAAACTCGAGGAAAAAAGAGTGGAGAAGATAAATATTATTTTTGAAAGAAGTGACGGCACCGAGTCTCTTGCAAAGACATGGAAGGGGGAATGGTGGACACTCGGAGAAAGGGTCAAAGAGGGTGACAACGAATGGCAAAGACACAGAACACTAAAGGAACTTGGATTGGTCGTAGAAGAAGGTGGGTAAGATGCTCACATTGCAAGAGAGAGCAGACGACATGTGCTTTGAAAAGAAAGGAGTGTGTATATTGTGGTAAAAGCTTCAAAGTTGAGGGAGAGGGAAGAACCGAAAGACTTATTAGATGTGAATAAGGAACTTGAGAAATTCCATAATTTTGTCAAACTAATGAAAGAAAATTTAAAGAGGCATAACATATCAAACAAAGAAATGCTTAATATAATGGATGATATGGTTGAGATAATTCTCATGGAAATGGCCAGTGATTTAAGAACAGCAATAAATATATTATTCTGGTCTTGCTTGAATCTGGTCTATAAATACGGTATGCGTGACATACCCAAAAGAAGAGAAAATAATATTGACGATACAAGATATATAGGTTAGGTGATTAGATGGAACAGGAGAGAAAATACGACCTTGACGAAAAAGGAAAATCGTTCAAGGTATCACATACAAAGATTGTAACATACAATCTCGAGGACTTCAAAAAGGTGAAGGAAAATCTAGAGAATGACCTTTTACAGTTTGAGAAGTCAAAGAAGGAGCTAGAAGAGAATATAAAAGCTCTTGGCAAGGTTCCGAACAAGGAAAAACTAAACAGACATAGACTCGAACATACACTGATAGAGAAATTGAATAAGCTAATAGAAATAACAAGGGCTATTTCAGAGTCCGAGATACAGATTAAGAACATAAAGAACGATTTGGCCGAGATAGAACCCAAGATAAAGAAACTGGAAGAATTGAATGGCTAACATATTGATAGCATCTGATTCAGTGGATATTCCTAGCGGATTCGGAGTTCAGGCCAATTATCTTGCCCATGGACTGGCAAGCGAGCATAAAGTCTTCGCTCTTGGCTTTGCACACAGGGGAACGGTTAAAAGAGATATTAACTTGCTTCCTGATTACTACCCAGATGCCAAAATAACAATGGTGCCAAACGGCAGCATGAAGTTCGGTCAGCCATGCCCTTATATTTCAAATGACATTGGAATGCTCAGATATTGGCTCAAGAAATTAAATATAGATATACTAATCACTCTTGCGGATATGTGGATGACAGAATATATAAGCACATTGAACATAAGACCAGTGAGATGGATAAGATGGATACCACTTGATTCGGAAGTGATGCTTCCATTCTGGAGAGACCAGATAAAAAACAGTGATATTCCTGTCACATTTGCCAAATTCGCGAACAAACTAGTCAAGGATACGATAGGAATCGAAGTGGAGCACATCTCACATGGTGTGAATACCGACCTCTTCAGACCTCTGAATATAGAAGAAAGAGAAAAGAATAGAAAAGGAGAGGGAATAAAGGAAGACTCGTTCATTATTTTAATGGTTGGAAGGAATCAGACTAGGAAGATGCAACCATATCTTTTTAAGGCATTCGGAGAGTTTGCAAGGGATAGGAAAGACGTTAAATTACTATGTCATTTCGATTTCAAAGGGGATGTTCCAGTCGGTGGTGGGCCTCCTCTTGGCTGGGATTTATATAATTTGATGGACAGATTTAATATCAGAGACAAAGTCATTAGGACTGTCGATAAGGAGGGGTTCGAATACAAACTAGACATAGGAGAGGATAAGATGAGCAAACTGTATCCTATTGCTGATGTCCATTATAATTCGGGAAACGAGGGATTTGGCGTTCCCGCAATGGAATCAAACGCCTGCGGAGTTCCTAATATATCTCCGGACTATACAACCGCCAAAGAATTGACAGACAATGGCAACTGCGGAGTACTCTGCAAATATAGCGAGACATGGTTCCATCCAATATGTGCCGAGTGGTGCATTCCAGACCATAAGGACTTGGCCAGCAAATTCGAACTATTATATAACAACAAGGAACTGCTCAAAAAACTAGGAGAGAATGCCAGAAAATACGCGGTTGAGAACTATGATTGGAAGATAATCATTCCTAAATGGAAGGCCCTTATAGATAAGGTATTGAACAAACCGCCCGAGACCGATTATGCAAAGGGAGAACTGGGAATATGAATGATGAAAAAGATTTTAATAAAATTGCTTCGTTCAGTTCGGCAAGTGTCTTTCCAGCAAAGTTATTGAAGGTGAAAGTACTAAAGGGAAATAAGATAATACCGATTCATGTACAGCTTAATCCAACGAATGTCTGTAATTTCAATTGTCCTTTCTGCAGTTGTGGAAACAGGGACAAAACAGTGATGCTTCCTTTTGAAGACATAGTTGAAATAATGACCAGAGCCAAGGAATGCGGATGCAAGTCGGTGACAATAACTGGAGGCGGCGAACCATTGATGCACCCCCAGATTAATGAGATAATAACCTATCTAGCAGAGAAACTGGGCCTTAAAGTTGGAATTGTAACAAATGGAAGCATGATAACTATGTTGAAACCCCAGACACTTTTTTGGATAAGCTGGATAAGGATATCAGCTTCGGACTATTTGGAGGAGCAACTTGCGACAGGAAACATGCCCCTTAAAGCATGGTTCGACATGATAGAGCAGTTTTCAATAATTGGAAATGTAGACTGGGCATTCAGTTATGTGCTGTCTTCAAAGCCGAAATTCGAACTGCTTGCCAAGATTATAGACTTTGCCAATAAGCATAGTTTCACTCATGTCAGAATAGTCTCGGACTTGCTCGACTTGGAAAACGTACCTGATATGGATAAGGTCAGATTAGAACTCAAGAAATTAAGAATGAATGACAAACTTGTAATCTATCAAGAGAGAAAAGACCATACTATTGGAACTAAAAGGTGTCTGATTTCATTGTTAAAGCCGGTTGTCGGCCCCGATGGAAAACTATATCCATGCTGTGGGACGCAGTATGCACTTAATAATCCAAGCGGAGATTATGAAAAAACTATGTGCATGGGAGATGCGAAAAAACTAGATTTATTATTCGAAAGCCAGAAATGTTTCGACGGCTCGATTTGCAAACGCTGCTATTACTCGGACTATAACTGGGCTTTGAATGTAATAACAACGAAATTGATACACGAGGAGTTTGTTTAAATTGAAGACATTGAAAGTATTTACACCTAAAACATGTGTAATATGTAAAAAGCAATTTATACCAAAACAAGGTAAGCAAACTACTTGTAGCTTAGAATGTTCTTTACAAAGGAAAATAACATATAATAAGAAATATCAAAAAACAAATGCAGAAAAAATGGCTAAATGGAGCAGAGAATCTATAAGCAGAAACAAAGAAAAAGTTAATAAAAGAGCAAGAATACGTTATCAACGAGATAAAGAAACAATTAAGAAAAGAAATGAAGCTAATTTAGTTCTTAGAAAAGAAAATATATTAAAAGAAGGAATATGTCCAGATTGTAAAGAATATAAAAAATTACAAATTCACCATACAGACTATAAAAATAATAAGTTTATCTTAATTTGTGAAAGGTGTCATTTAAGGAGACATAATAAATGTCTTTACGCACATTGAAAGATTTAAAACAGTTTGATTTTAATAAAGGTTATCCATTACCTGTAGAAATATGTTTTTTAGAAAAAGATTTAAAAGATATTGCAATAGAATGGATAAAAGAAATATCTAAAGATGGTTTTAGAAAAATTCCCGAAGTTAAAGTTATAAATGGAAAATTTGATACATCTGAAGTAGCAAAAGTAATTATAACACAGGAAACAGATTTAGTAGTTCGATGGATTAAGCATTTTTTCAATATTGAGGAGAAGGATTTAGAATGAACACATTGAAAAATTTAACAAAATCAATAGATAATTGGGATGGAACTTTTTGTATTTCAGATAATGGGAAAACGAAAGCTCCAGAAGACACGTTGTTTGCATGGAATCAAGATTTAAGGCAATCAGCAATAGAATGGGCAAAAGAGATGGAAAAACAGAGAATTAAAGAAATAGAAAGTATTAAAAATATTGTAGATGAGTTTTCTGTTTTAGCTACTTGCACAAGATGGAAAAGAGGCAATCTTATGGATGCTATAACTTGGATAGAGCATTTTTTCAACATAACAGAAGATGATTTGAAATGATTAAAAAACTAATTGGAAAGATATTTTGTATGCAAAATAATCATGATTTTGAATTTTATAAAGGTCATCCAACTGAAGGTTGTATTTGTAAAAGATGTGGTTGGAGAACTCATGCATATTAAAGTGATTTGAAATGACTGAATATACATTAAAAGATTTGCAGAAAGATTTGAAAAGACTCGATAAGAGATTTGAGGATTTGACAGAATGGATGCAAAAAGAAAGCAAAGAAATAGATAAAATAGATTATCTTGCTAAAGACGAATTGACTGAAAAACTTATCATGCCTGTTTATATTGCTAAACGAATTGAATTATATACCAAATATCTTGAAACTAAACAAAAAGTAAAGGTAGAACTATGCCACTCTTGAAAAACCAGTTGACAGACCGATGGATGTTGTAAAGGTGATAATATTATGGCCGGAAAAGCAGGAAAACTGACCGCACCGCTATGCCCAAAGGACGGCACTACAATGGACAAGGTGACCGCTTGGGTATGTAGTAGATGTGGTGGAAAAGTAAAAAAATAGGTGAGTAAATGCCATGTGGGAAGAAAAAGAAGAGATATTAGAAGCGAAAGCTTTGACTACGACCAGCAATCTTTTTGATACTGATTATTATTATATGAGCGAGGCAAGTTGAATGAAAGGATTTGACATTAAATTCGAGTTCCCAGCAGTATATCAGGGATATTATGATTGTGAACACTATATGAGTTATGTCTTTGGCAAACAATACGATGCAAAGAGAGCAATGGAAACCATCAATCATGAGACAATCCACTATGTGATACACAAACTGACTTGCCCAGATGTAAGCGAGGATTTTGATGATATGAGAGAAATAGCATTAAAGCGTGATTATGAGACCTACAAATTTTTATACTGATAATATGAATATAAAAGAAGAATTATTCAAGGCAATAATGAGGGAAGAAGACGACAGAAGCAGGGGAATCCATGTCACCAGTCTGGTATATGACTGCCTCAGACGGGGCTATTATGAGAACAAGTTCGAGGAGGGATTCTTTGACATGAAGACTCTGATTACCTTTTGGATAGGAAAGGCCGTTCATAAGACTCCCATTTTGAAGAACCATGAATTGAAACTCGAATGGAACGGAATAACGGGCACAGTTGACGAGTATCAAGATGGAATCATAATAGACAAGAAGACCACTACATATACTCCAAAATCTCCTAATGGCCATCATATCAAGCAGATAGAATACTATGCCGTACTATTGAGCAAGAACGGCTATAGGGTCAGGGAAGGACATTTGATATATATCAATATAAACGACAAGGACATAGTCGTATTTCCCATAAAAATAAGGTCGCTTGAAGATGTAGAGGCCGAGATGGTCGAGAAGAAAATCATACTTGAGAACTCCATAAGGGATAAAACAGAGCCGAGAAGGTCACCGGGTTGGCTCTGTGGATACTGCAACTATGCGGGAGTATGCTTCAAGGAGAAGAAAGAATGACTGTGAGTATCATTATACCAAACAAGGATTGTCCGTTTATTCAAAATGCTATAGATAGTGTTTTAAATCAGACTTATAAAAACTGGGAGTTAACCATAGTTTTTGATAATTGCAGCGATGCATATCTCGAGTCACTTAATGATTTTTTAATTAATCTAACTGGAACGTCAGAGTATGTAGCAGGGAAAATTTCCTTCCTATATAAAAATGACAATAATCCAAGCATTCCGAGTGCTAGAAATGCTGGATTAAAAAAGGCAAGGGGGGAGTGGATAGCATATCTCAGTGCTGATGATATTTGGCATCCCGAATTCCTAGAAAAGACTCTAGAAACCGCAGTTAACCAAAAGGTTAAGTTTTTATATACTGATTATAACAGGATAAATTCGCTCGGAGAGATAATTGGAATGACCAAAGAATTCGTCTTTGAGAATCAAGAAGATTTGACAATACACCTATTTAGAAGATGTTGTATAATGATGTCGGCCATTTTAATACACAGAGACGTATTCGATAAGGTTGGCAACTTCGACGAGGAAATACTCTATGGGGAGGACTATTTGTTTTATCTAAAGGCCGCAAAGTATTTTGAATTGTTTCATCTTCCTGAAGTACTGGTAGACTATAGAATACATGGTGGCCAGATGACCGCACATGGGAAGAACGCAGAATATGATATAATAATAAAGGAGAAAGCAAGAGAATACTGGGGATTATAATGCCCGAATTGAAAATCAAAACAGGTTGGAGGGAAAAGGAACCGTCAAGGAAAGTCCCATCTACAGAACCAAAACTTTATAACTGCTGCTGGCAGTGCAGGAAATGCATAGACGTAGGATACCTGTTCTGCAAACTGGATAAGAAAAAAGTCAAACTGGAAGATACCTGCGAGAATTTCTATGGATACTTCAAGGGATTTGTAGAAAGGGGAAAGAAGCCACATGGGAAGAGGACATGATTATGAAACCATGCAATGTTGAAAAATGCAAGGGAATATGCTGCACGTTTTTGGTATATGTATATCCGAGGAGACTAGACGAGGACTTCAAGAGATTTCTGGGACTCCATGGATGCGAGATAAAGGAAGAAAAGGTAACGAAATACCATACTAGTGCGATAATTACCTATGTTAAGATGCCAGTTCCATGCAAGGAATTCGATTCGACTACATTCAAATGCAAGATTTACGAAAATAGGCCAAACTGGTGCAGGGTAAATCCTAGAAAGGCAATACCTTTCATAACCAAAGAGATATGCGAGGTGATTTAATGAATGAAGAAAAATATAAAGAAGAATTCAAAGACTTCCTTATCGGAAAGGGTTTCTATCAACAGATAGAAATGTGGTATGAAGGAAAAACTACCAATTCACTCAAATATTTCAATGACCATTTTCCTAGATTCAGGGCAATGATAGAATTGCTTGAAAAGAACAAAAAAATAGAACCTCTTTTTATAGCAGAAATGGGGAGTTTCTATCCATATACATCGTTTTATTTTCACCCAAGTTGCATAGACTTGTATGATATAATAGGAATAAGATATCTTACATTTGATAAAGGGACAGAGATAACACTCCATAATTATAATGTCTGTACCGATGAATTGTACTTTATGAAGCAGTGTTATGATTTGGTGATATTATCTGAAGTATTGGAACATCTTCCATGCAATCTTTTTGAAGTTGAGAAGAAGATAATGAATATCATAGAAGATGATGGTTATTTGATTGTCACCTATCCTCTTGGCGGGAAGAATGCGAAGGATTATGACAAGATAATAGGCAGCCCGCTCAAAAGTTATGGAGAGCACCTGAGGGAGTTTACTGAGGAGACTGTTAACTTGTTCTTCCAGTCGTTAACTAAAGTTGACGAGAGCTATGTAAACTATCCTGCCTATGGTTATACGAAAATAATCTTATACCAAAAGGTTAAATTATGAAAAAAATTTGTATTAAATGTAAAGAATTAAAAGAAATTCATTGTAAAGAACTTTGTAATAAATGCTATAATAAAAATTTTTATTTGAAAAATAAAGAGAAAATTAACAAGCGAAATGAGGAAAACTATCAAAAAAACAGAGAAGAATATTTAAAACAAGCTAAAAAATACAAATTAAAAAGAAAAATAAAAGCATTAGAAATGGTTGGAAGAGGTAAAATAGAATGTGTTAATTGTGGATGTAAGGACATTAGAACATTAAACATAAATCATATAAATGGAAATGGAAGAAAGGACAACAATCATATAAAGGGTAATATTGATTTTTATAGCAGAATACTTAATGGTAAAAGAAAAATAGATGATTTAAATCTTCTTTGTCAAGTTTGTAATTGGGCTTATTTTATAAAACAAAAATATGGAATTGAATATAATATTGAATTGAAACCAATTAAAATCATACTTTATCAGAAGGTGAAAATATGAATGATACTCTAATCGATGCATGGGACGACCCGAATAGGAAATATCCGACAATTGTCTATGTAGAGACTACGAACTTCTGCAATGCAAACTGCCTAAGTTGCCTCAATGACAGATGTGAAAGAACTAGAGGAATAATGACACTTGAAGACTTCAAAATAATAGCAGACAAGGTCAAAGAAAGAGGATTGAAAATAGGTGCAATGTTCTGCTTTGGAGAGCCGCTTATGGATGATACTTTATTTGAAAAGTATGCCTATGCGAACTCTATAGATGTTCTGACTCTAAATCATGTCGGATTGAATACGAATGTATCTCTTCTGACACCCGAAAAGTGGGACAAAATACTAATCAATACTCCAAATATAATACTCAGTTTCTTCAATGTTGGAAAGGAATTTGAAAGGCTTACAGGGGGATTAAACTGGAAAACATGTTATGACAATGCAGTCAATTTCATAAAATACAGAGATGTGGTAAATCCTCAATATCCGATTTTCATAGGATGCAATGATGTAAAAGGCAGTTCTATGGAGAACGTCAAAAAGGTATTTGCAGGTTATAATGTCCAGTTCGTCCATGATGCAGAACTTCGATGGGGCGGGAGTGTAATAACGGGCGTAGTAGATAGGATGATAATGTATCCAAACTGGAGATGCGATGGATATAAAGGAGCCCTACAAGTGAAGTGGAATGGAGACTGTGGCTTCTGTGCCTATGATATAACCAAAGGAGAGACTATATTCGCAAACATACTTGCCGACTCTTGGGAAGAGATAGAACGAAAGTTCAAAGCGAAGTGGAAGGATAATACTATCTGTCCGAGATGCGACTATTTTCATTTGTGCAAAAGAGTTATAGTAAACGGCTTTAAATATATTGAAGATTTCGAATGGCAGAAACCGTTCTTAAAGGAAGGGGAGGGATTCGTAAGATGAGACCAGCAATCGAATTTATAAAGAATAGATTTGGAGATATGCCTTTAATCGGGGCAGAAATAGGTGTAGCAGAAGGAATCCATGCGAAAGAAATATATCAAAATTTGAATTTTGAGAGATTATATCTCATAGATATATGGGAGGTATATTATTGTCATAAAGATGGAAAATCTATTAAGATATATATTCCTGCAAGTGGATTGGAAAAGGTAAAGGAAACATTCAAATTTAGCATGAATGTCACGATAATAAAAGCCGATTCTGTAGAGATTTCTAAGAAATTTGAAGACGGTTATTTTGACTTTGTATATATAGATGGAAATCATGATTATGAGTTTGTAAAGAAGGATATAGAAGCATGGTATCCAAAAGTGAAGAAAGGCGGAGTGCTTTGCGGGCATGATTATAGTAACAGCGAACAGCCTTGGGAAGGAGTAGATAAGGCAGTGAACGAATTCGCAAAGGAGCATAATCTTCAATTAAATCTAGGTAAAATTGATTGGTGGTTTGTTATATGACTAAAATTCTAACGGCCTCGTTTTATGGAAAGGAGAATATGATTGGAGGTTCGGAGAGATTCTTCGATAATTTCAGGCTTATATATCCCGAAACCCAGCATGTATATTTTGAAAAAGCCGCAAAGGTATTGTACAACGCCCCAAAA
>Ga0315296_10005187_pt1 | contig 10459 bp, 6 predicted proteins | sample YL17G14_18_MG_FD_203921 | JGI IMG/M metagenome (GOLD analysis project Ga0315296, IMG submission 203921) | Sediment microbial communities from Yellowstone Lake, YNP, Wyoming, USA - YL17G14_18 | ecosystem: Environmental > Aquatic > Freshwater > Lake > Sediment | place: USA: Wyoming | collected... | reverse complement strand
GCGGCCCAGAGTGGCGTGAACGTGGCGATGAACGGCTCCGCCCAGGGCACAGTGACGCTGAGGCTTTCCGGCGTCACCCTCGAACAGGCGCTCACCATCATCACGCAGCTGAACGGGCTGGACTACGCCCTGTTCGCCGAGACTTACGTGGTGGGCAAACCCGACGAGGTGGCGCCGATCAAGGCGAGGACATATGTCAGCAGCACTGTCGGGCTGCAGCGCTTGGCCGCAGCCACCGCCCAGGAAACCCTGGGCAAGATAGCGCCGGGCGTTACGGCCACGGCGCAGCCTGGAACGAACGCGATCCTGTTGGTCGGCGCTCCCGGGGCTGTCGAGAAGGCAGAAGCGACTCTGAGAAAGATGGACGCTTCCGCCGCCGACGTCCCGCCGGTGACGGAGGTGGCATCTTTGAAATACCTGCCTCCTTCGCAGGCCAAGGCGATACTGATCGCGGCCGTGTCGGGCATTTCCGCTGCCGAAGGCCCGACGGGCACGCTGGTGCTGACCGGCGATCCGCAGCAGATCGCCCGCGCGAAGTCGGTGCTGGGCGGCGTGGACGTGATTCCTGCGGTAGGCACGGCAGAGCGTGAGATCTACAGCGTGCGCTACGCAGAGGCGAAGGAACTGGCAGAGAAGCTGACGGAACTGATGCCGGACCTGAAGGTCACGCTCGGCCCAAGGTCGGCCACTCCGAGCGTTACGGCCAGCACCTCCAGCGGGTCTGCGCTGGGCACTGCTGCTCTCAGCGCCCCGCAGATGGGCGAAGCGCAGGGCAAGGAGGGCGCAAGCGAGGTCTCACCGGTGACGGTGCTAATACTCAGCGGCTCGCGCCCAACGCTGGACCGTGCGCTGGAGTTGCTGAAGCAGATTGATGTGGCGCCCAGGCAGGTGACGATCAGCGCCACAATCACCGAGATCCAAAAGGGCGCGTTGAAGCAACTGGGCATTGACTGGGTAGGCCTGGCCGGGAAGACGGGCGTGATCGTCGGGGAGCCCATGCCTGCGCAAGGCGGCAGCAGCTCGGGCGGCACCCAGACAGGCCTGACCGACACGATAGCCCGTGAGTTGAAACTCGGCAGGTTCATGCGGTCGCCGCTTCAGTTCACAGGAGTACTCAGCGCCTTGGTGTCCCGCAACCAGGCGAAGGTGCTTGCGAACCCCAGCATCACTCTGTTGGACGGGCGCCAGGCCGCTATCCACGCTGGCGAGAAGATATACTTCCCCCAGGTGGTTGGGTACGATCCCCTTGGCGGAAAGATTGTTACCGCCACGCAGATAGATGTAGGCGTCACGCTGGTGGTCCGACCGCGAGTTAGCGACAACGGTGACATCACCCTTACGCTGGTGCCCACGGTGAGCGCCATCATCGACAGCGTGTTCCCGGATTACCCGACTATCACCGAGCGGTCAACGGTGACCACGGTGCGCGTGAAGAGTGGGGAGACTTTCGTGCTGGGCGGGCTCGTGCGCGATGAAGAGATGGTGACCAGCAGCCGGGTGCCGATTCTGGGCGATCTGCCCATCGTCGGCAGGCTGTTCCGGTTTGAGAGGCGCCAGCCACAGCACACAGAGATCCTGATAGTCATCACCCCGACTATCAAGGAAGATAGCGACTAGGGTCGCTCGTGCAGTCGGTGGGGGTGGGCACAACCTGCCCACCCCCACACAACAATGGAACGGAGTCGCCGATGAGTGCGCACCAGCGCACCATGGATGCTATCGTCAAGGAGGTCGTCGGGCTGACCGACGACCAACTGAGTCAAGCGCTTAGAATCCAGAAGGAAACCAAGGAACCGCTTGCCCAGATCCTGGTGAACATGGGCCTTATGACCGAGAAGGATAAGGCCAAGTGCCTGGGCAAGCAGTGGGGCATTCCTTTCGCGGAACTCGCGGAGCGCGCCATCCCTGAGGAGGTCCGAAGGCTCGTTCCGCGCCACCTCACCCAGAAACTGCGCGTCGTGCCCGTGGAGAAGAACGGCAAGCGGCTGGCGGTGGCAATGGCCAACCCTCTGGACATCTACGCCATTGACCAGATGCGGCTGGTCACCGGGCTCGAGGTGGACCCGCTGATTGCCACCGACGACGACATAAGCAACGCGCTGGCCGACGACGCCACGGGAGGAGAGGAATGGGGGCAGGCCCTCCAGTCGGTGAGGGATGAACTTGCGGGCGATGGCAGCGAGCTGACCTTCGAAAAGAAGGAAGAGGTAGATGTAAGCGTAGATGAACTGAAGGTCATGCTGGAGGACGCGCCGGTGGTCAGGCTTGTGAACCTGATTATCAGCCAGGCCATCGGCGACCACGCCAGCGACATCCACGTGCAGCCCGAGGAGAACAAGGTACGCGTCAGGTTCAGGATAGACGGCATCCTTCACGACAAGATGGCGGTGCCGAAGCCGGTGCAGCCGGCCCTGGTATCGCGCATCAAGGTGATGGCGGACATGGACATCGCGGAGAAAAGGGCTCCGCAGGACGGCAGGATCAGCCTCCGGTTGAGCCAGCGCGAATACGACTTCCGCGTATCCACGTACCCGGGCGTGAACGGCGAGAAAGTGGTTATGCGGATCCTGGACAAACGCGGCGTCATGGTGCACCTGAATCGCCTGGGTATTTGCGGCACCGTTCTGGATGAATTCGACGACCTGATAACCCGCAGTTATGGCATCATACTGGTAACAGGGCCCACCGGAAGCGGCAAATCCACCACGCTCTACTCCGTGCTGAACAAGATCAACAGCCCTGAGAAGAACATAATGACCATTGAAGACCCGGTGGAGTACCAGTTGCCGGGGTTGACGCAAGCCCAGGTGAACCAGCGGGCGGGCGTGACTTTTGCAGGTGCGCTGCGAACGATGCTGCGGCAGGACCCCAACGTGATTCTGGTGGGTGAGATGCGGGACACCGAGACGGCCGTGACCGCAGTGGAGGCCGCGCTGACCGGGCACCTGGTGTTCAGCACCCTGCACACGAACGATGCCGGCAGCGCGGTGGCGCGATTGCTGGAAATGGGCATAGAGCCTTTCCTGATTGCCTCTTCGGTGATAGGGGTGGCTGCGCAGAGGCTGGTGCGCGTCATCTGTCCCAAGTGCAAGGAAGCGTACACACCGCCGGTGGAGGCTTTCAGGCGCCTCAACCTTGCAATGGATTTCGACGCTGTTACCTTCTATCGAGGCAAAGGCTGCGACCACTGCCTGGGGACGGGATACAAGGGCAGGATCGGCGTCTTCGAACTTATGATGATCAACGACAGCATCCGGGAACTGATCCTGAAAAAGGCCGCCAGCCATCTTGTCAAGCAAGAGGCCCTCGAATCTGGAATGGTGACTTTGAAGCAAGACGCCATGCAGAAGATCCTGGAAGGCATCACGACGATGGAAGAGGCTCTGCGAGTCATTTACGCTGAATAGGAGGCGAAGTTGCCGGAACTCATAACCGATGTCACGCTTCACGAACTTCTGGGCCTGGCCGTGAAGAGGCGGGCCAGCGACCTGCACATCACGGCCGGCCTGCCGCCGATGCTGCGAATTGACGGGCGGCTGCTGCCGCTGGACTTCGAGCCTCTCACGCCCCGCGACACCCAGCGGCTGCTATACGACATCCTGGACGACCGCCAGATCGGGGAGTTCGAGACGAAGCACGAACTCGACATCTCCTATGGGGCGCCTAGCCTGGGCAGATTCCGGGTGAACCTGTACATACAGCGCGGGGCCGTGGGTGGGGCACTGCGGCTGATTGCCACGGAAATCCCCACCCTGGAGGAACTCAACCTGCCCCACATTCTGGAGGAACTCGCCACGCGAAACAGCGGGCTGGTACTGGTGACCGGGCCCACCGGCTGCGGGAAGTCCACCACCCTGGCGATGATGGTCAGCTACATCAACCGCACCCGCGAATGCCACGTCATGACCATTGAGGACCCGATCGAGTACCTGCATCGCCACCAGAAGGCTATGATTAATCAGAGGGAACTGGGCACCGACACCTACGGGTTCAGCGAAGCGCTGCGTGCCGTGCTGCGCGAGGACCCGGATGTTGTGCTCGTCGGAGAGATGCGCGACCTGGACACCATCAGCGCCGCCCTCACGATAGCGGAGACAGGCCACCTGGTCCTGGGGACGCTTCACACGCGAAACGCGCCTCAGAGCATTGATCGCATAATAGACGTTTTTCCGCCATTCCAGCAGGAGCAAATCCGCGTGCTGCTGTCCAACACGCTGGAGGCGATCGTATCGCAGCAACTCCTGCCGAAATACGGCGGCAGGGGTAGGGTGCCGGCGGTTGAGATTCTCGTGATGAACTCGGCCGTGCGAAACCTGATAAGGGAGAGCAAGACACACCAGATATACTCGCTGATGGATACCGGCGCCGAACAGGGGATGCAGACGATGGACAAGGCCCTGGCGGGCATGGTCCGCCGCGGCATAGTGGCGGACGAGGAAGCGCGCATGCGCGCCTTCGACCCGGACAACTACGGCAGATGGCTGAGGACGCTTTAGGAGGAGGGACACATGGCACGATTTCGATACCGCGCGATGGATGCCGCCGGCCGGACTGTGGCCGGATCGCTGGATGCTGACACCGTTGAGGCGGTTTGCAGCAAACTGGCCGACCTGAGGTACCACGTGGTGAACGTTCGCCCGGTGAGATCCGGGCTGCGCGTCGGCGCGTTCCTGGCCAGCATCCAGCGAGTGAAATTGCGCGAACTCGTGCTTTTCAGCAGGCAGTTCGCCACCATGATCGACGCCGGGCTCAGCGTCGTCAAGTGCCTGGACATCCTTCAGCAGCAGTGCAGGGACCCCAAGTTGAAGGAGGTCATAGGAACCACCAAGCACGACGTGGGTGCGGGCGCCAGCCTCACGGACGCTATCGCGAAGCACCCGCGGGTCTTCTCGGTGCTTTACGTGAACATGATACGTTCCGCCGAGGCGGGAGGGATTCTGGACAAGGTTCTGGACAGGCTGGCGACTTTCCTGGAGAAGGAGCAGGAGGTCCGCAACAAGGTCAAGTCGGCGATGATGTATCCGAGCGTGGTGCTCGTTTTTGCCCTACTCATGCTGATGGCGCTGCTCTTCTTCGTGCTGCCGAAGTTCAAGGACATTTTCGAGAGCATGGAGATGCAGCTGCCCGTGACGACCAAGTTCCTCCTGAACTTCTCAGGGTTTGCCATGCACTTCTGGTACTTGTTCCTGACAGCTGGAGTGGGCCTGGTGGTGGCGTACCAGCTTGCGGGCCGGACGGAGAGCGGACGCTACCAGTTGGACAGGCTCAAGCTAAAGGTGCCGATCTTCGGCGAGTTGGCGTTGAAAACGAGCGTGGCCCGGTTTGCGCGGACCTTTGGCACTCTGCTGTCCAGTGGTGTGCCGGTTCTGAAGGCTCTGGATATCGTGGCCGACACAGCAGGTAACAAGGTGGTTGCGGAGGCCGTTGTGCGAGCGCGTTCCAGCGTGAAGGAGGGCGAGAAAATCAGTTCGCCGCTTTTCGCTAGCCGGATTTTCCCCGTTATGGTCACGCAGATGATCTCTGTGGGCGAAGAGACGGGTAGGCTTGACGTGATGCTGGCGAAGGTCTCTGATTTCTACGAGAGCGAAGTGGAGTCAACCCTCAAGGGGTTGACCTCCCTTATCGAGCCGCTGATGATAGTGGGGCTCGGCGCGATCGTGGGGTTCATAGCCGTGTCGGTCATATCCCCGATCTACCAGTTGGTTGGCAACATCAAGTAGTCACGGGAGAGCCGCATGGGCCGCGGGCAGGAGAAGTCACGCAGAGAGAGAAACACATCGGGCAGTCGAAGCAAAGCGGGAAAAGCCGCGTTGAAGCAGCGAGTTGTCAAAGTATGCAAGAGCCCCGAGACTGATGCGCTGTTCGCCGACTACCGGCGCACCCGCGACGTGGCCCTTCGCGACCGTTTGATCTGCCTGCACGTGGACCTGGTGCAGGCTGTTGTTCGGCGTTTTATCGGGATGGGCGAGCCCGCGGAAGACCTGGTGCAAGAAGGCACCATGGGCCTGATAAACGCCGTGGACTGGTACGACATGAACAGGGGGGTGAAGTTCACCACCTACGCCACCCACCTGATCGCCGGCCAGGTTCAGCACTACCTGAGAGATCGGGGCCGAATCATACGCCAGCCCGCCTGGGTTCAGGAACTGACCGGCAAGATCATGAAGGTCACGGAAGCCCTTGTCCAGGAGCTGCATCGTCCTCCTACGAATGAGGAGGTGGCCCAGCGGCTTAACGTGCCTGAGGCTACCGTCGAGCAGGTTCTGCGGTCGAAGGAGCGCGTGAAGGTGCGGTCGCTCGACGCGGCCGCGGATGACGATGACGGCGGGTCTGGACTGGACCTCGAAAAGATGCGGCTGGTTCAGCCGGCGCCTCAGATGGGCATCGAGGACCGCATTCTGCTCCAGGCCGCCATAGCCGAACTGAAGGACCTCGAACGAAAGGTCGTGCGCTTTTTCTTCTTCCATGACCTCAACCAGACCGAGATCGCGCGCAGGCTGGGCATATCGGTGAACTACGCCTCCTATCTTCTCAGGCGAGCGCTGGGGAAGTTGCGTGATGTGTTCGAGGAAGCGATGCGCGTGCCCGAAGAGGCGCCCGAGGAAGAGATGGTGGTGCCCACGGGCATTGACGCAGCCACCGGGCTGCCCACCGCAGCCTATTTCAAGGAGAGGCTGAGACAGGAAATCGCCAGGGCCCGGCGCAACGCGCCCAAGAGCGCGCCCAGTTTTACAGTGATATTCCTCGAATCGGCCGGGAGTGCGGTCGAGTCTCTTGTGCCGCTTGTGAGGAAGCGCATCCGGCTGTACGACGTGGCGGCGCGGATATCCGAGACGGTGCTCGCCGTGCTCTTCCCAGGCGTGGCCGGCCAGGCTGCCGTGCTCGCCGACAGGCTGCTGGCTAGCGCGGCGGCGATGCAGGGGGCCAGCGTGGGCTACGCCGTGTACCCAAGGGACGGAGACACTGTGGAGGTCTTGGTTACCAAGGCGCAGGAAGCCTTGGCTCGCGCCGCCGCCAGCGGCGGGAACCAGGTCTGCGCGGCGGCCTAGCAGGCCTAGCACCTGTTTGCCTGGTTCGCTCCTCTTTCCCGCTGGACTCCCCCGATGCGGCATCACCGCCCCTTTCATCTCAAATCGCGGGCCGTGTATGGAATAAACACGCTCGGAGGGACAGGCAGCCAGCCTGCCCGATACCGAAAGGGCAAGGAGGCACTGGAGAGGCAAGGGCAGGCTGGCGTTTCTTCCGCCGGAGAGCCCTTACAAGGAGGTGAAAGGAGCAAATGATGAGCCGGATGGTAAAGAGGAGTGGCCGCGGTTTCACGTTGATCGAGATGCTGATCGTGATCGTCGTGATCGCGATCCTGGCGATGATCGTCATTCCGCGGCTCCTGGGTGCTGGCCGAAAGGCAAAGGAATCGGCGCTGCGCGGCGACTTGCAGCAGCTTCGCAACTCCGTTCAGCAGTTCGAGGCTGACTGCGGCGACTACCCCCTCGCGCTGACTGGCCTGATGACCGCTCCAGCGGCAGGCAGCCTGGGTGGTGGCGGGATAGCTCTGGACGTGGGTGCATGGCAGGGTCCGTACATGCGGACTTCGACCGGCAACCTGCCGGATGACCCGTTCACGGGTGCAGGCGACTGGACCTACGTCGCGGCGTCGGGTGACGTTCACAGCGCTTCGACTCTGACAGCCTTGGACGGCACGAACTACAGCGCCTGGTAATAGCCAGCGCTGAATTGTGAGCGTTTCGGGGGACCGCGCGGACAGACATCCACGCGGTCCCCCGCTGATGTGAAGGCAAGCGGCATGTCCGCAACATCAACAGTGTCCCCTAGCGAGCGCCTGGCCAAGATACTGGCGAACTCCGGCATGGTTGATCCGGCCATGCTCGATCAGGCTATGGCCGAGCAGAAGGACCGGGATGTCTGGCTGGGACGCATCCTGGTCGAAAAGGGCGCAGTCTCTCCCACCGGTTTGATCGCGGCCATGGCCCGAGGTGACGGGCTGCAGGCCGTGGACCTGAGCAGTTATCCCATAGACCCCGAAGCAGCCAGTTCGCTGAGAGAGCAGGAGTGCCGTTCCGGGCTCTACCTGGCTGTGTCGAAAAGCAACGGCGTCATTTTCCTGGCGATGGCCAATCCGTTCGATGCAGAGGCCTGCGAATCGGTGGCTTCCCGCACCGGCCTGCGCGTGGAACGGCTGGTAGCGACCGAACGGGAGATTCAAGAGGCTATCCAGCGGACATACTCCGGGCGGGAGCGCGCGCGGCATCCGTCGGCGAGCCAGGTCTGTGCGTCTGCCGCTGAGGCGATCGAGAACGCCGAACTGCCCGCCGCCAGCCACATTGATGACCTTCTGCACTTGCTCATACAGAGGGGCGGCTCCGATCTGCACCTCGGCGTGGGCTCTCCCCCTACCCTTCGGGTGAACGGCGAACTCATTGCCCTGCCCTACCTTCCGCTGACGCCGACAACCATGCAGGAACTCGTATATCCCGTTCTCACCGATGACCGCGTGATTCAGTTCGAGGACCAATGGGAACTCGATTTTGCATACAGCGTGCCGGGGCTTTGCAGGTTCAGGGTCAACGTTCACAAGCAGAGGGGCAGCATGGGAGCGGTGCTGCGCGCGGTTCCCATGAACCCGCCAACGCTCGAACAGTTGCACATGCCGCCGGTGCTCAAGGAGTTCTGCGGAAAACCGCGCGGCCTGGTTCTCGTCACCGGGCCCACGGGCAGCGGGAAGTCCACCACGCTGGCCGCGATGGTTCACGAGATAAACAAGAAGCGGCGCTGCCACATAGTCACCGTCGAAGACCCGATTGAGTTCCTGCACCGGAATCTCGAAAGCATAGTCACTCAGAGGGAGGTGGGCGCGGACACGAAGTCATTCAACGCTGCCCTTCGCCACGTCCTGCGGCAGGACCCGGATGTCATCCTCATCGGCGAGATGCGCGACCTGGAAACGATAGCAGCGGCGGTCACCGCGGGGGAAACCGGACACCTGGTTTTCGCAACCCTCCACACTAACGGAGCGGCGCAGACCATTGACCGGATCATAGATGTCTTCCCGCCGCACCAGCAGCAGCAGATTCGCACCCAGTTGTCGAGCGTTCTGGAGGGGATAGTATGCCAAACGCTACTGCCCAGCCTGGATGGTAAGGGTAGAGTGTGCGTGCAGGAGATTCTCGTGGCGACGGCGGCTGTCCGCAACCTCATACGCGAGGGCAAGCCTCACCAGATCGAGTCCGTCATACAGTCGGGAGGCCAGTTCGGCATGCAGAGTCTGAACCAGGCCCTGGGGGAACTCATTCGAGCGCGGAAGGTCACGGCCGACGCGGCCGTCGCCGCCTCGAACGATCCGGCCGAACTGCGGACGTTGCTGGGCATGCTGTAGCCTCTTAGCGGCGGTTGCCAGAACCGCCCCCTTGTGGTACACTCACTCCGGCAGGAAAAAGGGTTGGCCGGAGGGGGTGGTCAAGTTGGCCATGGTGCCGTGCCCGCATTGCGGGACCCTGAATTCCGAGAAGAGGGCGAGTTGCTGCAATTGCCAGGGGGAGCTGGCGCCGCCCAAGGCTGCGCCTACCACGTGTGGACAAGTGCACAAGTTCTGCATGCATGCCACGCCATACCCGCCCCCTGGGACGAAACTGGCGCCTTGTGACGTCTGGTGCACGGTGGACGATAAGGCGGTGAAGGCCGACGAGGAGGCTCCGCCCAAGTGCTTCGAGCCGGCTTTCTCCTGGAAGAAGACTGAGGCCCTCGACTAGGAGGTCTGGGCGCAACTCATGCGCGTGGCGATAATCGGTGCCTCCGGCATCGGAAGGCACCACGGTAAGTGGTTCGCCCTCGAAGGGTGTGATGTTGTCGCCTTCGTGGGGCAGACTGCGGAAAGCGTGAAGGCCACGGAGAAGGCTCTCCGTGACCTTTTCTCTTTTTCGGGGCGGGGTTATGTTGATGTCGAGGAAATGCTCGCCCGCGAGCAACCTGATGCGGTTAGCGTCTGCTCTCCGCACCAGTTTCACCGCGCGCACTCCGTGGCCGCGCTCCACGCGGGGGCCCACGTTCTGTGCGAGAAGCCTCTCTTCTGGGACGTAGCGCTGTCGCCCGAAAAGATGCTCTCGCAAGCAAGGGATATGATTGATGAAGCGGAGCGGGCGGGCCGCGTGCTGGCTGTGAATACTCAGTACGTCGCTGCCATTCCTACATATGAAGAGATATACCGCGAGAACTGGGGAGACCCCCGGCCTATCGAGAGGCTGTACTTCGAGATGGAGTCGAAGGGCGGGCGCGGCGGCCCGAACGAGTACGACGAGATATGGATTGATCTTGCATCACACCCGCTGAGCCTGCTGGTCAAGTGGTTGCCGGGCGCGGAGATCGTCCCCAAGAGCGTGGACTGCGCGATCGAGCGCCACCGCGTGGTGGCCAACTTCCTGGTGCGCAGGCAGAACGGCGACCG
>Ga0315296_10005185_pt1 | contig 10464 bp, 10 predicted proteins | sample YL17G14_18_MG_FD_203921 | JGI IMG/M metagenome (GOLD analysis project Ga0315296, IMG submission 203921) | Sediment microbial communities from Yellowstone Lake, YNP, Wyoming, USA - YL17G14_18 | ecosystem: Environmental > Aquatic > Freshwater > Lake > Sediment | place: USA: Wyoming | collected... | reverse complement strand
CCCAGTTCCAGAGCGGTGATGAGGTTGACGTCATGGGGGGAGGCAGCATGCCTGGTGGTCGCGAAATCCTGAGGGCTCAGCCGATAAATCTGACCCACCTTTCCCCCTTCAGTCTGGATGGAATCGATAATGATTACCTTATCATAGCCCAAGAGGAGATCGAGAAGACTAAACCCGGCGAGGTCACTTTCCATCACTGAGACTTTTTTCTCGTCGAAGCGCCCCATAAGTGCCTGCGCAACGCGAAAGCCCACACTATCGTCGCTAAGAATGGGATTACCAAGTCCTAAGACCAGGGTCTTCAACTTTTTCGACCCAGGGCAAGGAATTTTGGCTTAACGCAGAATGGCTGTTGAGCGGCAGCTTTCAGATGGAAAGATTGTGAACGGAGACAAGAATCCAGATAGCCTTTCATCCACCACAGCCTATAGTTCGGAAGAGAGGTTTCGGCTCAGCCGCTGCAGGGTATTTCCCTTTGAGTCGCGGATTATCACCTCCAGCGGCATCTGACCCGGCAGGGTATGGGTGGCACAGGCGATGCAGGGGTCGTAGGCGCGAAAGGCCATCTCCACCATGTTGAGCAGCCCCTCACTTGCTACCTTTCCTGCTTTGATCAAGCCCTGGGCCGCCTTCTTGATCGACATGCACATGGCAGCATGGTTATTTCCCGTGGCCACGATAAGGTTGACCTTCTCCACTATGCCATTCTTATCCGTCTTATAGTGGTGATAGAGGGTGCCCCGTGGTGCCTCCACCACCCCTACCCCCTCATCCGGAGTGGCCGTTGGGATGGTGCGAACGTTGGGGTTGGTGACCTCCTTGTCCTGACACAGCTCCAGAAGCCTCTCTGCGGCATATATAAGTTCGACAAGCCTTGCCCAGTGAAACGCTAGGGTGGCGTGAACTGGCTTCCCGCCCAGGGTGCTATACATCTTCTCGTAAGCCTCCTGAGCCAAGGGGGTAGCCATGCCATCGGCGACATTGAGCCGAGCTAACGGTGCTACCCGGTATATCCCGCTATCCTTGCCCTCAACTAGCCCCTTCCAGCCAATCTTTTTGAGGAAGGGGAACTTGAGGTAGGACCAGGTCTCGGTGTGCTCCCCGATGTAATCCACATAATCGGCAGGCTTGAACTTGGCGACCTCCTTCCCATCAGGGTCAACCACCCGGATGTCGCCATCATAGAAGTTCACCTTATTTTTGGCATCGACCAAGCCCATGTAGTAGCTTTTCATGGTATAAACAGGGCCGGTGATGATATCCACATACTCCTTGTTAGCTAGGACGACATCATCGAAGAGCTTGAGGGAGAACTTGGCGAACTCCACCATGGACTTGGCCTTCTCCTCGAAGTCCTGCCTTTCCTCCTCAGTGATGGCTCGGCTCATCCCCCCGGGCAAGCCGCAGACAGAATGGGTTGCCTTGCCTCCGATCACCGCCTGGATATTCTGAGCATAGGCGCGGTGCTTGATCACCTCGCCGCCGATCTCAAGGCCCACCTTGGCCACAACCCCCAGGATGTTCCTCTGGGCAGGATCAGAGGTGGGTCCCAGCACAAAATCAGGGGCAGCCAGGGCATAAAAGTGAGCGATGTGGGAGTGGCACATGTGGGCACAATAATATAGCTCCCTTAGCTTCTTTGCCGCTGGCGGGGGATCAACATGATAGACGGCATCGGTGGCCTTGGTCGAGGCCATGTGGTGAGCCGAGGGGCAGACGCCGCAGATTCTAGGGGTGATGCGTGGGAGCTCCTCCACTGGCCTCCCCTCGCAGAACTTCTCAAAGCCGCGAAACTCGGGCACCTGAAGATAGGCATTGGCCACATTGCCATCATCATCGAGGAAAATCTCTATCCTTCCATGTCCTTCAAGCCTGGTTATGGGATCAATGGTGATTTTCTTCACGCCTTACATCCTCTTTCTTTTCAGCATTGAGGTTGACATCCCGAAGCGATAGAAGGTGCCCGCCGGGTCTACTATCTCTTCAACCATCCTGGCAATCTCAGTTTCATCTTTGACATCATAGATTGAGGCCAGGGCACTGAGCATCTTTGCCCCCTGATCATAGACCCCTGCTGGTGGGCCGAAGCAGCCACGGCAGGGCATGTTGGCCAGGATGCACCTGGCGCCACATCCCCCCCTGGTGGCAGGCCCCATGCATATCAACCCCTGTTCTAGGAGGCACTTCTCTGGTTCAGGGATGATCTCATGGGGGCGATAAATCCTGGTAATCTTCTTCTCCTCCTTGGTTCGAGGACACTCCTCGCAGAGGGTCTTCTCTGAGGCGATCACTGAGCCTGGGGCTGGTAGTGAATTGGTGGCCAGGGCATCCACCACCTTCAGGATGAGGTCCACCGGCGGCGGACAGCCAGGCATATAGTATTCCACAGGCACTACCTGGTCTAACGCCAATACGGTATCCCAGAATTCGGGAAGCTCTAGCTCCCCCTCCTTGACCTGGGTCAAAGTCTGGGGAAGGTTCCTATCACTATTGACATTTGTGGGCGCTTCCAGATAGGCGCGCTCAAAGGCGAGGTCTCGGTTGATAAAGTTTGCCAGCGCCGGGATGCCGCCGAAACAGGCACAGGAGCCGAAGGCAACCATGACCTTCGACTTTTTACGCAGCAGCTTGGCGATCTTCTCCTGCTCTGAATTTCTTACCGAGCCATTGAAGAGGCAGACATCGATGCTGCCATCATCCATAGCCTCCACGTGATGGTATTTGAAATCCAGAGCCACGGGCCAGAGAACGATGTCCGCCAGCTCGGCGACATTGAGGATCTTCTCGTTGATGTCCAGAATAGCAACATCGCAACCACCGCAGCTAGCAGACCAATATATAGCCAGTTTCAGCTTTGGCATGCTATCCCCTTTCATCGACGCGGAACGGTCCCAGCTCCCTTACCTTGGCCGTCATCTCATTGACGATGGAGGCAAAGCGGCCCCCCTCAGCGGCAGAGACCCAGTCAAGGCGTACTCGTTCCTCCTCAATCCCCAGTTGCTCCAGCATCTTCTTCAATAGAGGGACACGCCGCGCCGTCTTATAGTTTCCCTCAGAATAATGGCAATCGCCGGGGTGACAGCCCAGGATCAATACCCCATCTGCCCCCTGCTGAAAGGCCTTGAGGACAAAGGTGGGGTCTACCCTCCCACTACACATCACTCGCACCACCCTCACGTTGGGGGCATACTTTTTTCTGGCGGTGCCTGCCATGTCTGCGCCCCGATACGAGCACCAGTTGCACAAGAAGCCTACAATCTTCGGTTCGAAATTGAGGTCGCTCATTTCCTCGCCTTGTTCATTTCAAAAAAAGATAACTGAACCCATTTGTTCAGCTACCGTAAACTAACCCACCATCAAAATCCAGATATAAGAGAATCTCACCAGCTATTGTCACACCTCTCTTACAATTACATTTTACTGTTTAGCCCCGGTATTTGTCAACGTATAGCTAGGGTGTCAGCATGGCAGCAATGATGTTGTCGTTATAATGCGAAACTAGCCGGGCTTTGTCTGGCTAGTTTCTTTTGGGCAGCCTCAGTGGCTTACTTACCTGCTACGTTAGATCAAACCCTTTGGTATTTATATACCTCAATAACAGATTCAGGACACATCCAGGCACAAACTTCACATGCAGTACAATTCTCAACCTGGGTGAATTGAGCCACAGGATAACCTTGGGCATTAAACTTGTCTCCTATGATAATGCAGCCCCGTGAGCAGAACTTCACGCAGTAGCCACATCCCTTGCACAACTCCTGGTTAATAACTATTTCGCCCTTTGCCATGCTTTCCATTCCCCTTACCTAGCATCCTTTATCTTTTTCTTCAAATCGATCACAACATTATAGGTCTAAGATGCTGAAGAAAGTTTAGCCCTTCATGGGGCCAAATCTTTGTACATATTTACCTTTGACCTGGGGATTGACAAAACCGCGAGGCCATTGCCCCTCTAGAACGCGAACCACCTCCTCCCCCGGTCGCCGCATCAGCTCCGCCATTGCAGTGTCCGAAGCCTGGGCGGTATGGGCTGTAATGATGACACTATCCAGCTTCAGAAGAGGGTTATCAGGCGCAGGGGGCTCTGTTTCTAGCACGTCCAGCCCGGCTCCTGCAATATAGCCTTCACTGATTGCGGTGTATAGAGCTTGTTCATCGACCAGACCACCGCGAGCGGTGTTGATAAAGAAAGCGGTGGGCTTCATCTTCTTGAATTGTTCCAGTGTGAACATGTGCCGGTTCTCCTTAGTCAGCAGGGCGTGAACTGAGACGTAGTCCGACTCCAAGAGCAGGGTGTCGAGGTCAACCAATTCCACATAGTGCCCTTGAGCTGAGGCTTCAGACACGTAAGGGTCGTAAACGATAACCCTTAGCCCAAAGCCCTGCGCTTTACGAACTACGGTGCGTGCGATTCGGCCGAAACCGACAAGCCCTAGAGTTTGCCCCCGCAGCTTGAATTGAGGCGTGGTAAAAATTCTGCCCTCATACCAATTCCCCTGTTTAACCATCTTATCCAATCGTGTAATCTTCCGAGCGCAGGCGAGGAGCAAGGCCATAGTATGGTCAGATACCTCTTCCAGGCAATAATCCGGGGTATTGGCTACAATGACCCCTACCTCGGTGGCGGCATCTACGTCTATGAAGTCGTAGCCGATTCCTATCTGGCTTATCAGTCTGAGCTTGGGCAGGTTATTGATTACCTTTTTGGTGAAGGGCTCAAAAAGGGATATCACAACATCAGCATCCTTAGCTGCGGCTATGATCTGATCCTCAGTGGGGCAGTGTACCTTAATAAACTCAGCACCGATTTTTGCCATCAATTCATCCCAGTAAGGGACATCTCCCAGCGGCGGCGAGGTTCGTACCACCTTGAAAGCCATTCTATTTCCCTCCCCTGGTTTTGCTTGCTATCAAGCCCATTCCCTCATTGAAAGCCTGCTTACAAGCCGCAGCTATTTTCTCTCGACCCTTGCCGCCAAACCTGCGCTCAATCTCTGCTATCAGAAGTTGCGGCGGCAGCGCCTTGGTCATCTGGATATATGCTCCCAACATAACCAGATTGGCATTCCTCACGTTACCCAGGCGGATAGCCGTTTCCATAGCCGGAACATACTCAACCCTGATATCATTCCTTACAACTTTATGCTCGTCTCGCAGCCCGGTAATGTCTATGAGCATCAATCCGCCGGGATGAACCCTATCCTCAAAGGCTTTTATTCGCCAAGCGCCCAAAACCATTACCGTTTCGCTTCTATATATTATCGGTGAAGGGATCTTTTCATCGGAGAAAATAATACAGCACTCGCTTTCGCCACCACGCATCGCTGTTGCGTAGGAAGGAAACCAGACGACGTGCTTATATTTTTTGAGTGCCGCCTTTGCCAACAAATCTCCTATCGTTACGATGCCCCAGCCCCCAACACCGGCAATCAGCATTTCGCCTCCAGAAGATTGTTTTTGTGCCATCATTCTTTCCCTTTCCGGCTTTAGTCAATCTGGGCCACATTCTTAAACTCACCTAGAGGATACTCAGCCATCTGCTTCTCCTCCATCCATTTTAGGGCATCCACCGGGTCCATGTGCCAGTTGACAGGACAGGGGGTGAGGATCTCGACAAAGCTGAAACCGACATCCTCCATTTGTTTTTGCAAGGCAGCCTTAGCATATCTCTTAGTTCGCTGAAAATTGGCCGGGCTATTAACGGCACTACGAGCACTATAGACCACCCCCTTGATGGTGGCTAACATCTCAGGGACGTGTAGCGGATAACCAAACATCCTAGGGTCTCGCCCCATAGGGGTGGTGGGAGTCACCTGTCCCAGCAGTGAGGTAGGTGCCATCTGGCCACCGGTGGTTCCATAGTTGGCATTATTAAGCATAAACACCGTAATCCTTTCAGCGCGAGCGGCAGCATTAACCAGGTAGCCGGCGCCAATGGCGGCACAGTCTCCATCCCCTTGAATAGTGAGCACTATGGCATCGTCAAACAGGGCCTGCTTTATCCCCGTTGCTGTTGCCGGAGCTGTGCCATGAGCACCGATGGTTCTATCCACGTTTGCCATTATCAGCGCCAAACCGTGGCAGCCAATACCACCAACAGCGACCACCCTCCCCGCAATCTCCAGCTCTTCGATCGCCTCCAAGATCGCCTTGGCAGCAAGGGGGTGACCACACCCCGGGCAACCGCCCGACGGCATTGGTATCCTCAATCCTGTCGTTTTATATACGATCACCTTTTTCTTTTCACTCATAGCAGCTTCTTCACCTGGGCAAAGACTGTCTCGGGGAAGAGCATGCCTAGCTCCCCACCCTGGTGACGAGCTAACAAGCCCAAAAAGTGAATCTCGGCTTTCCCTTCGGCACCGAGCTTAACATCCTCGACCATTTGCCCCATGCTGTCTTCCACCACCAGAAAGCGGCACCCCTGAGAGGCTTTTTGTCTGATGATCTCATAGGGAAAGGGCCACAGGGTTATCGGTCGAACAAGACCTACCTTGAGACCCTGAGCACGAGCCATGTTAATCGCTCCTTCACAGCAGCGGGCCACATATCCATAGGCTACAAGTAACAGCGCTGCGTCATCCGCCTCAGAGGTTTCATATCTAACCTCGCAATCAATGATTCTTTGATACGTTTTGTGAATTCCTTCCAGTATCGACGTGTAAGTCCCCATAAGACCCCTTGTAGAATGAATAATATCAGTCCTGCCCCCCTTTTTGCCTGAACCTTTAAGAGCCCAATCCTTTTCTGGTAGCAGGCCAAAGTCAATAGCCCTAAGTTGAACTGGCTCCGCAATCTGTATCAGGATGCCATCAGCCAGCACTACAACGAGGTTTCGGTATTTGTCGGCGAGATAGAAGGCGAGTTGGGTAAGGTCGTAGCACTCCTGCACTGAAGCCGGGGCGAGGACAATGGTTTTATAGCCACCCTGGCCCCCGCCACGGGTGGCTGAAAGATAATCGGTTTGGGCATGTCGAGTAGTACCCTGACCTGGCCCTCCCCTCTGGACATTGACAACTACGCAGGGAAGCTCACACCAGCAAATGTGGGACAGCCCCTCTTGCATTAGCCCCCAGCCGGGGCTGGCAGTTGAGGTCATTGCTCTAACCCCAGCTACGGCGGCTCCGAATAGCATAGCCGCTACTGCTGATTCGCTCTCCGCCTGGACGAAGCGCCCGCCCCTTTGGGGCAACTCACGAGCAAAATATTCTATGATCTCATTTTGCGGAGTTATCGGATAGCCAAAAAAGTGGAGGCAGCCGGCATCTAGACCCCCCCTGGCAATGGCCTCATAACCATGAATGAGATCTGTCGCTTTCATGTAAGGCTTCCGCTTGCCTTTACCAGTCTATGTAACTACCACAACCTTGGAGTGAAAGCCCAGGGTTAGCTGAAGTGCTAGTCATCGATGACGTGCTAGGCGCCTAAAATACCCCCTCTTCCCGCAGCTTAGCGATATCATCCCAGGTGTATCCGCAAATCTCCATAAGGACCTCTTCGGTGTGCTGACTAAGCTCAGGGGCAAGAGCCCTCACCTTCCCCGGGGTCTTTGATAGCTTTACTGGTATCCCCACAACCTTAACCTTGCCCGAGGCAGGATCGTCGACCTCAACGATATACTCGTTGGCGATCACTTGGGGGTCTTTGACCAAGTCGGATAAGTCGTTAACCGGTGCCGAAGGGATAGCCTCTGCTCTGAAGGCCTGCCACCACTCATCTCTGGTCTTGGTGAGAAAAACCCTATTTAATATGGGCATAAGTTCGCCCAGATGTTGCCTTCTTGCTGCGGCATTCTCAAACCTGGGGTCTTTTTCCAGCTCCTCGATGCCCAAAACCTTGCAGAAACTATGCCAGTATCGATCCGGCTGGAGAACAGCGAGGCAAAACCACTTGTCATCCTGGCAGCGGTAGAGGTTCCAAAGGGGGCTACTCATGGTAGCTGCCGGTGATGCGAACGCCGGGGCTCCCAATATCAAATAAAGCTGCAACGAGAGGCGCACCATTTCGATCTGACCTCCCAACAGCGAGGTATTGACCATCTGCCCCTCGCCGGTTCGCTCCCGGGCAAGGAGAGCAAGGAGAATGCCATAAGCGGTAAGAACGCCGCCAACCTCATCGGCAAATCCAGCGCCCAGGGGGACCGGGGTTAAGTCCGGGGTCAAGGATACCATCCACAAGCCGCCCCTGGCCTGTCCAGCGAAGTCAGAGGAGGGCAAATCGGCGTCGGGCCCTTGCATGCCGTAGCCAGAGCTGTAAGCATAGATGAGCCTGGGGTTATATCGGCTCAAGGTCTCATAGTCCACTTTCATCTTTTGCGCATGGCTATATCGGTAGTTAGTTAGGAAAACATCCGACTTCTCCACTAGCTTATAGAGCGTCTCCTGGCCTCGCTTCTTAGTGAAGTCTAAGATAATCCCTCTCTTGCCCCGGTTTTGATTTTGGAAGTAGTAGTTGAATGGTATATCCAGTCCATATATTGCGGCCAAGCCTCGCCCTGGATCACCGCGGGGCTCCTCAATCTTGATCACCTCCGCCCCCATATCCGCCAGCAATGCGCCAGCGATTGGCCCTTGCTGGAAGGCAGTCCACTCCAGAACCCTGATCCCTTCAAGAGGCATAGTCATCTTTTCCCCCTTTGCACCTAAGGATAAAATAGCTTCTGAGATTCCTTCCTCAGCTCAGCCCGGTGGTCGGGGTGAGCAACCGCAATGAGCTCATCAGCCCTTTCGCGATGGCTCTTTCCTGCCAACCGGGCAACGCCATATTCGGTTACGACATAGTCTGCAAAGTGACGCTGTATCGTCACCAGGGAGCCTTTGTCCAGTTGGGGCACAATTGTAGAGACAGCCCCGCCCAAGGCGGTGGAGCGAAGGAGGGTTACAGCGCGACCTCCCTTGGACAGGAAAGCCCCGATGTGGAACTCAATCTGACCGCCAGGGCCGTTAATGATTCGCGGCCCGAATTGGGTCTCGCAGGTTATCTGGCCGGTTAGGTCCACCTGAAGTCCGTTATTTATCGCCACCATGTTATCATGAGCAGCTACCGTCCTGATGTTGGCGACGTAGTCCTGGGAATACAACTCGAAGCAGGGATTGTTGGCTGCGAACAAATAATCCTCAGGTGAAAATCCGGTAAAGGCGCCAAAGACCGCTTTTCCCGGGTGAAGGGTCTTGTACTTCCCTGTAGCTATCCCCCTTTTGACCAAGAGCGCCATCCCTGGGGCGGCCATCTCGGAGTGAATCCCCAGGTCCTCGAAACCATCAAAGACGCCAAGCTCCACCATAAAATAGCTGGGCCGGCCTACACCTATTTGGATGGTGTCACCATTCTTGAGGATGGTTTTCAGGTTCTCGGCAATGCCCCGCGCTACCTCGTCAGGGGAATCTATCCCTAAGAAAGTCAGAAGGAAGCTGGTGGGGACGGTTGGAATGATCCGTAGTAGCGGCCGGATAAACCTGCCCACCTGTTGCAGTATTGGAACCCTGGCCCTGAGGCGGTCATGGGTCTCCGGCGGCGTAAAATCGAAGAGAACCTGCACTTCCTCGTCGGTCAATGGCTCCTGTGGTACCTCGACAATGTAGTCTAGCTCCGAAACATGAATGTAGTTTTCGCCGTAGGTCCGGAACAAGCCCGGTATGACCTCCCCGATGACCGTCTTGGCAAACTTGGCGTACTTCTTTCTGTGCCACAGTTCACTGCCGAAGCTGCAGAAGCCATTCTCGTCGGGGGGGGAAACCTCAGTTAATAGAACGTCGATCGGTTTTCTCTCCGGTCTCTGGTCATCATATAGCTTGAACACCGTGCCCACAGTGTTTGGCAGGAAGTCGGTCCTTTTTTCATCGTGCGATGGCCGGGCCAAATTGCCGAGGTAGATTTCGCAGGTGGTGTGGAAAGATTCATATCCTGGTGAGAACCAGCCAGGGTCAATGAGCTGCCCAGCTGATACGATCTCCACGTTCTTTAGCTCCCCGCTTCGGGCCACAATGGCGGCGCCTACAATTCCCGAGTAGCCTACTGAGACGATGACCCGATCCCCAGACTTGATTACCTTGGCCGCCTCCTCTGCCGAGACCAGTTTCCTCTTGTATTCTTCCTGCCAGTTTTCCTTGTAGTTCATGGTATGCATTTGGCTCGGGAACTTGACCATTCCCGTCCCTGCTGAGCCTGGGATTCACTTGGGGGGTATGCGCTAAATGATGACCTCTTACACTTGGTGCCGTAATAAAAAGTCAAATCCCCGCTTGTTAATATAGTGAAGAAGAGAAAATGAAGTGAACCCTTGCCCCTTTCAGCGGGGAGTATATCACTCCCTTCCTTAGCCGTCAATCCTATGCTACTGGCACCGCCAATGTTGGGCGAAAGGCCAAGCTTAACATAAAGCACGAATTCATATCCGTTGACTTCAAAATATGGGTGTGATAGCATGAAAATGTCGAAATGATATTTGAGGAGGCATGTTGTGGC
>Ga0315296_10005184_pt1 | contig 10465 bp, 13 predicted proteins | sample YL17G14_18_MG_FD_203921 | JGI IMG/M metagenome (GOLD analysis project Ga0315296, IMG submission 203921) | Sediment microbial communities from Yellowstone Lake, YNP, Wyoming, USA - YL17G14_18 | ecosystem: Environmental > Aquatic > Freshwater > Lake > Sediment | place: USA: Wyoming | collected... | reverse complement strand
TGTCATTCTGAGGGAGCGCAGCGACCGAAGAATCTCACCTATTAACTACATGACATGTTGCCTTGCATGGTAGAATAGAGACCTGATGACCGGCAGGTTGAGCAAAGCTTCGTTGCTAAAATGGCGAAAGACCAGGGGCGGTTCTTCCCCGGGCGTCACCCGCTGTAGGAATGCCACTTTCCACTGGGGAGAACGAACCTATGCGATGGGGATTGTCAATGTCTCTCCTGATTCTTTTTCCGGCGATGGCTTGGATAGTGTTGATGCTGCTGTAGCTCAAGCACAGCGCTTTGTCACCGAAGGTGTTGACATACTTGATGTTGGTGGCGAATCTACACGTCCGGGTTCGTCTCCAATATCAGTTGATGAAGAATTGCGGCGGGTGATACCAGTGCTGGAGCGGTTGATTGGCAAGGTAAAGGTGCCTTTGAGTGTTGACACTTACAAGTTTGATGTAGCTCGTAAGGCTCTAGATGCTGGGGCTGAAATGATAAATGATATCTGGGGACTGAAAAAAGAGCCGAGATTGGCTAAGCTGGCGGCAGATAGAGGCGCGCCTATAATCCTCATGAGCAATCAGCGGGATAAACCTCGGCACAACATTGTATCGGCGGTTATTGAAGACCTCAAGAGGTCTATAGACTTAGCTTTGGATTCAGGAGTGCCCTGGGAGAATATCATCGTTGACCCAGGCATTGGTTTCGGCAAGACCCTAGAGCAAAACCTTGAGCTGGTACGTCGGCTGGATGAGCTTAAAGTTTTAGGTAGGCCTATCCTTCTGGGCACTTCACGCAAATCGATGATTGGGTCGATATTGGATTTACCGCCAGAGCAGCGTCTAGAGGGGACAGCGGCTACCATTGCCATTGGAATTGCTAAAGGTGCCGATATGGTTCGGTTGCATGATGTTAGAGAGATGATACGCGTTTGTCGGATGAGCGATGCCATTATCCGAGGCAGGGGGAGTTAGCGGTGATAACTGCTTATATCGGTCTCGGTTCCAATTTAGGAGATAGGAAACAGAACTTGGCTCAAGCCTTGAAATTGATGTCGAAGCACCTGGTCGTAGAGCAAGTTTCCTGCATTTTTGAAACTGAGCCCGTAGGCTACAAGGATCAGCCGCTTTTTCTCAATGCTGTATGTCGTATCTCTACTGAGCTGGGCCCCAAACAACTATTGCGTTTGGCCAAAAGAATCGAAGCTAAACTTGGCAGAGTGCCTAGTTTTCCCAATGCCCCTAGGTCTATTGATATCGACATACTTTTCTACGGCGATGAGGTTTTCAGCGATAAGGAATTGACTATACCTCATCCTCGCTTGGTCGAGCGGGCATTCGTGCTCGTGCCGCTGGCTGAAATCGCTCCTGGACTGGTTCATCCTGAGAAGGGAAAAACTGTTAGAGAGCTATTGGATGATTTAGGAGCTGTGGCTTGTGTTCGCAAATGGGCTGAAGCCGAGGAGATTGTGATAAGGAGGCAAGATGTATCAAGTTTCTGTTGAAGGGCATTTCGATGCAGCTCATTTTCTCAGAGACTACGGCGGCAAATGTGAGAATCTACACGGCCACCGCTTCAAGGTGGTGGTTAGCTTGAAAGCGACAAAGCTTAATGAAATCGGCTTGGCTTATGATTTTGTGGAGCTGAAACGTCATCTTAGCGAAGCTCTTGCCCGATTTGACCACACCTGCCTCAACGATGTGCCGCCTTTCGATAAAATCAATCCGTCTTCGGAAAATATCGCTGTAACCATCTATGACCAGCTTAAAGGACGTTTCTCCGGGGGAGTGTCGCTGTCAAGCGTTGAAGTCTGGGAATCTCCGCAAAGCTGTGTAATTTATAGACCTGATTAACTAGCCTTTAAGATTTGGTGGCAGCAGGTTGGGGATGCTATCTGTGAGGGGGTAACTATGGTTGCACTTGCGGCAAAAGAGAGAGCCAGTGATTACCTCCCCCTCTTTCTCTTCAGTTACTTTGAGTTTAAGCGAGCCTTTGCACACCGGACAGGCTAGGATGTCCATCAGTTCTTTTTTCATCGAGCGCTTATCCTACTCTAATTTAGGTAAGCTGTCAATCTGGTCATGCTGTTCATTGAGAGGTTTAGTTGTCATTGCGAGGAGCACAGCGACGTGGCAATCCCATTCTACGTCCTGTCATTCTGAGCACGGCGAAGAATGTCACGTTATCCCCACCACCGAGATTGCCACGCTTCGCTCGCAATGACGGAAAATAGTTACTGTTCACTCTTCTTCGTCCTCCTTGCCTCCAAGTCGCCATTGCGTTAGACTGATAGCAGTAACAGGAGCAGGCTATGGTACGGCTGACATTTTACGGCGGAGTCAACGAAATCGGCGGCAACAAGATACTCCTCGAGGACGGAGGGCGGAGGCTGATGCTCGACTTCGGCTTTCCTTATAAGAGGCACAAACTCTTCTACGAAGAATACCTGAAGCCTCGAGGCGGTGCCGGGCTGCTTGACCCTCTACGGATGGGGTTACTGCCACCGCTGGAGGGACTTTATCGAGGTGATTTAGTAACATCGGGGTTGTGGGAGCAGTTCCGGAATGATCCTTCCTATCGCAAGCTCGACAAGGTTGATGGGGTGCTGCTATCTCATGCCCACCTTGACCACTCAGGACACATAGCGTTCCTCAGAGATGACATCCCAGTATATGCCACCGTGACCACGGCGTTTATTGCCAAGGCAGTTCAAGATTCGGGTAAAGCGGACTTTGACCAGCAGGTGTGTTATTTCGACCACAAGGAACCAGGGCGTCCCTCAAATTGGAAGCAGGAGGCGCTGCTTACCATTGATAAGAAACAGCAGCGGCAGTTTTGCATTACCGATGTTGATTTGGCAGCTTTAAGCGAAGATGCTATCAAGTTCTGGCACAAATCTCCAGGGCAAAAACCTCTTATCTCCTGTCCCCTGACCGGCCACAGTGGCTGCAGCTTAAATCTGCGTTGCTTTCCGGTTGACCACTCTATACCCGGCGCCTGCGCCTGGGGCATCGAGACCAGCTCCGGCTGGGTCATCTACAGCGGTGACCTCAGGCTGCATGGCAAACGCGCTGAGCGCACCAGAAAATTTATTGAGGAAGCAAGAGAGTTACATCCCAAGGCACTTGTGTTAGAGGGCACCAATGTCGGTCGCTCGGCAAATATTGCTGAGCGGGAGGTATATGATAATGGCCTTAAAGCTATTGCCAGCGCAAACGGCCTTGTCATTACCGATTTCCCTCCCCGGGATGTAGACCGTCTGCTCACCTTCTTGCAGGTTGCCAGGGACACGGGCAGGAAGCTGGCTATATTGCCCAGAGACGCCTATTTGCTAAAGACCATGCGTCTGCTGGAGCCGGAAATTCCTGATATTGCTAATGAAGACAGCATCGTCATATATCAGGATACCATTGCCAGTAAGAGCCCCAACCTGTGGGTGCAGAACTTGTGCAAAGATTACGGCAGCAAGATGATTCTGGCGGAAGATGTGCGTTCGGCTGAGAACAAATTTATTCTCTGCTTCAGCTTCTGGGACATAAATGAATTGCCCAGCCTTCGACCTAAGCCGGGCAGCCTGTATGTTTTCAGCTCCAGCGAGCCCCACGATGAGGAACAGGAGATTGATTTCCGTCGTTTGCATCGGTGGCTGGAGCACTTTGGGCTTAGAGGATTTGGTCTTCCGGTAGAAAAGAATGGCGAGTGGGAGATACCTGAAGCTGAGAGGGGTCTACATGCTTCCGGCCATGCCTGCGGTCCAGACCTGCTTGAGGTGGCTCGAGGAATAAAGCCCGAAGTTCTCATCCCCGTCCATAGCGAACATCCCAATTTCTACACAGAGCACTTGGGTGGAAGCGGGATTGATGTCGTTCTCCCGACTGTCGGCGGCACAATTGAGGTGTGAAACTACAAGCACGTAACTAACAATTGTTGTTTTTTGTTCTTGATTAGATTTATCGAGTTGTATGCGGAACTTCGTTCAGCTCGCTATGTAGTACAAAAATATGTGCTTTAGAAAAATACTATTGAAACCTATTAGTAAGCAGTGTAAAATCTACATCAAGATAAATACCTAGGGAATATTTTTAATCCATCCACATGCTGATTTAAGGTGCTAAGCAACTAGTATGCGGACAGCCATTCTTAGGTGATAACATATTATGGGTGGAAAACAATTAGCTGTGGGCGCGAGCGACCGTGCTGGCGAGATGCGCAAGATCGCCTCGAGACTACACATCGAGACTCAAAAAGCCATAGGTCAACAGAAACCAACGGTTCTGCTATTAGGACCGACAATGAGTGCAAATAATGATGGTTCTGTACTCAGAAAGGAACTGCAAAAACGTATCTGGAGCATCGGAGTAACGGTACTCGCCGAGCATGATGAGATGAAAAAGGTAGCAAGGAAAAGTTTGAGGAGCGTAAATAATCTCTCAAGATTGGAAATATATATCGCCAAGATTGTAGACTTGGTTGTAATAATTCCGGACAGCCCCGGATCATTTGCGGAACTTGGCATGTTCGCTGTACGTAAGAGTGTCTGCCATAAGATGGTTATTTTGTTCAGGAAGAAATTTAAAGGGGACAAATCATATATTCAGCTAGGTCCACGTAAATACGCCGAAGGAATGAGAGCAAAGCCTGTTTTTATCGACTATGCGGATATTGACAATGCATGGAAAAAAGTGGCAGTATTTATTAATAACGTGAAAGCTGAGATGGCCGACCGATATGATGTAGCTGGCATGGAATAGAGAAGCTAACCATGGCACCGAAGGCAGATCGGACGACACTTATAAGTAATACGCTGGTGCTCCTCGGCGTTATCAACGTGATGCAACCTGTGACTCTGAAGGAGATTAGTGACTCTTTAGCGGTAAAGATAAAGGGCAAGGATTTGCGGGAGATCGTGAACTCGTTGATCAAAAACGGCTACGTAAGGAAAATATCTGATGACCAATATATTTCATCACAAATAGGTATTAACGCCTTCGCAAGGTCGCCATTGAAAAAAGGTCGCGATATACAGAGAATGCTATTCTTAACAAACATGGTAAGGAGGGGCAAGGATTAATTATACGTTCGGACGGCGTTTCGCCGTCCTTAATGCAAGGACTATGATGAAAGAACTCTTGTTTCTGCCTCGCTTCCTGCGAGTCAGAAACAAGAGACGTTGGCAATCGATCTACTTTTGTAGATTGATTGGAAAGGAGTATAAATGAGGTCCTTGCCCCTCCTGGTATCATTAGAAAGAGCAAAAAAACCGCTTGATGTTCTGGCTGAAGAGTTGGATTTTCCTGCTACCCAATTAGCCCTTGCCAAGTTGCTTCTTGACAAAGGCCTGCCTCCTCTTAGTACTCCTGATGTTCTGCCATACTTGTTTGGAATCTCTCACCAACTGATCGGTTATATGGAGAAATTTCCTGATGGTTTCTACAGAAAATTCAGGATCAAAAAGAGTTCTGGAGGTTATCGAGAGATTGTTGCGCCCCGCAGAGTGCTCAAAACTATTCAGAGATGGATTTACGTGCACATATGTCTTAAGGCTGACGCAAACGACTGCGTGATGGGATTTGTTAAGGGTAGGAACATCTTTGATAACGGAGGAGTTCATGCGAAGAATAGAAACTTAATGGTTATTGATATTTCTGATTTCTTTCCAAGCGTCAAATTCGCTCAAGTCGAAGATGTGTTTAGGCATTTTAGGTTTCCGGAGCGGGTTGCACACCAGCTGACAGCCTTATGTTGTCTGCATGAGTGTCTACCGCAAGGAGCTCCTACGAGTCCAGCCCTAGCCAACCTAGTTTTCAGACCAGTGGACTCAGAGCTATCCAAACTCTCAAAAGAATGGGATTGCAGTTATACAAGGTACGCAGATGACTTGGCATTCTCAGGTTCCAAAGTCTTCAGTGAGAAAGATAAATCTAAAATCGCAGAAATACTGAAGCAATTTGGGTTCTCGATCAATAAAAGGAAGAGCCGAATCATTGGCCAAGGAGGAAGGCAAATGGTTGCAGGACTTGTTGTGAATCATTGTGCTTTACCTCCAAGGGCTACTCGCAGACGCTGGAGAGCTATGTTTCATAGAGCATCTCGCTATCGCAGAGAATTTGCAGATAGAGTACAGAATTTGTCTGGAATCGTAGCATTCGTAAATCAATTTGCTCCTGAAACTGCCTTAAAGTATCGTAAGGTATTGGAAAAGGTTCAGAGTTCACTATAGTTGCTACACTAGATGATTCCCACTTCTTTGTCTTTACATATTGTGACTTTTTGTTCAATTCCCGGCACTGCATAGCGCCAAACAATTAAAAGTAGTTTAACTGTAGTGGCCTATGCCAGCTTGATATCGGAGCTGGCACCTGCTTCCTTGATGAATTGGAGCAGTATGCTGCTGCGCAGGTCGTTGCGGCTCTCCAGCGGAGCCACGAACTTTCCTTTAATCCAGATGTGCTGTGGCTCGACAAAGATGAGCACGCGGGGGCCGCTCATGGCTTCGTCAAGAAACCTGGGGTAGCCGTCCTGGAAGACCTGGCCGGCCTGCTTCACGTAGACCTCGTCCTGGCTCTTCAGTATGCTCTCGAGAAGCTGGCTCGCTTTCTCTACGTTGCTGTCGGTTGTTATGGGGATGCGTACCTCATCGAACATGTAGTCAGAGGAGATGGCCTCGAGACCTGTCGAGTAGTCTTTAGAGTAGTTCAATACCGGCTGGTCCAGTATTATGAGGTTGGGCACGTATAGCAACCTGCCGGTGAGTTCGCCGCCCAACTTTTCGTCCTCACCTACCTCTTCGAGCGTGGTGTGAAGCAGTCCTATGTGCCTGACATCGCCTTTTGTGTTGCCGATGCGGATTCTATCTCCCAGGTCGTAGATTTTGGAGAAGGTGATGACAAAGAAAGAAAAGAAGCTGGCGGTGTATTTCTGCAGAGCCAGAGCCAGCGCCAGGGCGATAAAAGGCACGTATATGGCTACCTGAGGCACGTATATTGCCGCCAGTATGGTAGCGGCTACAAATGCCAGAACGGCGGCACATGTCACAACCGTTGTGATTAGACTTGTGTTGCGCCGCTGAGCCTCGGCCTTGAGCGCGTTTACCTTGGCAGCGCGCCGACCTTCATCGCCCGAAAGACGCCCGCTCTTCATAGTTTGGTCTTCGTAGCCTATTTGCGGCAAATGCTTACTCTTATTCATTTTTGCTCAGTACCCTGGCCATATAATAGAGGTGGAAGGGATAGCCCTCCCACCTCTAGTGTGTTTAATTATACGTGTTTTCAGGTATTTGGTCAAGGCTTTAGATTCTTCGCTATGCTCAGAATGACAGGGGCGAAGGATTCAGAATGACACAAAGCACGATTGGAGCCGATGCTCCAATCAACCCTATGGCAATCCAGGCTTATAGAGCCAGTGCCAGATTCAAATACAGTTGAGCCGCCTGCACTACCTGTTGAAAGGGAACTGATTCTTCAGGAGTGTGAGCCGCTTCCAGCCGACCAGGCCCCAAGATGATAGGGTCGACACCGGCAGCCCAGAGCACGCTTCCATCGGAGTGGCTCCTGAAATCTTGAGGCTCCCAGGGGAGAGACATTTTTCTGTATGTTTCCTTCAATTTATTTATCAACGGCCGCTCTTCGGAAATCCGGTATCCGGCATGAGTCTCCTCGAATTTCAGGCGGGCATTCAGGCCAGTGATGCTGTCACCGGCTGCCTTTACTAATTGCTCCAGCTCTGTCTTAAGTGTGTCGATCCTGGCATTAGGTGGCAGATGAAGGTCTAGCCAGGCCTCGCAGGCGTCCGGTACTACAAAGCCGCCGGGAAATCCTGAAAGTTCCCTGATGTTGTAAACCAAGCCGTGGGGTGCTGAAGTGGCATACTCCGTGATTTGCAGCAGGAGCTTCAACATGGTCTCGATGGCATTTTGTCCCAGCTCCGGCATGGAAGAGTGGGCTCTTTTCCCCTCGGTACTCAGGAGTACCTCGAGATAACCATAATGGGCAAGACAGGGTGCCAGGCTGGTAGGCTCGCCAACCACTGCCCACGGGAAACTGTATCCCTGAATCAACGCCTTGGCACCGCTGCTGTCTTCCTCTTCGCCAACCACTAAAGCTAGACCTACTGGTGGGGAAACTTTTTTCCTGCCAGCTAAGACGGTGAATGTCTCCATCATGGCGGCGCAGCCGGCTTTCATATCTGTAGTTCCCAGGCCGAAGATGTTGTCACCTTCCTCGTGGAAGCTGAAATCTTCGAGGTCGTGGGCAGTAACGGTATCCAGATGACCTACAAAGCAAAGGTCTACCTCATCTCTCCCCTCTGGAAAGGCTATCAGATTAAAGCGGTTCTCATCGACTTCTTGTTTGCTTACCGCCAGGCCATGCTTCTTGAGGTATTGCTCGGCAAACTCGATAACTTCCTCTTCTTTGCCTGATGGGCTGTATATGTCCACGAGGTCATTGAGAAGCTTTTTCAGTCTCTCAGGTTTTACATTCATTGACTGACTAGAACTTAACCTCATGTGTCCTGCTCGTGATTTACGTGATTGTTGATGAGTTCTCAGGTCTGGCGGCTTTCGTGTTCGGTCGGCGGATTGTTTTAGCTAGCCAAACGTGTTGGCTGCTTAGGGAGAAGCCCATTGCCTCGAAGAAGGCAATGGCTGGCTCATTCTCAGCGTCGGTATCGGCTATGACCATCCTGACTCCATTTTTGCGTAGCCTCTGTTCTAGCTTCCTATACAAGCGAATGCCCAAGTTGGTTCTCTGGAAAGCTTCATCTACACCTATCCAGCTCAGATATCCATATTTCTTCCAGGCGGTGCCTTCCTTTTCAATGGTGGTACCTATTACGAACCCAACAATTTCCCCATCCGGTTCGGCCTCGGCAACCAGGCAATAATCGGGGTCGGAGGTGAAATAGTCTGTTACCTCATATTGGTCCCAGGTTCGGTAGAGTATGGGGAACTCCTCGCTGGTGAAGAGTTGCTCTCCCAGATGATAGACAGAGCTAATGTCATCTATCTCCATCTGGCGGATGTTCGTTTCGACCCTCTTCTTTCTTCTAGGTTTTTCCGATGGCATTTATTCCTCCATGTTTATCGCAAAGCGTGTATCCATTAAATTTTCTATATTTTCTTAGGTCCTTGGGGATTTGACAAACCCATGAATAGTCTCACCCCAACCCAAAGCCAAACTTACTTTTGCTATCCATTAGCTCTTCACCATCCTAGCTCCTTGCCTGTTATAAAATAGCAAATCATCGATATGACCCCAAATAAGATTGGCATACATAGAATTGAAACGAGTACAAGTAAGGCTATCAACATGATTCTATTTAGGCTTTTTCTGCGGATTAGCCCCACAATACATGTAATCAGCCCTGCAAGAAATATAAAGAAGCTAAACCAATCTGTATCAATACCAAAAAGCCCATACATAGGGATTACTAATGGAAATGTGACTATACCAATTCCCATTATGATAAAGGACGCTGTTATTAGTTTGCCAAACTTTTTTATCATTTTCTTCATTTCCAATTAACCTCCTTCCTTTCAATCCCAGACATTAGTTTAATGCCTTTGCATCCAAGTTGTTGTGCCTTGGCTTCAACAGTACGCATCAACTCTTTGGCTCCATAATTGCTGGTTTAAAAGCGTGGTAAAATTTGTCAAGTATATAATAGCCTTTTCTTATTATATTGCAGCAGGGATGGCACAGTCCATCTGCTCCCTTCTCAGACTGGGTTCATTCTGCCGCAGTGTGGGCACCTGATTGCGGGCTCCTTGAAACTGGGTGTGGTAACCGTAACTTGGTACCGCACTTGCAGGTTATCGTTCTGTAGTCGCTGAGGTTCCATAACAAGTTTGATGTCTCTCGAGCCCGTTGAACTTCTTCACGTTCTTCTGGTGCCTCTGGTTGTGCTGCTCGCAGAGCGACAGTCCCAGCAGCTGTTACGGCAGCGGTGGAAATTGGTTCCTCACTGGCATGTACTTCTCCAAGTTCGTTTGGGGGCATAGTTACCTAATCCACCCAGAAGTTTGTGGCCAGGCTGCGGCGTTCGTTCCAGAGTTCGTTTTTGCGGATGAAAGCATCTACCCCGGTGCCTCTGTCCGCATCCTCTATTTCCTGCCAACCGCTAATTGCTCCAATCAGTGCCCCAGACAATGCCTCGAAACCCTGCGCCGTGTAAAGGTCGCATTCCACACCGCGGTTGATTATGAACTTCAATTGTCGCAGCCCCTGCTGGTGTTTGGTACGCAATAATTCCAGCAAACTGTCCATTTCAGCATCGAGTTGGTCATTAGGTACAACCCGATTCCAAAGTCCTAATTCCACGGCCCTGCGGGCATGATGGAGCGCACCTAGCATATTGATCTCTTTTGTCATGCGCCGGCCGATTAGGCGAGCCAAGCGTGTAGTTCCACCCCACCCGGGTGTAATCCCCACGTCTACCTCAGGCATTCCCCATCTGGCGCGTTCTGTGGC
>Ga0315296_10005183_pt1 | contig 10467 bp, 17 predicted proteins | sample YL17G14_18_MG_FD_203921 | JGI IMG/M metagenome (GOLD analysis project Ga0315296, IMG submission 203921) | Sediment microbial communities from Yellowstone Lake, YNP, Wyoming, USA - YL17G14_18 | ecosystem: Environmental > Aquatic > Freshwater > Lake > Sediment | place: USA: Wyoming | collected... | reverse complement strand
CATCAATCTTTTTCCTGGACTGGAACTCAAAGCTGGTCAGAAGGTTTTCGACCAACTCGGCACGCTCCACCGGCGGCAGTTTCAGCGCCTCAGCAAGAATTTGCTTCCCATGTTTTGGCATACGCCACCACGCCTCCTTTATTTCCTTGATCTGATTGTATTTTAGCACACTATGGAAGTATGCTCTAATTATTTTTTGGCATAACGCTTGAAATCAGCGGTGGCTGTAAGCCATCCGCTGGAGTGATTCGTTAGGCTTTATGTGCCTTACGTCTCCAAAATGAAACTGTGAGAATAATCAAAACCCCGATTACCCCCAGAGCAAGGCAAAGAGCATCCACTTGCTCTACTGAGATAATAGCCGCCAAATCATTAACATCTCCGAATGGATATGTGGGTCGAACATCAATGTGCATGATACTATCAAATAAGACATGACTATACGTGCCGACGAAGGCCCCTGCCGTCGTCTCCGTCCAGGTAAACCTGGGCTCCACGTAGAGCCATCCCCGCTGCGCAGGACTTAGCCTCCAGTTCCACAAGCGAAGCAGCTTCTCGCCCAATGGCTTCCCTACGACTACTAATATAGCCCCTACGACGGTGGCACCTAGAAGGGAATGCACAGGACCGTGGAGTAGACTACTTCCTCCAAAAAACCGCGCGATAGGCTCAAGGTCCATTGCAAACTGAGCCAATCCGAAGACGACAAAGCTAAATCGCCTTCCACCGATCGCCTTAAAAACTGCGCCAGGACCTAAATGAAGGGGCGTAATTGGCATCTCTTTTTGCAATCGTGCAATCAAGCATAACGTCGCGGCTCACCGGGAGCCGGATCTATCGGCGATCCGGTGGAGCCTCTTGTTCGGTGGTTTCTGTCAGCATGATGCTCCACTCTTGTTGTCGCTAATTCTTCTGAAGATCTCAAGTAGATTTCTCGACTTAATGTCCGAAACATCAATGTTGTAGAATTCTTGGATCTTTTTATGAATATCAGGAAGTTCCATTTCATCAAGGCCGGTGAACTCATAAAGACTGGACTCGTCACTGATTAAATATTCTCCTGGCTCAAGACCAAAGATCTTGTTCATGAAGTCTTCAGAAATCTCACGAAACCTGTTGATACCAGATGTGGAAGCAAATTCAATATTCTTGCCCTTAAACGGTCCCCTGGAAATGATTCGTGAATTATTTTTCATTTTTCTCACCGAACGACTGAACTAAGCCGCCGTCTAATAAAGTTCTAGACGGCAGAGCTACCCACGGTCGGCTTGAGTGATTCGTTAGGTGATTTATTCTTGATTATCGCGAAAACCTTTTCGTCCCCTCACTAGTCCTTTCAATGTGAAAAAGAATAATGTAAGCACAAACCATTGGACAAAAACAGTGAGGTAGTATACAAAAAAGTTAATTTCATGACCGTAATGTTTCACAAAAAAAGCAATGGCGAAAGGCAATATATTAAGATCCCCCCAAAATAATTTTATTGAATCTACAATTTTGGATGGACTATAAGTTTCCAATTCAAGTATGGAAACGAAAACGCTAATTAAGCCTATTCCAAGCGCAATTATTATTTTACGAAATGTCATCCGGTTAATCTGTGGTCTTTTCATATTTTAACCTAACGTAAAGGCTGACTTGCCGCATGTTTTAGCGGTCAAGTCCAGCCGGTTGTTGGGCATTTAGGTTAATGTTGACCGTTGTGCTTCTGCGAATATCTTCTACTATGAATTGAGGAGCTGCTACGAATAAGAGCATCTCAACGTAGTATGGGCGATCTTTATCGAGTGCCTCCCTTGCTAGGTCCTGTAGAAGTTTACAATATTCATGATAGGCTGTGCTCCAGTCTCGTTCGATGAAATCAAGGCCCGAAAGCCTGTACAAAGTTGCGGTATCATACATCGATACTGCCGCGTTCCTGCCAGTAGGCTGAGGAAAGAGTCGCCGGTCATTCGTATGCCTGAATATAAGCCAGTTGAGTGAGAATATAGCTCGTGAATCGTATATTGAATACTCTCCAGGATGCCAAAAGGCTGCCAGTTTGGACAAAGACGAAATCAAGTTGAAGGTAGGACGTCGCAATCGGTTGTGATTTAGTTGCTGGCGAAATTCGCGTATATGGTCGTTGTTGCGTTCGTTGTTCTGAAACGTTTTAATGCCTCCCCATTTGCGGATAATCCAATAATGTAATTCAAGGTCATTATCTTTCTCCAATGCCCGCGCTAAATGCTCCTTCAGGTAGATGTTTCGGTAGAATGGTCCAACAATTTCCTGAGGGATATCAATTGGAATATTCTCAGGCATCTCCCAAGTGAAATGCTGTTGCAAAGGGAGAGTTTTCGCTAAATTCTGGATGGCGGCGATCATTTGATTGCCCAACGTCATGGCTGACCGGCAGGTGAGCCGCTCGGTGGGTCATCTGTCCGGTCGAGCCCATTGTTAGGCCTATTCTTCCTAAAGATTTCTATCATCGTAAATACGACGGGCCAGTTTAGGTCGTACAGGAATGTTTCTTTGGACAGATCGCTTTCAAGGGACTCTATGAACGAATCCACCCATCTATGATAGTCCCATCCTGTGGCGCTGAAGTATGATTGGAACATGAAGTCAACATCGATATCGAGAATCACTTTATAACAGGCAATATCTCTATGATCCCTCAGTCCGAGATAGAACTCCTCAAATCCGCGAGGAAGCACCGTCATGGCAGCTTCGAAGCCGGCTTTGAATTTGAAAGAGAAGCGCTTAGTATTTATCAAGATCGAGCCGTCCGGCGTGCGCGAGACCTTGCTCGACGCGGGCAGAACAAGATCGAACTTCTCATACATTACTCCGTCTTTGCCATACGATTTCACAACCTCGCCGAATGAGGGACGACGTAGAGTATCCTCAACAAAATGGGGCCTCTGATCCATTGGACGGCTAAGCAGTTCCAGAAAGCGATTTTTTAATAGAATGTCCGGCACGTCATCCCGCCTGTATTCGCGCAGTTGATCCTTATCGAACTCTGCTTTGTTGAAGTAGTCCGTAAGGTGTGTAGATAGTCGGTCGAGAACAAAGTACTCCGTTGCCTCTCTGATGAGATGAATCGCGTGCGTGGATTTGTTGTATATGATACCTTTATCTTTGTCATACTTGATTGAATCAGAAAGTGTCTCCTTTTCCCACAACGTCTTTAATGCTGTGTTCTCAGCGAAGGCAGCCGTGAGGTAACGATGTATGGCCGAGCCGTACTTATAGCGCGGTATGTCAACGATTGTGTTGTCCTTTTTGCGGTAAACGAGGAATCCCTCCAATTGCACCCTGCGCGTGCGTGTGGTAGACATCGTTCGTCGTAAAAACAAGAGAAGCGAGATGGCTAGCATGAGCCCGCCAATAATTAGTATTTGAAGAGCATCCGAACCCGCAAGAGAGATGCTCGCCGAAGAGAGGTATTCAATAGCGATAGCCAGCAGCACGCCAGCAAGAATTAATTCAAAAAGCGCCGCACGCCCTGTCAGGAGACTCTCTACCAATCTTCTGTGTTCTTTGCTCATATATTCCTTGGCCTAACGGCGAGGGTGAGGCGCGCGGCTTTATGCGCGTCGCCTCCACCCTCTTGTTCTGCCTCTCTCTTTCCTTAGGATCTCTATAAGTTCTTTCGTAGAAACAGTTGCTTTGATTGAAGGAACATCCAGAGGGGAGCTACGTGTCTGCTCAGGGATCAATGCAAAGGTTCTTCCATCCTTTCGGCGGATGATCACCTTTCCCATCGATTCTGCCTTGTCTAAGATACTAGAAAGCTTTTGCCTCGCTTCAGAATAGGTGTAGACTCGCATTTCAAACCTCCATTACTTTAACGCCAAGTTTCAAAGCCGCGCGCTCTAGGGCGAGATCCAAGGTCAGCAAAGGTGCAGCGTGGCGAACGGCACAATCAAGAAAGTACGCATCGTAAGCATATGTTTTGGTTTCATAGGCGATGGAAATGGCATTATTCAAATCCACTCTGACAAACCGCAGAGGGATAGCGTTAAAGATCTTCAGCCCCTGCTGAGCCTCAACCAACCCAACACGTTGTTGCTTCAGCATGGCCGAGAAGGCATTTCCGATTTCCCAGGTAATTGACCCAGGGCCAATGAGCGTATGCCCCGCCGTCAGTTTAACAATCCTATCTCGCTCTGGTTCCGCTACTATGACCGCAAGCAGAGCAGAGGTGTCAATTACGATATCCATGATCCACTCCCTTTGCTATCATAGACAATTGTACAATTATAAAGTAAGATGTCAATAGGCAGAATGATTTGCATAACCTGCGCGGGCCATCACCAAACCTAAAAACCTGACGCGGCTAATCCGCGTCAGGTTGATGCTTTTGTTGGGCAAATTACAAAAACCCTTCCAATTCCATTCTAATTTTCTTTTGAGTTATTTCCCTCCCGGGCGATGTCGTGCAAGCTTCAATTTCTATACGGGTGAACCGTATTTCGGTAGTCATGCCATTCTTAGCTTTTACATTCAAGATGTGTCTTTCACTTTCAGGTAATTTGACAAATTCGAAGGACCAATACACCGGTTCAAGTTCCAGACCCAACTTCACAGCGATGTCGTAGCAGAGTTTTTCAATTTGCTTTGCACCTTCTGATTTCTGGATTGGCATATCATTACTGTTCATTAGTGCCTCCTTGGTGTTGAGTTGCCCAACGATTTGCATAACCTGCGCGGGCAACCACCAATGCTAAAACCTGACGCGGCTAATCCGCGTCAGGTTGATGCTTTTGTTATGCAATGATTCTCCTAATCATTCGGAAATGATGTTTCGTGACATGTCTTGAATATAATCTTCTATTTCAGTCTTTTGCAATGCAAAACCCATGAATCTGACAGAACTCAAAAACACCAGGATAGAATGAAAACATGAGAATATCAAATGAGCCTCATTTGCTTTAAACCTCTGGGCTGTAAGAGCCCCGGGAAGTTTTAAGGTCTCGATTTCTACTCCTTTGCTGAGGCCACCAAAACTTGCATGAGTAGCCGAAGAACCTTTTCGATATACCTGACAGTACAAGTATTCGTAGAAATGTTTTTCGTTGCAGGTCGGTGGAGTATTCTTATCTAAGAGTTTCACGTTGTCTTCAAGCGAATATCCTGTCCAAGTCGAAAGGTTTCTTCCGTACTTGTTAATATATTCTTGACTTCTTTGCTTGAGCAAATTTGCATCGGAAGGGTTAACACCGCTCAATTACTGGAGTCCGAGCCGCACAAGGTGAGTATAGGTTTTATGTATCTCCGTGAACTGGTACTCCTGATACCGATTCAAATCATCTGCAACTATTGATTTTGTGAGTAACCCCATCGATATGATACTTTCGAACATTGACCGAGATAGCGTATAAATGTCAGCTACTCTCTCATGTTTGACCAAGTCCATAATTGTGAGGAATGTAGAAAAGTTCCTGTCATGATTTAGTAAAATCAAATTAATTCGATTTTGCTCTCCTTGAAGCTGCACTGGGTAGAGGTTCCTCATTTGAAAATCAAGAACCTCTTTGCCAACCCTTAGAAAATTTGATTTCGTGAATTTATCATCCATTTTAGTAATTGCATAACGTTTTGCATAACCTGCGCGGGCAATCACCAATGCCAAAACCTGACGCGGCTAATCCGCGTCAGGTTGATGCAATGGTTATGCCTGTTAGATCCCATAAAACTCATTTACGCAGACTATACCCTCAGGTGAAATAGATTCAATCGTTAGGGATTCAGTATTGATGATCCATGCTTTTTCTACTTTTTCAAATAGGCGTTCATTCGGCTGGTATAGTACTAACGCAATAATCTTAGGGTTCTGCTCTCCATTTCTACTGCAATCGCCACCTACATAGATATAGTCTTCATCCTTTATTCTTGGGGCTTTAAACTTCCTAACCACTTTCCATATAGGCTCTTTAGGATTTTCACTGATATTATGTTTTATAAAAAAGTAATAGTCATTGCTACCGGTCAAAAAAATGGAGGCGCTGTATAGAATTCTCGACCCAGCCTCTGGTAACCCTAGAACATAGCTGCTACGACTTCTGATGCTTTCACCATTCTTGATATCGGGGACCGCCACGAATTTATCATGCTCATTAGCGCAGCCCCCGCCCCAAATTAGAAGAGCAGATAGTGATAGTACAGTTGCGGCTATTTTTCTTTTATTCATAATATGCATAACGTTAAATTAAGCCGCGCGGCAGCCGCCCCGGCTGTCCGCGTTGCGCTTGAATTTGTTGTTATGCCTTCTCATCTTTACGTCCACGCGTGGCAATCGCTGCATTTTGATAGAAGATACCCAAGGGTAGCCTCATATTTGGCTCTGACTGATAGATCCTCGGTTTCTTCGATCAGCGATTCCAAGATCGTCTTCACCCCCATAGCGTATGGACCCCAATGAATGGCATAGTCCAGGGTTTGAGCCTTGGGTTTCACTGGTATCGCGTACTTGATAACATCCTCGGTGCGTTGAATAAGAGTCCCTAGTGTCTTGTGGTTCAGGGCTGTTTCATGGATGGCCGCTCCCAACCATTCCTGGCTTTGTTCGACTTGGTATGCCTGGACGATAGGAAGGCCCACAAACGTGCGGGCCTCTCTGTTAAGAATGCAGTCGCCATAGGCAATTCCCCCGCGAAGCGGCCAGCGTTCCTCAATGGCTGAAGCAACAAGGACAGCACACGCCGTCAAGAGGCTTTGTACCGCATCCGATTCGTCATCGCACCAGAGCAGGATTGTGTCGCTGAATATTGTGGTCCCAACCGATTCCATACGTACTCTTACCGAAGACATGATGGGAACCGATCTCGCCCGAAGCTTTAGTGCACGAAGACGCTGATAGCCATCAACCACCGCATCAAGGGGCGTTGTCTCTATACGGTTCTTGAAACCGAGTACGTCGAAAAGCGCGACGAATGCAGCCTGTGGCCTCGATGAATCGTGATGTACAGGGTTCAGCATGGCATCTTCATCTCCTGTTTTTGCGGCATAACGCCGCGCATAACCTGCGCGGGCAACCACCAGTGCTAAAACCTGACGCGGCTATTCCGCGTCAGGTTGATGCAGTTGTTATATTCCGACGTGTTCCTTTTCTATTTCTTTTTGTCTTTCGCCCAATCGGGTTTTCCCATATCGATTTGTTCACTTCTATCAAAAGCCCGCATCGCGCGCTGCTGGTCTTTGTAGGAAAATGTTTTGTGTTTCGGTGGCATATCCCATAGGGCATAGAACATAAACAAAACGAGAAGGCCAAGGACAATGATAAAAACCGGATTATATCCCAATGCCCAGCTTGTAATCGCAGCAAGAAGAAAAAGTGCAGATAGGGTTATCAATATTTTATTCTTGTGTTTCATTTTTCTTGAATATAACGATGTAGATCAGGCGCGGGCTAAGGCGATAGCATAAGCCACTATCTATTCACCGTCGCCTGTATTGACTTGTTATGACATGATACATTTTGCTTCCCATCATGCACCCTCCTTTTTACACTGGCCGGGAAGCTTGGTTTTCTCCAAATAGGAAAGAAGCCTTATCATCTCTTGCCCAGAACTTTCTGACAGCAACTCGTTGAATGCTATTGCGCTCTCAAGCGTCCTCTTGAAGTTGATAACATCGCCGCTCATAGTCGGGAGCATGTCGCCATAGATCCGGCCAAAACAGGCCTCGTGTGTAAGGTCGCAAATCTTCTGCAATGTTTTAAGGAATACCTCCTCTTCCCCCTCAGGGAAATCGCCAAGTCTCCCCCCGGCCAAGAATGTCTCCTTGTCTGAGTGGGCAAGCAGTTTGTGTCTAGCATTCAGAATACGCCTTCTAAAACCCTTTGTTTTTTCACTCAGCGATGTCAGGTTATCTCGGATACCGTTTGGCCAGTCTATGCTCAGGATAAGGTTGTCGACAGTGAAATTCTCCTTGTCACGAGTTTCTGCGGGGTCTGTTATTTTGGCAAACTCTAACAATAGATAGCTGTGCAGTATTACGTTGAGATCAGCAAAGAATGAGTGCGCGGTTCTCTCCATAAGAATTCGTGCCTGCTCATTTTCAAAGAGTTCTTTGTAGAGCCGTCGTACATTTCGCAGCCTGTGGACTTGACCGCAGAACTTCTCGACAATCTTCTTTGTGGTTTCATCAGTGTGCGAAATCGTTTTCAATTTGGATCATCTCTCACAGTCATAACGTTGGTGATGACCAGCGCGCCCTGTTAGTGTCATGCAATATGCCGCCGCTTTCCCCGCGCGTCTGGTTCATCACGTTGTTATGAATCTAAAAATTATGGCAATCGTCCAACGTAGCCATGATTGGCATATGTTCAGATAAGTACTTTCTAATGTACTCGTCTTTTAATGACAACTGCTTTGTATCTTCATCTGGAAATATAATAGCCTTAATGTCACTCGGCTCAAATTCTAATCTGTGAACACCGTTACCTATGTTCTTAAAATGTTTATTATTGAGACTATGGACAAGTCTCCACTCCATCTCCTCATAGTAGTCCTCGTTTTTCTCATTCCACATACGCTTGACGTGGGTCATTATCCATTTTGATGCTGTATGGATTTCCTCGTTATCTTTCGATTTTTCATGTACATTCCTAATGCAATCTTCTAACAAACGACTATCTGCCATTGCATCGAATGGAATATAAATTACTGGGCGACCACCTCTGTTCATTATAAAATCACGTGTAAAGCCAAGTCCTAGTTTTCCATATCGTTCTGCATGTGTTTGCGCCTGACTCAATCTTATCTCAGTAAAACATAGCCTTGTAATATTCTTTATTTTCCAACCCCGAATCACAGCTTCTTCAGTTGTTTTCGTGTAAAGACCTTCTTGCAAGTCGTTCTTGAGGCGTTCAACATACAGTTGTGATCTTTTGTCTTCAGGATAATTCTCAATGTCCTTTCCTGTCCAATGAACAAGAATTTTTGAATGAATCCCCATCATTTCTCCTTCATAACGGCTAAACTCAGCGGTGGCTGTAAGCCACCCGCTGAAGTGCCTTGTTGTGCAGTCACTTCTTCAGTTCGTTCATCACATCTTCAAGCAAGTCACGAAACCATTTTTTCTCTCGTGCTGTATTGACGAAAATCCTCTTCCAGATGGACACAGGTTCCGTGATCGTTGTTTGGCTGCCCCAATTCAGCGTTTGTTTCGGTTTTCGATAATAACCGATCCGTATCCATTCTGGTTCTTTTTCGCCCTTAAATTCGATGAGATCAACCACGTCCCAATAGGGCACCGCTCCAATCTCGTTGGTGCTTTCAACAATGGCTCGATCCTTTAATAGCCCATGCTTGTCTCCTTCAATTCCCGGATATTTGAAAGAGACCTTCCTTCCAATGCGGGATAGAATTTTATCAAATTCAACAGTCGTGGAATTGGTCATTCTTAATCTCTCCTTATGCACAACGTCAAGGGTCACCGGGAGCAGGATTTATCGGCTATCCGGTGGAGCCGTTTGTTAGAAGACGATTTTCTATTTTCCTAAATCTACTCTGGGCAGAAATTCTTTTTTCATTCTTCTACCGCTATCAGAAATATTAGTGAGAATGATTCCCTTATCGGTTGTTAAGGTTATTTTAGGCTTTAGTCTATCGCGCAGATCAATTGTTCCTGTGGATACAACGCCCAATTGATTTCGGCATTTAATGTTATAAACATCTTCTGTCTTGCTTTCTTTTTCCAAAATTGTATAGATAAAAGCGAATGGAACAACTTCACCGCTTTGTTCAGCAAAAGTTACAATCTCAACTGCGTTGTCAGTTAGGTAAGCTTTGCCGATAACACCCGTGAATTTGCCGTGCTCTTGGAACTCAAACGCTATTGATTCCGAAAGACTTGCCGCAAAACCTGTTGATGACATCATACATATAAAGAGACAAATAAATATTTTTATCATATCTTATCTCTCCTTCTAACGATCAAAGGTAGTGCCTTATTAGAACGCTGCTCATGGGATTGGCTCCTCAAGTAAGTTCCACACGCGCAGACCCTCAGCTTGGGCCGCATTGGCAAGCTTCTTATCAGCCGTGACGAGTATTGTCTTGGATTCGCCACTCATTCGAGAAAAGAATCCCTCCTTTAGGCTCAAGAGTTGAAATGCATCAGACAAATCCAATTTGTGCAGTTCTGCTATCTTCTGAGCACTAAAAAATACTTCAGGAGACAGAAAAGGCAACTCCCTAATACTTTCACATACTATAGCAAACCAGGAACATAGATCGAGAGTCGCCTTCTTATAAGTTTCGAGATCGATAGTCTTTCGATAGAAATGACATACCCTAAGCAAAGAGAGTGTCTCGTAAAAACAGAGCGAAGTCGTGAATTTTGTCGGCTCGCGCCCCCAATATTCGCGGAGAATGTCACTTCCTTCTTCCGGCACATAAAGTTTTAGTAGTGCAGAGGCGTCAAAACAATTAGCGCGTACGGCGACGTTCATCGCATTTCTCCGTTCTAACG
>Ga0315296_10005182_pt1 | contig 10467 bp, 14 predicted proteins | sample YL17G14_18_MG_FD_203921 | JGI IMG/M metagenome (GOLD analysis project Ga0315296, IMG submission 203921) | Sediment microbial communities from Yellowstone Lake, YNP, Wyoming, USA - YL17G14_18 | ecosystem: Environmental > Aquatic > Freshwater > Lake > Sediment | place: USA: Wyoming | collected... | reverse complement strand
CTCAGCCGACAATCTCATTGAAAGAATCAAGCAACTCATCCACGAGGGCAATGTCACGAGGATTGTGATAAAGGATGAACGGGGTAAGACTCTTTTTGAGATGCCTGCAACCGTCGGCGTAGTCGGCGCCATTCTAGCTCCATGGCTTGCCGCATTAGGCGCAATAGCTGCTCTCGCAACACGCTGCACCCTGGTAGTCGAAAGAGCAGAATAGAACGGCACGTCCCTTAGCCATCAGGATGAACCTTCAATCTTCTTCAGTTCGCTAGTTACGTCCTTCAACAATCTCTTCAAGTTTGGACTACGAACGACGGGATAACGAGACGCCCCTTCTAGCAACTTGTACTTTTCCGGAAGTCTGGATAGGTTCTCCACAGCGCTTTTCCGAATCTGCTCGAGCGTAGGCAATTCGCGAATTATCTCGCCTTTTTCCATAGCTTTGACCAATAGAGGCGTGCCTTCAACCTTTTCATTGTGCAATGCGATAATGTCCTTAACGAAGCTACCTGCCTTGCCGCTGACTCGATACACCTGCTTTCGAGCTGGGAGCGTTATTTTGCCCCGGCTCAACTTCATGGTAGGCACAAACCTGCCAGACTTGTCCATTCTCTCGCACAGCTTGTAGATAATGTCCACGTAGGGTCTATCTTCCGACGTACTCATCCTCGTGCCCACGCCGAAAGAGTCGATCTTTGCACCCCTGCGCAGCAAGTCTTGAATCTTATACTCGTCCAAATCACCGCTGGCAAAAATCTTCACGTAGCCTAAACCTTTCTCATCCAAAATCTCTCGGACTTTCTTGCTTACTTCGACTAGGTCTCCACTGTCAATTCTGACGCCTCCAAGCCTAAAACCTCTCCTCTCCAGCTCTTTGGCCACAATCGCCGCATTTTCTGCACCTTTGACATTATCGTAGGTGTCAATCAAAAGCGTCGAAGTCTTCGGAAAAGTCTTGGCAAAAGCCCTAAAGGCTTCGGCTTCTCTGTCGAAAAGCATAACGAACGAATGCGCCATCGTCCCGAAAACTGGAATGCCATATTTCATGCCCGCAAGCACGTTGGATGTGCCTTTGCAGCCCGCGATGTAACTGCATCGCGCCGCTTTCATTGCAGCATCGATGCCGTGGGTTCGTCTTAAACCAAACTCTACTACAGATCTGCCCTGTGCTGCATACACAACTCTGGAGGCTTTAGTGGCAATCATCGTTTGCAGATTAACAGTGTTCAAGAGAAAGGATTCGACAAGCTGAGCCTCGATGATTGGCGCTGTAACTCTAATCAAAGGCTCATCAGCAAACACAACGGTGCCCTCTGGAACGGCCCAAACCTCGCCGGAGAATTTGAATCCTCGCAAGTAACTGAGGAACTTCTCTTTGAACCCACGCGTTCTCAAGTAATCAACCTGCGCCGGAGTAAACGTGACATCCTTCAGGTACAGCAGTACTTGCTCCAGACCAGCAAAAAGATAGTACGACCTCTTTGATGGCAGCTTTCGAATAAACAGGTCAAACGTAGCCGGCTCAGTTCGGTTGTTGTCTAAGTAGCTGGCACACATGGTTAGCTCGTACAAGTCAGTGAGCAAGCTCATGTTGTCTTCGCTTACGAAGTCAAATTCGGATTGCTTAGCCGTTGAACGTCTCCCTTCTTCAGGTCCACTTCTTTTTCATCAATTCCTTTGATGTGGTCACGGTGGATCCGTATTTTCTCTCAATGAACTTGACAGAAGCCTCCTGAGTCGCCGCATCAACCGCTTCCACACAGTCCTTAGGAATTATGACTTTGTAGCTTCTGAAAAACGCATCAGCAGCTGTATGCTGAATGCAGACGTCAGTAACAACTCCGGTCAAAATGACTGTATCAACTTTCAGTTCACGAAGCAACTGATCCAGATCAGTACCTTGAAACGCGCTGTACTTCCTCTTGAAAACTCGAAAATCGCCCTTCCGAGGTGTCAACTCGTCAACTATCTTAGCGCCCCATGAACCCGCCTCTGCATGTCTTCCCCAGACATCAAACTCAGGGTCAATCCCTGGCAAATGAGCATCTGTGGCATAAATAACGGGGATCTTCACTTTTCTTGCGTGATCCAACAATCCGCCAATATTGGGAATAATCCTCTCTGCTCTATCGCTTTTGAAAACGCCAGTCACAAAATCATTGATCATGTCAACGACGATTACGGCGGGCTTCAGCGCAGATCGCCTCTTCTTGCATGTTATTTCAGCGTGAAGTGGTGCAACAAAAGCTTTTCCCAAAATTCTGCGCGCCGATTGATGTCGTTAGCATCGCATCTGAAGCTAAGTTAATAACATCTGAAAGCCAGAGCACTCAGCGATTCATGTCGCTCTTTCAAGTTGCCGATATCCAAAGCAATGCCTGAATGAACCCAACCTCAACGACTGCCGCGATAAAGAACACACCGTAAATCATGGCTAAATCGCGTGTTACAAGCGTTTTCTTCAAAGTCTTCTTGATCGCCTGATATATGCCGTAACCTTCCACCAGTCCAGCTGGAAGGCTTAAGAGCACAACCATTGCCAATGTGCTAACCTCCACTTGCCCTCTCACAAGCGTGCTGGCTCTCAGAATGCTAATCACAATTATCATTGCTGCAAACACAACTGCAAAAACCTCCGGATTCTGCAACACAACGTACTCAATCTTCCGTTTGGGCATAAAGGTCAAAACAACCTCAACGTAAAACGCCATGCCCAATATAATGAGCGAAATCGCCAAGACATTATGAATGAAAACAAGCACTACGCCTAAGGGAAGATTCGTAAAGCTGTCCTTGATGTACACGAAGAAAGAAGTGTTCTCCACATAAGCTAGGACAAGGAAAAAAAGAAAGACAAGCCCAAGCAGGACGGTGCGCTTCTTTCCACCACTCATGTTCAAGCCGTATCTACTATGCGATTACTAGTCTTTTGTGAAGCCTAAATATCTACAGGGAAATGGAAGTAGACGCCACTGAGCCTTCATGGTTCCCTTCTGATCTCGAATACCACGGTTCCACCCAATGTGTAAGGCGGTCCAGGGTCTAAGCACTGAAAGTAGCCGACATTTCCATCGTCAACCGCCAAGCCCAAGCTTTTGAAGCTGACTCCTCGGGCAAGCGGAACAAGAATCGACAACATGGAACCCAACGCATGAATGCACAAGACATCACTATTCGCGGTGTCAATCTTTGGCGATTCCACAACAATTCTGTCTCCGACTTTATGGACAGGGCATTGACCACGAATCTCTTTAACCGTTAACACCAATCGGTGAATCTTGCCCGTAAACCATGCGCCTCCATGCACAAATGCGGTAGATTGAGAATAAAAACCCACATGATCATCATCAAAAGACAAAGATTAAATTCCACAATTACTTGAGAACTTTTGCAACAGTAAGCCGGGGTGGCCGAGCCGTTAGGCGGTAGCCTGCAGAGCTGCTTTACATGGGTTCAACTCCCATCCCCGGCTCCACCGGACAAACCCATGTAATCCCGTTGCCTCCGTTGAATCCAGCAGCCAAAGAACGGGTTTTCAAGACTTTATGGTCAATGAAGAACGATGGATACTGCGAAACAACGATCTACGCCACTAGCCGACGCCTAAGAATAATCGCACGGGACACCGACATTGACAATCCCGACAAAGTCAAGGAATACATTGCCCAGAAGGCTGCAAGCAGCGGTTACAAGGAGAATCTTGCAGATATTTATGACCGCTACGTTCATTACAATGGCCTGAGTTGGCAGCGACCTTACTACATTCGCGAGAGCCAAACGCCCTACGTGCCCACAGAAGAAGAGATTAGCATTCTGATCAATTCCTCAACTCGCACATACGCCCTCGTTCTTTCGATTCTGCGGGATACTGGAATGAGGTCCATTGAACTTGAACGCTTGAGACTAAGATGGATAGACTTTGAGAGAGGCGCGATTAACGCGCAGACAGCCAAAGGTGGACAGGGCAGGACTTTGCAGTTGAAGCCTCAAACGGTAGCGATGTTAAAAGAATACGTGAGCAAACGCCGACTTGACTTGAACAGCCGATTGTTCGCAACCGTTGCTTGCATGAGACGATGGTTTTCAACCCTGAAGAAAACGGCATCGATCAAGTTGCAGCGACCGGAACTGTTAAGGATTAACTTGTACAGTTTCCGGCACTTTTTCGGAACAATGACTTACCACCGAACTAAGGATATTCTGTACACTCAACGGCAGTTAGGACACCGAAACATAAAGAACACGTTGGTTTACACGCACTTGATCCAATTCGCTTCAGAAGACTACGTGTGCAAAGTCGCCACCACAGTTGAAGAAACCTGCAACTTAGTTGAGCAGGGGTTCGAGTACGTCTGCGACATGGATAACATCAAGATATTCCGAAAACGCAAGTAACTCCATTGACGTCGTCTCCCGTACTGGCGAATCATGTTTCACCAAGGGAGATGGATAGGGTAGTTCCGGATTTAGTTGACTAGATCCGGAAACTACCACCTACGCCACGCGCGCGCCGTATCCTAGACAGATAGCGCGCGTCTGCATGTTGTTCAGCCTGAGAAATGCCCCAATTCATAAGTCTTAAGAGCGAGAGCGATCTTTTTATCAACTTGGGGATGGTTATGTCCCAAGAAATCGAAATTGTAATCACCAGATCAGCGGATTTCAAACTGATTTATTCAAGTGGCGTTTTTGGAGGTCTAAATCCAATGGATGCGCGTATGACTTTCTATGTTGATCGAACTGTGCCAATGATAGGTGCGGACAAACCCGGCCAAATGAAGACTGGACGGGTTGAAAGGGAGCTGCAAGCTGAGGTTCACATGTCTCCCCAGCAATTTGTATCCCTCTATCATTGGATGCACAGCCACATAGAAAGAATGGAAAAGGAAGGTGTATTGGTCAGGAAGGAGCCAAGTCCATGATTGAAGATGTGTTTCTGAGAGAGTTGGAGTTAGATAATTCGAGCGATCTATTCAAAGCTGAGCTTCCAGTCACGATTCTGCGAACTCTCCCTCAGCTGCCTCCTGATTCCGATGAAATAAAGAGCTCGTTTCCGTATTTTCTAACTTGGAAGAGACAATTGGAAGTGAATAATCGAAGATTCTCGATTCTTATAATACCGCAGGCAACTGGGAATTTCGTCGCAAGGGTATCAACTGCCGATTTCAACGCAAGTGGACAAGGAAGAACTGAGGAAGAGGCCATGCTGGATATAGAGTCCGCTATCGAGACTCTAATGGAAGAAGAAACCAGTCCAAGCGGGGATGTGGAATGGCCGGAAGACTACCGGTGAAGTCCGGTCAAGATGTGCTGAAAACCTTTTACAAAGTACGAGAGAAGTTCAACATCGCCTTCAAGAGAAAAGGAAAAGGCAGTCATATTGTGTTACATAGCAAATCATGCAAGAACTTTAGCGTTCCCTTGCATGATGAATTGGATGCTGGAACTCTCTTAGGGATTATTGAAGACGCGGGAATGACGAAAGAGGACTTCCTTGCGAGCGACCCATAGTACTATGCGCATCATAAGGTTTTTTGTAGAGATCACTCGTCAGCTTCTCTGGGTTCAGCCATAGGATAGAGCGCGCGCTTTCTGGTTTTTAACCCTTTTAGCCATTCCGGATTTAGTTGACTAGATCCGGAATGAGGGTCAGGTATGAAAGACATAACCCCATCCACCTGATCGGCACTGTCGCATTTGAACGGTGCAACGGTTGAACCGATTCTGCCGTTCTGCCCGAAGCCCCCCTCGAAAGTATAGATAACTGACGGCGTCAACAGCCTTGGCGATTGGATTCCTTGGGTTTTCTCAAGAAAATTCAGGCACGGAATCAATGGCCTAAAAGCTCTCTGAGTTTTCCTTCTGCTTGTTGTCCTTTCAGGCTATAGCTGGTTATCTTTATCCTTCCCTCTGCTTCTGCTTGAGTAAACTGAGTTCTGTCGCGCTTGTAGTAGATATGTTCTAAAGTTTCAAAATGAGCTTGTATAGTGCTATCAGGATTTGGGGAAAGCCGCTGACTCAGGTGGACAGTTCCGTCTTGAAGAATGGTCAGAGACGCAACACCTTGATCTGTAACAATATTGACTGTCAACGGCATGAAAAACCCAAAACCGATGCGCTCCAGCAATGACCGTTTCGACAATTCCGCCTTAATCGCCCTTTCAGCTTCAATCTTGAATTTATCTGCGAATTCCTGAAAACTGCTCACCATGCGTTATCATCATAATCTCGAAATCTCGATTTAATTGAAAAGTGTTTTGCTTGCTGTTAGCGCGTGCGCTTGACTCAACCACTTCTTTCTTAACCATTTGAAAGACTTGGCACGAAACAAGTGTAAAAACTTATATCGTCAGTGCTCAGAAAAGGGAGAACTTGGGTATAAGAATGAAAAAGGCGATTGTGGGAATAGGGATTTTTGCCCTCATAGTTGGAATACTTTTAGTCGCACTGCCTTTTGTTTACGTTCCTAAAACTGTATCTGAATCATATCAAGTTCCAAAGACTTCCTCTGTAATAGATCAATCCTTTGTAGTCCCACCGTCAACCATCACTCATACAAGGTATCTTGATGCAGGGGACTCGCTGAATATTCAGGTCACAGTAACGTCAGGTGGAAACAAGGATATAGATTTCTCTATCAATGACGGTGTAACAACATACATGACTTATTTGAGAACCACTACAGTTAACAAAGACTGGACAGTTCCTTTAAGTTCAAATTACAATTTTGTCTATGATAACAGTTTCAGTTTTCTAACTTCAAAGAGTGTTACGGTGCAAGTAACCAAACACTGGACCGAAACAGCCTATAGAGATGTTACCCAAAACAATCAATTACTTCCCTTCGAGTTCGCTTACCTCGGAGTTATTGCCGCTTTGGCTGGAATAGGACTCACAGTCTTTGGAGTCGTCAAACGAGACGCTCCTAAAACTTCTCCGATCTCCTAGATTTTTTGCCTTTTAGAAAATGTAGAAAAGTAGCGCGCCGCTCGGCGCACCGTTGCTCCAATTCATCTACCATTCTATCCACCTCAATTTTTTGGTTTCTAACCCTTTAGTCGGTTGTCCCGGACGATTCTAGAATAGACCGGGACTTCCTGCTGTTACGCTTGTGACTATGCCGAGCCATATGATGGAAGATTTGGAAACTTTTCCCGCATATACTTTTCAAATTCGAAAGAAGCCCCAGGATGCTCATATATGAAGGCCCAAAGTTCCATGTAATGCGACAATAACAGGCTGATAGCTCTTTCCAGGGAGGTAAGATTGATGTGAGGTTCAAAGACTCCCGCACACCCAAATGGATCAGCTAAAAAGTGGTAGAATGCCTCAAATAAGAAACGTTCAACCTTTGAGACTAATATTTTGGAATCAGATTCTGTCAATTTCTCTCTTGAAAGGACTTTATACATGACCTTTGCAACGTCCTCATCGCTTCGTGATCCTTCTGGAATTCTATCGATTTCGTCAACAATCAACTTTGAAATCCGTTCATCGGCTTCCTTGCTATCAAGTATTGTCCTTTCATACCTGTTAACAATATCTTTTGCTCTTAGGCTAAAAGATTCCTCGATGACGCCAAAAAAATCTCGCGACAAAGACAACCTACGCAGAAACTCATCATACGGTTTATAGAAAGTTTTCTTGTATCCGCGTTCTTCTTTCATCAATTTTCTGCTGTGTACAAGACTGGCTAAGTATCTCGCAACGGTCCTCTCACCAATACCATGATCTCTCAACGTGTTGACAATCTCTTTATATGTTAACCATGTGGCTTCTTTACCTGTCCATAATGCAAGTAATTTCTGAGTAGTTTTCAGCCCTCCTTCTCGTGAGGCTTCATCCATCTTTTCACTTCCTTCTTTGTGTATGCAGATCCTAGTTTTTAAGTCTAGTGCCATTTGGCAGTACACTTATAAGCACGTACTGCCATTTGACAGTATGCAAAAACAAACATAGGATGTGAATGTTGAATGACTGAAGAGGTATGTCCAAAATGCCACCGAAGAAAGATGCAATCTGGGATGAGTCCAACTACGTGTTTGTGTGCTTCAACGCGCGCGGCAATAGCGCGTGCTAGTTACCATTAAGAGGGGGGGATACGACAATGAGTAATAAAAGAAGACTGGCCACGCCTGATCGCGACATTTACGAGGAATATGAGCCAGAGTTTTGGATGTTGAGGTATCCCATAAAAGGTGCCAGTTCAACATTAGGTTCGCAGAGAATGTACACCGAAATCGACCGAGAATTCAAGAGAACCTTTCACGTCGACATCAAAAAGCACAGAACTAGAGCGACTGAACTAGGATTTTCAATCCAAGATGAAGGCGAAGTGAAAGAATGCAAAACTATGATTGAAAAAGTAATCAGCAAGCATGGATTCGAACCGAATGTAAGAATCTACCGAGTCAAAAAAGCCGAATTCTGACATGACAAACAATCAAGAAACTGAGGCGCGCGCGAGAATGAACCTAAGGATCACTTGCCTAGCGAAGCTGTGCCAACGCAAAAACAGATAGATGAGAACAACGATATTCTTGATTCAGTCTTAGGACGAGAAGGAGCCCATGTGACAGCTGTAACCAAAGATAATTTTGAGAATGGTTATTTTTGGGAGTTGTATCGAGACCTTGAGCGCCAATTCGAAAACTTTCTTGAGTATGTTCCATATCTGGAAGGAAATGAGCAAACTTACTCTTTCAAGCTACTCAACTTGATCTTAAGCATTGGAGGGCACGTGGATTCCGCGCTTAAAGAGATGATAAGATACAAGCTTTTCCCAAGAGACGAGCAAATCGACGAGATTAAATCGAGACTTCAAAGATGGAAGACTGCGTGGGTTTCTGGGGTCAAGCCTGATAGGGTAAACTTCGTGTACATGCAGGAACTCTTTGATGTTTTCGAGACCAAATACGGTCTCTCCGAAAAAACAGTCATCTATAAGGTTCTGCCTAAGCGACAGAAAGCAAAACCTTTCAATGAGGTTAAGAACAAGCCAACAAAGGGTTGGTGGGGCATTTACAATGGATTGAAGCACGACGTTGCTGTCGCGTTGAAGGAAGCTAACCTCAGCAATACTTGGGATGCTTTGGGGTGTGCGTTCTTGTTGAACGTCGTACACCAACCAGGGCTTGATAGACTGTGGGAATACAATCTTCTAAGAATCGATTCTAAAGGCCAAGGCGTCGGGAAAAGCGCAAGAGAACAAGGAATAAACCAGTCCCATCTTTGGGATATCGGAGCAAAAGGAACTACTATGCCCCTGTTCATAGAGACTGCTCTCTTGAAGTATAATTACAACCAATAAAGGAAGTAGCGTGCTGTTTTCTATTTGCAGCCTATTACAAGACGATAAATAGCCCGTGCCTAAGGGATAAATCGACAACAATGACGACAAACGACAACGCCCGACGACGATTCGACTGGAACGTTGAAATAAACGTGACCCGACCGAACGGTTACGCAACGTTCAACGTCGTCTTGACTCGAACGGTTCAACTAAACGGAATTCGCTTAACTCAACGGAATTCCGACGATTGAACCGTTCAACGGAACAGCACAGAAACCTACGTCGCAGACGTAACCGTTGAAACGCCCAAATCGACGTTCATAGGGACCCATCGTGGTTTTAAGGCGGGACCGGCACCGCCATTGATGGAAGTAGGCTCAACGTGGCAGAACCGAACCCAGAAAATTCGATCTCCCTTCTTTTTCTCACAGCCTATCGGCAAACCCGACAGGCGAGTTAAAAGGGGGTGAAAAAAACATATGAGTGAAGAAAACAACAACTCTACGGAGCGCCACGGGCAGCCTGCAGAGCTGCTTTACATGGGTTCAACTCCCATCCCCGGCTCCAACATATCAAGAAGTCATTATTACGGTTTCCAAGTGGAAGTTAATAACATCTGAAATCGCAGACCCGCAGCCAACATCCCAAGAAGTTATTCTTACTTGTTCTAAGCGGAAATTAATAACATCTAAACAGAAACCAGCTCCCCACTCAATGCAGCCAACATCCTAGAAGTAGTAGTCCAGCAACACGCGGCGCAGACTACTACTTCTAAACAGAAACGGGCTCAACAATGCGACCGTTGACGAAGCCACGCGTAAACAGTGACGAAGACAGGGCGCAAACAGACTCAAGAACGCCATGCAAAAGCCCAAACAGACCCCAAGAAACAATGCTCAAACTTGTTGATGTCACCGGGAACACTCTGATGACGATGTCCACACAGCTTCAGTCGCAAAACGCGCTCCAACATGGTAGAAGGTATAAGGGGCATAGCGCCTTCTTCTTTTGAAATTTCTCTTCCCGCAGAGCTCGTCAACATACGCAAACTTCACGCATAGCAACATGAAAGCGCACCACAAACCATGCAGAACCGCACCACAAAACACCGGCCAACAGAGCCAAAAACACCAACCAGAACATCAAACAGCGCTCAGAACACAAACAGAAAAGCAGAA
>Ga0315296_10005181_pt1 | contig 10467 bp, 10 predicted proteins | sample YL17G14_18_MG_FD_203921 | JGI IMG/M metagenome (GOLD analysis project Ga0315296, IMG submission 203921) | Sediment microbial communities from Yellowstone Lake, YNP, Wyoming, USA - YL17G14_18 | ecosystem: Environmental > Aquatic > Freshwater > Lake > Sediment | place: USA: Wyoming | collected... | reverse complement strand
GTGGCATTGTATGTCAGAAATGAAGGCAACACGCCGATTACACTCTTCAAGACGCAGCAAAACTGGACTCCATCAAACGCTGCAACCTATATCACATTGACCTGGAACTATGCCAATCAAACTTTGGGTAACAACGCGGTGCTACAGATAAGCCTCAAACTTGCCATCTCAACAGTTGTTTCAGGAATAACCAGCTTCACCTTTGACACGATAATAACCGCATCAGGCTGACAGGAATCCGACCGCGCTTCACGTGAGAACGAAACGCCAAAACACATTCTCGTCTCAATCTCGTCAATACAACGTGCAAGAAACTTGAAGAATCAGGCGAATACAATGGACTAGCGCGCGCCACAACCATCTGAAGGTTCTAGGTTCACTGCAACCCATTTATCTTCTAATCCACCGATTTGGATTCGCTTTGATCATGGAGAAATCGGAACTGAACTGAAAGTTGTTTGCGATAAGGGTTTCAAGAAAAAGCGGGACATCTTCAAACCTCAAGAAGTAGTCGCATTCGAGACTTTTCAAATGCGTTTCCCCGTGAACTACACCTATGCTTACGCCAGAATTTTTGAATGCAGAATTGTCCGCTCCTGAATCTCCAAGGTATAAGACGCCACTTTTCACGGCGAGTTCGCTGAGTGCCTCCTGTAACGCGGCGCCCTTGTCGGGAACGACTGGATAAACGTCGTAGAACGGTTGATTCTCGTACCTTAATACCCTCAATTCTAACGATTCACTGAACTTTGCGATGCGTTCAGCCTCCAATCTTGCGGCAGACTGGTCCTTGGCTCGGCGCCAATCCACACAGAAGGCCACCGTGCGTCCTTCGGAGTCCTGCTTTTCTTCAATCTCACCGCCAGCTGCTGCAATGCGCGTTCTCGCATAGTCGAGAGCATGAGAAATTGTTGAAAGCTTGGATTCGAGAGATTCTCTCATGAGAACTCTTCTGCCGATCTGCATTTCCAGTCCGCCTATTGCTGACCATGCACGGGCAAACGGTGTCCTCGGCATAACAAAATGCAGATCTTTCATGGTTATGATCAAAATCGGCAGAGACCTGCTTATCTCGCTAAGCATGACCCGCGTTTTCAGAGGAACATGCGACTCGTTCCTCACAACATCCATAGGACTTATTGTTCCATCGTAATCGGTTGACAAGCATTCCACGTTCATCGTTTGACGTGCAAATTTGTCATTTAGGCTTCGTCTGGCCGGGACCAACACGTTTGATCCTCCAGGTCTGGAGGTATTCACCTGTCGATCGTTCGATCCCATTGCTCTTCTTGCGACTGGAAGAAAACGGATTTCCTTTGAATCTCTCCGTCTTGTCAGCCAACCCGTACGAACCAACTGATTAAGGTAATTGCTTTCGACTGCACGGCAGCGTCCAGTGAGGTTCGACACTTGCGTTGCGTTACACTCGCCACGGGATGTTGCCGCCAGATAGGTTTTCCGAAGATGATCCGGCAACGAGAGCAATTCTGTCTCCCGAATCTCCACGGACTCCGGTTTCCAGCCTGAAATGGATTTCTCAATATCATCGAGCCTATAGCGTATCTCATACAGCTCTCGAAGAATTCGATCGAAAAGGGATCTCCTAACCAAGTATTTTCTCCCCGCTCAACCACGTATTATTGAAGATGCGGTAGTGCCGAATGAATAAGCATTCTTGAGAAGAGCATTTGACCTATTCGTCAAGTCTACCAAGCGCGCGCGGAATATTGAAGATTTCGAAATACGCCTTTTAGACATTTTCGAAGAGAGTATCTAGTATGTGGGCTAAAAGTCTCTCTGATGTTCACCGATTCACCATAATAACATCCGTGACACTGGTCTGCATTGGGATAGGAGGTGCAGCGATGGCACACTTCTGCGCGCTATCTGTTGGAGTAATGGGAGACGGCAGCGTCACGTACAGCGTCGATAACAATGAAACTGGAGCATGGACGACGACTCTCGCCGTCAGTAGTCCTTCCGCTCCTTGGTACTCAAGACTACAAATCAACAACGGCGATTATTCTGGACCAGTAACAATGACTTGGCAGCTGCAACAAAAGACTGGGAATTCCACCTGGGGCGACTTCGGAAGAAGCGTATCAACATCCATTGTATTGTCAGGAATCCCGCAGAACGTCTACGCTTCAAGCAACGGTGCCTTAACAGGCAATCACGATTGGGGAGCAGATATTTCAGGGTCAGGAACATACCGCGTCGTCGTTACTATCGAGTTGAGATAATCGTTTTTAGCGCGCGCCGAAAGGAATATAAAAACAACGCGGACATACAAAGCCAAGTAAACAAAACATGGCACTGTCCTCATTGTCGTGCGCATCAAAGAGCTCTACGATTTGTATGCAAAAGAAAGAGCACACATGAAACAGGAAATTGGTAAACATGAAATGCGAGTTTGCCAAAATATGCAAAGGCTATGTGGCAGATGCCTACGTCTGCAACCGTGAAGGCGGCGGACCATACTGCGGACACTGGCAAAAGATCTGTGTACGCGTGACAGAGCAAAGACGCAGGGCACGAGTGCAACGACCCCAACCGTAAAATGTGCCCAAACGTAGAATCCAGTTTCTTTTACATCGGAAAAAAAATCGGTTAGCGCTCAGTTGTCGCGCGCACTTCGCGTTCGTTCCACACCTCACGTCCGCGCCAACATCAAAAACCGACAAAAACCATCCACAGTCCCACAACGAGCACTCTTCACCAACCACAAGACAGTACCGTACACGCCAAAAACCTAGGGGGAGGGGGGTACCCCTGCTTTCCAACCCAAAACACAACCAAACACTCCAAAGCACACGCATGAAGCCGGGGATGGGAGTTGAACCCATATACAGCTGCTCTGCAGGCAACCGCCTGAACCGTTCGGCCACCCCGGCAAGCTAACTAACGCCCACAACGGAATAAATAGGTCTATCGGCGGCCACCCAACCGTTTTCTAATCTCCCCATACACCTCCAAAGCCTCCTTCTCGCTGCCCACGTTCTTTATAAGCATGCGTCCACCCTTGAACAACGTTACCTCGAAGCCCTTGTAACCAAAAATAACCGCGAAACGAGATTTCAAGCGCACTTTAAACTCTCTCCTGATCGCCAAATAGGCATCGTTCAAACCCATTTTCCATGGCTTTTCAGGGTTCACGTTAGCCGTATTCCTTCCGCAGAGCCAAGCAACTTTTTCCGCCCTCGCAGAAAGGTCAGAACCGCCCGTGCAAGCCGTGCAGCCTGGCCTCCTGAAGATGTCTATCGTTGAAAAGTACATGTCCGCAAAATCACAAATCATCAACTTGCCCTTCAAAGCTGAGCCCATACCCGTCAAGACCTTTATTGTTTCCATGGCCTGCATGCTGCCGATTATTCCAGCCGTGGCTCCAAGCACACCCCTCACGTCGCACCCTTCCAAGAAAGTGTCGTCAACGTCAGGCAGGAAACACTCCAAACACGGCGTTTCAGGCGGTTGAAAAACAGAAAGGTTTCCTTCAATCCCGATTGCTGCACCGAACACATATGGAATCCCGAGCTTTATGCAGGAACGATTGACCAGGTATCGGGAACGCATGTTGTCCAAGCCGTCAACGACGCAGTCTACACTGGAGAGAAGTTTCTCCGCGTTGTCTACGTTAAAATTCTCTGGGACCGGTTCAACCTTCACCGTGGGGTTCATTCGGCTCAGCCTCTCTGCCGCAACTTCAACTTTGGGGTAGCCCAAATCCGCATGGGTATACAGGATCTGCCTGTGCAGGTTAGCCAACTCAACGGTGTCCTGGTCTATCAAACGCAAGTGTCCAACTCCTGCAAGCGTCAAGTAAAGCGAAGAAACGGTTCCCAACCCGCCAAGCCCGATGACGGCTACCATCGAATGCTTAAGCTTGGCCTGGCCTTTTTCTCCAAATTCTTTCAAAATCGTTTGCCGACTGTAGTACTCTTCGACGGAAAATTCGCGTTTTCGCGGCACCTTGACCCTCTTTCAGCTTATTCTGCTGTTAGCCAGTTGTATATCTGCCTTTTTTCTTGAATTGGCTTTCATAGATTTCTCTGATTCGCTGTATGGTATCCGCCTCGTCAGGCGACTTGTCATCTCGAACCCGCGTTATCCTGGCAAAACGCAGGGCCATCTGACACTCATACGTTGGGCTCCTCTGAACCTCGTTGTATGCAACTTCAACAACGACCTTCGGAACCACGACGACCCTTCTTGGCTCCACCTTTATCGCCAAGTCTTTCAGACGCTCGGTCATTTCAATCATTTCAGCGTCAGTTAAACCCTTGAACGTCTTGCCCACCGTTTGAAACTCGCCTGTTTCAACGTCGCGGGCTGCCAAATAGTAGTCTGAAAGCCACTCGTGTCTGCGCCCGTAACCCCACTCTGCGGCAACGATAACTAAATCCAAGGGTTCAAGGACTGGTTTGATCTTTAGCCAACGTTTCCCACGGATTCCCGGAGTATATTGACCATCGAGCTTCTTGGCCATCAAGCCCTCATGCCCGGCATCCATGGCCTGCTTCAAGAATCGTGTTGCCTCTTCGACCCCATCAGTGATGAGTTGAACAGTGAGAGGTATTCCTCCGGCAGTCGCTTTAAGCTTCTCTCTTCGCGTGACGTAGGGTTTCGAAATAAGGTTTTCACCATCCAAATACAGGACGTCAAAGAGGTACAGTTTCAACGGGATTCTCTCTGCCGCATCTTCAATCTTGTGAACCCTTCTGAACCTTCGCATCAAATGCTGAAAAGGAATCGGAAAACCCTTGTTGTCAACAGCAACGACCTCACCCTCCAAGACAACTTCTTTCGCAGTGAGGTTTCTCTTGGCTGCCTCAACGATTTCTGGCAGACTTTCCGTGACGTCCGTGAGTCTCCGGCTGAATATTCGGACAGCGTCGTTCTCCTTGTGAATCTGCACCCTCGCCCCGTCATACTTGTACTCAAACGCTGTTTTTCCGCCGTGCTCTATCAAGGCTTCGGCAACATCATCAGCCATCTGCGCCAGCATCAAATTGACCGGCCTGAACACCTTGAAGGTAATTTTGTGCAACCCTTCTTTGCCTTCGATTCTAGCGACGTGCGCGACGGTGCCGATGTCGCCGGCGATCATGCTCGATTCTTGGACATCTTTCAATGGTACTTGAAAAGCTTTGGCGACAGCCTGTTCCATCAGCCCTTCGTGGAAACCTGTTCGCATTTCGCCGATGAAGATTTTGACGATGTATTTTGCCTCGAGCGCAGAAGCTTGGCTCAACAAGGCTTCGATCAAACGGTCTTTCCTTTCTCTTGAACCCGTACCAACCGTGTCTGCGATCGCTTCAAACGTTTCTTCAACTTCAAGGATACTGAGTTGTCTCTCAAAAAGCGAGGTCTGCTTCTTGACTTGGCTGTTTTCAAACACTGTTTTGGTTGCGGCGCCGATGTCCCCTGTCCTGCTGAACGTTTCTCCAAACACTTTCCAATCGACGTTTGTTATTCGTCTGATGATCGCGCTGAGAGTGGCCCAACTGACGTCAAGGGTTCGCTGATCACGTCTCAACAGGGGTCTGCCGAGAATCATCGAAATGGCGGGTTCTATCTCTTTCAGTTCGAGTTGGGCAAGGAAAACTGCAACTGTGTCGATCATCAGAAGACGCTTGGTTGTGCATTCGAGCTTTTCTCCCAGTTCCGCGAGGGACCTGAAGGAAGTGGGCATGGTCACTGATCCCTAGAACATTTTAAATGTCAATTGTTGAGTTGAAAAGATACGCATTGTCCAGATGCGGTCAAAAAGAAACAACTGGGAAACAAGCATGGGTTTTTCTAAAAGGCTGCTTCAAGTTTCTTCTTGATTTCCTGAATCTTCTTGTCCAAGACTTTGACCTTTGCTTTCTTGCCTAACGACTTGTAACAGTCTCTTTCATATTCAAGGGCGCTTACTCCGAACCTGTCGAAACCCTTCCGGAAAGAAAGCTCAGCAGACTTCTCAAAGTGTTCAACGGCTTTTTCATATTCTTTCAGGGCGAAAGCGGCTTCGCCGGCCTTGTACCACATCGTTGTTGAATCGAAATAGTTTTGCACCTTATAATACAGGTCCGCTGTTTTCGCGAAAAGTTCCTCTGCTTCCTTGAACTTTCCTATTTCAAAAAGCGTGTTGGCTTCCTTGTGCATCTTCACAGGATCGTCTTTAACAGCTTGACTCATGGTAATCAACTCACAATTTGCTACGTATCAGTATAGGACTAACATTTAGGTTTTCCCATTAAACCGACTGAAAATGACTGTTTAAAAACAAACCTACCTGAGTATCTCCGGCAACCTTCTCCTTATGATATAGCCTACGGGAACTCCAATCAAGCCGCCGACGACGACCTGAATCACATTTCCCGGAATTTCTGCCAAGGCCCCGCCTAATCCCCATTGAAGAATAAAGTACTCTACCACAAAATAGCCAACTATCATTTCTGAACCTGCGACAACGACCGCAAGCAAATCCCTTACAGAACTCTTCTTGTTACTTATCACGCTGGCAAGAAACCCTTCCAAACCTTTTATGATCAAGGTCGGAATAGCGAACACTGGAAAACCTATGAGATCAGCGATCGCCGAGCCTATGCCTCCGGCGAGACTTCCAACGAATGGGTTGAACGTCAGGGCAACAGCAAAAACTGCAACATCGCCCAGATTGAAGTATCCACCCATCGGGTTAGGAATCCTCACAATAAACGTTGCAGCTGCCGTAACAGCTGCCATCACAGCGATCAATGAGATCTGAACGAGGAAGACTTCAGGACTGGTGTACCTTTTTGTCATGGTACTCTATTCTGTGCAGATTATATATAAAAAAGCGACGTAGAGTGCTTGCCAATATATCTTGAATCAAGCCAGACTCTTGTCACAGCTTTAAAGGAGAGAACACGAATATGCTCAAGAAGGATATCCTATGACGTTGCCCCCGGGAAAAATCCCCATCGACATACTGAAAGATGTGGTCTTTAAAAATCTGGGTGCAAAACGCGATGAAATAGTCATCGGCCCTTCATCTGGAATCGACTGCGCAGTCATAGACGTGGGCAGCAAGTCCCTCGTCGTCTCAATGGACCCGATAACAGGAGCCTTGGAAATAGTCGGGTACCTCGCCGTCAACGTCAACGCAAACGACATCGCCACGTTTGGTTGTCAACCATTGTTCCTTGTTTCATGTATTCTACTCCCAGAAAAGGCAGAAAAGAAAGCTGTTGAGATAATCAGTTCGCAAATGAATGAGGCGGCGAAAGACCTGGGAATCGCTATCATCGGAGGGCATTGTGAAACCACGCCTGGGCTTTCACATCCGATAGTTGTCGGATGTATGATGGGCATAACAGAAAAGGGAAAATACGTCACCGCAGCCGGAGCCAAACTTGGAGACCTACTCATTCTCACCAAAAGCGCCGGGATCGAAGGAACCGCAATCCTCGCCACAGACAGAGAGGCCCAATTGAAGAGAGTGTTAGGTTCACGATTGCTGGAAAACGCGAAAGGGTTTTACAAGCAAATAAGCGTCGTGAAAGACGCAACAACAGCCTTCGAGACAGGCGGAGTCCATGCGATGCACGACCCAACAGAAGGTGGCGTGGCGGGAGCTGTACACGAGATGGCGGACGCTTCAAAACTAGGCGTGAGGATCTCGGAGGACAAGATCCGCGTTCAACGTGAGACACTGAGGATATGCCTTGCCTATGACATAGATCCGCTGCAACTAATCGCTTCAGGAAGCCTTCTGGTCGCGGCCGACCCAGATTTCGCAGGCAGAATAATAGAGAATCTCAGACGGGATAAGATAGACGCGGAAATAATCGGGGAGTTTCTTTCCTCACCAGAGAAACGATTGATAACACGCAAGAAAGGAAAGGTAGAGAAGCTGCAGAGGCCCGTCACGGATCAACTCTGGCAGGCGCTGGAAAGAAGCAAAACAGTGCAAAACCGTTAATCGGGGTTACGGTTTTTGGACACTTGCAGAAGGCTTTGACCTAAGACGATCGCAGCATAGAACGCGTAGGAAAGAATCAGTGAAGGGTGATTGATGGCAAGTTTTAGGTCGCTTGCTATGAAACCTATGCTCTGATTGACAGTCCAGACATTCTCGGGCCGATAATGGACGCAGTAAGGCTCGTACGCTGGAACTACATCGTAGCCTTTCTGGCAAATCCATGATTTAATGTAGGAATCCTCGTAAGTATGCAAGTTGAAAGGAATCTTTATGTCCCTGACCGCTTCGGTTCGCACGAGCAGGTCATGGGTTCCACCCCTTTTCTCAAAAATCTTTATCGTCATTCTTTCAAAAAGGCCTAGAATCTTCGTCCGTCGCAAAACAGACCATATCTCTATTCCCCAGATGGCGCCGACGTTGTCTTTTATCAGCTTCTTCGCTTTTTCAAACCAACCATCACACAATATCACGTCGCTGTCTACGAACATGAACCATTCAGTCTTTACCCTGGGTATCGCCTTCTGTCTTGCCTTTCCACGTGTTCCGCCGTCTTGAATGACTGTGACATTTCCGTATTTTTCCTGAAATCGCCTGAGGATGGGCAAAGTGCCGTCGGTTGAAAAACCATCAACAACAATCAGGTTGTTTATGGGCACGTTCTTATAGATGGAATCCAGGCAAGCATCGAGCATTCGCTCGCTGTTCTTTGTTAATACCACAACGTCAAGTGAAACCACAATCTGCGCCTTCCTCTTTCTACAGCATGCCTTGAAAGCCAAATCTGAACGACAGTTAGATAACGCGGACTCTTGACCCGCCATATTCCTTATTTTCTGAGAAGCCTACCTTTATATAGGATTTCCCTATATCTCGATTTTACAGCAAGAAAATCGCAACTTATCAAGAAAACCATGAGGTACTGGACTCTTTGGTCATGTCTATTAGCAAAGCCCGGAGTATCGCCGTCAGGTCTCTAACTCCCAATAGGCCATATCACGCTCAGTGGATGCTGACCAGAAAGTGTAATTTCCGGTGCAAAGGATGCAACGTCTGGCGGCAACAAGACAACAGAGAGTTGCCTACTGAAGATGTGAAAAAAGGGCTGAGAATCCTCCGAGATCTAGGCGTCGTGGATCTGGTGCTGTCAGGAGGAAACCCTCTGCTGCGAGAAGATATTGGTGAAATCATAGATTATGCTTCACAGTATTTCATAACCACCATCTATGACAACGGCAGCATGGCACTCAAGAAGATGAACGTACTACGCAAAGCAGATTTCGTTGCGATTTCAATCGACAGTCTGGATTCGAAAAAGAACGATTACGTAAGAGGCGTCAAAGGCGCATGGAAAAATGCGATGCAAGCTGTCGAAGAACTCCACAAAGAAGGCATATCCGTCGGTGTATCACCCACAATTTCCCAACTAAACCTACATGAGATTTTGAATTTCACAGAGTATTTTACGAACAAGGACATTCCGGTTTGGTACTGTCTGTACTCATACGATTCGGCAAGCGACGAAAAGCATCTCTTCAAAATAGGCAAAAAAATCGACGAATTCGCGATAACTGACAAAAACGCAATGGTTAGACTCTGTGACTCGCTGATCGCGATGAAAAAGAAGAATTCAAACATCATGATAACCACGAAGCTGTTGAAGGCACTCAAAAAGTTTTATCTTACTGGAGAAAGACCGTGGGAGTGTCGTGCCTTCAAAAACTTTTTCATGATCGATCACGTTGGCAGAGTCGCTGGATGCCACCTACATGACCCTGCGACGACGATTTTCGACTTGCCTAGAATCTGGAACACTCCGGAACTTAAGGCCTTGCGGCAAAAATACAGCAAATGCAGCCAATGCACGTACATGTGTTACATCTTCTATTCGCTTCACGGGAGCGTGCTAGCCAACCTCCAGCTAGTGCAAGAACAATGGAAAAACGCGAAGCTCTTTTTGAAGAACACTCCCATTGCCCAGCTGGCCTGGATGCGAAGGGCAGCCCAAAAATAAGTTTTACTTCTTCTGACAAATTTCCTCGATGTCAACCAAGCGGTCGAACTGTCTCCAGACGAGGGCCAAGTCTTTCAAGGTTTCTTTGACATCAATGTCTTCGAGCTGAAACAGTTCGTGATCAGCCATGCAATCGCTCGGTAGTGTTGTAGGGTTTGGTTTGTTTAAATATTTTGCGGGGCGACTCAAGTCTTAATGCGCTAGAAAAGCACTGCTGCGGTTCTCTACGCTAAGAACTGCCTGAATTTTAGACTTTGGTTTCACAACAGTAACTCCTTAAGAGTGACACTTGAGGATTCGGGTGTGAAACAAGTCTACCCGATAATTGTCTTGATTCAAGATGCATGATACTGAGCAAAAACCACTTTTCAGAAGAAACCAGCAAACGCGCGCTATTTGAATACTACGCCTTCGATGACCAAACGTAAGATCTGAAAGACTTGGGAGGCGTTCAAGTCTTCCGTGTCCAGTATGAAGTTGAAAGGTTCCAGATCTTCACCCAACTTGA
>Ga0315296_10005180_pt1 | contig 10470 bp, 7 predicted proteins | sample YL17G14_18_MG_FD_203921 | JGI IMG/M metagenome (GOLD analysis project Ga0315296, IMG submission 203921) | Sediment microbial communities from Yellowstone Lake, YNP, Wyoming, USA - YL17G14_18 | ecosystem: Environmental > Aquatic > Freshwater > Lake > Sediment | place: USA: Wyoming | collected... | reverse complement strand
AACTCAATGCATCGGTCATGCTGTGACCAACATGGGCAGAAGTATAGCAGGAGTCGACGACGCGGGAAGAGGTCCCATAATCGGCCCGCTCGTGATCGCAGGAGTGCTAATGGATGAGGAGAGAATCCGAGAGCTAGTCTCGATAGGCGTGAAAGACTCCAAGCTCTTGACACCCAGGACGCGGTCAGACTTGGCTGAGAAAATACAGAGAATCGCGCTGAAGATCTCCTACGATGAACTCTCGCCCGCACAGATCGACGAGGTCGTCATGAGAGCAAGAAAGCTCCAGAAGCTGAACTTCCTTGAAGCCAAGTCCATGGCGAAGGTGATTACGGACCTAAGGCCGAAAGCGGTATGGGTTGACGCCTCAGATGTCAAGCCGGAACGATACGCACGCAACATCCTAGATGAACTGCCTCCGAGTCTGAAGAGAACTGTGCTGATATCCGAACACAAAGCGGATAGGAAGTATCCCATAGTGTCCGCAGCAAGCATAATGGCCAAGGTGAGACGCGATACTGCAATCTCAAAGCTCTGGGAAGAGTACGGAAACTTCGGGTCAGGTTACGTCACAGACCCCAACACGATCGCCTTTCTGAAGGAGTGGCGGCGAACGCACGCGGACTTCCCGCCGATCGTGAGAAGATCTTGGAAGACCCTCAGAGAGATAGAGTCGGATCTTGCCCAGACGAAGCTGACCACAGAGGACTGAAGGATTTCACCTAGGTTTCTGGGGCACGAAGGGTCTCTACTTACCTCTTGTGATAACGAACATGGCGTGGTCTTTCTCGTATGGTTCTAATCGAACTGTGTCGATCATCTTGAATCCTCTCTCCACAAGCGTATGTTTCTCTTGGGAGAATACTGCGCCTGGGCTCATGGTCACGTCAACGCTCCTAGATTTCACGGCTATCATTGCGCTCCCTGTTTCCTTCAAGAACAAATCGCAATTATCTGCGAGGATTCTTGCTTGCTCAGGCTGGGCAATGTCGCAGTAGACTGCATCTACTGGGGAAACGAGAGATCGGTAGGCGCTTGGATGTCTCGCATCTGCTAGTATCGGAGAAATGTTCGGTCTTTGAGTGCACACTTGCTCGATTAGCTCACGCATCGTGCGCTGTGCAAATTCGACGGCGAAAACTGCGCCTTCTTCCCCCAGCATATCGCTTACGTGGCTTGCCGTGGTTCCACTAGCTGCGCCCAGATAAAGGACCTTACGACCTGGGCCAATCGGGACTTCTTTGATCCCTTTCAGTATTGCAGCTGCGAGTTTGCTTCTGTAAGCGTCCCAAAGTCGATACTCTTTTCTACGGAACTTCACCAGTTGCTCTCCATAGACAGAGCGACCGGGACTCAGATTCTTAGTGGCGAGTCGACGCGAGTTGTCGTGAAACTTGACCCAGTATGCGCCTTCGAATCGCTCGTGAGGGCTAACGTCTTCGACGTCGATCACGTCTGCGGCCCTCATCACGCCTTCTGAAAACTGGGTCCTTGTCTGGCGGTCGCATCGGTGGCTCCTTGTACTTCTCCTGGATATCAGAGATCTTCTTCTCCAGGTCCTTTGCAAGTTTGTCGCCCATATAGTCGCCCCCGAACGCATCGACTCTTGCTGCTATGGCAAGCTTGCCGGAAAGCGCTCGCGCAATCTTACCCCTCTGCCATCGAGGAGATTGATGAATTGAAGCATACTGGAAAATCACGCCGTGCTTCGGTGGCCGTGCCCCGGTCTTCAAGGATCTGAAAAGTGCTTTTTCTGCTCCGAGGACTTGCATTGTGCTCGCGGGCATCTTGGCCAAGTTCATCAGTCCTCCTGCAATCGACATCAGTCGAGCAGTCAGCAGAGGTCCCAGCATTACGGTTGTGTTCGGGGCCGTTTGCTTCATAACCTCGTCAACATAGGTTTCAGCCTTCTCCCGAAACTTCGCGAGTTCCAGGGTATCCTTGCAGAAGGATCGCAACCACTCAAGGTCTTCTTCTGGGAAATTGGCTCCCATCGATCTGTGCGCTGATGAGGCGATCTGCTGGATCCTCTCCTGCGGGATGCCCTCTTTCTCAAGGTTCTCCTCGGTGAAGTTTGATCGCAGGCCAAGATCTGCGACAAGCCGGGCATAGGTATCATTCTTCTCTATGAGACGGTCGAGTTCGGGGAAGTGCAGCCCATACCATTCTCGTATCCGCCCCGTGAAGAGGTTGATCGTCTTGTCGATGTCATCGATCGCACGTACGGCTTGAACCGCGTAGAGGTCACGCTTTGCAGTGGCTGTGGTGACCGCTCCTCGCGCGAGCTCCAACGTTACCTGCCGAATGAACTTCTGATACTCCTCAACATCCTCGATCGGTTTGACATCGAGCTTCTGCTGCTTCAGCCACTTCGGTCTTCCCTTCCAATCCGTGGCGAGCTTCTCTCGGAACTGCGTCACCGCGGCGATCCCGGCCTCAACTCTGATCGGCATCGTATCGACCGACTTCTTCAGCGCCTTGGCTAACGCATCTGTCTCTGTGACCAGAGTGTCGAAACCTGCCTTACGCACCGATTGAACAAATTCCTCAAGTTCGGGAATAGCGGTTCCGGTTTGGAGTTGCTGAAGCTTCTCCGCTGCTTCACTTGCTTTCTTGCCGAACAACGCCTTCTCAATCGCTGAGCCATCCTTGTCGATGGCGAAGACTCCTGCAGGCGTTTCTACAATATAGATCTCCACGTGTGGTCATTCTCCTCGAATCATCGATGTCCTCGACACTTGGTCGCCATAGGACGTATGTGGTAACGAGATAAAGCCTTACTGACCTTGAGCCGCCAGAGTGTTAATAGTCGGAGTTCGGTACAACCTGTACCGATATTCGCGTCTGGGTGTAGCTTGTTGAGTAACCTCTCGACGGAGATTGCTGGACTAAAGCTCCGTAATCCAACAATGCTCGCGTCCGGGTTCTTGGGCGTTTCCGGTCAGACACTAAGGCGGGTCGTCGAAGCGGGTGCGGGCGCGGTTGTCACGAAATCTTCGAGCTTGAAGCCACGTGACGGTAACCCTGGGCCGACGATTGTTGAGGTTCCAGTGGGGCTCCTCAACGCCATCGGCCTTGCCAGCCCTGGAATCGCGATGATGAAAGACGAGATCACTGAGGCTAAGAAGTCAGGTGTTCCTGTCATAGTCAGCATATTCGGATTCTCAGTCTCAGACTACTCGAAATCGGCGTGCATCGCAGAGACGTTCGGAGCTGATGCAGTCGAGTTGAACGTCTCATGCCCCCATGTGTCCGGGGTCGCCGAGACTGGTCAAGATCCAAAGATCGTAGCCAAGGTCACACGAAGTGTCAAAAGAAGAGTCGACATTCCCGTCCTTGTGAAACTTACTCCAAACGTTGCCAACATCGTCGAGATAGGTCGCTCTGCCGAGAAAGCGGGGGCGGATGCAGTCACTGCTATTAACACGCTCAGAGCGATGTCGATCGACATACGCGTGCGACTACCCGTACTCTCTGCTAAGATCGGCGGCCTCTCAGGCCCGGCAATCAAGCCGGTAGCAGTCAGATGCGTGTACGAGCTAGCCGAGAAAGTCAAGCTCCCGATAATTGGTGTTGGAGGGATAACTGGCTGGGAGGACGCTGTCGAGTTCTTCCTAGCTGGTGCAAGCGCCGTACAGATAGGAACCGCGATTCTCCAGAAAGACCTGAGGGTCTTCTTCGAGGTTGTTGAAGGACTCTCGACCTACCTGAAAGAGAACGGATTCACGAACGTCTCCGAGCTAGTCGGTATCGCCCACTCGAAGCCTTCATAGCTCGAAACCTCTTCGACGCGTACGCAACTCGACCTCCAACAACGGTCGCCAGTACTCTGATCTTGCGGATCTCCTTTGGTGAGACCTGGAGGGGGTCGTGATCGAGCACGACTAGATCAGCCATCTTTCCCTCATGAATAGTTCCTTTCAGGTTCTCTTCATGCGTTGCGTAGGCCGCGCTTTTGGTGAACATCTCGAGCGCATCGCGAGTCTCGACCCGTTCACCGTAGCCTTTGGCTGAGGGGGTAACCGCCGCGGAGATGCCCTCTAGTGGATCGATCGGTTCAACTGGACAATCGGATCCCCCCACTACAGTCGCTCCGCTCTTCATCAGGGACTTCAGCGCGTAGACGAACTTCGCACGTTCGCGACCGACGCGGGCTGGAACCCATGGATCAGAGGGTATGAAATGTGGTTGAACTGAGGCGATAACCCTCGCCCGTTTGATCCTTTTGATTAGGTCGGGGTTGAGGACGGAGGCATGCTCTATTCTGTGCCTCAGCTTGTCGGAGTGCGGGACGGCGAGTCTGGCTTTCTCGATGGCTGTCAGTGCCATCGCGATCGCGCGATCTCCAATCGCATGAATCGCAACCTGAAATCCATTTCGAGACGAAGACTCGACTATCGAGTTCAGTTCATCTTGCGAGTGAATCTGAACTCCTTGCGTGTCTGGCGCATCAGAGTAGGGGTTCTCTAGTGCGGCTGTTCGCGCCCCTAGCGAGCCATCGGTGAAGATCTTGACGCCTTGGATCCTGAGCATCTCATCTCCGAATCCTGTAGAGAGACCTATCTCGCCTGCTCGACTGATCCAGTCGTCTGGAATCAAGATGTAGATTCGAGCCCGGAGTTCACCTGCCCGGTTCATGTTCTGAAGAACGCGAACATGCTGAGGCTGATCGACTATGCAATGTATGGATGTTAAACCCGCGGAGACGGCTTTGCGCATTGCCAGAGTGATTGCTTTGCGCAGTTCTCGATCAACAAGTGCAGGTATGTGGGACATCACCAGCTCCATCGCGTTCTCACGGAGAAGACCTGTTGGTTCTCCCGTCTCGCCGTGATGGTCAATGACCCCCGCTCCGGGAGGGGGGGTCGCTCTAGTGATGTTGGCAAGCTTCAACGCGACACTGTTAGCGACGCATATGTGCCCGCATATTCGGAAAATGCACACCGGCCTGTCAGGGACGGCCGCGTCTAGGTCGAGTCGATTCGGATATCTATGTTCGGTCAGTTTCTCCTGGTCCCATCCGTATCCAAGCACCCATCCTCCGGGATGGGTTTTTTGAGCCTGCTTCCTGAGAGTGCTCTGTATCTCTGCGATTGAGGTTGACCTCCTGAGGTTCGCTCCGAATAGCTCGATTCCGTAGCTCACGAGATGAGTGTGGCAGTCCGTAAAACCTGGAAGAACGACCGCGCCGTGAAGATCCCAAACGTGGGTGTTGCTTCCGGCGATCGACAGGACCTCTTGATTCGTGCCAATCCTGACTATGTACCCGTGCTCAATCGCAAGTGCCTCAGCTCTAGGGCGTTGACTGTCGAGCGTAACAATTCTGGCGTTAAGAAGTATGGTATCGGCGTCTCTGCGCGATATCCTGCTAGTCTCTCTTCTCGTGGCGGGGCTTTTCGTTTTCTTTGTCGTGTTTCTTGCTGGAGAGGATCGACCTGTATTCCTGCGGCCACTCAATCTTCCCGCCACAGTTATCGCAGTAGAGCGCGTTCAGAAAAAGCTCCCGTTCGCAGTTCTCACAAAGGAACCTCTTCTGCTTCAATTCGGGTTCAGCCAAGACGGTCATCTGTTCCACTTGTCCTGCTAGCGAACGGCTGTCTGGACACCTTATGGGTTCTACACACCGGCCAACCAATAATGCGGTTCCTGAGCGCGCTGGTCTAGCAGACTCGCGTCAAAACGACGCAGAGGCACACTTGTAGGGCGTCTCGTCATAATGGGCCAAGCAGTGACGTAGGGGCTATTTCCCGCAGGTCCTATCCTGCCGCGGGTTCCATCCTATGATACGTGATTCGTCTTCCTTCTCGATGATCCGATAGGTCTCTGATTAGAGAGCTGACTCAGTCTGATTGCAGCCGGCACGGGTCCGAGGACAGTGCACTCAGAAGGGGCGTCTCATGGGCCGGGCGCTGATGCACTCTTGAATCGAACGTAAGAGGGCGTAAGCCTTTCATTCTTGTCGTTAGCGTGGGTCGAGTGCGTGACGGATGAGGGAGAGGCAAGGAAGTGCGAGATGGGTCGGAAACGGGCCGGCCGCCTCAGGACTCAACGATGGGTCTCAAGAGGCGAGCTCTGCTCTTTCTGGACTCCGCCTCCGGCACGCGTAGTGCAAGGATTGTTGCATACGCCCTGGGCATACTCTTCTTCCTGATCATCGTGTTTGTCCCTCCTGTTTTCGGCATTCTGCTTGGCGGGTCAAAGATCTTCGAGATGTTGTCACATCCGGATCTGATGAGCCGAGGCGGTTCAGCAATCGCTGCTTCCTTCGCAATCGCAGTGACTGTTTCCCTGATGGATCTCGCTGCTGGGCTGCCAATGGCATGGTTCATCGTGAGAAGCCGGTCTGGATGGGTCAGCACGATCGATACGCTCGCTAACATACCGTTTATCGTTCCAACGGTGGCCTTGGGCTATTCTGTTCTCTCATTCTGGAGCGGCCCTCAGGGAATCGGTAGTCTACTTGGATATCAGTTTGTGTTCTCGCCTGGGTGGCAGATGATCGTCCTGCTGCATTTCGCGTTCTCTTACCCGGTAATAGTCAGGGTGATGGTAGGTGCGCTACAAGGATACAAAGAGGTCTATGAGACTGCCGCTCGCACCCTAGGTGCGTCACCCCTCACTGCCGTGCGAACGGTATCGCTTCCCTTGCTGAAGCCGGCTTTGGTTGCGGCATTTCTGCTGGCGTTCGCTCGCTCCCTATCAGAGACCGGGGCGACAGTTATGGTAGCAGGTGCCTTTGAGAATGGGCCTGTGTTCATCCGAAATGCCAGAGCAGCCGGTGAACAAAGCCCTCTGCTTTTTGTCAGCCTAGTGCTGATAGTGACATCTAGCCTCTTCTTCATTGCAATCAGGATATTTGCTCCAAAGATGCGGCTTCCGATCTCTACCGTGCGGCCGAATCTTGAGAAGAGACTAAGCTTAACGCCCGCCATGATGTCCAGGAATCTTCTAGCGTTTCTAGTGTTCGCCTTGTTTGTAATCGTACCATCGCTTTTCGTTGTGCTGCCCGGTGCTAGTGCCATCACGGACGGCACATTGCAGGAGGCTGTCGCTTCGACGGGCATTTGGTCAACGTATTGGCAGTCGGTGGGTTTGTCGTACTTGATCGCCTTGGTGGCAACGGGCCTGAACGTCGTGGCTGGACTGCCGATGTCAGTTCTGATTGCACGAAGAAGGGGCGGCAGGGTCGTTTCGGGAATGCTGGATACTTTGATCAACATCCCAATTGTTGTTCCATCAATAGCGCTCGGTGTCTCGATAGGCATATTCTGGGGGGGAGTCACGGGCATCTCGGAGTTCTGGTTATTGGTCTTAGCTCATGCAAGCATCACTTACACTTACTTCGTAAGATCGATGATCGCGGCTGTAGAGAGCATTCCACTTGAGGTCGAAGACGTGGCACGTACCTTGGGGGCGAAGCCCCTCATGATCTTTCGAAGGTTGACTATCCCGCTGTCGAAGTACGCTTTGGTGGCGGGGGCGATAATGGCTTTCACTCGAAGCGTCGACGAGACAGGTGCCACCCTTGCCGTTGCGAAGAAACTTTCTACAGCGCCAGTCCTAATGGTAGATTGGGTCAAGGGTACGGTTCCTGCCTCCCCTCATGCAATAGGGCTCGGCTTGGGCATCTTGGTGCTGACCTCGTTTGCATCGCTGCTGGTCCTGACAATCACAACTCGGAGAGCATGAAGGCCATGCCTTCGATCAAGCTTCTGAACGTGACTAGAACGTTTGGGACAATCAAGGCGATCGATAAGGTGAGCCTCGAGATCGCCGAAGGAGAATACGTCTGTGTCCTTGGACCAACAGGAGCGGGGAAGACGACACTACTTCGCCTAATGGCGGGGCTTACAACTGCCACGAGTGGAGCGATCGAGCTCGATGGAAAAGATGTTACTGATGTCCCGCCCGAGAATAGGAACGCGTCCTATGTGCCTCAGCAATATGCACTCTTCTCTCACATGACCGTAAGGGATAACGTCGCGTTTGGTCCACTAGCTCGAGGATTCACTCCTGAAGAATCCATGAAGACAGCTCACGAGATGCTGGAACTCGTGAGACTCTCTCACAGAGCCACAGCATATCCTCACGAGCTCAGTGGTGGCATGCAGCAGCGAGTTGCGCTCGCACGAGGACTTGCCGGGCGTTCTCCTTTGCTTCTTCTGGATGAGCCACTGGGCGCGATCGACGCTAGGTTGAGAGTGATACTTCGTTACGAACTTAGGAGACTCGCGAAGGAGCTCGGCGTCACTGCGCTTCATGTCACTCATGATCAGCAGGAAGCTATGTCGATTGCTGACAGAATCGCAGTACTCAGGGAGGGTGCCGTACTACAGTTCGGACGTCCATCTGAGATTTATGAGGCGCCGAAATCTCCATTTCTGGCCAATTTTGTCGGGGGAGCAAATTTCCTTGAGGGCGTTGTAGTGCGAGAGGCACGTGATACTACCATGATCGACGTGGCTGAGGGATTTGCGATAACCTCCTCACGGGATGGACATGGAATGGGCGATTCGGTTGTCGCATCATTCAGACAAGAGGAGACTTTCGTCTTAACGAATGCGAGTCTTGAGGAGAACGTGGTTCCAGGAAAGCTTCTTTCGACCAGTTCTCTCGGCAACTTCCTGAGATGTGTTGTCGACTTGGGAAGAATTGGAGAGGTGGTGGCGAAGGTGCCAGTGCGCGAAGCCTTGGAACAGGGACTCCCAGATCGAGTAGGAGACGTCGTCTATGTGAGTGCGAACCGGGACCGAATCATGATCTTCGACAGACCAGAACGACCATTAGCGGTTGAGTTGGAGGCTTTCTAGATGCCCGACGTCAGAATTGTCGGCGTCGGGAAGAGGTACAAAGACGTTGACGCGTTGCACGATGTCTCTCTCGAAATCAAAGACCAGGAATACGTCTCAATCATAGGACCAAGCGGATGCGGAAAATCGACTCTTCTGAAATGTATCGCAGGGATAATCAAACAAGATTCAGGAGAGATATTCATCGGAGACAGAGAAGTGAGCGCTTTGCCTCCGGAAGAGAGGCAACTCGGATACATGTTCCAAGAGATTGCTCTCTTCCCCCACATGTCCGCTTGGGACAATGTTGGCTACGGGCCTCGGATCAGAGGAAAGCCCAGAGAGCTCACACGGCAATTTGTCGGCCAAGTAATGGAAATGGCTAGGCTGAAGATCGGAGCTCACACCTATCCTGATGAACTCAGCGGAGGCGCTAAACAGAAGACGGCGCTGGCGAGGGCAATCGCTGCGGAACCACAGCTCATGCTACTCGACGAACCTTTGGGGGCACTGGACGCTCATGTTCGGGCGGTTCTCAGATACGAATTGAGAAGACTTGTGAATGAGCTGGGCTTAACCGCGATTCACGTAACTCACGACCAGGAGGAGGCCATGTCGATATCGGATCGCCTCGTCATAATGAAGGCAGGTCAGATCGTTGAGGTGGGCACACCTCTAGAACTATACCTTACTCCCAAGCGACTATTCACCGCGAACTTCCTAGGAGAGGCTAACTTCATTCCTGGGAGCATAGAAGAGTGCGACCAGGGGCGTGTTGCCGTCTCGGTCAACGGTTGGAGGATAGATTCACAGGGATCGGGATTCACCAAAGGACAACGAGTGGTCCTCGCTGTCCGGCCTGAGTCAGTGATTTTGACTCCAAGGAAACAATCCGACCAACAATGGGTCGGAGCAGTGAGAGGTCGCATACTTCTCGGCGATCATGTGCGAACGGAAGTGGAGCTGGATAACGGTCTGCACATGACCTGTCACACCGTAAATCGAGGGGCCGACCCCACGGGTAGTGTGGGAGAACGGGTCAGGGTTGACTTCGCCAAGAGCGGCCTAATAGCTTATCAGATCCCTGCCCACGGTCTGGATGTAGAACTCGCGCTCGAATGAATTGTTACGAGGTTCATGAAACATGAAATCGACTTTTGAGAGCTGGTTTGCGGCGAGGACCAAGGCGCGTGCCATAGAAATGGTCAGACAGGCGACCCGTATGCTGGTGCCGTCGGTAGACGAGCTGATGGCATGCGTCAACTATGCAGTGGCCGGAAAGAGGGACGAGTTGGAGAGCGCGTTCACAAGACTGCATCAGCTCGAACGAGAAGGAGACAGCTTACGTAGGTTAATCATCACCGAGCTTGCGCGAGGCAGTCTTCCAGTCGACGAAAGGCGCAGCTTCATGCGCCTCGCAAGGCAGATTGACTGGGTTGCAGACTGGTGTCTTGAGGCTGGTCGGCTCGTCAGACAGTCTCCCTTGAACAAGCTACCAGAAGATCTTCGCAGGACCGCTCTTGACATGTGTAAAGTAGTCAAGGACTGCGTCGTGGGCGTCCAGCAGTGCATTGATCTTTTGACGGACAAGAAAGTGCAAGAGGCGCTCGACTCGGCTGACCGAGTGGAGCGGCTTGAAGAGGAGGTCGACGACCTTTATCGTAGAGCTAGAGGGCTCCTC
>Ga0315296_10005179_pt1 | contig 10471 bp, 10 predicted proteins | sample YL17G14_18_MG_FD_203921 | JGI IMG/M metagenome (GOLD analysis project Ga0315296, IMG submission 203921) | Sediment microbial communities from Yellowstone Lake, YNP, Wyoming, USA - YL17G14_18 | ecosystem: Environmental > Aquatic > Freshwater > Lake > Sediment | place: USA: Wyoming | collected... | reverse complement strand
AGTCGCCGATCCTATATTTAAAAGAGAAGGGCAGAATATCTTCCTGAGATGCTAGCGAAAATTAGCCCTCAAAGTGGTTCGAAAAATGGGGGTCATATCCTTCTTTATATTACTTTCTTTCTTTAATCTTAGGATCTTAATTAATCTTAGTTATCTAATCTTTATCTGGCTCTCTTATTCCTAGATCTTAACTTTCTTAAATTATCTTTACTTATTTTCTATAAGTATATATACAAACTGTAAACTCGTGATATACTTAAATTAGAGAGAGGCAAAGGGACAATGGACTTAAAACTATTGCAGGTTAAAGAGGCTTCTGGATTAGCAATCCATTGCTCTAAAGATGTTTATGACATGATGTATCACGAGGCTATGGCAGATCGTGAGACATTTTGGGTTCTCCACCTTAACACAAAGCTTGCGATCATAGAGAAAGAGCTTGTGTTTATGGGGACTCTGGACGGCTGCACCGTTCATGCTAGGGAAGTTTTTAAAAAGGCTATTGTCAATTCAAGCTGCAATATTATATGCGTTCACAACCACCCAAGCGGTGACCCCGAGCCCTCGGAGGCTGATAAAGAAACATGCAAAATGCTGGTTAAGGCTGGCGATCTTTTAGGCATCCCTATAACAGATTTTATCATTGTTGGGACTAAAGGCTATTATTCTTTTAGGGATGAAAACCTGATCGAACAACCATTGTTTAAATAGGAGGAAAATTGAAAGATTGGCGAGAAGATTATGTGATTTGTGAACATGTGAAGGAAAATGACGCTATGGAAAATTTGCGTCATAAAGGATTCCGAGTGTGTTGTATTGCTTGTTTCGAAATCGGATTCCTAGATAAAGAAATTGTATGGCTTCAAGACAGCCCTTTAAGCATTGCTAAAATCAAGGAGGAAAATTGACAGAAACACAAATAGATAAAAAAGAATATCTCTTAGCCAAACTTAAACAATTATCTTCCGAGCTTGTAACTGATCCTGAAAAGATTAAACAGTTTGCGGACCGCTGGAGAAATGGTTTTCATGTTTATAGTTTTCATAATCTGTTACTGATCTGGGCTCAGAAATCTAAAGCGACAATCTGTGCTGGATTCAATCAATGGAAGAAAAATAAAAGGCATGTCAAGAAGGAAGAGAAAGCAATCTGGATAATGGCCCCAGGTTTTAAATTCATCAAGAAAGAAAAGAATAATGAAGAGACCGGCCAGGTGGAGGAAATTGAGGAAAAGGCTTTAGTTTTCTTTTTCCCTGTTTGCGTGTTCGACATTTCCCAAACTGATGGAGAAGCCCTTAGTATAGGAAATCAGTTTATTAAGGGAAATGGAACTATTGCCATTGAAGAAATCCAAAAAGCTTTTCCTGAATTTCAATTCAAGATCTCAAATGGCTTAGAGGATGGCTCGACTAATGGAAATAGCTCAATCAAAATATCTCAAAGAGACAACCCGGCTCAGATGGTTTGTGCTGCTGTCCATGAAATAGCTCACATTCTTTGCGACCATGGAAAAAAGGATTTGTCCTCGGACATTCGAGAGCTCGAGGCTGAGGCTGTAGCTTATCTTGTTTGCTCATGTCTCGAGATAGAAAACGAAGGCTCAAAGTTTTATATTGCTCATTGGCAAGGGGACAAAACTAAGATCTCAAATTCCAGTTTAAAAATACTTTCTGTAGCAGAGAAAATACTCAAAAGACTAAAGCCAGAGAAGTTTGAAAAGCGAGAGGAGGCATAATTGGGAAGGCACAAAAAGCCAGAGACTATCAAAAGGGAAAGAGACCGGGAATTAAGGAAGGCTAGAATAGAGCAAAAGAAAAGAGACAAAGAGATCCGAAGATCAGAAAGGGAAAAGAAAAGACAAAAGAAAGAGATCGCGGAGAAATGGGTTGAAGAAAATTCAAAAAGTATTATTCATCCATCATATCTTTCCGGATCCTGCCAGGAATGTGGAGCAAGCAAAGATGTTGTTACTGTTATGCAGCACAAGAAAGTTAAAAGATTATGCTTGGCTTGTTATAGTCCTGGCGATGGAGGCAAAAGAGAATTTAAGAAAAGAGAATTAGGTCAATTAAAACTATTTTAAATAAGGAGAACGATGCAAAAGCAAAAACAAGCGTCCTTTGATTTTGCGATAAGGTTGCCAGAGAGCAAAAAATATTTGAGATCTAAATTAGAAACTATAGCTGAGCAGAATGGCCTAAGCTTGAATCACCTTGTGGTTTATATTTTTGATTGGTTCCTGGAAGAGAGAAAGAAGAAGAAATTTTCTATTATTCTAAAGTAACAACCTAAAAATATCTCAATAAAGCAAGATAAAGCCAGAAATTATAAGGTCTATAATTGGGGAAGGATCTCCTAAACATCACATCGAACATCATATCTGAACGTATCCTGGATTGCATCTCTAGGTAACTGTTAAACATTTCTGATCTCTGAAGAATTCTCTGACTTTCCATATCACGATTAAATTGTCTTAACTTATCTTCAAGATCGTTCCCTAAGTTTCGACGAAGATCTTCAATTTCAGACTTAAGGCGTTCAAGTTTTTCTGTTTCACTTTCATTTTCACGAAGCATTTGCTTAAGAACATATCCATAATCAACATTTTTCTTTTGTTGTTCTTCCCATCTTAACCATCGCTCGTAAAGATCAAGAACTTTAATGCTTAGCTTGTCCTTTGTCTTTTCCTCTAACATGGGTTTGTATTTATCCAAAAAAGAAAAATCCTCTTTTTGAGATTCAATTTCTAACCTCTCTTTTTCAATCTGTTTTGCAAACTTTCTCTTAACATTTGGGTCTGGAAACATTTCTAACCAATCTCTCTCAGTTAAGTTTCCAGATTTAAACCTTTGAATCTTATGTTCTTCAACTGAAGAGCAATTATCTGCATCCCTGGCAACCTGCGCACCCCTTATTATCAGGCCAGCTATACCCATAAAAGACAGGTCAATTGAATATGCCGAAAGGGAAAATAAAAAGATTGTGACTGAAATAATTAATTTTTTAATCATCTTTTTTTCCTTTGCCTATTGTTGTATTATCATAAAACTATTTTTAAATTCAAGCAAAATATTGCTATAAAGATGTTGACAAACAGCTTGACTTTCCATGTAATGTAAAATATGTTGTGGGCATAAGCAAGGAGAGGTAAACATGAAATTTAAATATGTTTTGGTTCTCATTTTTGTTCTTCTCATGTTGGCTTGTCTTCAAACAAGCGTAGTCCGCTTAGGGCCATCAGTTTCAAGGCCTCCTGTGCCTGCCGACCAAGTTGTTATTTATACAACAGCAGATAAAGTCCCGGGAAAATATGAAGAAATTGCTCTTATTCACGCAAAGGGAGAAGCTACTTGGACAGATGAAGAGCAAATGACCCTCTTCCTGGCTTTACCCGCCAGAGCGCCTTCAGAGCAAGTTCCCCGTGCCTACATCCTCAAGGGGGCAACCGTTCACACAGCTGTTGGACCTCCGATTCAGGACGCAACTGTGGTCATCGAAAACGGAAAAATCACTGCAGCAGGAAAAACAGCAAACATTCCGCCCGGCTCCAGGGTGATAGATGTCAGCGGAAAAGTGGTCATACCAGGATTGATCGACGCCCACTCTCATCTTGGTGTTTACGAACTGGGGGATGCCAACGAATTTCCCCAGCCTATCGGGCCGGAAAACAGGGCCCTTGACGCCCTTCATCTGGAATCCCCGGACTGGATGGAAGCGGTAAAAGGCGGAGTGACCACCATTGTCACTGGCCCGGGAAGCGGCGAGCGGATAAGCGGCCAGTCGATCACCATCAAAACTTTCGGCGATGACCTTAAAAAGAGGATCTTGAAAGAAAGCGGGGAAGTTAAGATGGCTGTCAACGCCAGAAATCTCTCCCATATTCCTGCCATCCACAGCACATTCTTGAAGGCGCGGGAATACATGGAAGAATGGGAAAAATATGAATCAGGAGACAGGAAAGGACCGCCTCCCAAAAGAGACCTGGGTCTGGAGGCCATGGTCAGAGTCCTCAAGGGTGAAGAACGTGTCCGCTGCCACATTCACTTCGCCAACGATATCGTAGCCTTTCTTAAGCTCAAGGATGAGTTCGGGTTTGACCTCACTTTTGAACATAGCACCGAAGCCTATAAGGTCGCCGATGAAATCGCCAAAAGAAACGTCAGCTGTGTCTGCCTTCCTCTTGTTTGCCGTATCGGCCTTCCTGAGGATTTGATGAGGGGAAACGCCGTCCTTCACAAGGCCGGAGTGAAAATCGCCATGCACACCGACCATCCCGTGGTTCAGGAGAAATGGCTGAGGCTGTGTGCGGCAATATCCATGCGCTACGGTTTGCCCGAGGAAGAAGCCCTAAAATCAATCACCATCAACCCGGCGGAGATGGCAAGGATAAGCGACCGGGCGGGGAGTATCGAGAAGGGAAAAGATGCCGACCTTGTCGTGCTCGACGGACCCTGGTACGAGCTTAAGACTCGAGTGGAAATGGTCTTTGTCGATGGTGTCCTTGCTTATGACCGGGACAAGGAAGAAGAAGCCCTGAAGGAGGAAAAATAATGTTTAGAGAAAATAAACGGAAAAAGGCCATGAAAATGGCGGTACTGGTTTCTATCCTGCTTTTCTGTTTGACTCTCTCTGGGCGGGAAGAATCGATTATCGCCATCAAGGGAGGGACAGTCCTGACCATGACTGGCAAAACCCTTCCCAACGGAATCGTCCTCATCCGAGGAAGAAAGATAGAAGCCGTCGGAACTGAGGTCGAGATCCCAAAGGGTGCTGCTATCGTCGACGCCTCTGGCAAGTATGTCATGCCCGGGATTATCGATGCCATGACTTATTATGGAATCAGGCCTTTCGACCTCAATGACAGGACTGATCCCATTACTCCGCAAAACAGGATCATCCAGGCTTTTTATCCTTTCGGCGATTACGGACGAGGAAAACCTGGGATCAAACGCGACCAGGAAATCTTGAGCGGAGGCGTGACTACGGTCTATATCGCGCCGGGCGACCAACAGGTGATCGGAGGACAGGGCGCGGTCGTCAAGACCTTTGGTAAGAATTTCGACAGCATGGTACTCCGTGAGGCTGCGGCCATGGATATGACCATCGGTGAACCTCCGAAAGTTGCCTTCGGCGAGAATAAAAAATCACCCGTCACCCGGATGAGCATCGCCGCTCTGATCCGAAAAACACTGATCGGCGCTCAGGAATTCGACCGCACTCTGAGCGAATATGCCCAAAAATCAGCTGAGGAAAAAGAGAAAGCCCAGAAACCCAAGCGCGACCTGGCCATGGAAGCCATGGTGAAGCTTCTGCATAGAGAGATTCCAGCGCGAGTTGAGGCCGACCCCGTCGATGACATCAGGACGGCCGTTCGCATAGCTGAAGAATTCGGCCTGGACCTCGTTATCGACAGCGGAATCGGTGCCTATATGCTCAAAGACATTCTGGCCGAGAAAAAGATCCCTGTGGTTCTTGGACCGACATCTCATCCCTTCATCACCGGCGGCGAGGTGAGCATAACGCCAGAGCTCTCCCGACTGATGACCGAGAGGAACGCTGCCCTTCTCTCAGAAGCGGGGGTAAAAATCGCTATGGCCAGCTTCGGGTTTGGCTTCGGCAGCCTGGGGGACGCTGTCCAGGGAAAATGGCTGTTGCTTGAGGCAGGACTGGCCACGGGATTCGGCCTCCCCGATGAAGAGGCCTTAAAAGCAGTGACCATTCATGCCGCCGAAATACTCGGCGTAGCGAATCGAGTGGGAAGCCTGGAACCGGGAAAGGATGCGGACATCATCATCCTCGACGGCTATCCTTTGAGCATGAAGACCTGGGTGGAACGCGTCTATATCGAAGGGGAGCTGGTGTTCGAGCGGAAGAAAGCTCAATAAGAATTGCTCTTATATTCACTTCACTCTAAAATCGACTTTTTAGCCAGGGGAAACAATAAAAGAGACATATTTCATTGCCCTGAAGGGCAGACCCCTGTTATTTAAGTCTTTCTGCGTCAAAACCAATAAGACAACGGATGTTTGCGGAATATATTTTGCAGGAAAGGCCATATGACAGAATTGTAGACAATTTTTTTAAGCTGCGATAGGGTGGCACCTTGGGGAGCGTCCCCCTCTTCAGGAGACGCTCCGTTGGTGTCTGTTAGGCAAAGGGTGGTACTTTGGGGAAGGTCCCCCGACATTTTAATAGGAAATCCTTATTGCAAACTGAAGCACTCTTCCTTGGAAATAAGATAAGGCATCACCGAAGTCTGGGGCCTTTCTATCCCACAAGTTCCTTCCTTTACGATCAAAATTTCCTTCTTTATCATACCAGTTGTTATTGACTTGATCGACGTTCTTTTTGTTGAGGAGGTTGAATGCTTCAAAGAAGACATTCACAAGTCCGTTGAGAAAGGATTTTCCCAAGCGAACGTCAACGCTCGCATAGTAGGGTCTTCTGAAGACAGCCCTCTTCTCGGCTACAGGATCATCCGGTCTGTCTGCCCGTCCATCCCTATTTTTATCAAATATAGACAAAGCACTGTAAGGGAATCCGCTTTGAACAGTGATGAGCCCCCCCACATTGAAACCATAAGGAAGCTGCCCAAAACCGCTGAAGATGAACTTATGAGGAATGTCATATTGAGCAGGCCCATATTCCTTGGAAATGTCGTTCGGGTCATCAGGCGTGTTGTTGAAGTTGTCGCTCAGGCAGTCTCTCCATTTGGACCAGGTGTAGCTCGTCAAGAACTGGAATCCATGGCTGAATTTTTTCTCAATGGTGATATGGAAAGAGTTGTAGTCTGAGTAGTTGTCATATCCTACTGCTCGGCGCTTCGGCCCGCCATCCGTTGTTCCGGTATTATCTTCTTTCCAGTTAACCACTCTCTGGCTGTAAATGTCGCGTCCTCTGCGATCATTGAAGCCCAGCGATAAAGAAAGCTTGGGGATAAGCTCGCGTTCGATGCCGATATTCCAAGTATCTGTGTAAGGTGTCTTGAAGGGTGTCTGAAGAAAGCGGATTTCCGACGGAGGAAGTATGATTCCAGGCGCTGGTGGACCACCTAGGAATTCTGCAAGTCCAAAATAAACCTTGGTCACATACCCGAGTCCTCCGTAATTCTGGTCGAGAAGAAGAGCATTACCTGTCTGGTGGTCGTAAAAACGACCAATGTGAGCGCGGATAACCGTCTTGTTATCCTTGAAAGGATCCCAGGAAAAACCAAAACGCGGAGCGAACTGGTTGTGGTTCCAGGGAGACATCCGGTCAAACCTCAGACCGAAATTGAGCACAAGATTGGGCAGGATTTCCCAACTATCCTGGATGTAGGCGCCATAGCTTCTTAAGGTGACATCATAGGTAAGGCCTCGACCCACGGGGACATAGGATATGGTAAGCACCGGAATGGCTCTGCTGTTAGTGGCATAGGACACAAGGTTGTGGATCAAGAGATAGCCTGCCTGGTGGTCGTTTATAAACCTGAAGCCTGTTTTGAACATGTGGTTACCAGCAAGGTTGTCAACGTAAAATGTTAGATCCTCTGACCACTGATATTTCTGGTTATTGAATTCGCGGGGGTCCTCTATCGCCCTTCCAGAATTAAAGTTGGGAAAGCTTTCCCAGGGTGTTTCCGAGACGTTGGGCTCGTTGATATCTTTTCTGTCGAGGTAGCCGATGTTTGTTTCCAGGAAGAGGCTTCGTGATAAGGTAGATGACAGGTTGAATTTCACCTGGACTCCGGGAATCTTGACCGTATGACCTGCAGATGGCAGGGTGCTGCCGCCGATGGGACGGCCTGATCTCAAGTCGCCAACCCAGTTGGTCTTCCGGTTGGGAAAGTACAGGGCGGAGGCCGTTATCCTGTTTGCCTTGTTAAGGACTGCCGTGAGTTTTAGAAAGTAAGTCTGGTCGTTTGTTTTGGGCACGGCATCAAAGTTTTCTGGGCGTCCGTAGAAATCATACTTCAATTCCTCAGGAACTATCGAAAAATCATATTCAACGCCCTCACGCTGATTGACAAACTGACTTGCAGCGAAGAACCAGAGCTTATCCCTGATGATGGGGCCTCCAATCGTAAATCCGTACTCATAGCGTTTGAGTATAGCCGCCTCTTTACCTTTTATTGGAGAAGCGTCTAAAGCATCGTTTCGGTGGTAGAAGAAGAGGTTTCCGCTTAAGCGGTTGCTTCCGGATTTGGTGATCATGTTGATCACCGCACCAGCGGCCTCTCCGTATTCGGCATTGTAGCCAGAGGTAAGCACCTCGAACTCTTCGATGCTGTCCTGGATGTACTGGTCGACGAGGATTTGGCCGAAGTTAGCCACATTGTCATTATTCGTGATTCCGTCGATGATGACATTCATCGACCTCATCCTCTCTCCGCTTGCGGCTATTCGCCCTGATGCGGGATCGACGGCTGCCCCTGCTGCCAGGGCGGCGAGGTCCATGAAGGAACGGTTGAGCAAGGGAAGCTGGTTGATGTAGTTTCTGTCGATCGTCTCGCCGAAGGATGATTTAGATATTTCCACAAGCGGAGCGTCTGCGGTGACCGTGACTATCTCCTCGAGTGTGGCCTGGCTCAAGGCGATATTGATGACAGCCGTTTCACCCACATGAAGCTTAACTCCTTTTCTGATAACCGTGGTAAATCCCTGAAGCTCGGCTCTGATCTCATATTCACCAGGAGTCAAAGAGGTGAAGTAATAGTAGCCCTGGTCGTTGTTCACAGTAGAAAGGTCCTTGGCGATTTCTGCAGGGCTGTTTACGGTAATCGTAACGCCAGGTAAAGGATTCCCCTCGTTGTCCGAAATATGACCCTTGATGGCCGCCTTGTACGTCTGAGCGCCCAGTGACAGGCAGAGAAGCATGGCTATTAACATAGATAAAGTGAAAATTTTTGTTTTAAAGATTTTTTTCATTCAATCCTCCTCTTTAATTTTTTTTAGTACCCCTCCTGGAGCAGGATATCAATCCCGCTCCTGCCCAATAACCTTTTGTTAAAGCTATTTCTTCTGGGATTATCACCTCCTTTGCGTATATAGTTTTTTGGAACTATTAGTGATAGCCTTTGAATGGCTTTAGTCTCCCAGGCTTGCCAGGCTTTATCCATTTCCTGTTTTCATTAGAATTTAGAGTCCATGAAAAACTATTTCTTCCATTCTGTCACTGAAGTTCGAGAATATATAGACAATTTTTGTGCCAAGTCTTCATCTTTTTTAATTATTTTGTTGCCAACATCTCGAAAAATAATGAGAAAAAATCGAGTGAACCTTTTTAAGGAACAAGATGAAGTGTGGATGAACGGCCGGCTCATCCCCTGAAAAAAGGCCCATATTCACATCGCCTCTCATGTAAGAGATGTCAAGGCGACCAAATAAATGCCGGTAAGTAATCATGAGAATTTGTTTTTTGCGCGCCCCCCCCACTCTACCTCTTTGCGGCGATTTCCCTCTTCTCCAATTTTTTGATATTATAAATCATGACGTGAGAGGATGTCAAGTTGAAGCTTAAAACCGCTAGAAAATGGTCATGAGATTTCAGAATCACCGAAAGATCTATCCTTTAAGAAGGGGTCCTCAGATTCCTGTGGACTCAGTCTGGTAAAACTCCCTCAAATCTTGTAGGAAAGAAGCTGAACTGACAACATCGGTTATCGCAGCCATCTATTCTTGGTCAACTTCTGTTGGCTTTCTTTGCAAGGAGGCCTGGTTGAATATTGTCTCTTGCCTCCACCCGCCTCAAGAAATAATGAATGCCTCAATCTTTCTTTCTACTTCTATTGAATTGTTCGATTTTCATCCACAACTCATCAATATCACCCAATTGTGCCCATTCATTAGTTGCCTTATTATATTCCTTCACGTATTTTGAAATTATTTCTTTTTTCTCCAAAGGCAAATCCTTGTAATCGGCTTCATTAAGACCATCCCGGAAAATATACTTCCCACACCTACTGCATCTTACATCATGCTTATCTACTGTAATAAATATTACCATTGCCTCTCCTCCACACACGAAACAAGGTTCTTTATTCATTTTGACCTCCCAGGAACTTTTTAAATCTTGAAGCGATGCCTCAAGCTGGGGCCTCTGGCTTCCGCCCGCCTCATTAAAATAGTTATTATCTCCCCAGAACCAGCGGCAATCCCCTTTTTATCAGATATCTAGGTTCTCGATTAATCTTCGTTTTCTTCACTTTCCTTACCAAAAACTCCCCAATGCAATGATTCTTGTTCAAGCAATTCGTAAAGTGGAACTAAATCATTTGCTCTTATTTCCCTTCCCCTCCCTCGTCTTTCCCATGAGGCGCTCATCCGCTCGCTATTATGCAGCGTTATTTCAATTCAGGAGGCTGGGAATCCGGCCTCCCCGCGCCTCAATCCAATAGCTTAGGTAACTATGATTTGTCCAAATTTATTTGACGGCAAGCAGTTTTTAAACCTCTTTTTTCTTTTCAAAAATTCCCACAAATGATAAGTTGAAA
>Ga0315296_10005178_pt1 | contig 10471 bp, 9 predicted proteins | sample YL17G14_18_MG_FD_203921 | JGI IMG/M metagenome (GOLD analysis project Ga0315296, IMG submission 203921) | Sediment microbial communities from Yellowstone Lake, YNP, Wyoming, USA - YL17G14_18 | ecosystem: Environmental > Aquatic > Freshwater > Lake > Sediment | place: USA: Wyoming | collected... | reverse complement strand
TTGCAACCGATATACTTCTTCAGACAGACATTTCTATATCCCCAAAGGTTATCAGCAAAAACCAGCTTGAACTGCTTCAAAAAGAAGACACATTCTTTTTGCGCAATATTAGCAGGGATGCAATCGCGGTATGAATTACATAGAACAGGCCAAAAAAGAGCTTGCTCGTGCTAACAAAGCCCTGCAGGCAGCAAAAACGCTTTTAGAAAATCAACTCTACGAGGACTGTGTTTCAAGGTCATATTATGCTGTATTGCACGCTGCAAAAGCCGCCCTAATTAAAATTGGTGTTGAGGCCGAATCGCATCAGGCCGTCAAAAGAATGTTTGGTCTGCATCTTGTTAAGACCGAACAGCTTGAGAAACATTTTGCAGAAATTCTTACTGCTCAGCAGGAAGACAGAGAAATCGGCGATTACAATATTTACCTCAACATCGAGCAGGACAGAGCCTCCAAAAGAGTCCTCGATGCGGAAAAGTTTATCCAAAGAATCGAAAGATATCTTCAGATGCCCTAAAAGAAACCAAAAAAGACCTGAAATTCATATTTGCTAAAAATACAAACGATGTCCTAAAACACGCATTGAAAACCGATTAAATCTTCTCCGTCACTCCTGCGAAACTTATGCCCACGAAGGCAGTACCCGGTGTGTCATTCCCGCGCAGGCGGGAATCCAGAGAATCAACGAAAAAAGGAGGTTTGTTACCTTATTGTTATATTATGAAAAAGTGACAGTTATTTTTTATAAACGGCTTTCGCTGCGAGTTTTACCCGTAGTCCTTTCTCATCGCATTTGCAACTTTCACCACATCGACCATTTCAGCTACGTCGTGCACACGGACGATTGATACACCAGCAGTGACACACAGCGCAACCGTAGCAGCAGTGCCGAATATCCGCTCAGCCGGATTTTCCTTCCCCGTTATCTTGCCGATAAAGCTCTTGCGGCTCGGTCCAATACAAACCCGATAACCACTATCGACAAACTTATCGATATTTTTCAAAAGCAAAAGATTATGCTCTACCGTCTTGCCAAACCCAATCCCCGGGTCAATAAAAATCATATCCTTCGATATGCCAAACTCCTCCGCTCGCCTTGCCCGCTCTAATAAAAACTGCAACACCTCACCGACCACATCCTCATACTTCGGCTCAATCTGCATCGTCGCCGGCGTCCCCTGTATATGCATCAAAACAACCGGCACCTCATACTCCGCCGCCAATTTCCCAACCCGCTCGTCGCTCAACGCCGTTATATCATTTATCATTGCCGCCCCCGCCTTCAGTGCAACCGTCGCAACCTCAAAGTTGTATGTATCAATGCTAATCGGCACATCCACCTTTTCGCAAAGCGATTTTATCACCGGCACCACGCGCCTTATCTGCTCCTTCGCCGAAACCGGCGATGAACCAGGCCGGGTCGATTCACCGCCAACATCTATTATCGCCGCGCCCTCCGCAGCCATCCGAATGCCGCGCTCAATTGCCTTGTCGCTATCAAAAAATTGTCCCCCGTCACTGAAAGAATCCGGCGTGATATTCAAAACCCCCATCACAAGACACCCGCTCGAAAAATCCAGCCGCCCCCTCCGCCACTCTAAGTTTTCCTTACCCTTATTTTTCACTCTTCCCTCGCTCTATTATTCTCAAACGAATGGCTGCACTTGTTTTGAACATTTGATATTTGAAATTCGGATTTGTTTCGAATTTCGATATTCGGATTTCGAAATTTCCTATTTGCTACACGCTGAACGCTATTATCTATATCTTAAATCCTATCCCTCTCAGTTTCACCAGCAATCTTTCCGCTTTCAACTCTGTGGCTATAACAACAGTCGTATTGCCAAACTCCCTGCGGACAGGATAACTCTTCCGCAAACTATCGAAAAACTCGCCCCTCTTTTCTGCCGGCCTTTCCAAAATCCACCGCAGCCGTGCATCGTCTTTTCTGATATCGTAAATCCTCCGCACCGCATCAGCTATCACATCCTGCTCCGTATCCCTTTTCGGACTTATCCTCAACTCGCGGACAGTTGCCTCAGGCAAAAAATCCTCGACATCATACTCCGGCTCAAGCCCAAAATATTTACACGCTGCTTTATAAATCATAATCATACCCGCAACCTTGCCATCCAGCGAATAACCCGCGATATGCGGCGTGCCAATATCAACCATTCTCAAAAGTTCCGTATCGATATTCGGCTCATTCTCCCACACATCGAGCACCACAGCCCTTAACCTGCCCAAGCGTATCGCTGCTTTCAGGGCCATACTATCAACCACCCCTCCTCGCGAGGTATTAAGGAATACACACCTTTCCTTCAGCGATTTGAAGAATTTCTCATTTGACAGATGAAACGTCTTGTCAACCCCCTCAAAAGTGAGCGGCGTATGCAGCGTTATAAAAGCGCAATCGAAAAGTTCCTCGACCGGCACAAACTCTACTTCACCAACTAACTGTTCAATCCTCAAAAGTGCGTTATCAAGTTCTCTATCAACTCTGTGCTCTCTGTGGCTAATCTTATATCTTTGCAAAGGTGGGTCATTAAGATAAACCTTCATCCCTAAAGCCGCCGCTTTTTTAGCCACCCTCCCTCCCACATTGCCCACGCCGATAATGCCTATCGACTCATCCTCAAGGTCAATATCGTACCTTTGCCCGATTTCAAGCAGCGCCGCAACAACATACTCCGCCGCAGAGTTCGCATTCGACCCCGGCGCCGATGCAAATCCGATTTTATTAGCCCGCAGATATTCAACATCAATATGGTCAAACCCTATCGTTGCAGTGCCTACAAAACGAACCTTGCTGCCGGCTAATAACTCCGCCCCCACCCGCGTGACACTGCGAACCAACAATATATCCGCATCGCGGACAGTTTCCGGCGTTATCTCCCGCCCCTCGACAACCTTAACCTCGCCGAGCGAGGAAAAGCACTTTGCCACAAACGGTATATTCCCATCCGCAACTATCTTCATCTAAATCTCCCACTCCACGCCCTTATGCTCTTGTGTTCTCTACACTCTCTGCGGTTAATTTTCTATAATTCGACCCCTGCAATCTCCGTCCCGCAATCCGGACATTTTTTATCTTTTATATTATTAGCCACAATTCTATACCCAACGCGCTCAATCAAAATCCGCCCACAATTATAACAAAAAGTGCTCTCGGATTTCGCCCCCGGCACATTGCCGACATAAACATAATGCAGCCCAGCCGCCTTGCCTATCTCGTAAGCACGCTCCAGACTCCTCATCGGCGTCGGCTCGGAATCCAGATACTTATACTGCGGATGAAACCTGCTGATGTGCCACGGTACATCAGGCCCGGCTTTATTAACAAGAAAATCGGCAAGCTGCTTTAACTCATCCTCCGAATCATTCTCCCCCGGCACCAAAAGAGTCGTAATCTCAATCCAGATTTTCGTTTCCTTCGCAATGTAAATAATCGTATCGAGCACCGGCTGCATCCTCGCCTTGCACAGCCGCTTATAGTAATCCTCGCTGAACGCCTTGAGGTCAACGTTTATCCCATCCAGCCACCCCTTCGCAAAATCAATCGCCTCGCGCGTCATATAGCCGTTGCTGACAAACACATTCGCCAGCCCTTTCTCCTTCGCCAACGGCCCGCAGTCCGCGCACAATTCCATAAAAACAGTTGGCTCAGTATACGTATAAGCGATACTCTTGCACCCCGCCTGAACAGCCAACTGAACAATCTGCTGCGGGCTGACCGCTTCTCCATCGATTTCCCCCATTTCTATCGCCTGACTTATCTGCCAGTTCTGACAGAAGTCGCATCGAAAATTACAGCCCATCGTAGCGATGGAAAAACTCCGCGAGCCCGGCTGAAAATGATATAATGGCTTTTTCTCAATCGGGTCAACATTCGCCGAGCAGACCTTATAGTAATTCAGCGAATACAGCACCCCACCTACATTCTTGCGAACCGCACACCGGCCTAATTTCCCATCCTCAATCACGCACCGATGCGCGCACAACCCACACTGAACCTTCTTGCCCTCCTTCGGCTCCCACAACACCGCCTGCTTCTTGTCATTCCCGCGCTCTTTGTCATTCCCGCGAAGGCGGGAATCCATACTGTCCCTTTCTTTTTCCATAATTGCCTATTTCTCCCTAAACTAACTTTACTTTCCGCAATTCAGTATATAAAATAGATATAGCGAAAGCAATAAATACGCCAATTTAGTAGCATAAATGAAAGGCAAAACAAAATGAAAAAATATACAAGACCCATCTTAACCCTCGCTTTTTGTTTGATTGTTTCTTCTGTGCTAGTAATCGCAGAAACCACCAGAAACATGGCGGGACAAAAAATATCAATATTCACACACTTCAATATGGAGATATTTGAAGATGGGAAGCTCTCCGATTCCAAAATGATCGTTGACCTGACAATATACGACTATAATAACCGGCTCTACGTAGCATGGAACGATGTTTTCATTCGACCAGATCATGATAGGAAACGTGTTTGCCTAAAAGCTGAACATAACAGCACGCAAGACGGGTCCATAAAAGATGTTAGAGTAAGCAAAGATAGTTTTTCATTCAAAATAGACTTTACCGGTACGTTTGGGGGCGCAGGACGAACTGTTCAAGTAGTAGGAAAGAAGGAAGAAGGTATAACCGCATATTCTTTACAAGCTGTTGGTCTTTGGTGGAGTGACATCTTGAAAAGTACGATCAAAACTGAGTGGCGATCAACTGACAAAAAAATCCTATTACCTTATAAAGAGGTTTTCTAGTCTAATTGAACACAACTTACTTGAGATGCCTCCTGTCTCCCCCTATTTCTTTTTACTCTAATCCAGAACTCAGGGATAACCGGTCTCTGTTTCTATTTCTTTCCTCCTCAATCGTCAAAAACATCAGGGTTTTCAGCAGTTCTAACGCTTCCCTGCAAATCCTTTATAAAGTCTGGTGCATCTTGCGCCACAAATACCACTCCAGCATAAGAAGGCACGGTAGAAGGCACCATTATAAAAGATATAGAGCGCCATCCCTGCCTCTTCACTTTAGACGAAAATTCGAGCGTACATTTAACTTTAGCATTAGCTCTTAGATGACGGTTCAGCAAATTTACATAGACCAAAATATCAAGTGCACCAAAATCAATCATCCCGTCTTTACGGTTCATATATTTATTATATTTTTTATCCACCTCTTTCTCTATTAATACCAACAGCTCTGAAAACTTTATAGGAGCAGAATTCTGCCAAGATTCCTCCAGATGATCAACAAGACGACTTGCTGATACACTTTTCTTTGCTCTTTCCTTATATTCTTTATGTCTTTTTCTACCTTCATCCTGAATCTCTACAACTTCAAACCTTGCGTTTCTGAAAAGCACATCTGGTGGCTCTGGGCAGTAACTTATCACCTCATCATCTCCGAAAGCCAAGCCACAGACTTTAAGAAAGGCTTCTACCGTCTTCCTTTCCCTCAGATCCTTGCACTTGTTGCCAAAAAAACGCACGCTGTCTCTGTCAAATTCTTTTATATCTTCCAACTTCTGTTTTTCCTTTTCTTCAGAGCAGTTCATAATCCGTATCCTTGTGCTAAAACCTTTATCGGGTGTTGCACAATGCAATCGCTTATCTGCTCAATCTGCATTTTGCAGGCAGCACATTCTGTTAAGACATTTTTCGTTGAGGACAATTCAAGCGCTTTTCTCAAGCCCTCGGAAATCTTCGACGACAATTCGTAATTTTTCTTCTGCATTCCGAATGTGCCAGCAAGGCCGCAGCAGCCGGCCTTAAGGTCAACTACTTTTACGCTGCAAAGTTCTTGCAGAAGCTTTATACTCGCCGTCCCATTCCCTACAGCACACAAATGGCACGGCAAATGATAAACAAAACCAGCACCACCGTCATTGCGAGGAGTCCCGATTCTATCGGGACGACGAAGCAATCTCTCCTTCCCCGCCTCAACTACCGGCTTCAATTTCCCTCGCTTAAACAAATCCAAAAGATAATTCATAAGTTCATACGTATTCTCCGAGACTATCTTTGCATCCTCTCTTGCAACAAAATGCCGAAGCTCATCCCTCAGACACACCGCCGCACTCGGCTCAGAACAAACTACCTTGTAACCAGCCCGAATTGCCTTTGCTAAATACCTGACGCTGTATGCTAAATCTTTCTTTGCCTTTTTTACATCCCCATACACAATCGCCGGCAGCGGCGCAGGCAACTGCTTCGGCAAAATCACCTCAATATCATTGTGCCGCAGCACATCGATAACAGCAAACCCAAGCTCATGGTCGTTATAATTTACGTACGTATCCACAAAATATGCGACCTTGTCTATCGGCTTTTCTATCGGGCTGCAAGCCGCTATATATTTTCGCCCCGCCTTCAAAAATGACCTGCGTCTGAAAGCGGGCATAACTCTCCGGCTATCAATACCCGTCAGCTTCTCAAGCAGCCACTTAAAACTCACCAGCCGCATCATAAAATTTGAAATTGGCCAAAACATACTGCCCAACACACTCATATAGCGATTATTACTCAGTATCCGCTCCGCCCGCCGAAGTCCCTTCCGTTTGACGTATTCCGCCCGCGCCACGCTCACTAACCTGGAAATGTCCACCCCCGAAGGACACTGTAACTGGCACGCCTTGCAATTAACGCACAAATCCAGAAACTTCCTGAACTCCGGCGACTCAAAATCCTTATCCTCTAATTGCCCCGTCGCCCAGAAATTAAGAATATTGGCCTTTGCCCGCGAACTGGCCAGCTCTTCCCCGAGCGCCCTAAACACCGGACACATCCGCAAATCAGATTCTCTGCTCAAACAAAGCCCGCACCCGTAACACTGCTCAAGTTCCAGCGCAAGCTCATCTTTCTCAAAAAGCAAATCCGTTTTAACCTTCTCCGGCAAAATCTTATTTGCCCTTCGCAAATTCTTGACCATCACGTCAGGGTCAGGATTGATTATTTTGCCAGGATTCATCAGACCTTTTGGGTCGAATATCTCCTTAATTTTGCACAGTATCTTGTAAAACTCATCGCCGTATTGCCGCCGCACAAACGCCGCTCTTACCAGCCCATCGGCGTGCTCACCGCTGATTGAACCACCTAATGACCACACAAGTGTGAAGACGTCGTTCGCTATCGCCCGCATTTTCTCCACGTCCGCCGGGTCCCCCAAATCCAGATATGGCCGTAAATGCAGCTCACTATCACCGGCATGTCCAAAGAAAGACATCTCAACACCATATCGTCTGCTAATCTTCTGCAGCCCCGTAATATACTCCCCAAGCCGCCTGTAATCGACAGAAGTGTCCTCCATAAATTCCGCCGGATGCTTCCTGCCTCTCTTCCTGTAAAGCAACGGTCCGGCATCCTTGCGTGACTTCCACAGCCGCGACTGTTCCTGCAGGTCAAAAACAATCCTTCGCCCGTTCGCCAACGTCCCCACCGCCGAATCGGTCTTTTCTATCTTCTCGCGTACCTGCTCCTGCGTGCTGCCGGTATGCTCAACCAGAAGCGCCGCAGCCGCCCCAGCAGGCAAAATGTCCCTGTACTCAGGCAGAGCATCACGAGCCAAATCAATCAAGCTTTTATCCATCAGCTCACACGCCGACACCCCGCCGTCAACGATAATCGGCACCGCCCTCGCCATTTTCTCAAGAGAATCAAACTCAAGCTGCAACAATCCCTTTGCTACCGGCACCGGCACCGTCTGAAGTTTAATCTTCGTAAAGATAGCCAGCGTCCCCTCCGACCCTGCCAGCAGCCGCGCCAAATCTATCTTCCCATCGTGACAAATCCCCCCGATGTTATACCCGCTCCTATTCCGTTTTGATTTAGGCAGCGCCCCGGCAATAACCTCCTCATTCGCAGAGAGCAAAGTCAAACACTCTTTCGCAATCGAAGCCGCCCGCTCATCCGCCGCCTGCTTCGGCTCAAAACTATTCTTGAACTCAACCACGCCGCCATCAGCCAGCACCGCTTCGATACTTTCTACATAGTCGCCGATATAACCATACTGGAGGAAATGAGCACCGGTCGCATTATTCGCAACGCACCCCCCTACCGTTGCTCGATTAGCACTCGATGGGTCAGGCCCGATTTTTCTGCCATATCCAGCTAAACACCTATTCAAATCATCCAAGACCACCCCTGGCTCGCAAACCACCGCCGCCCCGTCACCATCCACGCCGATAATCTTGTTCATATACCGCGTCATATCAAACACGATGCCCCCGCACAATGACTCCCCTGCCACCCCGCTTCCTGCCCCACGGGCAGCCACCGGTATTCCCCTGGCACCGGCGTATTTGACAACAGCAGCCACATCTGCCGCGTCACGTGGCATAACAACACATTGCGGAACTATCCTGTAAATACTCGCATCGGTGCTGTACGCAGCACGGTGCAATATGTCAGCAAAAACATCTCCGCGGACAACTTTAGACAAATCGGACACAATCTGCTCCGCTCCTTCGACCATTGTTACGCCTTCCTTTTGCGCACTTACTTTGGCCCGACTACTTCTTAAAATCACGAGGCAGGAACTGGGCTTTCGAAATGGTTCCGCTCATCCGCAGGACTGCAAGGTCATCTTCACTGACCTGCCCGTTGATGAACTGTTGAACAACAGGATGGGGATGGTTACGAATATACTCGGCACCGCCGTCGGCAATAATCTTGCCGTTATGCAGCATAATGATTCGGTCGGCTATCTTATATGCGCTCGCCATATCGTGCGTAACAACAACCGTTGTCACGCCAAGCTCTCTTCTCAGCTTCAAAATAAGCTCGTTGATTACATCCGCGCGAATCGGGTCCAGCCCCGTGGTCGGCTCATCATACAAAATCACTTCCGGATTTAACGCAATCGCTCTCGCCAATGCCACCCTCTTTCGCTGACCGCCAGAAAGATTCGCAGGATAATAATTCTGAAAACCGTCAAGACCGACTATCGCTAACTTGGCCTTCACAAGCTCCTCAATCTCACTCCAGTTGGTTATCTTACAATGCTGCCTTATCGGAAATATTATGTTCTCAAAAACATCAAGACTGTCAAATAACGCCCCTCCCTGAAACAGAAACCCGAAACGCGTCCGCACCTCGTTCAATTCACTTTCACCGATATTGTCTATCCGTTTATTCTTGAAATACACCTCGCCCGAACTCGGCCGCAGCAGCACTATCAAATGCTTTATTAGAACAGTCTTACCACACCCGCTCGGCCCAATCACAACCGTTGTCTTGCCCTTCTCTATCGTCAGAGAAATATTATCCAGAACAATATTGGCCCCGAACTTCCTCGTAAGGTTCTTAACGGCCAGCACGCCGTTCGAACCCGTCTCCCCCGCCTGATTATTTTCGTTTTCTCTTTTCACTTCCTCAATTTTGATTTTTGATTTTTTAATTTCTATCATCCTACTAAGCTTCTGTAGGAGTAAAAGGTATTGTAAATCCCCTTGAAAATTACCGCCAGCGCAAAATCCAGTGCCAGTATGGAAATAAAACTTGACACAAAGGCCTCTGTGCATGCCTGCCCTACTCCCTGCGCACCTTCCCTGCACGTAAAACCCTTATAACAGCCAATTATCGCAATAGCTCCCCCAAAGAAAAACCCTTTCACAACACCGACAGCCACATCCCACAGCTCCACGCCCGAAGCACTGAAGCTCCAGTACGCCTGGTTGTTAATCTTAAGCTGCATAACGCCTACAAAATAGCCCCCCAAAATCCCCAACAAATCCGCATAGATAATCAGGAATGGTGTAAGCAGCAGGCACGCCAGAACCCTCGGCGCAACTAAGTACAGCACCGGGTCCGTCCCCATACTCCTGACCGCATCAATCTGTTCGGTAACATTCATCGTCCCCAGCTCCGCAGTCAAAGCTCCTCCCACTCGCCCCGCTAACATCACTGCTGCAAGCACAGGCCCTAATTCCTTCACCACCGAAATATTAATCAAAACACCTAAATGCTCCTCCAGACCCATACCCGCAAGCTGGTCGTATGCCTGAACCGCTAATATCATACCCACAAACGCCCCCGTTATCATTACTATCGGGACACTGCGGACACCAATCAGATGCATCTGCGTCCAGATTAAAGGATACGTCTGGCCTCGCGCAAAGCTCCGAAAAGATGTCATAATCGAGTGCCACATAAACCTCGCAAACCGTCCCGCATTGCCCACACCTGCTACAGTTTTAGTTCCAATTGCCGCAAGCATAATTCCGACTCCAAAACCTTATTCACTCCCGCTAATCATTTTGTCATTCCCGCGAAATCGAAGATATTTAGCCCCGCAATTTATTGCGGGGTTATATTTCTGAGCGCAGCCGAAGGAGCGGGAATCCAATTAGCCTAAGTTTACATCCTGAACGTCTGGCACACAATTAAATAGTTCCGATACAACCAGTTCCAACCAGAACTAATCCGCCTTGCATCTGGCCGACTAACCACTACCCACTAACCAC
>Ga0315296_10005177_pt1 | contig 10472 bp, 9 predicted proteins | sample YL17G14_18_MG_FD_203921 | JGI IMG/M metagenome (GOLD analysis project Ga0315296, IMG submission 203921) | Sediment microbial communities from Yellowstone Lake, YNP, Wyoming, USA - YL17G14_18 | ecosystem: Environmental > Aquatic > Freshwater > Lake > Sediment | place: USA: Wyoming | collected... | reverse complement strand
AATGTTCAAAATCAATCACAATATTGTGAAGGGCAGTCTACTGTTGATTGTGGTCATGGTGATGCTGATGATACCCATGACTATTGCCATGGCTGGCAATCCACAAGAGGGAGCCGTACCCAATGCGCTACCGGGGTTCGATTTTACGAAGTTCTTCCAGGCGATCCCGGAGAATGCCCTATGGGTAGTGTCGGTGGTATTGGGACTGGTGTGGGTATGGGGAAAACTAGGCGCAAAAGGAAAAATCCAATTACTCTCTTCGCTGGCGACAGGGTTGATCATTGGAAGCTTGTTCATGCTGGCGGCAACCGGGATCCCGACAGATTTCAAAGGCTGGTTCAGCATCGCCATGTATGGAATTGCGATGGGACTTGTAGCGAGCGGAATCTATGAAGTCGGGAAGGAAATCACTATCAAATCGGCGGCGAAGGTGCTGGGATTGCCAGGTGAAAAAGGGAAGGGCTGAGCGTGCCCGGCGGTGAAGGCGGCCGGGGGGTAAGCAACGCGACGCTTAAAACTGAAATCGAGGGGGTGGGGAGACAGATCGATGACATCAAGCAACTGCTCGTAAGTTACGAGGAGCGCATTCGCTGTTTAGAAAGGGCAGGGGATAAAACAACACCTGTGTTCGAGAATCGAATTGCCTTATTGGAAAAAACAACGGATGCCCATGAAAAGGAGCTAAAGAGCCTGGCGACATTGATCAATACCCAGGCTAAATCGGTTGAAAATTTGAAAAACAGCGTGGATACGATGAAAACGATATCAAGATGGTTTTTGGGTGTATTCACTACGGTCTTTATAGCGTTGATCATCCTATTTGCAACAGGACAGGCATTGGTGGTGTTCAAATGATCCCAAAAGGTAAAGGATTTTTCAACTGGCAGATCCCGAGATGTGGGGGTCCACAGGAGATTGCAGATGTGGCGGCATTGTGCGGGTACAAGCACATGCTGGTGAAGATCGCCGATGGGGATGATGATTTTGGGGTGGTGAACGGTGTGGATTTGGCGGCGGATCTGGCACAGAAACTCGAGGCGAATGGGGTGGAGGCATGGGGCTGGCAATATATTTATCTGTATGATCCGCACGCTGAGGCGGTGAAGGCGAGTGACAGGATCGGCGATACCGGGGTGAAGGGGTTCGTGATGAATGCAGAGACGCCATGCAAGGGGAAACCCAGCCAGGCGCAGGATTATTGTTCAACACTCAGGGCGAGAGTGGATCCAGGATTTCCGATCGGGTTGAGCAGCTATCGGTTCCCAAGCCTGCATATGGAATTACCTTGGGTGGAGTTCAGACGGATCTGTGACTTCGACATGCCACAGGTATATTGGATGCTGGCGCATAACCCGGGTGATCAGCTGCGCAGGTGCGTGACGGAATTCAGCAGATTCGATCGCAAACTGCCCATGGTGGCAACGGGGTCAGCTTACCGGGAGTTTGGGTGGCAGCCAACCTTGCGTGAAGTCATTGAGTTCATGACGGTGGCGGGGGAATTGGGGATCGGGTTCAATTTTTGGGAGTGGTATGACGCACTGTATATATTGCCGGTGGAGATCTGGGAGGCGATTGGGAATTGGGAGGTGCCAAAGCCACCAGACCCAATCGATATGGTGGAGGTTAACACGGATGTGCTGAATATCAGGAATGCGCCGGTGGTGAATTCAGGGACGGTCGTGGGGCAGACATCCAAAGGGAAGAGGTGGGAAGTGACGGGAAGGGTGAACGATGGAATGGGGAGGGTGTGGATAAAAAGTGGCCCGACGGCGCACCTGGCGGGATGGTTGTGTAAAGATATTTAACCGCAGATGAATACAGATAAAAGAAAGAAATTTTAAGGGAAAAAAGTAATGGCCATAAAAGAATCAATAACCATAGATGAAATTGTCAATTTTCTTAATGAACTATTGGAAATCGACCGATCAGCGATTGCGGTTTTATTAGCGAACCGAACATCTTGCAATGAGGAATTAGCTAAACATCCCTCGGTCCAGGTAATGGCACAAAATGGTGGTTATAACGTTGGAATGTTCGGAATTCTTAATGGATTATTTGGCACTTTTGCGGATGGATGGGGATCTATGCAATATATCGTTGACGATAATAGAAATTTATTGCGTTTTGAACGTGTCAAAAGGGAGGAATAAAGTTTGAACAAGTTTGATGAGGCCCAACTCAGGTTCGATCTGGACCTGGATGAGGTGGAGGAGGATGCGACTGAACGGGCGATATCCTTCGAGGAGGCGCGGCAGATCTCTGAGGCGGCCAGGCAACAACTGGTCAGCGGATATGAGAACGGATTAGCGGATAAAACCAAAGTCCTACCAACCTGGTGGGAGGATTACCTGAAGCTGATCGAGCAGGGATGGCCATGGAGAGTGGCATGCTACATCGCATGGGCGAGCAGCCCGAAGCAGTTCCGCAAGCCGGACAACCTGGATGAACTGAGTTCCATGCTGGGATTAAGGTCTCCGCGGGCGATCCATACCTGGAAGAGGAAATACCCGACGATCAGCCACGTGGTGGCTTTGATGCAGGTGGCGCCGCTGTGGGAGCACCGGCGGGATGTGATCAATGCGTTGGTGTCGATGGCCAGCTCGCCAGATTACAAGAGCTTTAATGACCGGAAGCTGTTCCTGGAGATGGTGGGGGATTACGTGCCAAAGAGCAAGCTGGAGCTGGGAAAAGCGGCCAAGGGTGAGGAAGGGGAGATGAGCGATGAGGAGCTGCATGAATGGCTGGGGGAACAGGTAAAGGACAATGGGATAGACAATGGGCCTGATAACAATGGGCCTGATAACAATGGGCCTGATAACAATGGGCTTAAGCCCATTGTTGGAGAAGAGGGGGGGAATGCTGACGGCGGTTGAGAAGATCAGGGTGAAGCCGGAGGAGGCTAGGCGGGAGCTGGCGAGGCGTGAACTGGCGAGGCGCCATCTGGTGGAGTTCAGTGAATATACGCTACCCTGGTACAAGGCTGCCAGACATCATAAATTGGCGGCGACCTACCTGGAGCAAGTGCTTTTATATATCCAAACAGAGGGTAAGGAAGGGATCGGGAGATTGCTTTTGGAGGAACCGCCACGGCATGGAAAGACGAAGCAGGTGAGCCATTTATTCCCGGCATGGGCACTGGGGAAGCAGCCGGACATGGATATCATACTGACATCCTATAATGCGGACCGGGCAAACGAGAACAGCCGGGCAGTGAGAGAGATCGTACAAGGGGAAAAATACCGGGCAATATTTGGGGACCTGGCGACGGTGGAGTGGGCGGTGGAATTATCATCAGACAGCCGATCAGTACAGGCGTGGGATCTGGCAGCCCCAAATCGGGGAGGGGTGACGGCGGCAGGTGTGGGTGGAGGTTTAACCGGAACTGGGGCGCACCTGATGATCGTGGATGATCCAATCAAAAACCGGGAAGAGGCGGAGAGCGCAGCGACCAGGGATAAATTGTGGGAATGGTGGACATCTACTGCCTATACCCGCTTGGAGAAGGGTGGGGCAGTGGTGGGAATGTTCACCAGGTGGAACGTGGACGATTGGGCGGGTAGGATCCTGCGGATGATGGCGACGGACCCAGCGAGCGATCAATGGATCGTACTATGCATGCCCGCTTTTTGGGAATTTCCGATCATTCCGGAGGGGAAGAGATTCGAGGAATACCAGCACGATCAACTGCTGGGTGGGATCTGGGTGGAGGATAAAGACGTTTTGGGGCGCGAGGTTGGAGAGGCTTTATGGCCGGAGAAGTACAACGTGGAGGATTTATTACGCATCCAGGCGAATATTGGAGAATACGACTGGCAGGCACTTTACCAACAGGCACCCTTCTCCAGGCAAGGGACGATGTTCAAACGGGAATGGTTCATCATCGAGGATAATCCGCCGGAGAAGATCAGACGAAGGGTGAGGTATTACGATAAAGCAGGAACGGAAGGCGGTGGGGCTTATACCGCTGGTCCATGCATGTCGCTAGGGGAAGATGGACTGATACACGTAGAACATGTGGCGAGGGGCCAATGGGAGAGCTACCGGCGGGATGAGGAGATCGTCAGGATCGGGAAGCAGGACCAGCAATACCGACCTGGAGTGACAGTGATCTGGCATTACCAGGACCCGGGTAGCGCAGGGGTGGACAGCGCCAAGGCGACGAATGCCAAGCTGGCGATGGCAGGCTTGGAGGCGCACTTCGAGGTGGTGACAGGGAGCAAGGAAGTGAGGGCGGGGCCATGGTCCAGTGCGCTGGAAGCGGGACTGGTGAGACTGGTGAGGGGTGGATGGAATGAGAAATACATCGAGGAGCATTTGGCGTTCCCGAAGGGCAGGTATAAGGACCAGGTGGATGGGAGCTCAGGGGCGTTCAGCAAATTGCAGGAAGGCGTGATCGATGGGAAACTTTTCTTTTAAAAATAAAGAAAGAATATTAACCACAGATAAAAGATGATAAGAGCTGATAAAGAAATTTTATGAGAAGAAAAAAAGATGCTTAAAAGATTGGGGTTGGCGGTGAATAATGGAATACGGGCGTGGAAGGCGGGGATGGGAGCTTTAGATTTTGGTCAGATGATTTCGGGAGCGGATACGAAGTATAGCCCAGGTGAGTTCGGAGATTACCTGGTCAACTCCAACCCGGTATACACGTGTGCGACGATCAGAGCGGATGCGTTGGCCAGCCTAAAATATAAAGCCTATAACATTGACGATAATGACAAAGATGTGCTGGTAAAGGATTGGGAAGGGCTTAGGTTGCTACAGAAGGTAAATGATTTTTGGACGATGAACCGCCTATTGCATATGACGGAATTATGCATGTTCATCTGGGGGAAAGCATTCTGGGCAGTAGAACGGGGAGCGGATGGGAGAGGCAAGCCACAGGAAATCTGGTGGATGAAGCCTGACCGGGTGAAGGTACTGGTGGACCAGATCAAATATATCCGCGGGTTCGAATATACACCGGTCAATGGAGGACAACCGATCTTTTTTGAGCCGTGGGAGGTGATCTGGTTCAGGTACCCGAACCCGCTGAATGAATTCGATGCATTATCGCCGATCATGGCAGCCAGGCTGGCGGCGGACGTGGGGACATCAGCCTGGAAAAGCAACAAACACATGTTCGACAATGGCTACCAGATCGGGGGGATCGTCATGCCAAAAGGAGGAGTTATCCTTACCAAGGAACAGGCGGAAAACCTGGAGGAGGATATCGAGCGCAGACACAGGGGAGTGGATAAGGCGCACCGGTGGGGGGTATTACGTTTCGAGGTGGAAGTAAAGGGGAGCGACGTGACGCCGAAGGATGCACAATGGCTGGAGGCGTTGAACCTGACACTGGAGGAAGTGGCACGGGCGGGGAAGATCCCGCTGGATATGGTGGGTGGACAGAGGACCTATGAGAACGTCAAGGCTTCTGACCGGGCATTCTGGATGCGGGCAATGATACCAGAGGGAGATTTCATCGGGTCTGAACTGACAGAACAATTCATACCCATGTTTGGATCAAATGGTCCAGATAAGATTGCGGCGGATTACAGCAAGGTGCCAGCCCTGCAGGATGATGCAAAAGATTTATGGCTGAGGGAAGAGGGCCAGCTGAAGATGGGGGCAATCGTAATTAATCAATGGAGGAAAAGCCATGGGATGGATGAGGTGAAGTGGGGGAATGAGCCGCTGACGGCGGAATATCTATTATCGAAGGGGATAACGGCGAACCCGCAGGGAACAGGCACCCAGTCAATTGGGCAATTAGGAATAGAAGGGCGAAGCATTCAAGAACAGCATGTTTCCCCGAAAATCAGCGGGGATCAGATCGCCCCTGCCAAAGAAAAACGAATGATCGAGTATGGTTCAGATGATCATGAGAGATTATGGAAAAGGTTCGCAAGGAGAACCGACTGGTGGGAGAAGATCTGGACAAAGATGACGGTGAAATTATTCGAGCGGCAGAAGGAAAGCATATTAGCGGGATTGAAGAAAGAGGGAGGAAAAGAATCCCTCACCCCTCCCCCAATTCTAGGGGAGGGAATTAGATCGGTAGATGAGCCGTTCAATATGGCGGAGTGGATCAAGCGCTTCAGGCAGGAGGGAAGGGTGGTACTCCGAGACCTGGTGGAGGAAGCAGGTGGGGATGCGATGGACGAGCTGAAGGTGGGGATCTCATTCGACCTGACGGATCCGAGGGTGCTCAAATTCCTGGAAAGACGAGCTCAGCGATTTGCGAAGGAAGTAAACCAGACGACGTGGGATGAATTGAAAAAAGTATTGAGCCAGGCAATCGAAGAGGGGAAAGGGATCCCGGAGATGGAGGAGCTGGTGATCGAGGTGATGGATGGCAGGATCGAATCCACTCCAGAGACGATCGCCAGGACAGAGGTGGTGGGGGCGAATAATGGAGGAACACTCTTGGCATGGGATCAGAGCGGGGTGGTGGAAGGGAAGACCTGGTTAGCGGCGCTGGATGACCGGACCAGGGATACGCATATCGAGGCACATGAGCGATACCAGGCGGACCCGATCGGGATCGACGAGGATTTCGAGGTGGGATCAGCAAGGGGACCAGCGCCGGGGCAAATGGGTGACCCAGATGAGGATATCAATTGCCGATGCACAATGACGGCGGTGATCAAGGAACAAGGGAATTAATCCCCTTGTTATAGAGGAGAAAGAGAGGCTGATCATCCGCGAAAAACAGCGGATGTTCAAAGGAGCTGAAATGGAGAAGAGATTTTTACGAGCATTCATGGTTCGGAACGAGGATGGAGGAAAACCAGGGGATCCTATCCAATTCATAGCATCTACAGAAGGAATAAAACGGGATGGGAAGGAACTTCAGATTGATAATTGGAATCTGGATAATTACAAACGAAATCCAGTTTTTCTGTGGGCACATGATTATTTTGGGAGTAGATTGCCAATCGGAAGATCAGAGACAAAAATTGAGAACAAAAAATTGATGGCGGAAGTGATTTTTGATCAAACCGATGAATTTGCCAGACAAGTTGAGACGAAATATCGCAATAAATTCCTAAATGCGGTAAGCGTGGGATGGTTCGATGTATTGCGATGCATCAAATGTGGATATAGGCTTGAGAGCTGGATGGGGTGGAGCCTGAAGACTTTCAGGATGAAATGTCCCAGCTGCGGGGAAGAATTGAATGAAGAGAATGTAAAACTTGAATATGATCTCCTGGATATCAGCGGAGTTCCAGTACCTGGCGATCCGGATGCATTGATGGAGCGGGAATTGAGGGGAATTCAGGAAATATTAATGGGAGGGAAGGAAGGCAATGGGCTGATGTCCATTGTTGGGGAGGGTAGAGAGGGTAGACCCTATGCGAATGAGCATGCATGCCGATTACGAGATCCAGGAGATTTCGATAAGGATTCATTTGCTCGGGTTGAGAGGGAGCATGAGGGGAAGAAATACAGCGTGATCATAGGGAAGCTTAAGGGTGAATCGACCATGACCGATCAGGCATATCGCTATCCGAAGGATACCTGGACGGTGAGCGAGGCGCGGGCACATTGCAAGGATCACGACGGGAAGAGTTTCGAGCCAGCCAAGAGCGAGGAGACCGCCGAGGCTGTGTGGAACGGGATCGCCAGTGCGATGCTGGCCTTATTCCGGGAGAACACAGCGATGGAGGAGGAGAATCGCAAGGCTGTTTACATTCTGCTGGAGCGGGCGTATGGCAAGCTGGGCAGGGTGGCGCCGGAGTACCGGACGCAAAGTGATCTAATAGGATTGGGATGCGAGGAGATCGAGGGACTGTTCCTGGAAGGGGAAGCGACCCTCACCCAGGCCCTCTCCCTGGAAGGGAGAGGGGAAAGAAAAGGAGCGGTGCTGAATTCTCGCAATCGAGGGGACCTGGAGGAGGCGGTAACGCTGATCCAGGGTGTGTTGAAGAGGGCAACCAAGGAAGAAGGGGATGGAGAAGGTGGGGATGACGGAGGCGAGCATGGTGTAATCCCAATGGAGGATGCACTAGCAACCCTAAGACAAATATCAAATCAAATTAATCAAATTGGAGGATAAGGCAATGGCTGGAGAAGTTTTAGACAAAGCAACTTTTGATGCAGCGATGCAGGATATCACTGCTCGAATCACAGCTGCAGGGCTGAAAAATTTGACCGAAGAAAAGGTCAAAGAAATGATTACAACTCATCTGAGTGATGTATTAAAGGATGAGACCTTCATACGTAAAATGCGTTTTGGCGGCGATGGAACATCACCCAAGCTGGTGGGAACCAAGTATCAACGTTGGGGGTTGAGTATTGCGGATATCGAGTTCCTGTTCGATCTGCAGGAGAGCCTACAGGGTCTCAAGCGGGTGAGTGGTGGGGGTGTATACCCAGGACCAAGCGATGAGCTGCGCAATACCTTCGAGGCGATCAGCGAGGCGATTTACCTGCCGATGGATGAGGTGAAGAAAATCGACCAGAGGGCAATCGACGACCTATTCCCACGCATCCCGTTGGGGGCTTTTTATGGGAAGGACCGGATTTTAGCCAAGCAGGGCAAATTCGAGCTGACCCAGGCTTACCAAAATGCGATCCGTGCGATGGACACGGCGGAGACGGGTTACGGCTTGCAGCTGATCGGGGCGCAGTACGTGAGCGACCTGTGGGCACAGGCTCGAGGGGAGAATCTGATTTTTGGTTTACTGGACAGCTTCGAGATGACGGCGCCGGTGGCTTACGTGCCGGTGGAGACCAACTTCCCGGAGATGCTGTATTATGCTGAGAGCGCGACTTCAAGCGATTCGGCTTTTACCACAAGCAAGACCGGATCCAACCGGGTGGCGATAACGGCATATAAGTTCATCATCCACCAGATGTGGAGCGGCGAGATGGAAGAGGATTCGATCATCCCCTTCATCCCATTCCTGCGAAGGCAGTTGGGAAAATCGACGGGATATTATCCCGATAGCCTGGTGCTGAATGGGGATATGACCAACGCAGGGACAGGGAATATTAACCTGGATGATGCCGACCCGGCAGACACCAAGCATTATCTGGCACTGGATGGACTGCGCCACGTAGGGATCGTGGATAACACCAATAACCAGAAGGATCTGGCAGGGGCGATCACGCTGGCGGCACTGGCAGCAGTGAAGGGGCGCATGCTGGACAGCACCTACAAGGCGGATTGGGGGCACCCGATCAATTCGAGTGACTTGGTGTATGTGGCGGACCCGGAGACAGCCGACCGGATCAGCATGCTGGATGAGGTGCTGGTGTGGTACCAATTACAGGGCAAAAAATTACTGACCGGACAGGTGGCAGAGGCATTGGGGCACCCGGTGATCAGCTCGATCGCACAGCCGAAGACCGAAGCGGATGGCAAGGTGAGCACCACAGCGGGCAACAATACCAAGGGACAGGTGACGACCTTCAACCGCAATGGGTACAAGGTGGGATGGAGACGGCGCGTAAAGCTGGAAACCGAGCGCATCCCTGCGACAGACCAGAGCCGATTGGTGCTGAGCCTGCGCATGGGGTTGGGTCGCTTCAGCCCGACCGGAGCTGCGAGCGGGATCGAAAGCGCGGATGTGATCTACGACATCACGCTGTAGTAAAACAATGGGCTTAAGCCCATTGCTGGAGAAGATGAGGGGTGGGTCGAGAGAGAAGTGAAAGACCCACCCTTACGAATACGAAATTGAACGGAGGTAGGCAATGAATATCGTAAATACGATTTCGAAAGGGCAGCTGGTGAGGCTGCAATTCATGCAGGATAACCTGGCGGCAAGCCAGACGGATGTGCAGCTGCTGGTGGCAGAGGTAGCATCGGCGGCGAACTTGGCAGTAGATGAGATCTGCATGCCGTGGGCGGGGGATATCGTGGGGATCAGCTATGACTTGAGCGCAGCGGGAACGGCGGGGACGCTGACAGTGGGGGCGACGATCAACGGGACGGAGGATGCGGATACCACACAAACGATCACCACAGCAGCTCGAGGCGGAGTGGCAGTCCCACGAGGAAAAGCCCACTTCACAGCCGGGCAATATATAGGCGCGGAGATCACCACGGATGGCTCTTGGAATGGGACGAGCTCGGACCTGGTAGTGACGGTGTGGTGCCTGGTGGAGCTGGGAGGGATTTGACCTGGTCAGCGGATAAATAACCGATTAGCGGATAAGGCGATGCGCGAAATAAAAAAAACCGTGCATCGCCCCGACTGCTAGCCAAGCAAAGGAGATAATAATATGGCGATCTATAAGGTGAATTGGAGATATTACAGCAGTATTGGGGGACCATGGATGAAGGGAGACATGGTGCAGGTGGATGAAGCACTTGCAGAGGCGATCAATAAGGATAGCCCTGGGGTATTGACGGAGATCAAAGAAAAGAAGGTTGTAGAGGGGAAGCCACAAGGTCTGGCGAAGGGGAAGGACCGGCAAGTAAAGAAGGCAGAGACCAGAATGAAGGAACCGCTGGAGGCTGAAGGCGTGATCACTAAAGC
>Ga0315296_10005176_pt1 | contig 10474 bp, 6 predicted proteins | sample YL17G14_18_MG_FD_203921 | JGI IMG/M metagenome (GOLD analysis project Ga0315296, IMG submission 203921) | Sediment microbial communities from Yellowstone Lake, YNP, Wyoming, USA - YL17G14_18 | ecosystem: Environmental > Aquatic > Freshwater > Lake > Sediment | place: USA: Wyoming | collected... | reverse complement strand
TGATATGGTGTAGCCATCCACGATAATACGGTTCATGCCCCCATAGAGCTCCTCGCAGGTATCCCAGAGGGCTTTGCACAGCCAGCCGTGATGGACCGGCTTGTGAGCCTTATATTTCAGTGCCCTGGCCTGCAGTCTGGCATCGGAATCCTTTTGCATCTGCTGAACCTTGTGCACCCAATCCCCTCGCCCCTTCGGCGGGGTTAACTTATTGGCCTTCATGCACTCGGTCATCTGTCTCAACACAACCTTTGGGCCACCCACCACTATCAGGCCGGTGTCCAGATACTCCCAGATGTGCTCCGGGGACTCGTTTATCTGAATGCATTTCGGCCACCCCACCCCGTAGGTGGAATCGAAGAATCCGACCTTCATGCCCACAAGCACCAAGAGGTCGCATTCGGCCATAACCTGGCGGTGAATGCGCGAGCTGAAGTGGAGGGGGTGGGTCTCGGGCATCGCCCCCCGGCCAATCCTCCTCCCGCTGACCGGGACCTGAGCCAGCTCAGCGAACTCGATAAGCTCGGCGGAGGCCCCAGACCAGTGAACGCCGTCGCCGGCGAAGATCACCGGGTTCTTAGCTTCACAGAGCATCCTCACCGCCCTCTCCACCAGCTCTGGGTCGCCGCCCGGTTGAGGGAGGGGCTTACCTGTGTCCTCGCCCCGCCATTTCTCCCGATACATGGTCCCGGCAGCTAGCGAAGCATAGCTGAGGGGTGCCGGTGGCCCGACCAGGGCACCCAAGGGGAACTCGATTACACATGGCCCCTTGGGATAGGCCTGGGCATCCTTAAAGGCTTTAGCCACAAAGTGCTTGACCTCATAGTCAGCAAATACCCGCTGTGTCCACTTGGTGATGCGGCCGAACATATGCTCGGCATAGGAGGGCTGGATGGTGTAGGCCCGCTCGTGACCGATTATCGTCCCGCCGCAGATGCCCACGGTTGGTGAGCAGCTAAGGTAGCACTGCTGGAGGGCACTGGCGATATTGGCAGTGCCCGGCCCGGTATCGGAATAGAATACCCCTACCTTGCCTGTCACCTTGGAATAGGCCTCGGCGGCGTAGACTGCGGTCTGTTCATGGTGCACCGTAATCAATTTGATCCCTATCCGGCTTATGGGGTCGACGATGTTCCACAAATCGCCGCCATGAATACCGAAGGCCATCTCGGTGCCGTGCTCTTTGAGTGCCTCGGCAAAAACCCCTGCCGCATTGGGATAAGTCTCCCTCATGCCTAAGGGAACCTCTTTCTTCTCTTCAACAGCCATCTTCCACCTCCTTTCCTTTTTTCGGGCTGATTGCAATGGGGGCATTATCGCTATCTCACCCCTTTTGACGAGGATAACGACATTTGGAGTTGGCCGGCAAAGGCAAAAACATATCTTTGCCTGATGAATCCCTTTTGCTCGGGAATCAAGCCTTTAAAAACCTTGGCACGGCGGCCCTATAGGGTGGGGTTCAGGGCAGCGCTTCCTCGTCGCTTACCGGCTCCCAGGGATCGGGCACGGGCATCGGGGGAACACCGGCCTCATCCCAGGGGAAGAAGGGAACCATGGCGCGGCGCAGTGCCTTGCCTCGCTTCCCCAGCTTGTCCCAGGGGATATGTTGCCAGCAGATCTGGTACATCGGGCTATAGGTCTGGCGGTTGCCCACGCTGGGGTCCATCTTGACATTTAGCACCGCGGTTTGTCCCCTCTCTGCCGCTTTGCAGCACCTCTCCAATGCCGGCCGGAGCTGCCTCGGATCATCCACATGTTCGCCGTAGCAGCCGAAGACCTCGGAAAGCTTGTCGTACCTGATATCGGGCAGGCATTCCTCGCCGTACTCCCGGTCTTGAGGGCCTAGGGCCTCCCAGTTCTTCCCGTAGTGCACCCATCTCATGCTGCCGATCCAGCCTCGGTTCTCGGTGACCACGTAGACGATGGGGAGGTGATAGCGGAGGGCGGTCTCGACGTCGAACCCGGCCAGCCCCATTCCAGCATCCCCCTCCAGCGCCAGTATCGGGCACTTCTTTGTCTCGGGGTCGGCGAAGGCGGCGCCGATGGCCATGCCGACTCCATGGCCCACCCCTGCCTGCTCTGAGGCATCCATTACCTGCCCCGAGTAGCGGGCGCGGATGAAGGCGGGCATGTAATCGGACATGGTATAGCCATCGATCATGATGCGGTTGCGGCCCCGGTAGCGCTCTTCGCAGAAGTCCCAGATCACCTTGGCCATGTAGCCGAAATGGACTGGCTTATGGTTCTTATACTTTTCCGCCTTTGCCAACCTTTCCTTATATCCCGTTTCTTGGGTGGCGCTGGCCTTTTTGACCCATTCGGCCCTTCCTGCCGGTGGCGTGAGGTTATTGCCCTTTATGTAGTTAATCATCTGCCGCAGCACCACCTTGGGGTTGCCCACTATGGCGGCCTCGGTGGGGAAGTAGGTCCAGATGTGCTCTGCTGCCTCGTTTATCTGGATGGCCCTGGGCCATCCCCCGCCATAGCCGTCGAAGAAGCCTACCTTCATCCCAATGGTTATCAAGAGGTCGCTCTCCCGCAGCGCCTCGCGAGCGGTTCGGGAATCGAGGTAGAGCGGGTGGTCTTCCGATAGCGCCCCTCTGGCTATTCTCCGGTTAGAGACCGGTATCTGGGCCAGCTCGACAAACTCCCTCAGCTCGGGGGAGGCATCTGCCCAGTGGACGCCGTCGCCGGCGAAGATGGCCGGCCTTTCCGCCTCCCAGATGAGCTTTACCGCTCGCTCGATGAGCTGCGGGTCTCCACCGGCCGCCAGCGGTTCTGGGGTCTCATCTCCCCGCCATTTCTCGGTATAAATGGCGTGTTGCCCAAACATCAACCCTGACAGACTGGTCATCGGTACCGGGGTAAAAAGCCCCTGTATCGGGAACTCGAGGGCGATGGGCCCCTTGGGATATATCTGGGAGTCCTTGAACGCCTTGGTCAGGTAATGCTTGTACATGTTGGGCTCAAACAGCCGCTGCGTCCACTTGGTGATGTGGCGGAAGAGATCGTCGACATAGGAGGGCTGAATGGTGTAGGTGTGGTCGTGCGCGTGTTCAACGCCGCCAAACAGCAAGATCACCGGCGAGCAGCTGAAGTGAGATTGCTGAACGGCGCTGACGGTGTTGGCCACCCCGGGGCCCACGGTGGCGAAGGCCACCCCCGGTTTCCTGGTCACTTTGGAATAGGCCTCGGCAGCATAGACCGCCGACTGCTCATGGCGCATGGTCACAATTTTTATCCCAGCCTCGCTCATGCCGTCAACAAGCTGCCAGATGTGCCCCCCGTGAACCCCGAAGGCCACCTCAACCCCCTGCTCCCTGAGGACCTGGCCAATGTACTGTGAGGGGTAGGGATACATCTCCCTCATCCCCAAAGGAACCTCTTTCTTCTCTTGAGTAGCCACTTTTTACTCCTTTCTTCCTAGAATCCAAAAGTGTCGTTAGCCCCGCGTTGATGATCCTTCGTTTCACCTCCTTCATCGATAAGTGGGCACGATTCCCCTGTGGCCGTCACGTTATAGGAATAACAATATAGTGAGCTGGGTGGGATTCAAGCGTGGGACTAATGTAGCACGCAATTCGACAGTTTGTCAAGGAGTTGACTTTTCGCGGCGCATTGGTTACTTTTGCTTCATCATCTAACCAGCCCCGCAGGCGGAAAGGAGGTCAAAAAATGGCTATGGCACTGGACGGCATCCGCATTCTGGACATGACGCTGGGGCAGCAGGGGCCGGTTGCCACCATGATGCTGGCCGATATGGGGGCCGATGTAATCAAGTTGGAGGATCCCCTTATCGGCGACCTAGGGCGATACCTGCACTCCATTCTGGGGGTCAAGGTGCCACTGAATTTCTACTTTGAGAACAATAATCGCAATAAGAGGAGCATAACAGTGAACCTGAAGAAGGAGAGGGGGAGGGAGATCGTTTACCGGCTGGTCGAGAAGTCGGATGTCTTTGTCACCAATTATCTCCGCGACACTGTGAAAAGCCTGGGAATGGACTACCAGACCCTTTCCCGGCATAACCCTGGCATCATCTACGCCGTCGGCTCCGGCTTTGGACCGCTGGGTCCCGATAGCAACAAGACGTGCCTCGATATTGCGGCCCAGGCCAGAGGGGCGATATGGAGCATCTCCGGGGAGCTAGACCAACCTCCGGTGCTGGTAGGGGGTGGGATGGCCGATCAGGTTGGCGCTGGGCTGCTGGCTTATGGCATAGTGCTGGCCCTCTTCGCTCGGGAGCGCACCGGATTGGGCCAGGAGGTGGATGTATCCCTTTTGGCCGGTCAGGCGTGGCTGGGAGCCCTTGGCCTCCAGCAGTATCTTTTCTACGGTCAAGTCCAGGCGCTAACTAGGGTGCCCCGAGCGGCAGCAGCAAATCCGCTGTGGAACGTCTACCGCACCAAGGACGGCAAGTGGTTTTGCCTGGCAATGTTGGCATCCGATGTCTACTGGGCAGACTTCTGTAGAACGATGGGGCTTGAGGAATTGGAAAACGACCCAAGGTTCGAATCCCATAGAGCGCGGGCCGAGCACGCAGCGCAACTGGTCGCCATTTTGGATGAGCGCTTTGCCTCGGCAACCAGGGAGGAGTGGATAAGGCGGTTTTCGGAGCAGGACCGGCTTCTGGAGCGGAAGCTCATCTGGGAACCGGTCAACGATTACGCTGAACTGGCCGCCGACCCCCAAATGTATGCCAATGACTACATTGTAGAATTTGATCACCCGGTTAGAGGGCGGGAAAAGTGGGTCGGGATCCCGGTCAGGTTGAGCCGGACCCCGGGTGCAATCAGGAAGCCAGCCCCAGAGTTGGGCCAGCATACTGAGGAGGTGCTCCTGGAGATCGGAGGCTATACATGGGAGGAGATCGAAAGGCTCAAGATGGAGGAGGTGATCTGAAATGCGCATCACCCTTATCGGGCAGGCTGCCTTTGGCGAGGCGGTTCTCAAGGCGCTCCTCGAGAAGGGAGAAGAGGTGGTGGGGGTCTATGTCCCCCCCGATGTCCCGGGGAGGCTGGACCCGCTGAAGGAGCTGGCGCTGTCACACGGTATCCCTGCGTTTCAACCGCGGCGGATGCGAGACCCTGAGGTCTATTTTGGCTATAAGGCGCTCAGCCCAGACCTCGGGGTCATGGCCTTCGTTACCGATATCGTGCCCGGGACCATCCTGAACTGCCCTCGGCTGCGGACTATCCAGTATCACCCGTCGCTGCTCCCCCGGCACCGCGGCGCCAGCGCCATCAACTGGGCCATCATCAATGGCGAGACCAGAACCGGGCTCACCATTTTCTGGCCCGACGAGGGTATCGATACCGGCCCCATCCTCCTCCAGAAGGAGGTGGCCATTGACCCCGATGACACCGTGGGCTCCCTTTACTTCAACAAGCTCTCCCTCCTTGGGGTCGAGGCGATCCTGGAGGCGGTGGAGGCGGTGAAGACGGGCACTGCGCCTCACCTTGCCCAGGATGAATCTCAGGCTACCTATGAGCCCCCCTGCCGTGAAGAGCACGCTATCATCGATTGGTCACGGCCGGCGCCGCAGGTGTATAACCTGATTCGGGGGACCAACCCTCAGCCCGGGGCTACCACCTATTTCGGCGGTCAGAAGCTCAAGATATTTGACTGTGAGCTGCGTCCCTCTCCCCGGGAGGCGAGCCCCGGTGAAATCGTTGCGGTAACCGGTGAGGGCTTCTTGGTGGCTGCGGCTGGTGGGGCAATTCTGGTGAAAAGGGTACAGCCCTCAGGCTCGCCCAAGATAGCGGCCTCGGATTTCGTTAGGTCAGCTGGGCTAAGGGCAGGTGTAAGCCTGGGGAAATGACGGCCGCTCTATTCTTTGACTTTCCCTTTGGTGTCTGATAAGATAATCATTAGCGGCATTGAAGGAGGTATTATTGTGGCAAAAGGCTTGGCTCGGGCAAAAGAGCTATATAAGAACCGTAGTCAGAGGGCAAAGGAGCTGAGAGGCGAGGGCAAGAAGGTTATGGGCTATATCTGCTGCTTCCCGCCGACAGAGCTGATCACGGCGGCGGGGTTTGTGCCCTACCGCATCACGGGAAGCCTTGAGCCGATAACCGAGGCCGATGCCTATCTGGAGACGCTGATGTGCCCCTACGTTCGCAGCTGCCTCGACCTGGCGCTCAAGAAGAAATATGACTTCGTCGATGGTATGATCTGGCCCCATACCTGCGACAATATCCAGAAGACCTACGATATCTGGAGACACTATATTCCCCACTCCTATTTCAAGTATTTGGATGTTCCCCATATGATCGATACCTCCTCCTTCGAGTTCTTCACCAAAGAGCTTGACGTGGTAAAGGAGAGCCTGGAGGAGTTTGGGGAGGTCAAGATTACAGAGGAGCGGCTCAAGGAGGCGATTGCCGCTCACAATGAAAACCGGGCTCTGCTGCGCCAGCTAACCGGGCTGAGGAAGCAGGACCCGCCCCTCATCTCCGGCACCGAGATGACCCAAGTGATGATGGCGGTGATGAGCATACCGGTGGATGAAGCCAATGAGCTATTGAGAAGCGTCATCAAGGATGTGAGCACCCGGAAGGATGGCCCCCAGCGGAAATCGGCTCGGCTCCTGGTCTACGGGGGCGAGATCGATGACATCGCCTTCATCAAGCTGGTGGAGGATTCCGGGGCCAATGTGGTCATCGACGACCTATGCTTCGGCACCAGGCATTACTGGGATGATGTGGCCCTCGATGGCGACCCGCTTAGGAATCTGGCCGATCGTTATCTGGGGAAGATAATGTGCCCCCGCACCTATCGTCGCTCGCCGGGAACGCGCCAGCAGGACCTTGACAATCGGTTCGGCTACCTAAGGGAGTTCGCCAGGAGCTTTAACGTTAATGGCGCTATCCTCTATGTCATAAGGTACTGTGATACCTTCGAGTTTGATGTCCCCGAGGTCAGGGACTATCTTCAGGGTGCGGGCATACCCTGTCTACACCTTGAGGACGACTATAGCCTGACCAGTATCGGAGGCTTCAAGACCAGGATACAGGCTTTCTTAGAGATGATAGGCTGATGTATAGGGGTGAAGGTAAATACAAGACCTCGGCGCGGCACTGGACCGAGTCGGCAAAGAAGGTGCGGGGACTGGTCCGGGATATGTATACCCGCGCCCTTGTCGAGGACAAGCCGGTGGCCTGGGTCATGCTGAGCATGATCAACGAGCTCTTTGTGGCCATGGACGTTTTGCCCGTATATCCTGAGAACTATGCCGGGCTGTGCGCCACCAAGAGGGTTGGTGAGCCCTTTATGGAGCGGGCCGAGGCCGATGGCTTCTCCAATGTCACCTGTAGCTATGCCAGGATTGGCCTGGGCTACGCCGGGCTATGGCAGGATATGGGTAAGATACCCGATTTCGCCCCCGATGGCGGCATGGCCAAGCCAGTGATGCTCATCGGCTCCAGCGTGGTGTGCGATACCAGGTATAAGTGGTTCCAGGCCTTCTCCCGATACATGGACGTCCCCTGCTATAGCTTCGATATGCCCATCCCCCCGGCCGGGAGCGAGCGCCGCCCCGATACCATGCTCCACTATCTGAACTATTTTATTGCCCAGCTACGGGGGCTGATCGCCTTTATGGAAAGGACGCTGGGCAAAAAGATGGACTGGGATAAGCTGGATGAGGTCGTGCGCCGCTCGCAGAAGACCAATGCCCTGTGGTATGACTCCTTCATCCTCGCTGCATCCACCGAGCCGTGCCCGATGCCTGCCGAGGACGCCTTGAACAACTTCGTCCCCGCTTTCTTTATGTCGGGGACGGTGGAGGCCCTGGAGTTCTACCGGGGGCTCTATGACGAGGTAAGGCAGCGGGTGGATAACAAGGTGGGCATCATCCCCGAGGAGAAGTATCGCCTCATCTGGGGTGGAGGCCTCCCCCCGTGGCATACCATGGACATCTTCAACTATGTCGAGGAGCGGGGTGCGATTTTCGTCTATCAAACGTCCTACCAGCCCTTTGCCCCGGTGGAGCTACCCGATAGCGTCACCGATCCCCTGATGCGCATGATCCTGATGAGGACGGTGCCGGCCGGGGTGCGCATCGCTCAGGAAAGAGGGACATCGCGGCCGAGGCTGGGCGGCTTCTCTGGATTTACCAGCCCGGCGTTTTTCGTTGAGCCGTTCAATGCCCAGGGGGTGGTGATGAGCATGCTGCGTTCCTGTCGCGGCACCACCATCGGGCAGCTCTATCAGAAGCGGCTTCTCGAGGAGCGTTCCCCGGTGCCGGTGCTTATCCTGGAGAGCGATATGTGCGATGTTCGCGATCACTCTGAAGCTGAGTGGAAGATGAAGCTGGACGCCTTCTTCGAGACCATGGAGGCGAGGAAAAAGGATTCGTAAAACTAAAAAGGAGGTAGTGATGACCGAGGAGAAGAAGCCTGAAGTGATAAAGAAGACATCGGCCAAGAAGTGGACTGAATCGGCCAAGAAGGTGCGCGGAGTGGTGGCTAATATGTATTTACGCGCTTTAACCGAGGAGAAGCCAGTGGCCTGGGTTATGTTTTCTCTAGTAAACGAGATCTTCGTAGCCATGGACGTGCTGCCTGTCTATCCCGAGAACTACGCTGGGCTGTGCGCCACCAAGAGGCTCGGCGACCCCTTCATCGAAAGGTCAGAGGCCGATGGCTTCTCCAACGTCACCTGTAGCTATGCCAGGATCGGCCTGGGCTATGCCGGGCTGTGGCAGGATACGGGGGAGATCCCACCCTTCGCCCCCGATGGCGGCATGGCCAAGCCGGTGATGATAGTGGGCTCGAGCCTAGTGTGCGACACTCGGTATAAGTGGTTCCAGGCTTTCTCTCGATATCTGGACGTTCCGTATTATGCCTTCGATTGTCCCAATCCGACCGTGTTTGAGGCTTCTCGCCCCGATGTCCGGGAGCAGTACATCAAATACAACCTATCCCAGCTTCGGGGGCTGGTGACCTTCATGGAGGATCATTCAGGCAAGAAGATGGACTGGGACCGGTTGGACGAGATAGTGCGCCGCGGCGAGAAGACCTACAAGCTGTGGTACGATGCCTATATGATGGCAGGCAGGGCGGTGCCCTGTCCCTTCCCCGCTGAGGACTCCTTCAATTGCTTTGTCCCCGCCTTCTTCTGCATGGGGGAGGAGGCGGCCCTGGACTTCTACCAGGGGCTCTACGATGAGATCAAGTACAAGGTGGACAACAAGATCGGCAGCATCCCTGAGGAGAAGTATCGCCTGATGTGGGCTGGAGGGCTGCCGCCGTGGCACACCATGCAGATCTTCAACTATGTGGAGGAGCAGGGGGCCGTGTTCTGTTTCCAGGCGGTCTATCTGCCTTTGGAGCCGGCGGGCATCCCTGACCGCATTACCGATCCCCTGGAACGGCTGATTCGGAATAGGTATGAACTCGCCCTCAGGCGGGTCGAGCGCGATAAGAAGCTGGGCATATATGGCTGCTGCAACTTCGTTGGCTTGGGCAATCCCTTGCTCTTCGTCGACGATTTTAAGGTGGATGGGGTGGTGATGCACTGGCTCCGCTCGTGCCGCGGCACCACCATCGGCCAGATCTATACCAAGAACCTCCTCGAGGAGCGCACCAATGTGCCGACCCTCTTCCTTGAAAGCGATATGTGTGATGTTCGCGACTATTTTGAGGCTGACTGGAAGGTGAAGCTCAACGCCTTCCTCGAGACCCTGGACGCCAGGAAAAGGGCCGGAAGCTGACAAGGGTTTGTGTGGCAGGGGCGTTTACCCTGAGGGGATGCCTCGTTGTGGAGCCTAGAAAGGTCTTGCGATGTACTTCGCCGGTGTTGATATCGGTTCCACCATGACCAAGGTGGTGATCATGGATGAGGTGGTTCTCGCCTCGGTAATCGGGCCTACCGGTGCCGAGCACCGCCGCCTGGCCAATAAGGTGATGGAGGAGGCACTGGAGCGAGCCAACCTCTCCTTTGATGATCTCTCCTACATAGTGGCTACCGGCTATGGCAGGATTAATGTTCCCTTTGCCGACAAGCAGATCACGGAGATAACCTGCCACGCTAAAGGGGTGTTAAGCCTTTTCCCCTCGGTTCGCATCGCCATCGACATCGGAGGCCAGGATGCCAAGGGGATCAAGATCTCAAAGGGCAGGGTTATCGACTTTGTGATGAACGATAAGTGTGCCGCCGGCACCGGCAGATTCCTCGAGGTTATCGCCGACTCTCTGGGGCTTAAGCTGGAGGAGATGGGGGAGCTGTCCTTGAAATCCACAACCAAGGTCAAGATCAGCAGCACCTGCACTGTGTTTGCTGAGCAGGAGGTGGTGTCCCGCATTGCTGAGGGGTCTCAGATCGAGGACATATTGGCCGGGCTTCACGACGCCATTGCCTCAAGGGTGTATCGAATGGCGGGGAAATTGAAGATCGAGCCCGATGTGGTGCTTACCGGAGGGGTGGCCAAGAATATCGGTGTGGTAAAGGCTATGGAGGAATACGTCGGGTT
>Ga0315296_10005175_pt1 | contig 10474 bp, 9 predicted proteins | sample YL17G14_18_MG_FD_203921 | JGI IMG/M metagenome (GOLD analysis project Ga0315296, IMG submission 203921) | Sediment microbial communities from Yellowstone Lake, YNP, Wyoming, USA - YL17G14_18 | ecosystem: Environmental > Aquatic > Freshwater > Lake > Sediment | place: USA: Wyoming | collected... | reverse complement strand
GCTTTGTCTTTAATGCCCAGCCGCAACAGTTGCCTCCGGCTCTGCAGAGCTGGCTCTTTGCGCCGCACGTGGCCGTCTACGCACTATCCTACGTCTTTATGGCAAAAGCAACCTTCCAGGCCATTTCTTCGTTGTGCGCAACGCGTCATACGCAATACGCAATACGCAATACGCAATACGCAAATTCAGAAGAAGCAACCTACCGGATGATTTGTGTCGGCTTTCCGTTGCTGACGCTGGGTCTTATCCTCGGTAGTTGCTGGGGAAAACTCGCCTGGGGCGACTACTGGGGCTGGGACCCTAAAGAGCTCTGGTCTCTTGCATCATGGCTGGTTTATGTCGGCTATTTTCATTTCCGCTATATGTTTGGTAAAAAGCATCCGAGAATTTCCAGTAGCTGGGCTATTGCCGGCATGTTGGTCATTGTGATAACTCTGCTCTGGGTGAATCTCTCTCAGCTGTTCCCCGGCCTGCACAGCTACGCAACCTGACATGGAGTAACGACGAAGTTTATTCATCTTATAAGGAGTTAGAGTAATGCCAATGCCAAAAATTAGATATCACTTGTTATCATTAGTTGCTTTGCTTACAGTTGACTGTGATGCTTATCAGAGCAAGAAGGTTCAAAGACCATGGGATAACGGCCGATTAGTCATATCGGAAAATGGCAGGTTCCTCCAGCATGAGAACGGCAAGCCACTTTTCTGGCTGGGGGATACCGGCTGGCTTTTATTTCAAAAACTGAATCGAGCTGAGGTGGAAGTCTACCTGGAAAACCGGCGACAGAAGGGATTCAATGTCATTCAGGCTATGGTGCTACATGAATTGCCCGAGGCCAACGTATATAGGGACATGGCTCTGGTAGATAGTGACCCAACGCGGCCATTAAGTACGCCGGGGAACAATCCCAAAGTTGAATTGGAATATGACTACTGGGACCATGTCGATTTTGTGGTCGAAACAGCAGCCCAGAAAGGAATCTACATCGCCATGGTGCCCACGTGGGGAAGCATTGTAAAAAGCGGACACTTTACAGTCCAGAGCGCTCAAACCTATGGCAAATGGCTGGCCGAACGGTACAGGAGCAGGCCCAATATCATCTGGATAAACGGCGGCGATATCAGAGGGGATACCAACAAAGACATCTGGCAGGCATTGGGAATGACACTACATCAAATGGATCCGGATCATCTGATGACTTTTCATCCGTTCGGCAGGACGCAATCGTCAACCTGGTTCCATAATGAAAACTGGCTGGACTTTAATATGTTTCAATCAGGACACAGAAGATACGACCAGAGAAGACCAACCGATGATATAGCAACCTGGAAGGGAGAGGATAACTGGAGATATGTGTTGGAAGATTATGCCAAAATGCCGCCGAAGCCGACCATTGACGGCGAGCCATCCTACGAGAACATTCCACAGGGGCTACATGACCCGAACGAACCGTACTGGCAGGATAGGGACGTCAGAAGATACGCATACTGGTCGGTCTTTGCCGGCTCGTTCGGACATACATACGGCAATAATGCCGTGATGCAAATGCACAAGCCTAATTCGCCAAAAGGCTCCTACGGTGTGCGTAACTACTGGTACAAGGCAATTGACGACCCCGGCGCCGGTCAGATGCAATATCTCAAAGCGCTGATTCTATCGCGACCATTTTTTGAAAGGGTCTTTGAACCGAACCTGATTGCTAATGATAACGGCGACAGATATGACTACGTCATTGCCAGCCGCGGAGAAAGCTACGCATTTGTTTATACCTATACAGGGCGTGCCTTTAATGTATCCCTGGGCAAAACAACCGGCGACAAAGTAAAGGCATGGTGGTACAACCCTCGGAATGGAAAAGCTGAATTGTTGGGACATTTTGATAATAAAGGTGTAAGACGTTTTGACCCACCCGGCGAAAAAACCGAAGGTAACGATTGGGTCCTGGTTCTGGATGATGTCGCGAAAAAATTCTCCGTACCGGGCATTTTTAATATACTGTGAACTATGAATTTGTTGCGAATTTAGCTGTTCGGTTTTGAGCTTTTGGCTTGTTAAGGAGTCCATAGGATGGAACTACAAAAAATTCAAATTACCCTATTTTTCGCCGCTCTATCATTTATCGCCGGCTGTAAGCAAGCGTCCAAACAAGAGACGGTGCTGATTGCTGAAGACGGTGCGGCTAAGGCGGTGATAGTCATTGCCGGCGATGCTTCCGAACCTGAGCAGCACGCAGCGGCTGAACTGGCTGACATACTTGAGCAGATAACCTCCGCAAGGTTTGAAATCGTGCATCCCCCTGCAGCAGACAAGCCGCGTCTGCTCATTGGGCCAGAAGCTGCTAAACTGGCCGTTACTGATTTTACCACCGATGGGCTTGGCAGCGACGGAATAGTCATCCGCACCGTGGGCAACGACCTTATCCTGGCTGGGGGACATCCTCGCGGCACCCTGTACGCGGTTTATAGTTTTCTCGAAGAGTACCTTGGCTGTCGCTGGTGGTCCTCGACCGAAAGTACGATACCGAAAAAGCCGACGATTCAAGTTGCCAACCTCGACATCCGTTACGTGCCTGCTTTGGAGTATCGCTCACCGTATTGGTTTGATGCCTTCGATGGTGATTGGGCGGTGCGCAATAAATGTAATGGCCACGCCCATCGGCTGGCAACTTATCATGGCGGCAAGCACATCTACGAGGGATTCGTACACACTTTTTATCGACTTATTCCTCCGGAAAAATATTTCAAAGACCATCCCGAGTGGTTCAGCGAAATCAACGGCAAACGCACTTATGAGCGTGCCCAACTGTGCTTAACCAACGAGGAAATGCACAAGGAGCTGGTTACGAACCTTAAGGCCCGGCTGCGTGAGAATCCCGCTGCTACCATTGCTTCGGTCTCTCAAAACGATTGGCGCGGTAATTGCCAGTGCAGCAACTGCGCCGACATTGAAAAAGAAGAAGAAAGCCCTGCGGGATTGATGCTGCGATTTGTAAACACTATTGCCGCAGATATCGAGCAGGATTTTCCTAACGTGGCCATCAGCACACTTGCGTATCAATACACTCGAAAACCACCAGAAATCACCAAGCCAAGGCACAATGTAATCGTCCAGCTTTGCAGTATCGAATGTTCATTCAGTAAACCTCTATCTGACGAACGCAATAAAGCGTTTCGGGATGATATTGTCGGCTGGTCGAAGACCTGCGACCGGCTTTATATATGGGACTACACAACAGACTTCCGGCATTACATCATGCCGCACCCGAACCTGCGCGTGCTCGGGCCAAATGTAAAATTCTTCGTTGACCACAATGTCAAAGGCATTTTTGAGCAAGGCTCTTATAATACGTACGGCGCAGAGATGGCTGAGCTGCGGGCCTGGGTGCTGGCTAAATTACTGTGGGACCCCACACTCGACGGAGGGAATCTGATCGATGAGTTCATCGATGGCTATTACGGCCCAGCCGGCCCACATATCAAGGCTTACCTGGACGTCACACACAATGCGGTCGAAGCCAGCGACGACTGGCTGGGCTGCTTCTCGCAGCATACCGCCAAATTTCTTTCCTTCGAGACGCTGAGTGCGGGCTGGTCTCACCTCAAGGCCGCTGAAGCAGCCGTACAGGACAACCCAGATTTGCACTTTCGAGTTCAGGTCGCTCAGTTGCCGGTAATGTATGTCTTTATGATGCGCTGGGACGAGATGCGCGAAAAAGCTGCGGCTGCCGGGGCCGATTGGCCTATGTCCGACTCAATCCAGGATACATTCGAGCAATTCCTTGCAGTTGCCAAGAAAAAGAACATTACGCGCCTGGATGAATGGAACGAAGGCTATGGCGCCCTGGAAAAGGCGTTAGAAAGGGCGAAAAATTAGCAGGAACCCCTTAATAAATTGAAGGGCTAAATATTTTCATTTTTTGCGCACATCTTAAGGGCGAAATTACACTAATATACGGAAGCTGATCAGCAAATCGTATGAATCGGCAGGCATAAGATGACAATAACATCGCAAGAACTCTCTGACGAACTTTTAGTTGAAGCTGCCCGAAATGGCCATTTGGAGAGCTTCGGTGCTCTCTACGAGCGCTACTACAACCCTATGGTCGCATTAGCCTATTCGATGCTTGCCGACCGGGACCTGGCTGAAGATGCGGTGCAGGAAAGCTTTATGGTAGCCTGTCGCGACCTATCAAACTTGAAAAGTAAAGATAAGTTCGCTGCCTGGCTGGCAGGCATCTGCAGAAACATCGCCAGGCAAATGCTCAGAGCCAAAGGCAAAAGGATTCTTCTAAATGTTGAGCACTCCAGCAACGGTCAGGATGACCGAGAGCAGCGCTTCGACGCGATTCGCCAGGCAGTCTGGAAGCTGCGAGAAGCTGAGAGAGAACTGATTGTTTTACACTACTTCAATGGATTTTCGCGCGCACAAATCTGTCAAGTTTTGGGTATTTCGCCGCAAGCCGTTAACGGCCGGCTCGTAAGAGCAAAGCGAAAAATAGCAAAGCACTTAAAGCGTAACGGTTTCACGGGAGGCGATTATGAAACGCCTTGAAAACGATAAACCTAATTTGTCATTCTGAGCGAAATGTAATGAAGCGAAGAATCTCTCTTTGGCTAAGGCCAGATGCTTCACGGAGTTTACCCTCGAGCGAAACGAAGGGTTCAGCATGACAAAGGAGTCAGATGTGATTGAGGGTAGCGATTATGGGAGCTGCTGAAAATAATAGTGATAAATGGCTTGATGAGGCTCTTACAAAAGCTATTGGCTCGCAAGAGACTAAACCCGACTTCGAGAGGTGGAAACAAGACCATCCGGAAGCCGTTGAAATGTTAACCTCGCGGGCCCCGTTAGAAGCAAGTCCCTCGGGAGCCATGACAGATGCTCGGTCGAGCTTTCTAACGGGGCGGGCAGGCCGACAACCCTCGGCCTTTACTCGCCCGCTTAGCATAAGGAGAATAATTATGAAAAGTCCAATAACCAAACTTGCTATAGCCGCGGTTGTGGTTATCGCGTGTTTGATCGGTCTGTCTCTGTGGACACGCACCGGGTCAGGTATTGCCCTGGCGGACGTGCTGGCCCGCATTGAAAAGGTTAAGGTCTACAGGTACAAATGGAGTGTGAAGGTCACCGGCGAATATGCTGACAAGCCTATCAATTACGAAGTACACGCCACTGACTTGGTATCACAAGAACATGGCAGGAAAAGTATCCGGGAAGAACGCGACCCCAATGGCGGAGAGAGCTGGTTCCAAGAAGAGTATTATTTACCACAGAAGAAGACCAAGATTCTAATCAGGCCCAAGCAGAAGAAGTACTCGCGCACAGAGTTTGAGGATATGGAGGATATGTTTGAAGGGTTGCAGGAGGATCCGCGCACATGGATGGTCAAAGAAATCCTTGAATGCAAATACGAGAGTCTGGGCAGATCAACCGTTGACGGCATTGAAGTCGAAGGGTTCCAGAAAACAGAACGGGGGGAGGGCGACCCAGTCGATTGGAAGATATGGGTAGATGTGAAGACACGGCTTCCTGTACGATGGGAAGAAGACAATATGCACGGCAAGATGCGTACACGCATCGTGATGCACGATTTCCAGTGGGATATCCTCGTTAATGCGGCCGAATTTGAGCCGGCCATACCAGATGACCATACAAGACTTGCCGGTATTCCTGTCAAGATGCCGGCCGCCACCGAGGAGAACGCGATCAAAGGACTAAAGCTATATGCCGATTTGAGCGGCAATTATCCTGTGACACCCAATTGGTCAGATAATCATGAATGGTCAGCATTCGAAAAGAGTGACACCCCCGCAGCCAAGCGATTCCAGGAAGAGACCAAAGGGCTTACGAAAAACGAGAAAGCCGACAGACTCGCGGATACCCTGATGCCCATGCACGGGCTCGGTAGGTTCTGCATTCGTCTCATACGGGAGGGGAAGGACTCCGCATACTACGGAAAGACCGTGACCCCCAAAGACGCAGATAAGGTCCTGATGCGGTGGAAGGTCTCAGATAATGAATACCGCGTCATCTTCGGCGATTTGCACGCGGAGACCGTTTCCGCAGAGAAACTGGCGGAACTTGAAGCCGCGTTGCCTAAGTAGGTTGAATATCGTGTGAATCTGTGAACAAGGCCGGGCATATTTAGCCCGGCTTTTTTTCTGGACTTTGCGGAGAAAATTGCTTTCTTGACCTTTGCCTTTCCAAGAGCTGGCCCACAAGATAGTTTCTGCAGATATGTAAAAACCGGCGGCTTAACCGTTATATATACGGACGATCGTCAGTTTGAAGCCAATTAGGTAGGCCGAAATGCTCGAAGACAAGCTGCTTGTCCTGAAATGCAAGCGCGGCAGAAAAGATGGCATGTGCCGTATTTATGAGAAGTACAAAGACTATTTGCTGACGCTGGCAAGAGCTCTTTTGAATGACACGGCGGCAGCCGAGGATGTTGTGCACGATGTCTTTGTCTCTTTTGCAGAGTCGGTAAACGAGTTTCAACTGACCGGAAATCTCAGGAGCTATTTGGCGACCTGCGTTGCTAATCTTGCGCGAGACAGAATACGGGCAAGCAAACAGGCGAGAAAGCTGGATGCAGCCGGAGTAATCCGATCAGGCTCTGACGATCCAGAACAAAGTGCGTTAGAAACAGAGGAATTAATCCGGCTGAGGCAGGCGATGGTCCAATTGCCACCTGAGCAGCGGGAAGTCGTGGTGCTGCACATCAGAGCCTGTATGAGGTTCAGAGAAATAGCCAAGTTACAGGGTGTATCCATCAGTACGGCACACGGCCGGTACCGTTACGCTTTGGACAAGCTCCGGTCGCTGCTAAATACAGAGGCGATAGAATGAGATCGGAAAGAAGAATAAAGAAACTGGTTAGCGGTTTACATGATACAACCAGCGCTAAGATGGATGAGCGAGTCTTGGGCGATGTTTTGCGGTCGCTGGAGAATTCAACAAAGAGAACGGCTGTAACTCAGCCGAATATGTGGAGAATCATTATGAAAAGTCCAATTACAAAATTAGCCGCTGCGGCGGTGATAATTATTGCGGTAATGCTGTCAATACATCTCTGGGACAAGTCAACACCGTCAGCGTACGCATTCGTACAAACCGTTGAAGCCATGCAGGGCAAGCGATCGTTTCACATACAGACCTACTTCCAACAGCGCCGCAAGGACGAGTTCTGGGCCCAGTTCGATGAACAAGGGAACCTGATTCGCTTTCGGCAACATGAAGGCGAAAGTCCGGAGCGCACTTTGGTGACGATATGGGAAGACAACGTTAAGAGCCAGTATTATCCACCACCGTGGGGCGTTCACCTGATGACACGTGCCGAAAACACCGGCGGCGGATTGGAGGGACTGGAAGAATTCGACCCGGAGACCATCGTGCAGGAGATTAATGCGCTGGTCACTGACGGCAAGGCCATCATGGAGATCCAGGAGCCCTCGCCTTACGCAGACCTGATGACGATTGATGTGACGCGCACAGACGGCAAGGCGCTCAAAAAGGTTCTGGTTGTCGATCCTGACACGAAATTGGTCGTTCGCGTCGACGACTACTGGGGTCGAGAGGGAGAGCAGGTGTTCCACCATGGCATCGAGGTGCTGGAATACAACAAGAGCATAGATCCCCGACTCTTCAAGCCTGATTTCCCGGAAGATACAATGATAATAGACCAGGTTTCACAGGAAGTCGGCATGGATCAGGGCAAGATGACCGATGAGGAGGCTGTTGTGGAGATCGTTCGTCAGGCCCTGGAAGCCTGGGCCAAAGGGGATTACGCCAGGGCCGGCAAGCTCTGGGGCGGCGCGCCGACCAGGCTCTTCTTGACGGAACACTTTGGCCACCTGCGGCCCGTGAGCACGGTTTCCGTCGGTCAACCGGAACCGGTTCAAAACATAAAACCTGTGTTCAGGGTGAAGTGCAGATACGAGGTCAAACATGACGGCGAAGTAAAGACTGTCAACCCGACATTTACTGTTATTGCAGTCGATGGTCAACCGGGACGCTGGTATGTAAGCTGGTTTGTTGCAACTGAAGAGTAATAACCTCTTCGAATAGCAACAGACAAATCACAAGCCCTCGGACGTAATTCCGGGGGCTTTCTTTATGGCTTACTTGTATTCTCACGCAGAGTTCCTTGGCTGATTCGCCAGGATAGCTTAATAAGCCAGTGGTATGCAAGAGCCTGGGTTAGGCAAGTTCATGGCCCGCCAGATCGCTGGGAGATTATCGGGGGATTCCGCGGGATTTGACATAGCAACTCGACTGCATCATCAATGAAGCATCACAAAGAGGCTGGGTTGTGTGGCCCGGCCTTTCTTGTGCGCTTTTGCAGGCTGAACGGCTTCGCGGGCCGGATGACAGCCAAAGTGGCAAAAAAGTTCGGTTTCGCTATACTAAAATCCACTGTCTCGGTGTGTTACAAGCGAAGAAAGGCCTTTCTTTGGTGCGTTGCGTTAAATGGTAGAAGATAGATTACTTATCTGGAGATTCAAATCCGGCAGTAGAGATGCCCTGCGGCGGATCTATGAAAAGTACAAGAACGATTTGCTCAAATTGGCTGTGGCCCTGACAAATGATGTCCATACCGCTGAAGATGTCGTGCAGGACATTTTTGTGAGCTTTGCTCAGTCGGCAGCGAGAATCCGCCCCATCGGAAATCTCAGAAGTTACCTGATGACCTGTGTGGCTAATCGGATTCGAAACCGCCAGCGGGATCGGCAAAGACATGAGTCACCGGGCATCGACGATTCGGATTCCGTGGCATCCGATTCAGCCGGACCCGAACAATGGGCCATATTAAGCGAAGAATTGCGACTGTTGAGCGACGCCTTGGCTCAAATACCGTATGAGCAGCGCGAAGTGGTTACACTTTACATGCAGGGCGATATGACGTTCCGCCAGATAGCGAAACTCCAGAACGCATCAGTCAACACAGTCCAGGGCCGATATCGGTATGGATTGAATAAACTGCGGTCAATATTGAATAGTGAGATAAAAGATGAAACCTGCAGATAACATAAAAAAGTTTTTCAAGAACGCAGCGGTTAACACCAATCCCAAAATGGATGAAGCAGTCCTTGATAAGGTGCTCACCGCTCACGAAAAGGCAAAAAACACAAGGTCGGGTTTTGCTGAGCCGACTCTAAGGAGAACAATTATGAAAAGCAGAATAGTAAAATTAGCCGCTGCTGCGGCGATAATCACAGCAGTAATGCTGTCAATGAATCTCCGGGACAAGTCAGCACCCTCAGCGTACGCCGTTGAGCAGACCATTGAGGCCATGCGTTCTATCAACTCAATCCACGCGTACTGTACCGATTGGGACAACAGCCGGGGAGAAGTCTGGGTTCAGATCGACCCAGAGACGGGCCGGGAAGAGTACCATCGGGCAGATCAGGGCAATCTCTTGATTGTGGGAACTCCCCAGGCAACCTATTACTACTACAAGGATGAAAATAGTGTGAGAATCCGAAACGAATATGTCCCTACATCCGAAGTACGCTTCTCCCGGTTTTTTGAAGACTCGGTCAGATGGGTACAGCAGCACCACGGTGAGCTTAGCGTCGATTTTCAGCTTGATGAAGAACTTCAAAAGGAAGTCATCCTGGTCCATGGGTCGATTCCCACCCAGGGAGACATTGAGGAAAAGGAGTTCATTGTCCGTGTCGATTCCCAGACGAAATTACCCATTAGTCTGGAAGTGATTAAGTGTGGCCCCGGCGAAGGCGTCAAAAGCGTGGATCGCATAGAATACAATGTGACTATGCCGGAAGGAATATTCGAGTTTCAGATCCCGGACGGGGCGAAGGTAATCTATGAGAACAAGGATGAGAGGGGCTGATACAACAGCAGAAACACATCCACAAACAGATTCAACAGGCCGGGCTGGTTTGGCCCGGCCTTTTTTGTGCGCGCGGTTCGGTCTGCGCCGGGGCCTGACCACAAAAACGCAAAAAAGTGTAATTTCTTACGTCCAAATCGCCACGTCAATCGTGATAATAATGAGCAACGATCGTTGTAATAATAGGAACGGTGTCGGCGGATGATAGAAGACGAACTGCTCAAATGGAAATTCAAGTCCGGCAGTAAAGATGCGCTGCAACGCATCTACGAAAAATACCGCGACTACCTGCTGACAGTAGCGATGACGCTTGTAAATGATGCCAATCTGGCTGAGGACATCGTGCATGATGTCTTCGTTACGTTCGCCCAGTCAGCCGGCAAATTCAGGCTCCGCGGCAGCCTGAAAGGCTATCTGGCAACTTGCGCCGTCAACCGCTGCCGAGACCAGATTAGGGCCCGCAAACGCCGACCGCTCAGCTTGGATGAGGATACACCGATACAGTCAGAATTCGGTCTGCCGGATAGACGCATGATATCCGATGAACAGTCGCGGCAGGTTGCCGACGCCATGGCGAAGCTTCCATACGAGCAGCGAGAGGTAATTGCCCTACATTTGAAT
>Ga0315296_10005174_pt1 | contig 10480 bp, 10 predicted proteins | sample YL17G14_18_MG_FD_203921 | JGI IMG/M metagenome (GOLD analysis project Ga0315296, IMG submission 203921) | Sediment microbial communities from Yellowstone Lake, YNP, Wyoming, USA - YL17G14_18 | ecosystem: Environmental > Aquatic > Freshwater > Lake > Sediment | place: USA: Wyoming | collected... | reverse complement strand
TACCCGGCCAAGAGCGAGGAGAAAAGGCTATTGGACGCAATGATATTGTCGGCACCGAGGTGAATGGAGATGGCAAAGCTCGAACCGTGGTACAAGACCGTGATCCCAAGAAAGGAAGTCCGGGAAGGGCGCTCATTCGACCCAAAAGAGTTTGCCATACACCTGGAGCAGGTCGTAGACCTCTCAGCGCCTGATGACTACAAGGACCCGGTCCAATTCTTCGAAAGAACATGCTTCACGCGTGCCCTGAAAGAGCACGTCGGCATGATAGAGAAGCGATTGGCTGGAGAAACAGCGAACACTGCGCCCGTGCTTACGCTCATAACTCAGTTCGGAGGTGGAAAGACACACACACTCACTGTGCTTTATCACCTTGCGAAAAGCGGGAAGATCGCTCTCAAGAACCCTGATGTAAAGGCGATGCTGTTCGACTCAGGTCTGTCCCAAGTGCCGCTGACGAGGGTCGCTGTCTTCGTGGGGAGCGCATGGGACCCGCAACCAGGTAGGGAGATGCCATGGCTAGACATCGCCCGGCAGCTCGCTGGGGATGAAGGCGTGAGGGCTCTCGGAGAGTCAGCGAAGGACGTACCACCCGGGACCGAAGCGCTCCAGCGATTGTTCAAGGCCGCGGGCGGTTCCGTCTTGATACTATTCGACGAGACTTTGAATTTCCTCAACAGGCACCGCAAGATGGCGGATGCCTTCTACGCCTATGTACAGAACCTCACGATATCGATGACCGCCACTACGCGCAGCGCCCTTGTGATGTCCCTGCCACGCAGTCAGGTGGAGATGACCGAATGGGACATTGCATGGCAGGATAGGATTACAAAGCTGGTCCGCCGTGTTGCAAAGGACCTCATCGCTAATGACGAAGCAGAGATAAGCGAGGTTATCAGGAAGCGCCTGTTCGAGGATCTCGGGCCTGAGAAGACGAGGAAGGCAGTCGCCATAGCGTACGCTGATTGGTGCTTCGAGAGGAGGAACCAACTTCCTCCTGAGTGGACAATGGTTGATTCCGCGCAAACTGAGTCCAGCGCCAAAGAGGCCCTGAGGAAGAGGTTCGAGGCCTGCTACCCGTTCCACCCCGCGACTCTGTCGGTGTTCCAGCGCAAATGGCAACCCCTCCAACACTACCAGCAGACCAGAGGCACGTTGGCGATGCTGGCGCAGTGGATATCATGGGCCTACCATGACGGGTTCAAGAGGGCGAGAAAGGAGGCTCTCATCACGATAGGCTCCGCCCCGCTCGACATCCAGGAATTCCGCGCAGTGATTCTAGGGCAGCTCGGCGACGACCGCCTTTCGGTTCCAATAGAGACAGACATCGCGGGAACGCACAGCCATGCCAGAACCCTTGACGTGGACACCAAGGACGCGCTCAAGGACATACACAGGCGCGTCGGAGCGGCGATACTCTTCGAATCCTCTGGGGGGATGGTGAACAAGATCGCCCACCTGCCAGAGATCAGATTCGCGCTCATAGAACCGGGCGTGGACACCACGTCTATTGACAGCGCTGCCCTGGCCCTGGAGAACAAGGCGTTCTTCATCAGGAAGCTGGGCACAGACGGATTCCAGGTGAAGAACCAAGCGACCGTGAAGAAGGTGGTGAGCGACAAACGTGCATCCCTCGACGAGGAGGAGATCAGGAAGGCCGCTAGGGCCCTTGTCAAGAAGGAGTTCGAGAAGGGGAAGGGAAACGTCTCGATGATCTTCAACCCCCAGGACAGTTCAGAGGTTCCGGACTCTCCAAAGCTCACTTTTGTCGTCCTCGACCCAGATCGAGAATGGCAGGGCAACGGTCCGCTTGCAAAGACACTCCTCGAATGGACCAAGATGCGAGACACGTCCCCCAGGTTGTATCCATATTCGCTCGTCTGGTGCGTGAAGAAGCGTGGCAGGGACCTACGAGAGAAGGTCGAGTACTCGCTCGCATGGGACAAGGTGAGGGCCGAGATCGAATCAGGGCTTCTGGGTTCTGAAATCGATAAATCGGAGCGCCAATCGATCAAGGGCAAGACAGACGAGGCGGCAGACGATGCGAGAGACGAGGTCTGGGCCAGCTATCGCTTTGTGGTGATATGCGATGATAATGAAAAGAGCGGGCTGAAGGAAATAGATCTCGGAGCTGGGCATGCTAGCGGGTCTGAGAGCCTCTCCAATCGCGTCATAAGCTCGATGAAGTCTGAAGGGTTGCTCAACGAATCGGTGGGCGTCGGCTACTTGCAGAGGAATTGGCCGCCAGCGCTCAAGAAGAAGGGTGCGTGGCCACTCTCGGGACTGAGACAGAGTTTCCTCGATGGCTCGCTCACTCGCCTCGTGGACCCTGACGAGACGTTGCGTGCGAAGGTCAGGGAATTCGTCCAAAAGGGCGAGTTCGGATTGGCTTCGGGCACACCCAAGAACGGCGCCTACATGAGGATCTGGTTTGCCGAACCAGTCGCCCCGGAGGAGATTGTATTCGATGCAAACACTTCGCTGCTCACATCAGAAGCTGCGCAAGAGCTAAAGTCGGGCGGATCTGCTGGGCATGAGGAGGAGAAGGCGGAAGAGTATCATGACGCCGCCCCAGAAGAAGGAGTGCTAGCCGATGAAGAATCCCAGCAGCAGACCACGATGACCATTTCGGGAGACATTCCACCTGAGATGTGGAATCGCATCGGAACGAAGGTGCTTCCGAAGATCAAGCAGGCACAGGGATTGAAGGTCTCATTGGAGATTACCATCGAATTGAAACGTGGAGAGGCGATGGCGTTGAAGAAGGATCTAGAGCTGGTAATCAGTGAGATGGGACTTGGCAGCAGAGTCTCCATAACCTTTGTCTGAATGTTCAAGGAATCCACTCCGCGAACTGAATTCTCAGCCCGATGTCTAGTCAGAACCATTCAGTTCATATCCGATAGACAATGAACTACATCAGGATGTTCAACCAAGTTGCCTCAGGCGGCAGTTTATATCTGTCTCGAACCGGTGCTATCGTGATTCTGCAGCATGACATGGCTAGTCCATGTTTCGACCTAGGTGGGGAATCAACAAATGGAAGATATTCGACTTGACCTTCACGTCAGTCTCCCGCCGTTGACGGAGTTTCTCCATGAGGGCTTCAACGATCCCATCAAACCCGTCCTTTCGATAGTCAAGGTAACACACATCAGATCTCAGACCCACCATAATGGTGTCGTCCAGTCTTACTGGGAGAATGAACTCCTCCTTACGATTCTTGGCTTCACCGCGAGCGATCGAGAATTCGAAATCAGTCCAATTCTTGACAGCGTAGTGCTTCGATAAAAGAACAAGAACGAATTCCGTATTCTCGCCAAAGGATTCTCGAAACCTTGCGCTTAGGCTTTTTCCCCACAAATCCGCCTTGTAGAATTCGTCAAAAAAGACCCGTATCTGCTTCAGCTTCATTCTTTCTGCCAGCTCCTTGGCGATAGTCTTGTCCTCAGATGCGTAGGAAATTGCGGCATCATATTCCCTGACCCCGGTTTCCTTGGTTCCCTCTTCCTTTTCGGTCTGACCCACCGAACCTGCTGATTGCGCCCGGAATCGGGGAACTCCCCACGGTCCGGACGGCTCCAATGATTTCCCTGAAGCCAAAGAGCGAGAATCCGCTGCTGCTCCCTCTTGTGCTTTGTTGTTTCCTTTCGTCTTTGCGGTGACCCAAGCTAGGATTTCCGCTCTCAAGACTCCCTCATCATCCACTGCGGGCTTGTCAAAGAGGTCTGCGTATACTTCTCTGATACCTCTGATCCCCATTAGATCGAGGATTTCAGAGGCCGATAGCTTGCCGTTTTCCATCAATGTGATGTAGAGAGCATGTTTGTTTCCGCTAACCGGCAATTTATGCTTGTCCAGTATGTCTCTCAGATGGTCCTTGGAAATATGGGACTCTGCCCAGTAGCCAAACCGTATGAGTCTCGCGAAAACAAGCAACCTCTCGATTCGCACTTCGTCTTGGTTCAGGAGACGCTCAATCTTCGTCTTTCTGCTTCCTCCAACTTTCAGTCTGAAGATGAGGCACAGGCAAGCGAGGTCCGATGACGCGAGGTCAGCGAGCGTCAATCGTGTTAACCCCTTCGTGGTGGTATCTGCCATCAGAAGTAGCCATAGGCTGCATCAAGATTATAAGTTTCTCCTGTCCATGTCACCAGCGTCATCAAGCGATCGAACGAGTCTCTTGCCAGGGTGTGAGATCGAATGACAGAACACAAGAACCAGCATTATGTTCCGAGATTCTACTTGCGCAATTTCTCCAGTGACGGCGTTGGACTCATCAAACTGGACGTTGACTCCCTGAAGATCAGCAGACGTAATATCGACAGGTTGTGTTCTTCTTTCTACTTCTATTCCTCAGAAGAAAGAAGGAAGGGCTTCGAGTATGCGACAAGCCGTCTCGAAGATGTTCAGGCAGGAATCCTTAGAAAGATAATCACGGATAAGTCATTCCAGGCATTGTCCTTCGAAGATCGGTTTTACCTTAACATCCTCGTCCTACTTATGAGAACTCGAACCAGGGCGTCCAAGATTGATTCTGAACGATTGGCAAATGCACTCTTCGATTCGCTGAAACCATATTTGATCCAGACCGAAGAAGCTAGGAAGAGGGGGCTTACTGGAGAGATACTCGATTCAGTCAAGTTGATCAAGAAGGGTGCTAATCATGAAGGAATGCTCCTAGCGCTGAATGGTGCGGAGCTGATCGCGGACCTCAACATCTGTCTTCTTATGAACGCCACAATTCGACCTTTCATAACAAGCGACAACCCAGTCGTGCTGCACAACCAAATGGTCCACAAAGACTTTGGCTGTCTCGGGTTCCAATCTCCCGGACTAATCATCATCCTCCCTCTGACCCAAAGGCTGGCCCTCCTCCTCTACGATCCAGTGGTGAATTCTCTATATCCGGCCGGAGCGAGTATTGTCCATCTGAACAATAAGAAGGATGTCGACGAGATAAACAGACTGAATATCGTCGGGGCAGACTCGTCTATTATCGTAGATTCGCATGACGATTCAGAGTATGCGAAGTCTCTTGTTCAAGGAGTCTTGAGTTTTAGGGGACGAGAGAAGTACGAGGTGACTGCTGAGTCGCACATAGTCAGAGGGGAAGAACATGAGCTGCTGCACTATCATTCAGTCGGCCCTCACTACAGAGCTAGATTGTCATTCCTCAGCGTTAACTCAAGAGCATCGAGGACGATTGGGAAGGTACTCGAATCACAGAAGGGTAGACCGGTTTCTTTGGTGCGGAACGCGCGTATTGTCGAGATCGTTGACAAGCGAATGGATGACCTATTTGCGAAGATGAAAGCGTTGAAGCACGACTCGACGTCTCTTGGACAGACTTCACACGACATGTGAGATAGGGTTAGGATCAAGGCAATGATTGAAATTACCCCTGCTATTTCGAAACACTCAAGGCACATCCCAACAAATGGACGATTAATGAGAAGAGCGAGAAGCCAGCAACTAAGTAGCATGACCTCCTCCGTAGACTAGGCTTGGGTATGAACGACCAAGAGGACTCATCCCGCAAATTCAAGGAATCGCTTGACGTTTTTCGAAGGAGAACCAAGGCAAAGAAGTGTGTTCCCGGACCCGACACCTGGTTGGTATATTGCGATGCCTCTTTCAAATGCGGACGCGCTGGTATCGCAGTCCAAATCATCAAGGGTAAGTCATCTGAGATGATAGAAATCCGTGTGAATGCCAGAGGCGCACAACATGCAGAGTTGAAGGCCATTCGCTTAGGATTGCAGGAGTTATCGAAGCGCGCTGGATCGCACGTGACTGCCCTGGTGCAGAACGACAGCGAGTGGGCTATTGAAACCTGCCTCGGGGCAAACGAACCTCAGAGAGATTACATCAAGGCGGAGATTGGGAAGATTCGAGATGTAGAGATCCATTTCAAAGAGGTGCTCTATAAGAAATGCACGGGACGAGAGATCAGAAGAGCGGATAAGGCGTCAAAAAGGACTCGGAAGCGGACATAGCAGACATGCCTGGAAAAAGAGAATAGGAGGTTAGCTCAGTGCAATAATGCCCTGATTGAAGAATAGCCAGTGTTCCCGTTTCAAACACGGCTCCCGTAGCTTAATAGAAAGGGAAATACATCAGGTTGGTCGGAGCGAAATGAGTCGCTATTCCCTAGGTCGTCACATAGCCAAGCAGATCATCAAGGAGGACCGACAACGTTCCACTGGTCGCCGCATCCAGAAAGAAGCCGCGGCCAGGCCAGAATCAAAGCTGGTGGAGACGGCCTTCGGCGCATTCTGGATGTCTCCAATCGAAGCCGAGCTCTACGACGCGATGCGCAAAGAAGGGCTCTCTCCATACCCTCAATTCCGAATAGAAGCGTACTTCGTGGATTTCGCGTTTCCAGAAGTCAAGCTAGCCATCGAAGCGGACGGGGCTGCATATCATTCGGATGATCGCAAGGAACGTGACCACAAACGAGACGGCTTTCTGTGGAGCCGAGGCTGGACTGTCAAGCGGTTCCACGGAACGACGATTCACAACAAAGCAGGGAACTGCGCGTTTGTTATCAAGCGGGAGGTCCAGTCGCGAAGGAACGCTGTAGAGGAAAAGGAACAACAGAATGAAGCCGAGCGCAAGGCTCGCAATGAGGCCATTGCTCGTCCATTCCGTAAGATCGCTCAGTTGCTGGGGCGAAAGTGAATTGAGATTTGGCCAGTGCCAAGAGTCCATATCCGGCTGGATGTAGCCTCGGAAAAGCCCATAAGAAAGTAAAGGCGGAGAACCCCTATTTCTTTGGGATCACGTGACGCCTGCCGCAGTGACTGCAGTGTTTCAATATGGTGTTCGGGTAGCCATGAAACCGTAGATACTGAGCATACTCAATCATCCGGAGATGGCCCTTCTTTGTCTCTACGTTTCGAGAATGGGCGGCTCCTACGTGATAGGACCTGTGCAATGTGATCAAGTTGCTGAGCTCGTTATTGAGTGAATTGCTATCTATGTGATGGACTTGCAAGTTGTCTGTCCTCCCGGTGATGACACATTTGTATCCGTCTCTCTCCAGGGCAGCCTTTCTGGCCCCGGTCCATCCGCTCTCAATCATCTTTCTTCTGTGGGTCTTCCGCGCTGCGTCCCCATGCGCTCTGACAAAGCCGTTGACGCTTTCAAAGCCAAGGGTCAGGGCAATCGCTCTGTTGAGCTCAGCACTCACAATGTTGGATGGCAATTCAGACACAGCACTCAGATTCGGAACGACGGCTGTTCTCATTTCTTTAAGGCTGCACTCTTGTTCAAACATCTCAGCTAGTCTTGCATGGTTCTTCTTACATCGAGTAATTAGCCTAGAACAGAGTCTTCTTCGGGCGATTCGCCTTTCCCTCCTTTTCTTCACAAGCGCATCTACCATGTTCGACCCCTCATTACCATCCTCTGTCCTGACCAACAAAGGCCTTTAGGTATTTTCTCTTTGTTCGTTTCGGAATAGACCATACGGACAGATCGTCCACATAAGAAGACTTGTGTTGCCGCCTCGGAAAGGCCCTTAGGGAGGAAAGGCCTTACCGCGTCGATTCTTATACTGCAGGGAGTCCACGCAAAGAACGATAAGGATGCGCGGTGTACATCATCTTGCGAGGATACAAGATGGCAGATGCGGGTGACATCATAGCGTTCTTTCTCTCGATGTTCGCTGCAGTGCTCGTGGAGATACTCGCGGTGGAACCGTTGGTTAAGGCGCTCCTCCTCGACCCAACATTTCCGGGCGTTCCAGGTTGGGTAATGGGACTACTCTATGTTTTGGTGTTGCTGGGCTCCTTCGCCGGAATGTTGTTGGGTTTCATGGCTGGACTCAAGAAGCTGCTCAGATAGTTCGGAGTCCGTGAGCGGCTCAATGCATCGTTGCCGCCTGGGGAAATCGAATAGAAGAGCGCAAGTATCTATTCAATTCCAAGCCTGGGAATGGCGGCAAGATAGGCTCTCCTTAGCTCTTCCTCGTCTATGTGGTGATAGATATCGATCGCCTCGGAGCGGACATCTCCGCGCAACTCCTGGACCATCTCCCGCGGCATGCCGTTGCGCCTGAGATGGGTGGTGAACCAGTGCCTGAGACAATGAGGCGTGAAGTGGTCCTCCAGCCTATCAGAGTCTGGATTGTGCAACCCAACAAGCTTGGCGTGGCTCGTGACAATGTTGTAGACTCCATTCTTGTCCAGTCTCCCACCTCCAGATGTCACGAACAGTGCTGTCGAATCCTTCGTCGCGTATCTATTCCTAACAAACAACCAATCCTGAAGTACTCGCCCGCACTCCTCGTCGAAGAACACGACTCTGTTGGACCTCTTTGCCTTTGGCTTCAGAGTGATCTTCCCCTCGACCGGGTCTATGTCGTTCAGATCGATCGTCACGAGCTCGCCTCGGCGAATGCCTGTCTTTGCTAGAAGGAGAATCACTGCCTTATCTCTCGGGACTAGTGCTGATTCCACCAGCGCCTTGAGCTGCTCGGTCGTGATCATTTTCCTCGAATGAGCATCTCCAGGACCGTCGCTCTTGTACCTGCGCAGGTACCTCTTCCGAACAAGAAGCGCCAGATTGGTCTCGATGATCTCCTCGTATATGAGATAGTCGAAGAACCCGGAGATTGATGATAAGTGGTTCTCAATCGTTGACATGCTAAGCTTTCGTTCCTCGCGTAGGACTCTGATGTAGTCTCTGAGGGAGTCCTTGTCTACCTTCGCGATGTCGTGGATATCAATGCTCTCGAGATAATTCCTTAAGCTGCGCAATGCTGACATGTACGAATGGATTGAGTATGGGGTCATCCCTCTTAGTCGGCAGTCCCCCGCGAACGCTTCGATATACTCATTCACGTTTCCGGGCTTTTCCGGTGCTATTGTGCTTGTGGCGTCGCTCAGCAATCCACCTCCCCTCGGTCATGTTCTCCTCGATGAATTCACACTCAACTAGGAAGTTCATTGAATCGACGATATCGGCCATTCCCTTAGCGTCGTTCAGGCTGATTCCGATCAAGCCGGGGATGTCATTCAACAGGACAACATTGCGGCTGAGAAACAGATTCTTGATCTTTTTCAGGACCCGTAGATTGAGGTTTGAACATTCCGCTTCTGACAGCTTTTTCCTGTACTTTGCGATGGTCTCGTCGTTCTCTTTCACAAGATTCTCCGCTTGCGTCAACCGCTCCGTAAGGCGCCTTAGCTCTGCCTGCAGATCGCTAACCTGCTTTTCGAGAACCTCGCGCGGCGTGAAGCTGGCATCAGCCTTTCTGATCGTGTTGTCGACGAGCTCGTACACGAATTGTGATACGGAGACGTCGTGACGGGCAGCGTAGTCTTTCCACTGCTTGACCAACTCCTCGGTGGGCAAATAGACCATCACGACCCGTTTCTTTATCGTCGCAGTTTTGCCCAAATTCGGCCTTCCGGGACCTTTTTTCACTGGTATGCAGAAAAACATCTGGCTATTAATAATTTGCTAGCAACTAATGTGCGAGGGCCCGGATTTGAACCGGGGGACTCCTGCGAGAACAGATCTTGAGTCTGTCGCCTTTGACCGAGCTTGGCTACCCTCGCTTGACGTTCTCGTTAGGGTAGGTGAGGTAATAAACATTCTCCGGCGAGGGTACTTCGAATTCCGTTCGAAATCTGACATTCTTACGGATGGAAAGGTGTTAGGATGCGAAAACGCTATGGCCTCTGACGAAACCACCTTGCCAATCCCTCGAATGAACCTTGCGACAGGTGTCAAACCTGGTTCGAATGGTTAAACCGAAAGGCATTAAAGGGGATACGGACAATTAACCCTCATCAGGTCCGGAGGAAATCCTGATATCCCTCCAAAATGGAGAGGCATCACCAACACACCTCGCCATTTCCTCCAGAATTTCGAACCACCCACAACTTTTTCACAAAAGAGGTGTTCGTCATGCCTCTCCACCTCACTATTTCCATTTTCAGAAGCAGTGGCTGCACAGGAATGCTGACATACGCCCAGATCGGCAATTCACGTGAGAACTATGCACCCGCTCTTTGTCACAAGTACAGAGTGCTCTGCCTGGGCGACCATTCCTTTACCAGACTCCGCAAGCACTGGATAATTCATGATCATGCCCAGCCGTGCCAGTTTCGGCACAAGGCTCTCGGCATCCGGATGAAGTTCATCACACCATCTGGAGGCGAATGGGAAACCTCCGAAGGTCGATTGAATCTTGGAGAAAAGCGCAGCCGCTTCCGGGGGTGCTTTCCTCTCTCGGACGATCCTGTATATGTTCCCCCGTCCAACGCCATGGACCCGTCCTACGCCCGTTGTTGAAAACGGTTCAATTGCCAGCACCATCCCCTCGTGGACGACCGACCTGTCCCGCGTGGCGATGTTCGGAATGCTCAGACCAGCGTGGAGGTTGTACCTCTCCATGCTGTGTCCCGTCAGATTCTCGATCGGTTTGAACCCTGCTGCCCGTATCGTCCTGGACACGGTCTCGCCC
>Ga0315296_10005173_pt1 | contig 10480 bp, 12 predicted proteins | sample YL17G14_18_MG_FD_203921 | JGI IMG/M metagenome (GOLD analysis project Ga0315296, IMG submission 203921) | Sediment microbial communities from Yellowstone Lake, YNP, Wyoming, USA - YL17G14_18 | ecosystem: Environmental > Aquatic > Freshwater > Lake > Sediment | place: USA: Wyoming | collected... | reverse complement strand
ATCCAGCTCACCGCTTGTCCCATCATGCCGCCTCTATAATACCCCGCCGGCTGCAGCCCTGTCATGTCCTTCATCATGACCGGATTGTTCTCGGCGTAGATGTACGGGTTCACGCCACTCTGAGCTTTCCGTGAATGTCATCAGTGCTCGTTAGAGACTTCTCAAGAACTGTCAAGCTACCTTGATTCACTATCCGTGAGTTGGCCAAGTGAGAAACCTGCTGGTAGCGGGAGCCCAAGATCGATGTGAACTCCGAGAGCTGCTTCATTCATCGGCAACAGTATTGAGCTTGAGTGTGGAAGCCCGGTCGGATTCCACCAATCGTCCGTTGGAACACCACGCTCCCTAAAGAACTCCATGGTCTCGCAGTTGGCGGCATACAATGCCCAGGTGTAATCCACCGTTCGGTCGTCCGCTATGTCGGCCACCTGCCAGGAAAGAATCTCCGGGTTTCCCAAATCCCGCACATGGCGGTTGAAGTCGGGCTCCCTAACAACCAGGCCATCTGAGATTTCCTCGAAGTATGCGGCCACTGACTTGGCTCGCGTAAGGTACTGGGCGCGGTTTAATGATAAGATGTTGAGAATGGGGAGATTGAGCAGAACAAGGCCGACCAGGAAACCTATTAGGGCTCTTCTCTCGAAAGCTTTAAGTGAACTAAGAGCTTGCCGTGTAAAAGGTCGTAGCTCCCTAAGGCAGGCAATTCTGATGCAGATATCAAATAGGAAACAAAATCCCGCCAAGGCCAATAATATAAGCATGTAACGATTCAACAGCAGAACCAAAAATGTCCCTGCCAATACAATACCGACTATGCATCCTACTCCTGGACTCAGAGAACGTCGCTGGCGCTTGCTGATCGCTATCCTCATGGAATTGGGACCTCTACTCGCTCATGCCACAACATGAACTCCTCGAAGAATGACACGGTAGCAGTCGCTTATCGTATTGCACCATGTATCATCCCCGGAGGGCATAGTCATGTTAGCTAAGATTCGTTGCCGGCACCGCTGCGCATGAGTGGGTCAGAATTCCCACGGGAAGCCGAATATTGGCTCGTGCGGGACGAGTTCAGGGGGAAGGAAAATCCCGTACCGAGTCCATCCTTGGAGCCACGGATCGACAGTATAGTAGGGCCCTACGCCGTCCTTTGGGACGATTCGAATCCAGCTGTGCCACGGCAAAATGGGAAATGTAGCTTTTTCTATTCGCCAATGAGCCCAATCCTGGCCCAATGTTTGGTAGATCGACTCCTGATAGTTCACACAGATCCTTCCGTATCTATCACTAGTTTCAAACTGACCTGTAACCCACCACCAAGCGGACGGTGCCCATGATGTACTTGAATGAGTCATTGCCAGGAGTTTCACACCATACCAGTCATCCCCACAGTAGCCTATCATTTCTATCCATTTGGTGGCCCAAAGTCCTGCAATGAGCTGCTCGATTTCCTCTAGCTCGTCCCTTTTGGACATGGGCAGATGGCTCGCTCTCGGATCGCTCTCAAACCCCACATTGATCGGCGTCATCCCTGTCGGGCAGGACGGGCTGCGCCAGGGCGGGCATTTGGCGCCCTCGCAGATCTCCAGAAACGAGCAGATAAGGTCGGGCGTCGCGGATACGATCTGCGCGCAGCGGGGGTTCGGCTGGGCCGCCTTCGGGTCGATCTTGCACAGCTCGCCGGGAACGTCCCAGCCGAGAGGACGATACGCCCCGGTATGCGAGTAGTGGATCGGGCTCGTGAGCATCTGCTCGCTCGTGAGCGACGTGTAACCCTCCGCGCAGCAGTCATACATCATCCACTGCGGCGGGCGCCAGGTTCCGATCCAGCTCACCGCTTGTCCCATCATGCCGCCTCTATAATACCCCGCCGGCTGCAGCCCTGTCATGTCCTTCATCATGACCGGGTTGTTCTCGGCGTAGATGTACGGGTTCACGCCGAGCGGCCTGGACGGCGCGGGCTCCTGAGACCCATCCGCGCCTTTTTCCCTTTCATCCTTAGGGACACATGGCCATGCGCCGCGCACGCGGGCTTTTAGAACTCGAACTCCGTGCCGATTCCTGCTTTTACCGCCTCGTCGTAGACCGCCTTCGCGACCGACATGTCCTGAATCGCCAGGCCGACGGACTTGAAGAGCGTGATCTCCTTGTCGTTCGTTCTGCCTTTGACCTTGCCGAGAATCACATCGCCAAGACTCCCCGCCACCTTGTCCCAGCTCCATTCGCCTAAGTCGGCGGGGATGATGAAATCGCCCGCCTCGGCCTTGCAGGCGTCGACAAGGTCGCAGATGATCCGGCTCTTCTGCACGGTGAGCGTGTCCAGCTCGCGCATTTTCGGGGCGTGGGACCCGATCCCGTTGATGTGCGTGCCTGGCTCGAACCATCTCCCGTCGACAATCGGGTCCTTCGCGCTTGTGGCGAGGACGACGATGTCGGAGAGGCGGACCGCGTCGGCGGGATCGTCCACCGTCTCCACAGGAATGCCGATTTTTTCGGACACGCTGTCTGCGAAGGCTGTCTTTCTGTCGGGCGGATCGATCGAGTAGGCGAAGAGCCTCTCCAGCGGCCTGGCTTCGTGGACCGCGAGCACCTGGGTGAACGCCTGCACGCCGGTGCCGAAAACGGTCGCGACCGTGGCGTCCTTCCTCGCCATGTATTTCGTCGCGACGCCGCTCACCGCGCCCGTCCGCATCGCGGTCAGAAATCCGCCCTCAAGAACGGCGATCGGGAATCCGGAATTCTCATCGAGAAGAATGATCGTGCCGAATATCACGGGCATGCCGAACTTGCTCACATTGTCCGGATAGACCGTGACGACTTTCGCTCCGATCGCCCCAAGGCTCCTGATATGAGCGGGCATGAAAAGCGCGACGCCGTGCTTGTCGGGGAGGGCGATCGGGGTGCGCTGCGGCATCACCGCTTCGCCCGACGCGAGGTCCCTGAAGGCGCTCTCGACCGCGTCCATGCACGTGGCCATAGTCAGGAACCCCTTGATATCCGTCCTTGTGAGCAGTCTGGTTTTCATCTCTCCTCCGTTTTTACGTCGAGTTGCAGATCCTCGCGGCTGCCGCCCTGCCGAGAGCGTGCCGGCAATCCGCCTAGGTCGCCACGGTTCTGCCCACCCGCTTGACCATGAATTCCTCGAAGCGCGCGAACGCCTCCTCGAGAACCTCCTCCTGGGGGAGGAAGACTATCCTGAGGTGATGCGTGCCGGGACGCTGCCCGAACCCGTCGCCATGCACCACCACCACTCCGGTCTCCCTGATCATGTCCGCGACGAACTGACCGTCCGGCTCATCGATATGAAGTCTCGGGAAGGCGTAAAACGCAGCCGTGGGCCTCACGCAGGTCACATTGGGAATCGCGTTCAGTCGCTCGTAGGTGATGTCGCGCCTGCGCCTCAGTTTCTCCTTCATCTCATCCAGATGGTCGTGCGGACCTTCGAGAGCCGGCTTGATCGCGTACTGAAGCGGCGTCACGGCGCAGAGCCTCGCCCTGAGAAACTTGTTGATCGCGTCGACATACTCCGACATCGCATCTTCCCTGCCCGTCACAATGGCCCAGGCGACCCGGAATCCCGGCACCAGGTAGGTCTTCGACAGACCGTTCATCGTGATCACGGGCGCCTCGTTGGAGATCGAGGCGATCGAGATGCTCTCATCGCCCTCCAGGACAAGCTTGTCGTAGATCTCGTCCGCGAAAATCACGAAATTGTGCTTGAGACTGAGGGCGACTATCTCCTCGAGGACCTCCCTCGAATAGCGGGAGCCTGTCGGATTGTTCGGATTGATGAGCACGAAGGCGCGGGTCCGCGGCGTGATTTTCTTCTTTATGTCGTCGATATCCGGCTCCCAGTTGTTGTCCTCGTCGAGGAAGTAGGGGACGCTATTGGCCTGGAGCTTGGCAAGGACGGCGGAGTAGAGGGGATAGCCGGGCGACGGGGTCAGGACCTCCTCTCCCTGATTCACCAGGGCGGTGAGACAGAGCTCGATGCATTCCGAGACGCCGGAGGTGATGAACAGGTCGAGGTGGTTGTCTATACCTTTTCTTCTTGCCTCGCGTGCGACCGCCTCCCTGGCTTCGAGAACTCCGGACGAGTTCGCGTAGCCGGTGTGATTGTCCAGCATGGCCTTGTAGCAGGCCTCGATCATGTGACGCGGGGTGGTATAGTCGAAGACCATCGGGTCGCCGATATTCAGGTAGAGAAGCTTCTTTCCGGCTGCCTTCGCCTCATCGGCGTACTTGAGAATGTCCCGGATGGCGTATTCGACCTTGCGGGTCCGCTCGGCAGGTTTGATCATCTCATGCAACCCCTTTCCAGCGCTCCGTTACTGTGAAATGGAGGGGACGCCCATTTTACCGCCGGCGGGGGGAAAATCAACAGGTGGACCGATTCGAGCACGACGGCCGTATGCGGGCAAGCGAATCGCAGGCGATCCTTGACGAAACCCATTGACTAGGGACGTGGTTGAGGTTATCTTTTAATATGAAAGCCTATATTTGTGGCGCCATGCACATACGTCTTGATCCTGCAGGACCCGCGACGCTTATCACGATCTCAGGTGAGCTCGACAGCCGCAGCGCGTGCGAGCTGGACGAGTGCCTGGCCAAGCTGTTCGAGAAGAGCAGATACAAGCTGGTAGTCGACCTCAACAAGATTGAGTACATGGACTCGTCAGGCTACTCCCGGCTGGTCGGCGGGCTCAAGGTCTGCTACCGCAACGGGGGGTACCTCGTTGTGGTGAGTAAGAACAAGGCGATCAATGAGGTGCTCATCGGCACGCGCATGGACACCATTTTCAAGCTCAGTAAGTCCGTGGAGGAAGCGATAGCCCTGTTCACCGGCTGAACGCGGCAAGCGTCGAGCCATGGGCACTTGACGGCGGCTCGGCGCGGAATTATCTTTGCCGGGACTCACGAACGAGCGATACACGGTGCAAATTCATCAAACCACAATTGGTCCGGCGACCGTTCTTAGGCTGTACGGAGACCTCGACAGCTTCAGCTCCAATTACCTGAAGGAACACATCAGCAGGCTGTTCAATGAGGGCATCTTCAAGATCGTCGTCGACCTCTCCGATGTCAGCTTCGTCGACTCCGCCGGCCTCGGCCAGCTCGTGGGCGCGCTGAAGATGTGTTTCCATCACGACGGAAACCTGCTGCTGGTCGGGATCAACGACTCGGTCAGCGACCTCCTCCGTCTGACCAAGCTCGACACGGTGTTCCGGGTCTTCGATACAGTCGAGGACGCAGCGGCCTCATTCCCGGAGTGAGACCGCGCGCTCGTACATCCCCCGCACCTTTGCATCAGTCTTCTCCAGCAGCCGAGACGAACGCCCCGTACCCGGCAGGCCCGACTGGGCGAGCGCAATCCGGTGAAGCTCCAAGGACCATTCCGCAAGCTTGCGGTCACTGAGCGCCTCGCGCGGCGCCGGCACGCTTGAGATCTGCGACACCCGCAGATACGGGAACAGCTCGTCATCAAACGCGAACATCTGCCTGAAAATCTCCCTGAACAGAGAGGAGTTCAAGAGAGCGCACGCTGAGTGCGCGTTGATGCCCTCCCCGTGAACGAGATAGACCGTGTTCAGGAACAATGCGCCCGGCGGCGCGACAGCGGCGATCGGCCTGCCGGCGACCCGCCTCAGCAGCAGCCTCTCCCCAGCCTGATCCAGCTTGCCTCTCTTCAGTAACCTGCCGGTTTGCTCGTCTTCGTCCACTACAAGATAGCGAGTCAGATGGGCGAAAAACGGCGTGACCGACTCGCCGACTATCAGAGGATGAGCTTTCGTGCCGCCTCCGGGCGACGCGGTCGCGATCCTCGGATCACTTTTTCCGCACTCGATGCCGCGAGTGAATGACATGAAATTCCCAAGCGGCGCGAGCGAGCCTCTGTCGAGAGCGTCGAGAATGGGCTCAAGAAAACCCGGGTCGGCCAGATGCGAGAAGACCCTGAACGGGAGGCGACGCAGGACTCTCACCGGCAGCTTTCGACCCCACTCGACCACCTCGCCTTTTCTGCCGTCCAGAATCGTCGCGACGCGTCCCTTCGACCTTCCGGCCCGAATCACAACAAGGCTTGCCTCGACATCGGGATCGTCGAACGGCCTTCCCGCCGGGCCGAACGCAACGAGGTCGTTCTCCAGGATGATCCGGCGAATCGGCTCGTAGCTCTGGGCGAGAAGGATCGGGTTCGGCAGGATGAATCCGCACGCGCCGCCCGGCTCGAGGAGATTCCGCAGCGTCATCTCGACGAACGGAGCGGCCAGGTCCCATTGACCTCTCGCGGAAACGTAGTGCGACTTGCAGAAATCCCTCAGCCCGGCGGATATTCCGCGCTTGACATTGCGATATGGCGGATTTCCGACGACGATCGGATATCTCTCACGGTCGACGTCGGCGAACTCGCGTAGGGAATCGCCCTGTCGAATGTTGCTCACCAACCTGCGCCGATCTCTCGCGTCGAGGCCTGTTTCCAGCCACAGCACCATCTTGGCGACATGCACCGCGTCCGGGTCGGCGTCTACTCCGAAAAGGCACCCGGTCGCGATCGAGCGGGGATCGATCCCGGGGTATCTCCTGACGAGCTCGCGATGCGCGGCGATCAGAAACGCCCCTCCGCCGCACGCCGGATCGAGAATCCTCGGCGGCTCGGCTCGATCATGGCTCAGCACGGCATCCGTCGCGGCTCGCACAAGGAACCGGGCGATGTACGATGGCGTGTAGAAGACCCCGGCCCTTCGACGAGGGCCCTGCTTTGTCCTGTCATCCGGGGATTCGAGGAGGGATTCGTAGAGGTAACCGAGGATTGCGGGATCATCGCCGCTCCAGTCGCGCAGACCTGTCAACACCTCCGTTGCGGCTTTCATCTTCGCGGTCGCGATTCTTCGTTTGAACTCGGAAGGGGATGGACCCTGCGCGATCATACCCGCCACAAGCTTGATGAGCGCGACAATGTCGCCGTCGAGAACGGGCAGAACATCGCTGCGTATTTTTCTCAGAACGCGTCGCATCACTGCGCCGGCCTCCGCAAGCGAGTCCGCGAGCCTGCGGAGGTCTCACATTATATCTTTCAGACAAACCCGGCGCAGGCATCAAGGAGAGAAGATACAAGATGCAACCTCCACATGGCACAAAACGCTTTGTGGAGGCCGTTAGCGGAGCTACAGGCCAGGTTTCTCAAATGTCCCTGTCACGGAGAAACCCGCGATAGGGTATTATATGGGAAGGTCGTTGCGGAGGCCCGACATGCCTGAAATCAGTCGATTCTTTGGTATTATTATAGCGATGTATTACGAGGACCATGCTCCGCCGCATTTTCACGTCCGATACGGGAAGCAGAAGGCCATTGTGGGCATCGAGACCCTGAGTGTGCTGCGTGGGAGCCTCACGCCGCGGGTGCTCGGCCTCGTTACGGAATGGGCCGCCTTGCACCAATCGGAACTCAGAAAAGACTGGGAGTTGGCGAGACGGAACGCGCCTCTCCTGCCGATTCGACCGTTGGAGTGATCGCCATGCTTAAGGACATTGTGGAAGTTCGCCATCTGGGTGGCCATCGCCTGTACCTTCGTTTCGAGGATGGTGTAGCCGGCGATCTGGACATCGCGGATTTCACCGCGTTCGAAGGCATCTTTGAGCCCCTCAGGGAAATCGAGTACTTCGCCAAGGTGGCGCTGCATGAAAGCCTCGGGACGATATACTGGCCGAACGGCGCCGATCTGGACCCTGATGTCTTGTACGCGCGGGTAAAAGGCGAGGCCATACCCGATCTCGAGACAGAAACAACCGCCGCGTGATCTCCCGCTGCGCAGAAGCCGGTCTACTTGCTTTCCTCTGGAAACCCATGAGCGTGCGTGCTATTGTGCTTCATGCGGCGCACTCCTTCAGTCTGGTTACTCAGGAGAACACCACCCTTGCCAACTGAGTCGCCCGACTTTCGATGTCAACAGCAGTAATCGGAGGCCCAAGATGCAGAACTGTGAAGTCGACAAATGCACCAACCAAGTAACGAAACCGGGGCATACTCTCTGCCTCGACCATTGGAAAGCTCAGCAGGACGGCAGGCTTTTCAAGTGCAGCGATTGTGGAAGACTAATGGACAAAGACCTCCCGCTTTGTTCGGAGTGCTTCTACTCCAAGGGTAAAGGGGCTGCAACAAAGGATTCATACAAAGACAAGACGCTCTCTTCGACAGCCCTGGGCAAGGAGGTCGGACTCACGTCCATGAAAATGAACCAGATCCTTGCTGAGTTAGGCTGGATAACAAAGTTCACAAAGGGATGGATACCGACCCCCGCGGGAAGCGAACGCGGTGCCAAAGCAAGAGAGATGAAGGAATCGGGAGTCCCGTACGTCGTTTGGCCTCAGGAAATCCTTCAGGACAAAATCCTTGACCGGTCCGTTCGCGAATTCAAGGGGGAAGTTATCCAAGATGAGGTGCCGCCCTCAACAGAGGATGTTGGCATTGCGTCGGGTTTTCGAGAGAAATTCCCTTGTACCTATAGAGCCCAGGATGGTCACATGGTCAGATCAAAAGCGGAAGTGCTCATAGATAATTTCCTCTATGCAAGTAGGATTGTCCATGCGTTTGAAAGGAAACTGCCTATTTCGGAGGAAGTCTATTGCGACTTCTACCTTCCTGACGGAAAAGTCTACATAGAGTACTGGGGACTGGAGAACGATCCAAAGTATGAGGCGCGAAAGCAAGAGAAGATTCAGATCTATCGGAAGTACGGTTTTGAGCTCATAGAGTTAACGGATAAACATGTGTCGAACCTGGATGATCATTTGCCTCGATTGCTACTAAAGTATGAGATCAAGACAGACGCCTGACTACTTGCTCCGACCAGAGCTCACACACGAGTTGTCGACTTGCCGTGCCCGCCTCCATCGCCTGGCTGCATATTACAGCAAAAACTCCGGATGGGGGAAGTGGGAGCAGAGGTCGGCGATCTCGTTGCGGACCGTTGCGATCTCCTCCTCGTTCGCGATGTCGTCGAGCACCCTCTTGATCCATTTCGCGACCATGCGGAACTCATCCTCGCCGAACCCGAGAGTGGTCATGAACGGGCTTCCGAGACGTATGCCGGACGTCTGCATAGGCGGGCGCGTATCGCCGGGGACCATGTTGCGGTTGGTGCAGATGCCCGCCTGGATCAGCGCCTTCGCGGCCTTGTTGCCGGAGTAGTCGCGATCCTTCAGATCCACCAGAATCAGATGCGTGTCGGTGCCGTCGCTCACGAGCTTGAATCCCTGCTTCATCATCTCGTCCGCGAGAATCCTCGCGTTCTCGACGACCTTCTTCGAGTACTCCCGGAACTCCGGCTGCATGCAGAGGTGGAAACAGACCGCTTTCGCCGCGATCTCGTTCAGGTGCGGACCGGCCTGGATTCCGGGGAACACGGCGCGATCGATGGCCTTCCCTTTATCGTCATCCGCGAGGATCAGCGCCCCTCTCGGGCCGCGCAGCGTCTTGTGCGTCGTGGTCGAGACCACATCCGCGATCCCCACAGGCGTGGGATGAACCTTCGCAGCGACAAGTCCGGCGAAGTGCGCCATGTCCACAAGGAGCATGGCGCCCACGCTGTCGCAGATCTCGCGGAACCTGGCGAAATCGACGATTCGCGGGTACGCCGTCGCGCCCGCGAGGATCATCTTCGGCTTGTGCTCCAGCGCGTCCTTCGCAAGCTGGTCGTAGTCGATGATCCCGGTCTTCTCGACGACACCGTAGTGCCTGAAGTTGTAGCGCTGGCCCGAGTAGTTCACCGGGCTGCCGTGCGTGAGATGCCCGCCGTTGGCCAGGTCCATCGCCATAACCGGATCGCCGAATTCGAGGAAGGCCTGGTAGACGCATTCGTTCGCCGGCGCGCCGGAGAATAGCTGCACGCACGCGTACTCGGCGCCGAAAAGCTTCTGCGCTCGCTCGATCGCCAGCCGCTCGATCCGGTCCATCACCTGGTTGCCCTCGTAGTACCGCCCGTCCTTCTCCCAGTTGCGCACGTAATCCTCCTTCTTGCTGCGCGCGTACGGGAACCCCTCCGCGTACTTGTGCTGAAGAGGAGCGCCGGTGGCCTCCAGCACGCTTCGGGGAGGGAAATTCTCGCTCGCGATCAGTTGCACTGAGCTCATTACTCGATCGTACTCCTGCCTGATGAGTCCGTAGAGCTCAGGATCGGCTTCACAAAGGGGCCTGTTCATAGTCTTACCTCTCTCGGGCTATGAGCGCCGCATGATTAAACGCCCACGCGCGGGCCGGTTAGTATAGCGCGCCCGAACGGGGAATAAAAGCGACGATCGTCCCTCAGTCATCCCCCGTCGCCGGGTGGCGCCTACAAAATCCGTCCCCGGATTTTGTAGGTGGACCATCTCGAATCGACCGCCATCTCAAATCAACCGGATGTGATTGGTTTTCGTTTGGACTACAATGAAACACCTACAAACTCGAGGACGAGTTTGTAGGCGGCACCCACGGACAGCGGTT
>Ga0315296_10005172_pt1 | contig 10483 bp, 10 predicted proteins | sample YL17G14_18_MG_FD_203921 | JGI IMG/M metagenome (GOLD analysis project Ga0315296, IMG submission 203921) | Sediment microbial communities from Yellowstone Lake, YNP, Wyoming, USA - YL17G14_18 | ecosystem: Environmental > Aquatic > Freshwater > Lake > Sediment | place: USA: Wyoming | collected... | reverse complement strand
AACTGCTGGAAGCCCGCAGTGCATTCAAGGCACCTATCATCACTTCTGGTTCGGGTACCGGAGGGGTGTAAGCTGTCGTGGTCCTTACATACCAGGCTGCAACATAGCCTTCACGACCTGTAGGGTCGCGTACCAACAGCCATTGTTTAAAAACACCGATCTTGCCTATTGCAATCTCCTCAGGCTCAAGAACACCCAAGCGGGTACCAGCAGGTTCGACTGCCAGCGTTTCGGATGAGGTATTGGGTTGGGAGCGCAGGCGCAGACCGACCGCCACCGATCTCTTGACCTCAACGAATATCTTGATCTCGATGGGACCAGGGACCTTACCCTTCGGTCCATACCAGACCACGGCAGTGATAAAGGCTTGAGGTTTGCGGAAGAAGCCGTAACGCGGGTTGAGAAGCGTGTCGTTGTTGTCGGGTGGATAAGGCCACGGATCGGTCATCAGATAATCATCGCCCTGTCTGGCAACCAGGACGCCCCAGTGATTTTGTATGCCTTCGGCTAAAGATCGATCCAATTCCACCAGCACTGGTTCTCCCTTTGCCAAGGAGGCATTAATTTCAGCAATTGGTGCGTTGTGGTCGGGGCAGAGAATGATGTTCTTGTACTTGATCTTATTGAAAAGCTGGGGGAGACCTCCCCAGACAATGAGCGGACCGATGAAACCATTACCGGGTCCCAGGCTTTTTAGTTTATCGTTGAGAGTTCCAGGAGTCTCTGTATACCCATAGCCATTGACCAGCATCGTCAAACAGGTGAGTGGAGCACCAGCCGTTCCAATGGTCGCTTTTGGATCGAAGCCGAGGTTGATATCTTTCCATGCTGGATCGCGCTGGGACAGGTAATTTATCTTATATGCCATTCGGCACCTCGTTATTGGCAGGGAGAACCGTCATTAACTTGTATACCCTTATTATATGAAAAAACAACCCCAAAACGCAAGCGGTTCAGGGGTTGGCAAAAGAACAGTGAGAATATCTCTATTTGATCTTACCGAGCAGGATTGCCCGCTTAATCTCACCAATTGCTTTTGTGACCTGGATCTCACGCGGACAAGCCTCAGTGCAGTTGAAGATCGTGTGGCAGCGATACAAACCAAACATGTCGTTGAGCACTGCCAGGCGTTCGTTGGCAGCCAAGTCGCGTGTATCGAAGATGAACCGGTGGGCGTTAATGATGGCTGACGGTCCAAGGTAATCATCATTCGACCAGAATGAAGGGCAGGATGTTGTGCAGGAAGCACACAGGATACACTTGGTTGTGTCATCAAAGCGTTCGCGGTCTTCCGGACTTTGCAGGCGCTCGCGGCCATCAGCGGGGAGCGGGCTTTCATTGATGAAGTAGGGCAGGACCTTTTTGAAGTTGTCGAAGAAGGGGTCCATATCCACGATCAGATCCTTGATGATATTCAAGCCGATCAGTGGTTCCACAGTGATTTTATCACCTACTTCACTGACCAACACTTTGCATGCCAGGCGATTGCGCCCATTAATGCGCATGGCATCTGAACCACAAATACCATGGGCGCATGAGCGGCGGAAGGAAAGCGTACCGTCGTGGTAGCCTTTGACGTATTCAAGCAAGTCCAGCACCCGATCCGTGGGGGCAGCCTCCAGGGCATAGGTCTCATAATGATGGCGGGTGTCTTTCTCGGGATTGAAGCGGAAGATTTTTATATTGACCTGCATGCTGACCTTCCTCTAGTAGACGCGTTCTTTTGGTTGGAATCTGGTGATGATAACCGGTTTATATCCAATTTCCAGCCTGCCATGACGCTGCCAGACCAGGGTGTGCTTTAACCATTTTTTATCATCCCTTTGCGGGAAGTCCTCACGGGCATGTCCACCCCGGCTCTCCTTGCGGTTCAGTGCACTGACCGTAACCACTTCAGCCAGGTCGAGCAGGTTGCCCAATTCCCAGGCGTTGAGCAGTTCCGTGTTGAAAATCCTGCCGGAATCGGTCAGATGTACATGTTTGAGCCGCTGCTGCAATTCCCGTACTTTATCAAGCGACTCGGTCATACCCTCCCTGGTACGGAAAACCCCAACCTTATCGAACATGACCGATTTCATTTCAGCACCTATCGTAAAGACATTTTCTTTGCCAGTACTGTTGCGCAGGGAGTTGAGCTGTTGGTTGGAGAAATCCAGCGCATCACCTGAAAGTGGTGGGAAATCAGTGTGATTGGCGTATTCAGCTGCCTGCAGACCGGCATATTTACCGAAGACGATAATGTCCAGCAGCGAGTTTGTACCCAGTCGATTGGCGCCGTGGACGGACACGCAAGCCACTTCACCTGCTGCGTAAAAACCGGGCATCACCTTGTTCCTTGAGTCGATCACAACTTCGCCGAATTTATTGGTTGGAATGCCACCCATGGTATAGTGAGCCGTGGGTTGAACTGGCATGGGCTGGGTAACCGGATCGACACCCAGGTAGGTTCGGCAGAAGTCCACGATATCGGGTAGTTTGGACAGGATCTTCTCACCCGTAACAATGTATGGGGAACCATCCGGGTTTGTACGACCATCAATTGCAGCGTATTTATTAACGGTTTCCGGGCGGACATCCATGTATAGATAGTTTTTCCCATCGATACCCAGGCCGTCGCGCATTTCCAGGTACATGGCGCGGCTGATGACATCGCGCGAGGCGAGATCTTTGACCTTTGGAGCGTACTTGGTCATGAAGCGCTCGCCCCTGCCATTGATCAAAACACCGCCTTCCCCCCTAACTCCTTCGGTGATCAAGATGCCAAGCTTGTAGATCCCGGTTGGATGGAACTGGAAGAATTCCATATCTTCCAACGGGATGCCACGCCGGAGAGCGACAGCGCACCCATCGCCGGTGTAGGCGTAGGCGTTGGAAGTAATCTCCCAGATGCGACCGTGGCCTCCGGTCGCAAAGATGACCGCTTTGGCATGGAAGACATGCAGTTCACCAGTTGCCAGTTCGACCGCGACAATGCCGGCTGTTGTACCTTTATGGAGGAGCAGATCGAGCACTTGAAATTCATCATAAAATTTAACATCGTTCTTGATGCACTGCTGGTACAGCGTTTGCAGGATCATATGACCTGTACGGTCAGCCGCGTAGCAGGCGCGGCGGACGGGTTTTCCGGTCTCATTGTTGGTGTGCCCGCCAAAGGGGCGCTGGGCAATGCGACCTTCTGGTGTGCGCGAGAAGGGCAGCCCCATGTGTTCCAGTTCATACACGGCTGTGACCGCCTCTTCGCACATGAATTCAATCGCATCCTGGTCCCCCAGGTAGTCGGACCCTTTGACAGAGTCGTAAGTATGCCATTCAGGGTGATCCTCTTCTTCATTTCCCAGTGCCGCACCAACACCGCCCTGGGCTGTTCCGGTGTGCGAACGGGTTGGATAGAGCTTGCTGATAACGGCGGTCTTTGCCGTGCGGGATGCATATAATCCAGCCATCAAACCAGCACCGCCGGCGCCTACAACGACCACGTCAAATTGATGAACGTTATTCATAAAACAATGCTCCTGAATAGTACTGCCTCACTATTTGTCCGATAAACCCGGATTTTTCGCTATAATCGGTACCGGTAAAAACAGATATTTGTGCAACGAGCATAAAAATCCCGAGCCACATCCATGTGCTAATAACATCTTCAAACATCTTTTTAGTTGACGATGAAAATAATCATGAGGTCAAGACCAGGACAGTGGATATATAGATCATGAAAGCCCAAAGCGAAAAGAGAACGAGGCGCAGTGCAAGCCGTAATCCCTTATTACCGATAAAGTCTTCCAGAATGTTGCGCAGACCGTTAAAGCCGTGTGTCACGCCCAGTAAGACAGCCAAACCCTGGATCACCTGCCACAATAAGCCTACCCAACCCAGATCCAGGTCGGGGATATTGCTGTTGATGACATGGTTGGGGTTGGGGAAGAAGGTCCAGCGAATCAAGGTTGCCATATCCATCTGGGTGCGGGCACCCATGAATAGGGCTGCAACTACACCGATGATCGCCAGCAGGTAAAGCCCAAGGGCGGATATGCGGATGAACAGCCACATCAGGTATTCGAAAGTCAGGGCACGCTGGGGGGTGGGACGGGAAAGCATCTTTGTTATCCTCCTGTTTTAGCTGCCTGATAAACCTTTGGTCACAATAACAATAAGGGCGATGCTGTACAACGGGAGGAAGACTGCCCATTCGATCCAGATGGCTTCCCGCTGGTATTGAATCAGACCAGGCCACAGGTCCAGGATGATAATGCGTAGACCGTTGATGGCATGGAACAGTACAAACAAGAAGATCAGGGTCTGAAAGAGCCAGGACTGATAAATGACGTTTACTGCCTGTCCGAAGTTACTGCCAAATTGCTGTGACAGGTAGGAAGCCAGCACATGCAAGCTCATAAAAATAACCATCCCGATACCGCTGATGCGGTGGAGGAGCCACGCCAGCATTGAACCACCCCCACGATAGATGAAGCCATCAAATACGCCGACGTTCCGCTCTCGGGACATGCAAGCCTCCTGGAAAAAATGACAAAATAAGGACCCTTTACTGATTATCGCATGGAGATTCGGGTATAGAAAGTGACAATTTACATGGATAATTAGTTCCAGTCATCCTTTAAGAAAGTACTCACAGACCCTTATAATCAAATTGGATCGAATCTCTAAAGGCAGATCAGATATTCCAATTCTATCCCAATTTCCAGCATGAACTGAGCCGGGGGGAACAGCGGCAGACCATGGATCGTGATGAGGTAGAATGATGGCGGTACGAGCAGGTGCTCACAGGATCAACGCCAGGAGGTACGCATGTCGGAAATAAGCAGGCGGGATTTTATCAAGGTGACCACGGCAATAGTGGGTTCCATTATGGGGGCAGTTATTGGCTTGCCGGTCATCGGTTACGTTCTTGCACCAGCTTTCCGTGAGGATGGCAAAGAAGCCTGGATCCCCATTGGTAAACTCGAAGACATCATTGTTGGCACTCCCTATCCCTTCTCATTTACCCGGACCAAGGTCAACGGTTGGGAAAAGACAGCCACGAGCCATGGTGGATTCATTCTGCGAAGGTCCGAAGACCCAAAGGACATCCTCATCCTTTCCAGCCGCTGTACGCACCTCGCTTGCAGCGTCAACTGGATGGACGATGCCCAGGTGTATCTATGCCCGTGTCACGACGCGAGGTTCGACAAGGAAGGTACTGTGCTGGATGGACCACCACCCAGGCCTCTCGACCGGTACCCTGATTTCAAAGTGGATGAGAATGGCAACCTGCTCATCTTCTTCAAGGAGGCCTGACCATGTGGAAGAAGATCTATACCTGGCTGGATGAGCGTCTTGGACTGGGAGGCATATACTCAGCCATCCTGGACCGTCCAGAACCGAAGGGTAATTGGTGGAACACCCTTGGCAGCGCCAGCCTGTTCCTGTTCTTGATTCAAGGAGCAACCGGTATTTTCCTGACGGTATACTACACCCCCTCGCCGGATCATGCATACGACAGCATCCAGTACATCATGAACGGGGTGGCATTTGGCTGGTTGATCCGCGGCATCCATCATTGGGGATCATCGCTGATGGTGATCGTGGTGTTCATCCACATGCTGCGGGTATTCATTACCGCCTCGTATAAGTACCCGCGAGAATTGACCTGGCTGATCGGTGTTGGCTTGCTGATTTTCACCCTGGGAATGGGCTTTACGGGTTACCTGCTGCCCTGGAACCAGCGTGCCTATTGGGCAACCACCGTTGGCACGCAGATCGCAGGCAGTGTACCTTTCGTCGGAGATATTATCCTCAAAGCCTTGCGGGGCGGACCTGATTTGAGCGCCCTCACGTTGGCGCGCTTCTTTTCTGCCCACATCTGGATGCTGCCGGCAGCACTTGCCGGGTTCATCGCCATCCACCTGTACCTGATCATCAAGCATGGTGAATCCCACTTCCCCACCAAAGAAGATTAAGGAGCGTGCCATGGGCGAAGAAGACAAGCAGAAGATCCACGAAAGTTATAAACGCGCCCTGCAAAAGGGTGAACGCTTCTGGCCAGACAGCATCTTTAAAGATGTCATCATGGCATTTGGGATTCTTATCCTGCTTATTCTATTGGCGACATTCATTGGAATTCCTACAGAACCGAAGGCGGATCCGAGCGACACAGCCTACGTTCCCCGACCAGAGTGGTATTTCTTGTTCCTTTTTAAATTCCTGGCATTATATGGACAGATCCCTCTGCTTGGCAAGATCGAATGGCCTGCTACAGTGCTCCTGCCCGGGATCGTCATACTGATCGTGACGATACTTCCATTCCTGGACAGGAACCCGCATCGTTACTATGGTAAGCGCCTGCTGCTCCTGACCGTGATGGGTTTATCTGTGGTCAGCATAGTTACCTTGACCCTTATGGCAGACATCCCCATTACATCGGCTGAAGGCAGCACAACAGTCGGGATCCTCCAGGTCATCGCTGGACTGGTGATCCCTGCCGCAGCACTTGTTACCCTGATACTGCTGTCTTATGTTTTTAAATCAGTCCCGGGACGAGCAATGGTATGGGTGGCAGGAATCTCTGCCGGGTTCATGATTGCCCTGACATCTGCAGTACTGTTGCTTGCTCCCGCCCGCGCACAGGAGGAGACTGCCGTTGCCAGCACGCTGGCGGAACAGATCATTGTCGGACAGGACCTGTACTCGGTCAATTGCGTGGAATGTCATGGCGATGATGGAAAAGTGGTAAAGATCGAGGGCGTGGAAGGTTTGGAGGGCAAAGAAATCATACCCATAAACAGCCACGATGTTTTGTACACCCTGGATGACGCCTCGCTCTTTGAAATCGTTGCCTACGGACGACCCGACTCAGGCATGACACCTTTTGGCAAGGCGTACGGTGGAGTACTCTCGAAGAGTGAAATGGACTATATCACAGCCTTCATGCGCTACATGTGGGACGACCGTTTTGAGATCCCGGCTGAAGCGCTCAAACCCATCTTCCCGCCGCTTATAGCAGGCGAAGTGCCGTCTTATGATGTTCACATCGCTCCCATTGTCAAGCGCTACTGCCTGTCCTGCCACCGCGCGGGAAAGCAAAACAACAACTACCTGATGGGGTCGTATGAAGAAATATTGAACACCGGTGATAATGTGCCATTGATCACGGCTGGCGATCCTGACAGCATTTTCTTAAAGATCATCCAGGAACAAACCATCCTGGACCCGGCAACCGGCGAGGAATTGATCGGTGTGATGCCTCCGAACGGTCCCCTCCAGCCAAATGTGATCGAGGTTTTCCTGCGCTGGGTGATGAATGGGATGCCTCTTACAGCAGAAGAGGCTGCCGCCCTTTTCCCCATCCCTACGCCGGGAGCTGAACCTGCTCCAGCCGCTACTCCCACACCTTAACATGGCTATGGAATCACTGTACAAATTTAGTTGATAATTCGAGATAAGGTAATCGGGTAATTGGGAATCAGGTAATCAGGGATTGGGAATTAGTGATCGGGGATCCGGGGTCAGACATTAAGATTCGGTTGGTTGGCTCATATGTTTAATGATGGCGTCGCCAAACTCAGAGCACTTGACCTCAACGGCGCCATCCATTTGGCGGGCAAGGTCATAGGTGACGGTTCCTGCCTGGATGGCACCTTCCATGCCCTTGATGAGCAGGTCAGCGGCTTCGGTCCAACCCAGGTAGCGCAGCATCATCTCACCCGAAAGGATGAGTGAACCGGGATTGACCTTGTCCATGTCGGCGTACTTGGGTGCGGTGCCATGCGTGGCTTCGAAGATGGCATGACCGGTGATGTAGTTGATATTGGTGCCAGGCGCGATGCCGATCCCACCCACCTGTGCTGCCAGCGCATCCGAGAGATAGTCGCCATTCAGGTTCATGGTGGCAATCACGTCGAAGTCTTTGGGCCGGGTCAGGACCTGCTGCAGGGTCACGTCCGCAATGGTGTCCTTAACCAGCAGTCTGGACCTCCAGTTGCTGTCACCATGTTGCGACCAGAAAGCCAGCGCCGCCCCAACCTCGTCCATGATCAGCTTCTTTTGCCCGGGTGACATCATATCGAAACCCGGGTCGATCATGCGGGCGTTCTCTTCGATGGTCAAGCCCGGATTCTTGGCTTTATTGCCCAGGATCCAGGTCTCGCGTTCGGTGATGACCTGGTCACGGAACTCGCGTTTTGCCACTTCGTAGCCCCAGTCGCGGAAAGCGCCCTCCGTGAATTTCATGATGTTGCCTTTGTGGACGAAGGTCACGCTTCGCCGCCTGTTATCCAGCGCCCAGCGGATGGCAGCACGTACCAAACGCACGGTCCCTTCTGCAGATACGGGTTTGATGCTGATGCCTGAGGATTCAGGAAAGCGAATCTTGGCATATTCCGTGGGGAAGGTTCCTTTTAACAATTCCTTGAACTTCTTGTTCTCTTCAGTTCCGGCTTCGAACTCAATACCGGTGTAGATATCTTCGGTGTTCTCGCGGAAGATTACTATGTCCACGAATTCAGGATGCTTGACCGGCGAAGGCACGCCTTGATAGTAACGGACCGGGTGCAGGCAGACGTACAGGTCCAATGCCTTGCGCAGGGCTACGTTCTGTGACCGTATACCCCCGCCGATCGGGGTTGTTAAAGGACCTTTGATACCGACCAGGAATTCAGAAAAGGCCTGGACGGTTTCATCAGGCAGCCAGTCTTTGAATTGGAGGAAGGATTTCTCACCGGCGTAGACTTCCATCCAGTGGATCTTGCGCATGTTGTTATAAGCCTTGTTTACGGCTGCCTCAAACACCCGGATGGAGGCGCGCCAGATGTCACGTCCGGTTCCATCTCCTTCAATAAAAGGAATGATGGGATTATCAGGAACCTGTAACTTACCGTCTTTAATCGTGATCTTTGCCCCGGTCTCAGGGACTTTGACCAGCGTATATGTCATGATTGCTATCCTTCGGATAAATTCGAACGGATGATCTCAAACAGCTCTTTATTGTTTATCAATTCCCGGCACCCGCCCCGCTTTTCATGGGAAAGAGGTGTTCGTTGCCTCCCATGTAATACTTGTCATGGAAACCCTCAAGAACGGGTTTTCCGGCTGAACTCTTCCGGCTTGGCTTCCTTGTGCTCTGCAGTGAACAATACAATGCACCCATTGGTGAATTGGTGCAGCCACTGACCGGCTTCCTGACCCTGCCTGGATTTCAAGGCAGCATCCAAAGCCTCTCGTGACTCAAAATATAGTTCCTGGATTTTATGATAGTGCTGCCCTTCAGAACCAAAGACCAGGCGCTCGATCTCGCTGACCGCTTCCTTGCGCAAGCCGGGCATCTTTTCAGCCAGGGCAAGAAATTTGTGCCAGCCCTTTTCAAATGAATGCCATTCAACCGGTTGGTTGAAAAGAATGATGAGTTTATGCATTGCATACTCCCTGGTCCATGGTTCTCTGGTTGATTCTGGAAGAATAGTTGGACAATATTCCATATATTTCAAAATTGATTATAGCGGTTTTCAAGCTGCAAAGACATCCCGGTTTGTTTTATGGTATGATTTTCCTGTTCCGGACAGGACACCATTCATGGATGACAAGATAACAATCATCGAAGGTCCAACCCCCGAATTTAAACCCATTCAGGATGGTTGGGCGCTGGGGCTCAATGAGGGACCGCAATTATCAGTCACCGCCATAACCAGCCTGCGCACTTTTAATGGCCCGGCGTTGGTCGAACGCTGTTACCGCGCCTGGCACAACCAGCTGCCCATGCACCTGCACTATCGCAATGAGATGGGTCTGGAACAGCAGGCGCCCATCCTGGCTGCGCGTGCGATGGATACTGAGGAGGGGAACGTCCTGCTGCTCTGGATCTACCTCGACCGGGACGAGGTCGAGTTTGAAGTCGACAGCAGTGACGACGAGAATGCCGAAGACGACCACGATAAATAAAAAAATGGTGAAACAGGTGGGATGGATCTTATCGGAACTCCAGTCTGGTGTACTGACCCTGACGTTCAATCGTCCCGAGAAAGCCAATGCGTTTAACCTGGCAATGGTCGCTGACCTGCAGTCAGCCTTCAAGCAGGCAATCCGAAACGAAAAGATCCGGTGTGTGGTCCTAACCGGAACCGGTAAAGCCTTCTGTGCGGGGCACGACACCTCTGATATGATCGATGCTCGGACGGAGAAGACATCCTATCGCACTCACCTGCTGGCGACCTACAACCCCTTGATAATGCAGATACGCCAGATCGAAAAACCGGTCGTCGCAGCCGTCAACGGTCCAACCGCCGGAGCCGGACTGGGCATTGCCCTGGCATGCGATCTGCGCCTGGCTGCCGACACATCCCAGTTTACCGTTGGCTTCTCTGGCATCGGCCTGGCGCCTGATTCGGCAGTCTCGTTGCTGCTGCCGGCGCTGATCGGATTGGGGCGGGCAAGCGAGTTTGCCTTCACGAATTCTCCCATTTCAGCCGCCCAGGCCTTGCAATGGGGGCTGGTGAAT
>Ga0315296_10005171_pt1 | contig 10483 bp, 8 predicted proteins | sample YL17G14_18_MG_FD_203921 | JGI IMG/M metagenome (GOLD analysis project Ga0315296, IMG submission 203921) | Sediment microbial communities from Yellowstone Lake, YNP, Wyoming, USA - YL17G14_18 | ecosystem: Environmental > Aquatic > Freshwater > Lake > Sediment | place: USA: Wyoming | collected... | reverse complement strand
GAACATCAGGGTCGATGAACCTACCCTCAATAAACTTCAAATATTCCCCCAAAACCAGCCCGATATCGGCAAATTTAAGAGCTGCCAAACTATTACGTTCGTCTTTTTGCAGCTGATTCAATAACCGGTCAATATCTTCCGGCATCTTCGCATACTGATGCAGCTCAGCCACTGTTTCCGCCACTTGACGTCCCAGCCCGGGAAATCCTGCTGATGAGCCGAACACTTTTAATTTACCTTTATTGTCTCGCAAAATCCTCTGGATTATCATCTGTTGCCCAATCCATGTTACAGCAGGTTTTGCCATATTTTTGCCTGACAGCAAAAATTGCAGACGCGCAAATGAAAGCACGTGCAGTCTGTGATACCCCCCCACTCTTTTATCACCCAAAATCGCACGCTCCGCCTGATACGTCGCCTGTTCCGGAACTAACAGAATCAACGGCTGATTATCTGCACCCGCTGCCAGCGCATCCGCTATCGTTTTTACGCAATAGCTCGTCTTGCCCGCCCCGCTTCTACCGAGAATAAATTGAACCGCCATCTGAATCGTCCCGCATTTGAAATTATTCTTCTCCCCCTTTTTACCACAAGCGGCAAATCTTTTCAATCCGCTTCATTTCAACCGGCCGCTTTACCACCCCCCTGGTACAATACCAAAAGCCAAAATTGTCTCCCCTGCCAGCCCATATCACAGCCTGTAGAAAATCAACATCACCATCAACCCAGCTGACGCCCCCTGCCTCCACTGCCGAAAAACCGCTTGTTAGCAGCACAAGGCTTCGGTATACTTTCACTTGATATAAAATAAGCTAAGGAAGGATAAAGATGAGCAAATCCAGAACTTTTCTCTCAATTCTCATCCCGGGTGCCACCGTGTTTTTCTCAAGTGCCTGTATAATGGTGCTGGAGCTTGTTGCCAGCCGACTCATAGCCAAACATCTCGGCTCATCTCTGTATACATGGACTTCGGTAATAGGTGTAGTTTTAGCCGGCATCACCGTAGGCAATTATCTGGGAGGCCGTATCGCTGACCGCTTCACCGCAAGAAAAACCTTAGCCGTGCTCTTGGCAATCTCATCTATAGCATGCGTGGCAACAGTTGTCTTGAATAATCTTGTCAGCGGTTGGATGTTGTTGTGGTATTTCCGATGGCCCCTACGCGTCTTTTGCCACGTATCTTTGGTCTTCTTTATTCCGTCTGCTCTGCTGGGAACGATAAGTCCGGTAGTTGCAAAAATGGCGCTCGACCAGGGATTGCCGACCGGCAGAACCGTTGGAGACATATACGCCTTCGGTGCTGCAGGCAGTATTGCAGGGACATTTCTTGCAGGATTTTATCTGATAGCTGCGATGGGAACCATCGCTATCATCTGGACCGTCGGAGCCGCATTGCTGCTGATAGCCATCCTCCACCGCCCCAGACTCTGGGGCCTGTACCTCTGGGCGGCAATATTCTTTACCTTAATGACTATGGCAATGGCACCCACTGACTGGGCAAAAGACACCGCTGCCTCCCTCGCCCTCAGAGAAAAACCCGACCCAAAAATCCTTTATGAAGATGAAAGTCAGTATTGTTACATCGCCGTAAAACGCTCTTCGGAAAAAATGGATAAACGCGCATTTATACAGGACAAGCTAATGCACAGTGAAATCATTATGGACGACATACTAAATCTGCAATACTCCTACGAGCAGATTTACGCTGCAGTAACACATCAATTGAGTCAGGACAAGAACAAGCTCTCGGTTTTAGTAATCGGAGGCGGAGGCTATGTCTTCCCTCGCTATATTGAGAAACTTTGGCCCGGAAGTCGCGTCGATGTCGCTGAAATCGACCCCGCTGTCACAGAGGCTGCCATGCAGGCGTTCGGCCTGGAGAAGGATACTTCCATCAACATTTTTACAATGGATGCACGTAATTATGTCGACCAACTCTTGGAGCAGGAGCGAAACAAACAACAAAAAACAAGATATGATTTCATATATGAAGATGCGCTAAACGATTATTCGATTCCGTATCAGCTCACCACGAAGGAATTTAACGATAAAATCGCCCAAATCTTAACAGACCGTGGCGTATATATGATTGAACTAATAGATACTTATAGCAGCGGCTTGTTCGTCGGCTCCTTTGTAAATACCTTGGAGAAAACTTTCCCCTATGTTTACGTCGTTACAGAACAGCAGCCTAATTCAATACGAAATACATTTGTAATTCTTGCCGCAAAGCAAGAAATTAATCTTGAAAACCTAACTTCAGAAAAACCGATAGAAAGTCTGGATTTGTGGATATTAAGCGACACTGATATAAAAATACTCAGGAACAAAGCTCGCGGAATTGTACTAACCGATAACTACGCCCCCGTGGAAAACATGCTCGCTCCTGTAGTACGACAAAGTGCCCTGGATTTACTATCAGCAAAATATCAAAACCTGGCACAGGAGCTTAAACAGCAGGCAAAACTGGACGAAAGCATCACAACATGGAAAGAACTCATTGAGCTTAATCCCGTAATGTCTGTTACCGCTTATAGCGAAATAGCTGCAATGAGGCTGCAACAAGGCAGATTAAACGAAGCTGCGCAAGCGTTTCGCCAGGCAATTCAGCACAATGAAAAAACCGAAGTCAAAATCAATGTAGCGGGCATCCACCTCAATTTGGCTTTGTTACTGAAACAGCTCAAGCAATCCGAACAATCAACAGAGCATCTTCACAAAGCAATAGAGGGATTTCGAAGAATATTGACTAAGGACCCTAAATCGACCCAAACGCTCTTTAGTCTCGGCGTTGCGCTGGTGGAAATCGGCCGGCTCAGTGAAGCAACCAAATATCTCCAGCAAGCCGTTGATATGAATCCCTTCGAAGTAGAAAACCACTTAATGCTCGCAAAGACGCTTTTAATGCAGCAACGCTATGATGAAGCAATTGATGCCCTGAAAAAAGCAATCGACTCCTTCTCGGACATCGGGGATAAAAGGAATATCGCTAAATTACAAAAATATCTTCGGTTCATCGAGGATAAAAGTAAAATTAAAAGATAAATCAATCCTCCGCTTCTGCAACTTCTTCAAAAATTGAAACACCTCGCAGATTCTAATTACCAGCGCTGCAAAGCAATCTCGCCCTCAACATCCGCAACCGGATTCACGAAGCTACATGCCGGCTGAATTCAAGCACCCTCGGCACAACCAGCTTCCGGTAATCTTCCATGCTCATCCGTATCGACTTCTCGTGCGTGCCGCATTGAAACATAATATGGTCGTCCTTCTCTAATACCTTGTCCATAATTGTCGGCAAATCATATAAGTTCCCAAAAGGCGGCTGAGCTCCCAGCTCACAATCGCCGAATATCTTACCAAGCTCCTTCTCCTCAGCTATCTTGACCGATTTAGCCTTTAGCTGACTTTTCAAGGCCTTCAGGTCAATATTATAACACGCCGGAAGAACACACATCACGTAATTATCATCGGCCTTGACTACCACCGCTTTGGCCACGTATTGACCAGGCTCATGTTCCTCCGCCGCCATCTCTTGAGCAGTAAACGCCGCTTTGTGCTTCGTAACCTTGTATTTTACCTTCGACTTGTCCAAATACTCTGTCACTCCCATATCAGACCTCCAAAAAAGTGACTAAAACCTTCTCATGTAAACCTCACGTGTAATTACTTTTATCTACAAAAATCCGCAATGTCAATTGCCGACATTAAAATTCTTTTACTTCTATCGACTTGCTCCGGAACCTTTTCTCGAATCCCAGCAATTTCATTTATCGTTGCTTTCCCCACAAAATACTGATAGTTTACTTGGACGAAAACTTTAGCAGACCGAATGTCCTCCTGTCTTCGGCCACTAATACCTGGGAAAGCTGATATGACTCTGAAAGTAATTGGAATCTCGGCAAGTCCTCGGCTTAACGGCAACAGCGATTTGCTCCTGCGCCAGGCTTTGGCAGGGGCCAAATCAGCTGGCGCACAGATTGAATATCTCCGATTGTCGGATTTCAAAATCGAACCCTGCGCCGAGTGCAACGCCTGCTACAAAACAGGAAAATGCAAAGTCCAGGACGATTATCAACTCCTCTCAGAAAAGATGCTCGATGCCGACCGCCTGATTTTCGCAACTCCAATATTTTTTATGACTGTCTGTGCACAGGCAAAAATCCTCATCGACCGCTGCCAGTGCCTCTGGGCACGCAAGCACGTCTTGAAAAAACCCCTCAGCAACACAGCCGGACGTGACAGACGCACAATGGTTATCGCTGTAGGTGGTTCAAAAAGCAAAAAAATGTTCGACTGCATCCGACTAACGATGAAATACTATTTCGATGTCCTCGATATGAATTACGCAGCAAACCTGTTTGTAAACAGAATGGAGAACCCAGGCCAAATCAAAAATCACCCTTCTGCAATGAAAGAAGCCTTCCGCCTCGGAGCCGAATTAGTATCAACCCCCACTCCTCCCAAAAAGCCAATTGATATCGAAATAACCTGAAATAAGCTGCCTTCAAACTTCGATTTCAATAATCAATCTTCAATCGAAAAAGTCCTTTGTTTCTTCAACATGCTCCGTCGCTTCTTCTCCTCTAATCGCCGTCTCTTAACTGCTTCCGGCACTTCCGTCTTCTTCCGTACCGCCTCCCTTTTTAGTGCCTCTCCCAACAACTCACCCAATCGCCCAACCGCAGCCCTCTGATTCGCCTTTTGCGTTCGATACCGCTGTGAAACAACTCTTATCACACCGTTTTTATCCGCGCGAGTTGAAAGCTGCTTGAGTATCCGCTCTTTCTGTATATCGGAAAAACTCCCGCAACCTGCCACGTCGAAAAGCACCCTCACCCGCGTATTGACCTTGTTGACATTTTGCCCGCCAGGCCCGCCGCTCCGCGAAAACTTAAAAACAAGCTCGTTCTCTGAGATAAAAATCCCGCCGCTAATCTCAATCATAATGCCATTCACAACAAAAGGTCCTTGTAATCCGCACAAAATTCCTTCCTTTTACACCCCCGACAATGGCAACCTCTCCAGATACTATCGAACTGCTCCATAATTTTACCAACTATATTTTTATCGGCAGAAATAATCCCCGCCTCAAAATTTCGCTTATCTTTACTTTTAGCTCCCATCCCAGCACCGGTAAGATTGGCGCTTCCGCTGTAAGCTATCTTCCCGTCAATTATCACACACTTAAAATGAACTCTTGGACACAGAATTCGCTCAACACCCCTTATCAGATTCGGATACCTGTCAAAATCCTTTCGAAAAGCTGCTCCGGGCTCTTTTGCGTGGAGCAGCCTGATTGCGACTTTCCTCCCCACCAAATCGCTCATAACTTCAAGAAATGGCGCTTTCTTTCCCCCCTTATCTACATACATATCCTTCAAATCGGACGTCGCCAGCCAGACAAACTCCCTCGCCCCAGGCACCAAACCGCATATCACCTTCTCGTATATCTCTCTGTCCCGTACAAATTCAACCATCTGCCTTCTCATCCCCTGAAAACGACTAACCACCTTCTTCGTCATTGCAAACAAGCCGAAGCCCTGAGCGCAGTCGAAGGGAGCAGTGAAGCAATCTCTACTACACAATCATAAATCGTCAAGCGTAAACAATAAATTAAAAATGCCCTTCCCTCCCTGTCCTAAAAAACTCATTGGAAAAAATTATTCAACCTGCGTGTTTTCCGAATCGTTAATGCCAACTTTTTCAAGTCGGTCGGGTTTGCAGAACTCTACAAGTCCGTTAACAAACAATACATTTGTACCTTCACCTTTTTTCAGCAGTGTCTTGTCATAAGCTATCGGCGTTCTGGTAACATCTATCTTCTCTGGCTCGAGGTCTGAGCCAAGATATTCGACATTTTTTAGAAGCCAAGAAAAAGTTTCCTTATCTTTATCACCGAAGTATAGCTTCAAATCATCCAGCGTTTGCGGAAATTTCTCATCATTGTCCGTCATATACAAATCTATTGCGGTAAGCAGCTTCATCAATCTGGCCGCAGAATAAATCCTTCCACCTTCCTTCTCCATCGCTGCAGTTTCATCTGCATGTTCTTTCAGCCACTGTTTCTCCTTCTCGAATTTCTCTTTTTGTTCCTTCGTGGGCTTGACAATATATTCAGTGCCTCTTATCTCGTCTCTTACCTCCGTCCCAGGGGGAAAATCTATGTCGAAGTGTTCGTCGGTAAGGCCTTGATTTACAACGATTTTGCCGATTGTTTGAAACCCATCCATTCGTTCATTATCAGTTTTTCTAATAAGTCCGCTGCTGGGAAACCACAATCCTTCGGCAACCTGTTCCAGTGAATGCACTTCGAAGTTAAGAACAGACTTTCCCATATGCTCATACATGACGGGATAGTAGCCGTGGTCCACGGAAAAGTAAATGCGTAAATAAACATTTTTACCCGACCATTGTAAAAGATCGGCACGGATTGTATTGAATCCACCAACTTTCTCAATGGTATTGTCGATACGGACAAATTCTTTATCCCTTAACCAGGCTGAGAGTGGTATTTTATCGGTCATGCTTAAACGCAATATCGAGAAGCCCAACGGTGACAGCGTCAATGTAGGCACAAATTCTTTCCTGTAGGAAACAATCCCGCTGCGAATCTCTCGGGGCCATCCACCTACATTTAGATGCTTGACAACTTTACCATTGTAGGAATACTTCAGTACACTCTCGAAGGAATTTTCCTCCTTGGTAACAACGGTTGCTGATTCCTCTAACAGCAGGCGGTCAAACAGCATAAAGTTCGGGTCGTTCGGCTCCCGTGCAGATAATGAGCGTGCCGCGGACAGTTTAAAATTTAGTATGCCGTCTTTAACTATCAGCGTTTCCATAGTCCATGGTGGTATGTTATACCATTCATACTCGACAGAGATATCAACTATGACAGATTCCATCGCCTCACAAATATCCGCAAGCTTCTCGACGGTAATCGCTGCAGGCTCAACTAAGCCAAGCTGAACCAATTTGGCTGTTGATTTCGATATATCTTCTTTATCACTTTGCACAGCAACTATTTCTGGTTCTGCTTTTGTTCTCGAAGTCATAGCGACGGTCGCAGGTACAGCTAAGCCGGCGAGCAGCACTATAATCACTACGACAATCCCCTGACACTTGCAGAATTTCTTATCGGCGTTCATAATGCTCTTTATCCTTTCTCCAATACTTTTACTTGGTCAGTCACCTTTTCCAGGCTTACACAAACCAGAATACCTCATCTTTCACTTTCAAACTGTACAATATCCAAAACCGTGATTCTTGTCAAAATAAAAACCTCCGCTCCGCAATGCGAAATACCCGTCACGCTCAACCCAAATACAAGTACGCCATTCCAACCGAAGTCCAAAAATTTACTCCGCCTGCGCTTTTTTACCTTGAACCGAGCAAAAAAGTAATTACAGTATAACCAATTTTCAAGCTTTAGAAATTAAGGAGAAAAAATGCAAACGAGAAAAGCAAAAACAACAGTGGCAGTGAGCTTACTGGCTTCAGTTGCCCTCTTAGGGCTTTCGCTGTTCGCTGCAGCAGTCGACCCCAAAATCGAAGAACTAAGGGCCGGAAAAAACTTCATCCAAACAAAGCTCTACTCCGCCGAAGAAGACTGCAAAATGCTAAAGCTCTTCGAAGGCCTGCGAGTCGCCGACGTAATCGATGGAATGGACAAAGCAGGTCTGAGAGACATCGGCGCAATGTCCCCTGATATCCACCCCGCCTGGAAAGACACCGTCAATTACAAACACCGCTTTACCGGCATTGCTCTTACCGTCAGATATGTCCCCGTAAACTGGCCGCTGCCGCCAAAAATGAATACTAAAGAATTCGACCAGTACCAGACCGAGCACTACGAAACCACCGCCCACGAAAAATTTGTTGACCTCATCGGACCAGGCACAGCGGTCGTCATCGACGACTCTGTCGGCTACGACGTCGGCCCCATCGGCTCCTTCAACAGTATGGTTTGGAAACAGCACGGCTGTGTCGGCATCGTCACCGACGCCACCGCACGCGACCTCGACGAAGTCACCGCACAAAAAATCCCACTTTACTTAAAGCACCCAGGACGCCGCATCCGACCAGGCAGAAACCAGACCGAATCCATCAACCGACCCATCGTCTGTGGCGGCACCCTCGTCGAACCGGGCGACATCATCGTCGCTGACGGCGATGGTGTCATCGTCGTCCCCCGAGCATACGCCGAAGAAGTCGCCGATTATGCCAGAGCAACTATTGAAATGGACAAGCCCCGCAGACTCGAAATGTATAAGAAACTTGGTTTGCCTCTCGACGACTCCGTCAGATAAACGCTAAGCTCCGAACGCCAAAAAATTCGGCCTAAAACTTTCACCCGGCGCCTTCTTCGCCGCCTCTTAGTGGCAATGTAATTCTTCTGCAAATAAGCCGTCTTTCTCCAAGCAAACTCTCATCCGCAAATAGCTGAAAACGATACTCCCCCTCTCGAGGAAATACTATGCCCTGCAGGTTCAGTGCCAAACTAACGACTTGTTTAACATCTTTAAACTGGGCCACTCCTTTTTGCTCAAATATAACTTTCTCTTCTTCCTGACCCTCAACAAGGCGTATCGTTGTATTCGTCCTTCCATGACCGTTTGTTAATTCGCAGAAGAAAACAAGCGAAGGATACCGAACCGGATACTTCGGCGCATTGATATTTTGGACAATATTTATAATACTCGGCATGCCCGAGATTTTATCAAAAATAACTCGCTCGCAAATAATCGCTGACAACAGAATTGGCGGCACTTCTGTCATTTTAATTACCTTCTCTGGCCGTATTCCCGTATCGCATCTATCTTCGGCGCAACAGCCCCTTTTCGCAAGTCATAAATCTGGAAAAAACAGAGAAATTAGAAGAACCAAAAAAAATGGGAGAGCTTTTTACGCTCTCCCTTCGTTTATGTGGCCCTTTCCTTTATTGCTTTTAGCTCTCGCTTCCTATGCCCGCATTTCGCTCTGCCTTGTATGTGTATTACCGAAAGTGGGCAATACAAAGTTAAGCCAATTATGGCCGCTTGGTCATCTGCCACAGAGCCACTTTTTTCAATCTCTAATCGCTACATCGGCAGACTACAATTCCATCCTTGAATTTTTCCAAACATCAACAATCACTCCTTTATTACACTGTTCAAAACAGGCAAAAACCATCTCAATTTATTAACTTCTCACTCTTCCTCCAATCCCCCAAACTCCCAACTCTCCTCTGCTGACTCTTTCTCCCACACTCGACAGTTTCTCTCATTTAACCCCGATAACTAAAAATTCTTTCAATCAGAATCTTTCTTAGCAAATCAAAAAATCCAAAATATTTTCCCCTTTTTTAACCGAAAATTGCAAAACTAACTAACGTATTGAATTAGAACCAGCCGAACTGTAAAATTACCAATGTCCTCAAAAACCGCATTAAAAACAAAATTTAAGGAAGCTTTATTATGAAACTCAAAAAACACACCAGAAACATAGACTTCAAAAATCTCGCAATCGGCTTTTTGCTCGGAATTTGTCTCCTCCTCGCCGTCGGCTCAGCCGATAAATCCAACACCACTGGACGATACCAATGCTGCGCCGCCGGTGACGATTCTCTTGCCGTATTCGTCATCGACACACAAACCGGACAAACCTGGAGAATGGCCAGAACCGATTCATACAACTTCGGAACACCCCAGATGCGAAAGTCCGAACGACAAAGTATCACCCCCATCGCAAAATAGCTACACCCCCCGCTGTCAACTCTGCAAATCAACAAAAGCAACAGCAATAACTTTACTGGGTGGTCTCAAGCGGCCTTTCTGCCTCGTCGAAAAACCGTTTCTGTAACGCACCAATCATTTTATCCTTCTTGACGGCCCGTATCATCTCTACAAGTTGCTCAACTTTACTGTTAATAACCACCTCGCCAAGCTCCCTGCTGGCAACACTGCCGTCGCCTGCATAGTGATTCGGAAAGCTTGCATACCACCATATACCAACATACATATCTTTGACATCCTTCAGCCGTCCCCTGTCCTCCCCGCTTTGCTCCTTCGCCCTCTCAGGATGAACCAGCTCAGGACGATGGGCCAGCATAACAGACGTCTCAACCTCATCTGCATGCCCACCGCCCTCGCTCTTTCTTAACTTCTTGATTTTCTCCGCAACTTCTGGCTTATCCTCCGGCGAAAAAAGATACACCCCATAATCACGCCGCTCGCCTAACTGCCCCTGACAGAAAAATCTAAGAAAGTGATTATTGCCGCCGTGACCGTTGACAATGATTATCTTCTTAATCCCGTTGCGGGATAGTTCATCGCACGTCTCCTGCAAAAGCTCCCAGATAACCTTCGGACTGTAGGCGATGGTCCCAGGCTGGTGCTTGCCCTCCAAAATCTGGCCGAAATAATACTCCGGAAAAACAATAGTATATTCTGCCTTCGCCGCACGTAATGCTATTTCTCTTACATTAATCAAGTCCGTCCCT
>Ga0315296_10005170_pt1 | contig 10486 bp, 7 predicted proteins | sample YL17G14_18_MG_FD_203921 | JGI IMG/M metagenome (GOLD analysis project Ga0315296, IMG submission 203921) | Sediment microbial communities from Yellowstone Lake, YNP, Wyoming, USA - YL17G14_18 | ecosystem: Environmental > Aquatic > Freshwater > Lake > Sediment | place: USA: Wyoming | collected... | reverse complement strand
GATTGTCGACCATGTGGCCGGAGCCCACCCAGAGCAGATGGATCTTGCCGAACTGAAGCTGGCTCATCAGCTTGTTGGCGTTTTCACCCTGATTGCCGAGTCCGCCGCCGCCCCCGAAACGATTGGCGCGAATCAACGGGATCTCGCCCATAACACCCACGCGGATCTACACCCACGCGGATCTTCTCGATCAGCGCCTGGCGGGCCGGCGAGTGACGGCACTGGAGTCCGGCGGCGACTTTGACGCCTTTCTTCTGTGCCTCCTCGCCCGCGCGAAGCAGCCGGTGCAGACCGCCCGGATCGGAGGCGAACGGCTTTTCCATGAACACGTTGATGCCCTTGCGGATGGCGTACTCCACATGCACCGGCCGGATATAGGCTCGCGTGGTGCACATGGCGACATCGCCGGGCCGGAGGCTATCGATGGCCTGGCGATACGCGCGGAAGCCGACGAACTTGCGGTCTTCGGCGACATCCACTTTGTCCTGAAATTTCTCCCGGAGTGCCTTGCAGGCAGACTCCATTCGGCTTTGCTCAAGATCGGCCATCGCGTACAGTTTGACCGGCCCGCCGCCGGGGACGGACAGGGCATCGCCAACGGCGCCGGTGCCGCGCCCCCCGCAGCCGATCAGCGCCAGGCGAATCGTGTTATCTTCGGCGGCGAAGAGGGTCGGCGGCAGACTCCCAAGCACGGCCGCACCTGCGGCCAGGGAACTGCCCTGTTTGAGAAGCTGTCGGCGGCTGATTCTGGACGTGTCGATCGGCTGCATCATGTTTTTCTCCTCGATTGATGATCAGTTTGTGGTAATCGCTGTGCCGGCTTCTTGTGCCGGCGGTCTTGTCGCGGCGGTGCCCTGGCCCGGAGGGACCGCATCTTTGAGGAAGGCGTCGAGGCGGGCGCGCATCTGTGTCACCTTCTCCGGCTGCGACGCGGCGAGATTCTTCGATTCGCCGATGTCTTCGGCGAGGTTATAGAGTTCCACCTTAGCCGTCGCTTTGTCGTCATCAGGAGAGGTCTCGTCGACGTTCTGCTCGGCGGCGTTGAGCAGGAGCTTCCAGTCGCCCATGCGAATGGCCGCCCTTGACGGCGAGTTCCCGGCCAGCAGGATCGCATCGTGCGGCGACTTCGCACCCTGCGTAAGCACTGGCCACACGTCGAGGCCATCAGGGGCAAGCTGCTGATCGAGTGAAGCCCCGGCAAGTCTCAGCAGCGTAGGATACCAATCCACCGCGTGCATCGGTTCGCTGATGGTAGCGCCGGCGGGGATATGGCCGGGCCATGTCGCGAACGCGCAGGCGCGGATGCCGCCTTCGTAGATGGTGCCTTTGCCCGCGCGGAGCGGCGTGTTCCTCGACACCCTGCCAGGCGCCGGGCCGCCGTTGTCACTGGAGAAGAGGATGAGCGTATTGCGCCGCATTCCCTTCTCTTCGAGCGCGGCGGTGATCTGCCCAACAACCTCGTCCACGACGGAAAGCATCGCTGCCATCGTTTGACGATGACCTTTGAGCTTCGGAAAAGCCTTCTTGTATTCCGGCGGCACCTGGTACGGCGCGTGGACGCCGTTGAACGCGACGTAGAGGAACAGCGGTTTGTCGGCGACTTGCTCGCGGATGAGTCGGCAGGCTTCCTTCGCGATCAGATGCGTGGTGTAGCCTTCTTCCTGCAACGGTTTGTCGTCACGATACCAATCGTGCTTGCCGTCGCGGATGTGGGTGAAATAGTCCAGGGCGCCGAACATGTGGCCGTACTGATGGTCGAAGCCACGGCGCGTCGGCATGTAGTCCGGCTGAAACTCGCCCAGATGCCACTTGCCGCAGATCGCGGTCGTGTAGCCCGCCTCGCGCAACGCCTGCGGCAACGTCCGCTCCGCCAGCGGCAATCCCCACGGCGCGCCCGGTCGCACGACCGTGTATACTCCGGTGTGCGTCGCATAACGGCCCGTCAGCAGCGCCGCACGCGTGGGCGAACACACCGGCTGCACGTAGAACGACTTGAGCACCGCGCCGTTTTTCGCAAGCCGGTCAATGTTCGGCGTGTGCACGTCCTTGCTGCCCATGAAGCCGACGTCCGCATAGCCAAGATCGTCTACGAGGAAATAGACAATGTTGGGCCTGGCCCGGTTGGCCTGGGGAGTCGGTTCAGCCGCCAGTCCCACTGTGGCCCAGACGGCGATGATGCTGAAAAGAATGCCCTGTCTCATGTGGTCCCTTTCCTGGGCGGAGTCACGACTCTACCGAATCTTTTGATCGGGCAGCTCCGATTTGATGCCTTCGTCGAGCGGCATCTTGTCTTTGGCGCCGTCCAGGCCGGCGGCGGCCAGCAGCTCGGCGAGCTTCCCTTCCAACTGATGGCGTATCGTCGCGAATTGGGGATCGGCCGCCAGGTTGTGACGTTCCCCAGGGTCGTCGGAGAGATTGTACATCTCCGGCAGGTGCTTGTCCGGGGTGCCATCGCCGGGCGGATAGTGCATGTATTTCCACTGGTCCGTGCGGATACCGCGAACATTCGGCGTATAGGGGAACTGCTTCTCGTAGTTGTACTCGTAGAACCACGCCGTTCGCCACGCGGCGTCGCCCACGCCGTGCCGGTGTGCGTAGAGCCCAGTGAGAATGCTGGCCCGGCTGGGCGAGCATAGCGACGTCGTGCAGAAGGCGTTCGCAAACCGCACGCCGCCACGCGCCAGCGCGTCAATGTGCGGATTCTTGACGTGCCCGGACCCGTAGCAGCCGAGCGCATCCGGCCGCAAATCGTCGCAGATGATGAACAGGACGTTGGGCCGGTTTGTAGTGACGCCGTCAGGCGTCTCAGTAGCATGGGCGTCCCGCCCATGATTCTGAATCACGGGCAAGATGCCCGTGCTACGTGATGCCCTTACGGACACACTACAAACGGCCAGCAGCAGGCAGGTGAGAATCCCAACAGAGTCTCTCAAGTTCGCCGATCTCGTTTTCATAGGCACTCTCACTGTGTAGATGGAGACGCCTCGAAATACTTCTTTACGATCCACTCCGGCTGCCATTGGTCCGGGACGCGCTTTCGCCCGGTCAGATCGACAGGTTCCGGCGGCTTGTTCTCAGTAGGCAATTGCAGCGTGTCGCCGACCTTCTCTTGCCATTGGCCCATCAGCTTGAGCAGCCGCTGAACGTGCTGTGCATATTCCGCCCGATCGATCAGGTTGACCTTCTCATCCGGATCGGTTTGCAGGTCGAACAACTGCATGTGGCTGATCTTCGGATAGCAGATCAGTTTCCATCGCTCATCGCGCACCGCGCGCTGGATGCCGATGTACGGCAGGAACACCGAGTCGCGAACGCGGTCTTTCTTTCCCTCCCACAAGGGACGCAGGCTTTCGCCTTCCAAGTCCGCCGGAGGCTGGATTCCGATCGCATCGCAGAGGGTGGGGAAGATATCCAGCAGGTAACTGAACGCCTGTGTGGATTTGCCTTGCGGAATGCCGGGACCGACGAAAATCAGCGGCACACGCATGCTGTGCTCGAATACGCTCTGCTTGCCGAGCAGGCCGTGGCTGCCCAAGGCCAGTCCGTTGTCGGCGGCGTAGATGATAATGGTATTGTCCGCCCGGCCGGTTTGTTTCAGAGTTTCGAGAATGCGCCCGATCTGCTCGTCCATGTGCGTGATCATGCCGTAGTATTCCGCCAGTTGGTCGCGGATGACGGCCTCGGTTCGCGGCCAGGGCGCCAGGTTCTCGTCGCGGCCGCCCTTCATCATGCCGTTGTCGAACGGAAGCTGCGGAAGGAAGTTCGCCGGCAGCGGAGGCAGGTTTCGATAGTACATTTCCCGAAAGGTCTGCGGCGGCATCCGGGGATCGTGCGGGGCGGTGAAGGCGACATACGCAAAGAAAGGCTTTTTCCCATCGTGGCTCCGAAGGAACTCGATCGCGGCGTCCGCAAACAGCTCGCTGGAGAACTTCTCGCCCGTACGTTCGGCGGTCAGTTTGCCATCGGGGCCAAGGTCTCGGACCGGCACCCTGGAGTGATCCGACATGCCGCCGAACATGACGGCTTTTCCGCGTTGGAAGGCACGCAACCAGGAGGGCTGGCCGTTATGCCATTTCCCGGTGCCGAAGGTCATGTAGCCGTTCTCCTGGAGCAGCTCCGGCAACAGCTTGACGCCTTTAAGGGTGGCGGTATCCACATGGAGCCACACTTTGCCGCTCATCAGCATCGCCCGGCTGGGCACGCACACCGCGCCGCTGTTACCCCCGAAACAATAGTTGGATCGGAAGCTGAAACCCGAGGCCGCCAGCCTGTCCAGGTTCGGAGTCTTGATGTGCGAATTGCCATGGGCGGCGATGGTATCGGCGCGCTGGTCGTCGGCGAAAAGGAACAGGATGTTGGGCTTGCCCGCCCCGTGGGTCAAAGGGTTGAAGCAGAACATGGCCAGCAGCAGATGCGGAATCCATCGAGTCCGGCATTTCATCTTCATTTCTTGTCCTTTCGTTTGGTTTTCCCCGGCGCCTTTTGATTCTTCGCTTCATCCTTGTTCGCCTGCTCAAAGATGCGGTCGAGGTCCGAGGGCCGGGCATCTTTGAACTGATCCAACGCGCGCTGGAGCAACTTCGCCGCAACAGCGGCCTCACCATCGAGCGATGAAACCGTGAGCGGCTGTTTCTCGTCCGCGTCCTTGCTGAGATCGAAGAATTCACCGGAGCGGTAGAGCTTGTAGCGATGACTGAAGGCAAATTCGCGGACGGTCATGTCGGCTGACTGGCGCGGCGAGTACCACGAGTAAATCCAGTCGCGCGGCTGCCCTTCGGCGCCGAGGATCTGCGGGAGAAATGTACGACCGTCCAGCTTCAGCCCGGACGGCGTCACCACACCTGCGGCGTCGAGGATCGTGGGCACGAAATCCGTGCTATCCACGAGGTCAGAGCAGACCCCTCCGGCCGTGATCTTGCCGGGCCAGCTCACGATCAGCGGCACGTGCATCCCGGCGTCGGTCGTCGTGCCCTTGCCGCCGATGACCAGTCTGTCTCCCATCATGGAGCGAGTGCCCCGGCCCGTGCCGTTGTCACCGACAAGGACAAGCAGCGTGTTGTCGCGGATGCCGAGCGAATCGAGCCGTGCGGCCAGTTTGCCGATGAGCTTGTCCATGTAGGCGACCATGTCGCCGAAGTGCTCCGGCTTCATGTTCACCTGCTCGCCCTGTGCCTTTGGGTCCCAGTCCCTGCTGTCGGGTGTCGGCTGATAGGGCGCGTGGGTCAGCATCATCGGGTAGTAAAGGAAGAACGGGCCATCCTTCTTGCGCGTGATGAAATCCAGCGCATAGTCATTGACGAGATCGGGCCCGTATTCGCCATCGGTGTAGTTCTTCTCGATCCCGTTGATTTCGAGGCCGGGGTTCGCATAGCGAGGCGGGCGGCGGGTGTGCTGCCAGAGGCAATACTCGTCGAATCCGAGTTTCTTCGGCAACTCAAGGTCCTGGCCAAGCTGCCACTTGCCGGCGATGCACGTTGCGTAGCCGGCTTGCTTGAGCAGATTGGCGAAAGTGACCGCCTGCGGGTCCAAGTTCCCGAAGTTGATATAATTTCTCACATTGTAGCGACCGGTCATCAACTGCACACGCGTCGGCGTACAGAGCGGCTGCACGAAACAATGCGTAAAGCGCATGCCAGTCGCGGCCAGTTTGTCGAGCTGAGGTGTCCGGTAGCTCGAACCGCCATTGGCTCCGATGGTCTCATAGCCGAGATCGTCAGCGAGGATAAGAATGATGTTGGGCCGGTTCGTAGTGACGCCGTAAGGCGTTTCTTTCGATGCCCTCACGGGCACACTACAAACAGCCAGCAGCAAAGCTGTGACGGCAAGAAGGATCGTTCGTTTCATGTCCCCTGACTCCGGAATAGAACCGCCAGTGTCACGAATGTGAACCGAAGTTTCATGCCACGATTATACCAATGTCCCCGCCGGTTTGAAGTAAACAGTGCGTGCCAAGGGCCTGGACGTACGGAAAAAGGCAGTGACTCGCCCCGGCCCTCGATGAAAGCCCCTGTGACGGAGATGAACTTGCCGAGGGGACATCGCGGCATTACAATCATGCATTGACACAGGATAGCTGTCGCCGTGCCCTGTGCCGATCCCGGCGGCGAGGGTGACAACGATGACCTGAAAGGAGAGACAATGAACCTCCAGACTCGAAAGCGCCAGGAAAGCTCGAAGCGCTCGATCTTGAGCCTCAACGGTATGCGCGCTGCGTCAGCGGCAGTCTGCCGGCTGCTACCGATCCTCTTGAGCTTTGTGATTTGTTCGTCCAGTTTCGCGGCGCCGCCTCGGCCCAACATCCTTTTCATCGTCGGGGATGACATGGGCTACGCAGATGTGGGGTTCCATGGGTGCAAGGATATCCCGACGCCGAACCTCGATGCGCTCGCTGTGTCGGGCGTGCGCTTCACCAGCGGCTATGTCTCCGGGCCGTACTGCTCGCCCACGCGGGCCGGACTGATGACGGGCCGTTACCAGACCCGGTTCGGCCACGAGTTCAATCCCACCGGGGCCAGCGGCCTGCCGCTCACCGAGCGGACGATCGCCGACCGTCTCAAGGCCGCCGGCTATGTCACCGGGCTCGTCGGCAAATGGCACCTCGGCGCCGAGCCCCAGTTTCACCCGCAGAAACGCGGATTTGACGAGTTCTACGGCTTCCTCGGCGGCGCCCACGACTACTTCAAATCGGCCGGCATCCTGCGCGGCACGCAGCCGGTGACGGAACTCGACTATACGACCGACGCATTCGCGCGAGAGGCTGTCGCGTTCATCGAGCGGCACAAAGACGAGCCGTGGTTTCTCTATCTCGCGTTCAACGCCGTACATACGCCGATGCAGGCCACCGACGAACGACTCAAGAAGTTTCCTAATGTTGCCGACGACAAGCGGCGCACGTATGACGCGATGATGCTGGCGATGGACGAGGCCATCGGCCGCGTGAGGAAGAAGCTCGTGGAAACCGGTCTCGAACAAAACACGCTCGTCTTTTTCATCAGCGACAATGGCGGGCCGACCATGCCCGGCACCACAATCAACGCCTCGCGCAACAATCCGTTGCGAGGCTCGAAGCGCACCACGCTGGAAGGCGGCATCCACGTGCCGTTCGTCGTGTCGTGGCCCAGCCGGCTGAAGCCCGGCGTGTTCACGCAGCCGACGATCCAGTTGGACCTCACCGCCACCGCACTGGCCGCCGCCGGCATACAGGTCGATGGGGACTCGAAACTCGAAGGCGTGGACCTGCTGCCATTCCTATTGGGCGAGAAAACGGGCGCACCGCACGATGCGCTTTACTGGCGCTTCGGCCAGCAGATGGCCATCCGGCTTGGCGACTACAAGCTCGTCCGCTACGACAGCAACGCCGACACGCTCACCGGCGGGCGCAACCAACCGGTTACCGCCGCCAAGCTGTACAACCTCGCGGCCGATATCGGTGAGACGAAGGACCTCGCCGCCGAGATGCCGGACAAGGTGAAGGAACTCCAATCCAGATGGGATGCCTGGAATGTCGCAAACGTCAGGCCGCTCTGGGGCAGCGGCCAGAAGGACAGCGACGGAGCCGAGCCCGGGGCTCCCCTGCCGAAGAAAGGCAAAAGGGCCAAGAGCGCCTTATGATTTACCATTTACGATTTACGATTCAGCAGGGGCGCCGGCGAGAGCCGGAAATCGTAAATCGTCATTCGTAAACCGTAGATTGCCGTGCGTTCAGAACCCTTGCTCCAGTCTGCGCTGCATTGTTCTGAAACTCTCTCTTTCGGCTTGCGTCAGATTGCGATTGCCATAGGCGGACCGATACACGCCGGCGGCTTCTTCTAGCTGGCCTCGTTCGAGATAGATCGTGCCAAGCAGTATGTAAGCGTCGCTGTACGGGACACCGCGCCCGACCATCTCTTTGAGGACTTTCACCGCCTCATCCGTCTCTCGCCGCTGACGCAGGTAAAAGGCGTACGTGTAGCCGTATTTTCCCTCATCAGGATGTAATTGATACGCCTTCTGACACCATCGCAGCGATTCATAGGGCCGATCCGGGGCCAGGCACACGGCGAGATTGTACGCGGCGGCCGCTGAGTTCGGATCGATCTTGAGCGCCCGGCCAAAGGCCTGTTCCGCCTCCTTCGGGCGTTGCATCTCGCCCAAAAGCATTCCGAGATTCAAATGGACGGCCGGATTGTTCGGATCCAGGGCGATGGCCCGACGGAATGAGGCTTCCGCCTTGTCGTTCTCGCCCCGGGCATTGTAGACAAATGCAACGTTCACATGAGGCGGCACGAAGTCCGGCCGCAGCTTGATGGCATTCTGATACGAGGCCAGGGCCTTTTCCTGGTCGCCCCGTTGCAGGTAGAGATTGCCCAGGTTGTACTGCGATGCATAATCATCAGGCCGGGCGAGGAGAGCCTCCAGCAGCTCTGCCGTGGCGCGCTTGGCCGCTGCTTGATATTCGCTTGGTAGAGACGCAAAATCTTGCGTCTCTACAGGGACGGCGGCCAGAGCCGTCGCTGCCCGCACGCGCACCAGAAGATACTCGTCGGCCGTAGCCTTGGCCAACGCCCTGACGGATTCATCCGTCACGTATCCGTCCAATGCCTGGGCCGCGGCAGAGCGCACCAGCGGCGAAGTATCCTCTTGAAGGGCGCTGATTACAGCCGGCCATTTGGCCTGCGACTCGCAGCGGTACAGCAAACGGATCAATGACGCGGCGACGATCTCATCGCGATCCTTCGAGCCAATGTACGCCAGGATAGCACCCAACTGCCGCCAATCGCCCCGCCTCGCGGCCTCCACAAGAGTCGCTCGCTCCAGGACCGGTTTCTGGTAGTCGTCGCTGTGCCACTGTCTCACCTGCTGATCCGCCCATGTCGCGTCCTTATCATTATGGCAGATATTGCACGCGTTGGGGGACTTGAATTTGAGCGTGGCAGCCGGCGCCGGCGGCCGCATCGAGTGATCGCTGCGACTCATGCGGGCAAACTCGGTCATCGGCATGTGACAGCCAATGCAGCGGTTCCCTGTGCTGTCGGCCTTGTGGTGCGTATGTACCGTGGCGTTGTCCACCTTGTCCTGATGACAGGGCAGGCACGCGGCGTTTGCCTTCTGAATGGCAGGGATCAGGGGTCGGGCGTCAGGGGTCAAGGGACCGGCGTCTGATCCCTGACCCCTGACCCCTGATCCCCCCTCCGCGAAGCGGTAGCGTCCGCTGGACGTGTGGCAGTGCATGCAATCCAGTTTGCCGCTCTTGGCGCAGGGACTCATGCGCCACGTGGTCATCGTGTAGTTCTCGCCCAGGTCGCGCCCGTCCGGGTAGAAGTCGGGATGCTCCAGGGCGGTCAGGTCGAAATGATCGAAGTAACGGTCGCCCGGCTTGAATGACGCACTCGCCGGGCTCATCTTGGCATGACACGACCCGCACATCGAGTTGATCTGCTCAACCGTAAAGGGCTTGGTGCGGATGATCTTGAGGTTCTGCGGATTCGTAGTGACGCCGTAAGGCGTTTCCGTAGCATGGGCGTCCCGCCCATGATTCTGGACCACGGGCAAGATGCCCGTGCTACGTGCGGCCGCCTGGCAAAGGCGGACATGCTCCTGAGCCGGACCGTGGCAGGACTCACAATTGATGCCCGGCTCGGCCCATGTTGTGTGATACGTGTCGGTCTTCAGATCGTAGTTGGTGGATAACTGGCTCACGTGGCAGCCGTGGCACGAGGTGTTGAACGTGTACATCGGGTCCGTCCAGTGCACGGGCGTGTCGGCTCCCGCGCCGGGGAAATGTCGCACGCCGCTGGCGGCCGTATCGAACCACGTTCTGGTCCGCACGTCGAACGCCACCGGCAGGGTCTGCAAACGCCCGCGCTCCATCGGCGTCAGGAAGTAGTAGACGTTCTTCCCGCCCAGCACGTGCGCGATTGGGTGCCGTTTCTCGCCGTCCGGTCCCTTTTCAAGAACCCAACCTTCCTCCTGTCCGATGCACGCACTGTACTCGTACTTGCCGATCCTGATCGAGCCCTGCGGGGCCTTCAGATTCGCCTGTGCGAATTCGAACGTGTACCGCTGCATCGCCAGACCATGGTGCGACGGCGCCCAGAGTTGATAGAACTGCTCATGGCACTGCCGGCAACTACCTGAGCCGGCAAACGGCTCTCGTGCCGGCGGTTGCGAACTCGTCTCCGTGGCGGCGCCGACAACTGCCGTCGCGGCAATGATGACGACAGGGAGGATGTGTTTCTTCATGACTATCCTTTACGGCCCGTTGGAATCTTATACTCGCCTGGCCTAGTGCGCACAAGACAGCGGTCCGCCCAATCCTCCCAGGCTTTGGCCAAGCGGGCAACAAGATCCCTCTCCTGGGCCGTCAGGTCGTTCATTTCGGTCGGGTCCGCCTCGATGTTGTAGAGCTCCCAAGGCCTGTCCTTCAGCGCGACAAGTTTCCACCGGCCTTCACGCACGGCACGGTTGCCCTCGTGCTCCATGAAAATCTGACGAGGCGGCAGGCGTC
>Ga0315296_10005168_pt1 | contig 10487 bp, 10 predicted proteins | sample YL17G14_18_MG_FD_203921 | JGI IMG/M metagenome (GOLD analysis project Ga0315296, IMG submission 203921) | Sediment microbial communities from Yellowstone Lake, YNP, Wyoming, USA - YL17G14_18 | ecosystem: Environmental > Aquatic > Freshwater > Lake > Sediment | place: USA: Wyoming | collected... | reverse complement strand
GCCGTACGTGGTCCAGACCGACGATATGGTCGGCGTGGCCGTGAGTGAGAATCACGGCGATCGGATTCTGCTTCTTCTCGACCAGGGACCCCACAAGCTCGTCCGGATTGAAGCCGATATCGACGATCAGGCAGTCCGTGGCCGACTCGTCGGCACGAACCACATAGCAGTTCGTCTCGAAATCACCCAGGATGAATCGGTCGATCTCCATGCCGATTCTACTGCTGCGGCTTTACCGCATTTGGCTCTGTCGTCTTCGGCTGCGGCTGTACGCCGTTTGGCTCGACGGTGGCGGGCTTTGGCGTATTCGGCTCCGGGACCGGAGCAGGCACGACAGCCGGGGCAGGCTCTGCGGCCTTGGGCGGCTCGGCCGGCGGCTGGACCTGAACCGGCAGCTTCGGGGCCTCCGGGGCCGGTGTTGCCTTGGGCTCGGCTTCCTTCTTTACATCCTCAAGCAGGGCCGAGCGATTCATCATCAGGTACTTCGCCTTCCAGTCGGCGATCTCATAGACCCAGCCCTTGTGCCGCCTCGTGAACTTCTGTGCGCCTTCGTCGGCCAGCAGCTTGGCCTCTTTCTTCTTCAACTCCTCCGGGGAATCGACCTTGGACGTGTCGATCGTGACCTTGGACACGTCGGTGAACTGTGCCTCGCACAGGAGATAGGTCTTCTGGCCCTTTTTCGCCAGGCGAAGCTTGTACTCGGTGGAGTTGTTCAGCCGGCAGGTGTAGGTGCAGTCGAACACCAGGCCCTGGATGCTCTCGGGCTTATTGACATCTTCGAAGCGCAGACTTGCCAGCGCATTGAAAACGCTCTTGGCGTCGCTGTCCTTCAATTTTTTGTCGGCGGGCAGGTCCGCCAGGAGGACACCATCACCGCCCTGCTGAGGCCGCAGGGTGTAGGTTCCCTCCGGCGTGGTCACTGTGACTGCGTTGACGTCTTCGCGTTTGACCGAGGCGATCTCCTGATTGATAAACTCGACCGCCTTGCTGCGGAACCACGGCGCATTCTCGGTCACGTACACCTGGTCCTCTGAGGCCAGGCGGACAAACGTGTTCTGTCCGGCCTCCTGGGATTTGCCGACGATTACGCCGGCCAGAAGCGAGCCGTCTTCCTTGAAGAACTTCACGACGCTGCGGGCCTTCTCCTCCGTCACCTCGAGTTCCTCATGGTTCTTGGGATCGGCGGTATAGGCCTCGGAGGTCTTGATCTCGAGCGACTTCGTGATCAACTCGCTGATCTGCTTGGCGTCGGCGGGGTAGTTGCCCTTGTTGGCGACGACGAACTGGCCGTCCTTGCCACGCTCGATCTTGACGGTGTCCTTGCCCTGGCCCACGACGATGCTTGCGATATCGGTCGAGTCCAGACCCTGGATCAGATACGTCGGACCGGACACCTCGGCATGCTTGCGATTCGCCATCTGCGATTGAACCGCCGCCCACACGACCATCACCGCCGCTACGATAGCCAATATGCCCAGCTTCTGGTTGTTCATCCAAGGTACTCCCTAATGCATTGACGATTTACGATTTATGATTTACGATTTACCCTTGGTTCCGTTGCCAAGTGAGGAGGCACGCGTTTTGCCTTCCTTCAATCGTAAATAACAAATAATAAATAGTAAATTCTTCACGCGTCGCTGGCGTGGCTGATGTAATGCCGCCGGCGGACGCCCCGCCAGAGGCCCAGAACCAGCGCGATCACCATCACAACGCTCGGCACTGCGCTGATATTGAGCATCTCCAACTCGCTGCCGAGCTGCTCGATGCGCTCGCGCCGTTTCGCCTGTACACCCCGCAACTGCCGCTGCGAGTTGAAAATCTTCAACTCCAGGTCCCGCCTCTGCTGGATGATCGTATTGCCCAGGACGGCCTGGTCGTCTTCGCCCTTGGCGGAGGAAACCAGCCTTTGCAAATCCTGGTTGAAGCCGTCGATCTGCGCATTGAGCACCGTCATCTCATTGGACGTCTCCTCCTCCGCCTCCCGCTCCACCTTGTCCACGACGGTGAAGGGCCGCTTGTAGTTACCTCGCGAGCGAATGGAGATCAGGTCGCCTGAGCCGCAGAGTTCCTCGATCGTGTTGATGAGCAGGGCGCTGTTGTCACCCATGACCGCCTTGAGGCCGAACGGCGTGGCGGCGTAGGCCAGCATGTCGGTGATGAAGTCCACGTCGGAGAACACGACCACGGCACAATCGCCGCTCGCTTCCGTCAGGCCGGTGACGTGATTCTTGACCATCTTGGGCTCGTTGGCGTCCTTGGCCTTGTCGTCCTTACCCTCCTCCTTCTTCGCGGCGACTTCGACCTCGATGCCCTCCGGGAAGCTGCTCTTGAACTTGCCCATGACGAGGTAGCCCATCTTGACCGGCTCGCTGCCGTCGAAGAACTTGCCCATGAGCTTGGCCGGGTCGGGGAACATCAGCTCGAACGAGCTGCCGACCATCCAGGCGTTGCCCCGTGCCGTGGTCATAACCAACGGCGTCCGCTGGATCGCAGGGGCCGCCTCCGGCTTCTTCTCTTCCGCGGGCTTGTTCGGGTCCATTGCCTGCGGCTGCTCGGTGCTGACCTCCCTCAGAATGCCGCTAAACAGCATTCTCACCTGGTTCAGATTGGTCGTGATCACGCTGTTCTTGTTGAAACACTCCGAGGTCAGGCCCAGATACCCGATGATCGGCTCGGGCCTCTGGTCCCGGCTGATGGAGGCCTTGATGGCAAGTCCCTTGTCGCCGGCAAACGTGTTCTTGGGCATCTCCAGGCCCCAGGTGCGGAGCAGGCGGTCCAGGTTCGAGCTCTGGTCCTGCGCCGTCATCTGCATGGGGCTGCGTTGCGGCCGGTCCGAGATGCAATGCGGGTCCACGCAGACGATGGCGCGGCCGCCCTTGAGCACGAACTGATCGATCGCAAACTGCGTCTTCTCCGGCAGGTCCTTCGGATGAACCACCAGCAGGATGTCCACGCCGTTGATGTCATTGGCATCCGCGGCCACCGTCGTTACCTCGTACTGCTTCTGGAGCTGCTCCACAATCGTCCACGGTGGCTCAGGCTGTTGGCCCTGCATCTGCATCATCTGCATCATGTACGGGCTCATGTCCTGCCCCATGACCGCCAACGAGCTCAGCACGCCGATTTTCTTCTCCTGCTTGGTAATCGCCGTGTCGATCAGGTAGCTGATGTCATACTCGACGAAGTTCTGCCGATCCGGCGAGAAGAATGGGATCGTCTTCTCCACGCCGAATTGCGTCTGAACGACCAGCCCAAAGAAGAAATTCTCCTCCTCGGTCAGCGGGAACCGTTTGAGCCCGTACCGCATCGCCTGCTCCTCGTCATTCGAGAACGGACGCGGATCGATCACCGCCAGCTCGACCATCCCTTTCGACGCCACCACGTACTCGTCCAGCAGGGTCTTGACGAAATCGTAGTAGTTGTTGAAGTAGCGGATTTGATCGGGTCCCTTCAGCGCCGCCGTCTTGGTATAGTACAGCTTTGCCTTGATCGGCTGGCTGAGTCTTCCCAGGATGGCTTTCGTCCCGTCGGAGAGCGTGTACAGCTTCTGGTCAGTGATATCCAGCCTGCAGCGGGACCCGATGTTCTGGCTGATGCTGACAGCGCTGAAGGCAATGATCAGGATGAGAATCGCCCCGAGGGCCGCTCGTATTGTCCGGTTCATCAGCTCGCCTTCCTTTCATCCAAAATGATCGTGCAGGCCGCGATCCAGCCCGCAATCAGTAACACGAAATAGGCAAGGTCCTTGAACTGCAGGATGCCCTTCTGCATCGACTCGAAATGCTCCTGGAGACTCATGCCTGCGACGGCGGAAACCAGCCCGGCCGGCAGGAACGACGAGAGGTAGTTCAGCGTCGTCGGCATTCCCGCGAATACGAGAGCCGCACAGGCCACGACGGAGAGCACGAAGGCAATCACCTGGTTCTTACTCAACGCGGAGAAGAAGCACCCGACAGCGAGAAAACCACCGGCCATCAGGAAGCTGCCCACGTATCCCGTGGCGATCAGGCCGCCGTCAGGATCGCCGAGGTAGGCGACGGTGAGCACCAAGGGGAATGTCAATGCCAACGCAATTCCGAGGAATATCCATGCGGCGAAGAACTTGCCCAGCACGGCCTGCGCGATCGTCACCGGCAGCGTGAACAGCAGCTCGACAGAGCCGACTTTGCGCTCCTCCGCCCACAGCCGCATCGCCGTCGAAGGCACCATGAAGACGAACAGCAGCGGCAGATTCATGAAGAACATCTGCAAATCCGCCTGCCGGGCCTCGTAGAAGCCGTTCTTGAACGTCAGGTACCCCGCGAAGAATAGAAAAATGACCAGAAAGACATAGGCGAGAGGGGTTGTGAAGTAGCTCTTCAGCTCCCGTTTGAACACGGCCCAGAAGCTATTCATATGGAACTCCGCAGAATTTACGATTTACCATTTACGATTTGGCTCCGCCCTGTCGGATGACCCTAGCAGGCGTCGTCGCAACAGGAAACGACAGACTCAGGCACTTTTCTTTCTGGTGATCTTGCGGAAGACCTCGTCCAGACTGACGTGGTACTTCTCTTTCAGCTCCTTCGGGGTTGAGTCGACAAGCACCTTGCCCCGGGCGATGACGATCGTCCTGGAACAGATAGCTTCGACCTCATCAAGGATGTGGGTGGAGACGATGATGCACTTGTCCTTACCCATCTCGCTGATGAGGCGGCGGACCTCGTACTTCTGGTTGGGATCGAGGCCGTCGGTCGGCTCGTCGAGGATCAGGACCGGCGGATCGTGAATCAGCGCCTGGGCCAGGCCCACGCGGCGTTTGTAGCCTTTGGAAAGCGTCTCGATGCTCTGGTGATAGACGGAGTCGATGGAGCACATCGGCACGACGCGGTCGAGGGCTTTCTTGCGGTCCTTGCCCTTGATCCGGCGGACGTCGCAGATGAAGTTGAGGAACCCGCCGACGCTCATTTCCGGATAGGCCGGAGAGTTCTCGGCCAGGTAGCCCAGGGAGCGGCGGACCTGGATCGGGTTCTTGAGAATGTCGAAGCCGCATACGCTCGCCGTACCGCTGTCCGGCCGGATGTAGCACGTCAGCATCCGCATCGCCGTGGTCTTGCCCGCCCCGTTGGGACCGAGCAGGCCCAGCACCTGGCCCTTCTGCACGCTGAAGGAAATGCCGTCCACAGCAACGACCGGCCCGAACCTGCGGCGAAGATCCTTGACTTCAATCATATCCGTCTCCAAACCAAGCTATTGACGATTGATTATTGATGATCGATTACTGGAGAAGCAGTCCTTGGTTTCCGCCTCAATCATCAATCATCCGTCATCCTTAATCAATCCAACGGGCTCCCCACCGGGGTAAACCGTATGAATTTACGGAAATCCGCTTGACAGTCAAGACCCCACGGCCGAATATTTTCACTTCGTGTTGGGCCTCCGAGGGCGTGTGAAGAGTAGCACGGGCATCCTGCCCGTGTGTTTCACGGGCGTCTCGCCCGTGGAGGCAGGGCCAAGATGGCCCTGCGACTCATGGGCAAGATGCCCATGCTACGGTTGGCCGCCTTCTCACGCACCTTCTCAGGGCCGTGCCACGGGGACCGTCCATCCCATGTTGGAGACTATCTACGAAGGGCGGGCAAATTTGTTCCTGTCGCCCCCCGCACTCGACCGTTTCGCGGCCGTAAGAGCAGGGAACGCTATGAGTAAAGTCGCTAAAGTACAGTTCACGGACTATCCGGCCAGTGTCGCCAGGGCCCTCGACCTGATCGGCGCCGCCGAGGCCCTGCCCCGGGACGGTCTGATAATCATCAAGCCCAACCTGACGAACTCCTCCCCGCCACCGGTGACAACGAGCGTGGCGGCCGCCGAGGCCGTCTACCAGTACTGCCGGGCCCACACCAAAGCCGAAATCATCATCGGCGAGGGAGCCGGCAGCGGGCGGACCTGTGACGTCTTCGCCGCCCTCGGATACGTGGACATGGCACGCCGCCTCCGCATCAAGCTTGTCGATTTCAACGACGCCGAGACGGTGGAGCTTGAGCGTCCCGACGCCCTGCAATTGAAGACCTTTCACCTGCCCGTTGTCGCGAGGGACGCCTTCGTCATTTCCCTGCCCGTGCTGAAGGACCACGATTTCAGCAAGACGACGATCGCGATGAAGAACATGTTCGGCCTGGCCCCCGGCAAATACTACGCCGGCGGCTGGAACAAATCGAAGTTGCACAGCCCCTCGGTCGATGACGCCATCGTGGACATCTGCCTGTACAAAAAGCCCGCCCTATCCGTGGTTGATGCCTCGGTAGCCCTGCAAGGCGGCCACCTCTCCGGCCGCAAGAAGCATCTCGGCCTGATCCTCGCCTCTTTCGACCCGGTCGCCGTAGACGCCGTAGGCAGTGAACTCCTCGGCCACGACCCCGCCTGGGTCCACTACCTGACCTTAGCCGAGGGCCGCCTCGGCTCCATGCGCAACACCGAACTCCTCACCGCCTGATCACCCCACACAAAGCCAACGACCGAGCGCGTGCTACAAGTCTGGTGGAGCAGTACGCTGGAACACGACGCTACAGTTGAGGTGTTCCCCTTGCAGCATGCCAGACTCTCGCGATCTCCACAGTTCGTTCCCGCGACTTGATTCTGTACACGATTCGACATGGCCTGCGAATGACCTCGCGGATGTTGGGGTCGTCGAATTCGGGGACAACCCGGCCGGATTCGGGAAAATCGGCCAAGTGCTCAACGATGTGGAATACCTGCTTGATGAAATGAACGGCTACGGTAGGACGGGATTCAGCGATGTACGAGGCGAGTTCTTTGAGATCAAGGCGAGCGGAAGGAGCCCAAATCACTTCGTAAGCCATTCGGCAAACTCCTCCTTGATCTTGTCATGAGGGATGCCCTTGCCCTCATCCAGCTCGCGAAGGCCTTTGCGCACGCCGACAATGAAGTTGATCCGCTCTTGAATCTCCTCCCAGGAAACGCTCTCGGGGAGTTGCTCAATCGTCTTCAAAGCTATCTCTTTGGTCGTCATGGCTACATTATACAAGATGTGTCCGTGCGCGGCAATAGGCACGCCCAATGCGTCGACCCCATTGTCCGCCATTCTCTGGTCCGGCAGCCGTAGACGCCGTCGGCAGCGAATTACTCAGCCACGACCCCGCCTGGGTCCACTACCTGACCTTAGCCGAGGGCCGCCTCGGCTCCACCCAAAACATCAACCTCCTCACCGCCTGACCGTCCACACAAAGGCGCCCTCTGAGAGTGCGCTGCGGGTCTTGTGGAGCAAGCGGTAACAGGCACAGGGCGCCAAAATCATGCGACACACCGCGTACGCACCTCCTTTGCAATCTTCGAGCCGACCTCTCGCTCCGCGATTCTCAGATCGTAACTGGTTTGCAGGTTCAGCCAAAACTGGGGCGTCGTTCCAAAGTAGCGGGCCAACCGCAGAGCCGTATCGGATGTGATGGCACGTCGCTCGCGCACGATCTCGTTGATCCGGGGGGCAGGCACCTTGATCTCCATCGCCAGCGCGTGCGCGCTCATCCCCAGCGGGGCGAGGAATTCCTCCCGCAGAACCTCCCCCGGATGGATCGGCCGCATTCTATTTGTCGGACTCATTGTTCAGTCTCCTCAGTGGTAGTCAACGATCTCAACATCAAGAGCATTGCCATCCTCGAAGCGAAAGCATAAACGCCACTGGTCATTGATGCGAATGCTCCACTGGCCCTCGCGGCTTCCACGCAGAGCCTCCAACCGATTACCCGGCGGAACGCGAAGGTCCTGGAGCGCATAGGCGTCATCCAGCATCTGCAGCTTGCGTTCCGCAACAGCGGCAATCGCCCCGAATCGCCGGGGACGCTTGCCCTCAAACAACGCCTGCGTATGCCTACAACGGAAGCTCTTGATCATACGAGAATGATATAACGCACGGTGTTAAACGTCAAGCGGATACTTCTTGTGGGTCCCGCTGCGAGGGGCTGCCAGCAGGCTCAAAGACTACCGAGTGTATCTAGACGCATCACGCGCTAAACCCATGCCACAATAGGCACATGCAATCCAAATCGGCGGCAACCCATTCCGCCCTATCCTCGTCGCCCTTCGCACGATGACGCGCCGCCCCGGTAGCCCCCGTCGTCGTGCAGGAATAGCTGCAAATTGAAGACCCCGTTTACAGCAGCGCCCCAAAGCCACTGGCTACGCGATGTCTGACCTGCTACCGCCAACGGCCGAGTTGAGACGATCAAAGGCGGACCAGTAGGTAGGCCCACTGTTTTCCGGCTTCTGAAGCTCGCGTATATAGCCTTGCAGGACGGAATGGCAACGACGAACACTCGGCCCCCAGTTGTCGATTATGGGCTGGCCTGGGACTAGCCCTAGTTCGATCAGTATCGCCGCAACAGTGTAGCTGGAGCAGACTTTCGCCGCCGCGCGCTTCTCGCGTTCATCCCAGGTTGGGTGTTCGCGGCCTTCGAGCTTTTCAATCACAGTGGTCCGCGCTTGCCGGACATCCTCAGTCTGGAGGAAATTGGCCAGGGCCAGTAGGTTCTGGCCTGCGGATGCCTGCCGAACCGCGTCCACTTGTTCGCGCATGGTGTTCAACTGCCTGGCGTACACAACAAGGACAATTATGAGCGCGGCCGCCTGAACAAAGCTCAAGGCGATGGCCAGTGACTCATACGCCGTCATATTACCTCCCATACCTTAGCCCTTCAGTTAACGGGGATTATTAGGCTGATCCGCATAAGATACGGAGTCTTGCCTTCCTGTTTGCACAGCCATATAGCACGCTCTCGGCTTCCCTTGCCATGCCACTCATTGAGACCTGTCCACACAACGACCACATGGCCTCTGTCGGACCGATAAGCGGCCCAAACCAGTCTGTCGCAGCTTCATCAAAGGGGTGTATCCGACGACTATTATGTTGCCCGCCTGCGCGGCACGCAAGCGAAAAGGTCATGCCTGTCGGGGGAAAAGCGGAAACGTGGGCGCAGGGCACCGCTGCCAGTGACGCCGGGAGGCGCTTGGCTTGATGGCGACAAGTTGTGATCGGGTGGCTTGCCCAGCTTTGTGTCTGGGTCGGGATTCTGCGAGGTGGGGATCAGGCTTACTTGAGAGAGGAGGAATCGAAGAAGACGATTTCTGAAGACGATTTTCCTTTTCTCAAGTAAGCCTGATCCCCACTTCACAGGGCTCTTGTCGCTTTTTCCACGTACCTACAAAGCAGATTGACGAGGCGGGGAATCTGTTCCGTGCGCGCGGGGAAAATTTGTGATTTTTTTCGACGAGAGGGACGCTACTGTGCCGGCTCGACCCCGGTCACGGGCGGGGCCTGTCCGGGGACGCGCGCTCTTACCAGCGAGACGACATGAATCGCGATCTGGCCGAGGATGCCCAGGCCCACGAGGATGACGGCGTACCAGTACGGGGCGTACGGACCCACATGTTGGGCGAGGTGTCCGCTGGGCCAGGAACCGGCCGTGACGCCCAGCGAGATCACGATCTCGTGGATGACCATCCTGACGGAGCGTTTGCGGCTGGCGGCGGCGCCGTAGAACAGGTGGGAACTGTAGGAGAACCCGAAGGCCACGCCGAGAACGATGGCGGAAAGGTACAGCACGCCCAGCGTCTTACCGTAGATGACCATCAGCAGGGCCGTGAGGACCATCGCCTGGGCCCCCATCAGCAGCCCGGGGCGGAAATGCCAGAACGCCCAGCGGCCCCCGGCGATCAGGGCCAGGAAATTGCACAACGCAACCGTCGTCAGGTAGACCCCAAACTGCGACTTGGAGTAGCCCAGGCTGGTGAACAGCAGGGCAAATTGCGACCGGGCAATCGCAAATGAAGCCCACGCACAGAACAGGGCGATTCGTGACAGCCAGCGGAAATCCGCAAGCACGCGCGGATCGCACGGAACTTCCGGCGTGCCGTTCATCAGAGCCGACTTGCGCGACTGCGCGGCGTCTCTGCGGGCCAGACCCAGCAACAGGAAGGAGACCGCGAAACACAGGACGGCAGCGACCATCGGCCACACGGGTCCCTTCTCGACCAGCCACGCCCCGACCAGCGGGCCCACTACTCCGCCGCTGGACCACGAGCCGTTGTACCGGCCGAGGCGACGGTTCAGCTCCAGGCCCTCATAGCTGCCAGAAACCCAGCTCATCAGGAACGGCCAGAACAATGCCATCGCCGCCCCGCTCAGCCCGCCGGCGCCAATGATCAGCCAGACCCATATCCGCTGGCCGGCGCTGCTATGAGTCGTCGCCCCGAAGACGGCCAGAGTCATCAGCGCGGTAGCCAGCATCGCGGCCACCGTCGCCGCCCGGGTGGCGCGCTTGACATCCAGGTGTCCCAGCCGCGATCCGGTCACCAGCAGGGCCGCCATGTAGGCGAGTATATTCACCGTCGGTGCGTCGCCGACGTGGGCCTTGGTGCCGCCCATGGCGATGAGTATGAAGGGCATGGCGGACCAGGCAGTGCTCAGGCTCAGGCCCGTGGCAAAGGCCGCCCCG
>Ga0315296_10005167_pt1 | contig 10489 bp, 8 predicted proteins | sample YL17G14_18_MG_FD_203921 | JGI IMG/M metagenome (GOLD analysis project Ga0315296, IMG submission 203921) | Sediment microbial communities from Yellowstone Lake, YNP, Wyoming, USA - YL17G14_18 | ecosystem: Environmental > Aquatic > Freshwater > Lake > Sediment | place: USA: Wyoming | collected... | reverse complement strand
TGCAGTGGTAGCATCTGTTGGATGGGTTTCTGACGAATTGCGGATTTGAGGTTTCATCTACTTTTATCGTTAGGTATCTTATCCCTATCTTTCTTGCTATTTTCTTTGCCTCTTCCAGTTCTCCGGAGGGTAGCGTCTTAGAATTAGCTGTGACTGCGACGGCATTGTTTCCCAGCGCTATCTCGGCAAGTGATGCGATTACTGAACTGTCAACTCCTCCGGACATTGCGACAAGCACACTGCCTCTTTTGCTAAGGTCCTCTAAGACTCTCTGCATTTTCGTGAACAACCAATTAATTCGAGTACTATTCAGACTTGGCGAGTTTTTCAGATTTGATATGCCTCCGTTCTGAGCCACGACGGTCCAATTCTGCAGATCAATTTTGAAAACTGTGGCGGGCGCTTGAATGTCATATTGATTGTGTATTTCTTCGTGAGTTATAGTGTCAAACCCAAGATATTGGCTTTTTGAATCTTATATTTCAAATGTAAGGGAACCTTTTAATCAACATGAATGATTGAGAGCATAAGTTGGTGTGGGATATGGGAGACATAAATATCGGTGAGAAAGCTCCAAGCTTCACCCTTGTTGATACTGACTTGAAGCCTAGAACTCTTGGAGAACTTGACAAGAAGGGGGTCTTAGCTTTCTACCCAGGTGCATTCACAAGTGTCTGTACAAAGGAGATGTGCGCCTTTAGGGATTCACTTGCAAAGTTCAATGATCTGAACGCCTCTGTCATTGGAATAAGTGTTAATGATCCCTTCACGAACAAAGCGTTCGCTGAGGCGAACAAGCTGAACTTTCCCTTGCTGAGCGACTACAATCGGGAGGTTGTAAGTCTTTACGGGGTTGAGGCGAAAGACTTCGCTGGTCTTAAGGGGTACACTGCTGCTAAACGTGCCATATTCATTGTTGGCAGAAATGGGGTCATTCGCTACAAGTGGATATCTGATGATCCTGGAGTCGAACCGAACTACCGGGAGATAGAGTCTGAGTTAGAACTTATAGCTTGAGGGTTAGTAGTTAGCGCGCGCAGTCTGCTTTAACTTGAGGCTCTCCATTGTCTGATTAGAAGTCTTCCGGTTTCATCTCTCTTTTCTTTTGTTAGTCTCTTTGACATAGTTTATGAGTCCGCCAGCCAGAAGTATGCTTCTTTCTCTGCCTGTGAATGCGTTAAGGAATTCTATATCTTTTCCAGCCACATTGGCAGAAATGTTACTCTCTTCATTTGAGATCTGTTTTTTGATGTTGTGGATTTGGAGGGTGTCTCCTGCGCTGACGTTCTTGTGGTCTTCGGGTTCAGCGAATACCAGAGGTATGACTCCAAAGTTCACTAGGTTGGACCGATGTATTCTCGCGAAGCTCTTCGCGATCTTGGCCTTGACTCCCAGGTATCTGCATACCAGAGCAGCATGTTCTCTGCTTGATCCTTGTCCGTAATTATCTCCACCAACAACAAATCCGCCACCAGCCTCTTTGGCTCTCTTGACGAAGCTTGGGTCTACGTTTTCGAATGTGTATTCGCTTATGGCGGGTATGTTGCTTCGCAGAGGCAATATCTTGCTTCCGGCTGGAAGGATATGGTCGGTGCTTATGTTGTCTCCGACTTTCAGCAGTATCTTTCCGGTTAGTTCATTTGGCAAAGAGCTGAGGTTGGGAAATGGTTTGATGTTTGGGCCTCTTATTATTTCGACTTCTTCGGTTGCTGCTGACGGTGGGATTATTGAGCTTTCATTCAAGATGTACTTTTCCGGCTCGATGATCTTCGGATATCTTCCGAGGGTTCTTGGGTCTGTGATTCTTCCGTTTATTGCGGCTGCAACAGCGACTTCAGGACTGCAGAGATAAACTTGGTCGTCCTTTGTGCCGCTTCTTCCGGGGAAGTTCCTTGGAAAGGTTCTGAGTGAAACTACTCCGGTGGCGGGGGCCTGTCCGATTCCTATGCATCCCAGACATCCTGACTGTTGGACACGGGCTCCAGCATGTATCAGCTGTGCTAGACCGCTTGCATGGGTGATGTTTTCCAGGATCTGACGGCTCCCCGGATTAACCTCGAAACTGACATTATCGTTGACTCTTCTGCCCTCTAGCGCCTTTGAGACAACCATCAGATCCTTGAAGGAGGAGTTGGTGCATGAACCGATAATCACTTGGGCTACTTTCGTTAGTTCAAAGTCTTTTACTTTCCTAACGTTATCAGGGGATGAAGGGCAAGCTATGAGTGGTTCTAGTTCGCTCAGACTCAATTCTATGCTATCATCATACTTGACATCGAGATCAGCTTTGATCTCACGCCACTGATTTCCCCTGCCTTGAGCCTCAAGAAATCTCTTAGTATTCTCATCTGACGGGAATATGGTTGAGGTTGCGCCGAGCTCGGCTCCCATGTTGGCGATCGTTGCTCTTTCAGGCACTTCCAGAGTCTCAACACCTGGTCCAAAGTACTCTATGATCTTTCCGAGACCGCCCTTGACGGTGTATCTTCTGAGCATCTCCAGAATTACGTCTCTGGCTGAGACCCAGGGGCTAAGTTGGCCCGTGAGCTTCACGCCAAGGACCTTTGGGGTCTTAAGGTAGAAGGGTTCACCCGCCATGGCCATCGCTACGTCTAGTCCGCCAGCGCCGATGGCGAGCATTCCGATTCCTCCAGCAGTAGGCGTATGGCTGTCAGAGCCCAGAAGAGTGCTACCAGGGGTTCCGAATCGTTCCAGATGTATCTGATGTGAGACTCCATTTCCAGGTTTGGAGAAGTAGACTCCGAATCTCTTGGCAGCCGTCTGAAGGAAGAGATGGTCATCCATATTCTTGAAGTCCGTCTGCAGGAGGTTATGGTCGACGTAACTTACAGAGAGTTCAGTTTTTACTCTTGGAATGCCCATTGCCTCGAACTCTATGAATGCCAAGGTGCCGGTTGCGTCTTGTGTTAGAGTCTGATCTATCTTTATCGCGATCTCTTCACCTGCTGCAAGTCGGCCTTCAACCAGACGTTCTTCAATTATCTTTTGAGCCACGCTTCTTCGCATCGTTATCAATCCTCAATGTGATCGTGTTTCTCATCTTTGGCTGGGATCAATTGGATTCAAAGCTGGGGTTGAGTATTGTGACGTTGCCTCGCCACAAATCACGGAGGGGCTATTCTCTGCCGAAGGACCGAGATTAAAGATTTACTCAGATGCGGTGCGCGCTAAGTGGGTGTTCTCACTCATTGTCCAGTTCTGTAATTGAGGAATATTGTTCTGGACTTGTTTGTGAGTGTTTGTCACTTCTTATGGGCAATGATGGATACTGTCAGAATTGCTATGGCTACGATCAAAGGTGGTGAGTATCTGAGCCAGGAATGAGAAGTGATGCTTACGATTATGATTCCGATGATCACCATCGCAAGAGACAGCCAATATCCAATGTTTGAAGCCCTGATTCTTCTTCTTAATGTTCCTCTAAACCGCTCAGCCATCCCTATCAGTCCGAACGGAATGACTAGCAAATTGTATGAGGAGGTTGACCAGTGCATGGGCTCCCAAGGGGGTTCTGGTGGGAGATTTGCCTGCATCACGTCTCCGAGGAACACTCTGACGAAGAAGAAGATGAAGGACATGTGCATAAGGAACAGGTATGAGACTATTAGCAGGTGTTTCTTGAACCATCTTCTCCAGCGGTGCTGAAGGAATAGGATCTCTTGTTTTCTTCCTGTCTCAGCAAGTAGAAGTAACAACATAATCGCCAGTAGCACTAACGCGATGTAGGTACTCTGAATGCCTGAGATGAGGCCGGTTTCTGTTGGAATAATCATGAAGGAAGAAACTGTTGCTAAGAGATCTGTAGACACCTTTCCACCCTTGTACGCGACACCGATTGTGATCAAGACCAGAGGGAAGGCAAAGTTGTGTCCCCATCTTGGGTCTGCCAGGTAGAAAAACAACCACTGGAACCCCCAAAAGTAAAGCCAAAATACCCCTGTCAGGATCATGCCGGTGCCTATGTCTGCGGAAGCTTTCACTCTACTCAGGAAGCTCTTAGGCGGATTCAGTAGATTACTCAATACACTGTGATGCGTCTGCTCATCAGCGTAGATATCTTGAAGAGTCTTCTTGATCCTTTGATCGCCTTCTTCCTCAACCACTTTGATGTAGTCTCTGAGACGGTCAATGGCTTCGGCTTCGACACTTAGGTCACGTTTGATTAGGTTTTCAGAGTCCTTCTCTGCATGTCGGACTTCTTTAGGTATGACGGTGGGCGTTCCGCCTAGTCTTGCGACTTCTCTGGAGCACCACTCGATGTGGGACATCTCATCCATCGAGAAGTCCTCCATTAGATCGACTATTCTAGGGTTCTCGGATAAGTAGGCGTGTTGTTGATATTCTGTTACAGCAGCTATCTCAACAGCGACGAGATCATTCAGGATTTCGATGAGTCTCTCCTTTCCCATTCGAAATTGCTCCTGAGGAGAAGATTCGTTACTTGTCTAAGATTTGTTCGATGGTTGCTATTTAATAATGCTCATTCTCTTCCTGCAAGTATGTCATCGACTTCGGGGAACTTGGGATCAGCGCCAATTGAGGATATTCTCCCCGTTGGGCACACAGAGTAGCAATGGTTGCAGTTTGTGCACACTGATACCTTTTCAGGGAATGTTGCTATCTTCCTTGTTACGCCTCTTCCTATAAATCCGATAGCAGTGTCCCATGTCGCCTCGATGCATCGGCGCACGCATAGTCCACAGAGGATGCATTTCGTGGGGTCGGTCTTCACTTTTGAGCGGAATCGGCTGAGATCTGCGTTGTACTCGCTAGCGAGTTCACGCATTCGCCCAGTCACATCAATGCCGGCTGAGACTGCAGCCAATTCGATTATGGTCTTTCTGATCTTGTCGATCTTGTGGGATCTTGTCTTCACTTTGAGACCATCCTCAACAGGGTAGCAGCAAGATGCAACTAGCTGTGTTCTTCCTTTTCGTTCGATCTCGACGCTGCAGATACGGCAGGCACCGTAAGGTTCAAGCTCATCGTTATGACAAAGTGTCGGTATCTCTATTTTGGCGTTCTTTGCAGCCTCTAAGATGGTCATTCCTTCATTTGCTGGGATGTCTTTATCGTCGATCCTTAACGTGAGATTTTTCATTTAGTTTTTCCTCTTTCTTATCGGCTTCATTCCTTTAGGCGGGGGCGGCGGGACTGGTTCTGCCGACAGTTTCCTTATTGCATCGAATTTGCAGGCTTCGTAGCATGCGCCGCATTTTGTACATTTCTCCTGTTCTATTGAGTGAACTTGATCCTTTCCGCCCTCGATGGCGGCAACAGGGCATTCTTTAAGGCAGAGCATGCAAGCTTGGCATTTCTGGGGGTCGATGTAGTATTTGATCAGTGCCCTGCAGGCTTTGGCTGTACAGCGCTTATTCCTAATGTGGTCGTCCCACTCATCCTTGAAGTATTTCAGGGAGGTCAGGACTGGGTTGGCGGCTGTCTTTCCTAATGCGCAGAGGGATGCCTCCTCCATTGTTGTGACTATGTCTTGAATCCCGAGCGTGTCCTCGTCCTTGCCTTTTCCTTCGCAGATATCCTTGATGGTGTTGGAGAGGACTTGGAGCCCTTCTCGGCAGGGAATACACTTCCCGCAAGACTCCTCAAGCAAGAAATCTACAAAGTATCTGGCTGCATCGACCATACAGGTATCTTCATCCATAACCACCATGCCGCCAGATCCCATCATGGATCCGACTTTGTTCAACTCGTCAAAGTCCACGGGGAGATCCAAGTGCTTTTCAGGGATGAAGCCTCCTGAGGGGCCGCCGGTTTGGACGGCTTTGAACCGTTTTCCTCCTCTAATTCCGCCGCCAATTTTGAAGATGAGGTCTCCAAGGGTTGTTCCCATAGGTACCTCTACAAGGCCTGTGCTGTTGACCTTGCCAACGAGTGAGAAGATCGCGGTTCCACTGCTGCCCTCGGTTCCTATACTCTTGAACCATTCAGCTCCTTTGAGGACTATTAGTGGAACAGTTGCCCATGTCTTGACATTGTTGAGGCAGCTGGGCTTACCCCAGAGGCCTTTGACCGCTGTGTGAACGTATTTAGGCCGGGGTTCTCCGATTTTTCCTTCGATAGCTGTCATAAGAGCGCTGGACTCGCCTGATACGAAGGCTCCTGCTCCTCTGTGGACTTTGACTCTGAAGCTGAATCCTGAGCCCATTATGTCGTCACCGAGCAGCCCAAATTCTTCGGCCTGTTTGATGGCGATGGATATGTTCTCTGCAGCTATGGGGTATTCTTCCCGAACGTAGACGTAGCCCTGGTGAGCTCCTATAGCATAGGCTCCTATTATCAGGCCTTCGAGGACGCTGTGGGGGTTGTCCTCCATTAGAGATCTGTCCATGAAGGCGCCTGGATCTCCCTCATCACAGTTGACGATGACGTATTTGATTTCGTCCTCGGCGTTTCTGGTGGTCTCCCATTTGATCCAGGTTGGGAATCCGCCACCACCTCGTCCGCGCAGATTAGCCTTCTTAACCTCCTTGACGACTTGGTCTGGGCTCATCTCGAAGAGAGTCTTCTCGAGCGCGCTGTATCCGTCCACTGCGATATAGTCCTCGATGTTTCTTGGGTCTATCTTGCCACTGTTCTCGGTGAGGAGTCGGAGCTGGTGCTTGTAGGATGGTATATCTTGAAGCTTCCGGGATCTCTTGCCTGTGGCTGGATCCCTGTAAAGGAACTTCTCCAAAATCTGTTTTCCTTTGATAGTCTTGGTGACTATCTCTGGGACGTCTTCGGGCTTGACTTTGAAGTAGAAAATCTCTTCTGGGTAGATGGTTACTGCTGGTCCCTGTTCACAGAAGCCTGAGCAACCTGTATCTTTTAGTCGGACTTTGTCCTTCAGGCCCTGCTTCTCCAGTTCGGTCTTGAAGGCTTCAACGACCTTTAGGGCTCCGAGTGCAACGCAGCATGTGCTGACGCTAACTGACACTATGCGTTGGCGCGGATCCCTGTTATTCTTGATTTCTTGGCGTAGTTTTTCCAAGTCTTTACGTGAGCTTAAGCGTTTGATCTTTTCCAAGTTCTTTGACCTACCGATACTTGGAAAGGATCCTGTCCACATCGGGCAGCTTCAGGTTTCCATGGTAATCATCATCCACAGTCATGACTGGGCCGAGGGCACAACAACCAACGCAGTTTACTGTCTCGAGGCTGAATTTGCCGTCGAGGGTGGTTCCGTCTTTGTCTATGCTTAGGTGATTTTGGACTCTTTCAAGAATTGTATGTGAACCGCGGACTTTGCAGGAGGTTCCCATACAGACTCTGATGAGGTGTCTACCTCGAGGGGCGAGGGAGAAGGCCTTGTAGAATGTTGCCACGTGGTAGACTTGACTCAGGGGTATCTCTAGCTGTTTGCTTATCTCAGTCAGCATCTCTTTCGGGAGCCAACCGAAGCTTCTCTGAAGTTTTAGCAGGATTTGAATAAGCATTCCTTTGTCGTACTGCGCCTCTTGAACCACTTTGTTTACTATTGCAGCGATTCCGCGTAGTTTTACCGGTCTCTTTTCTGTAAGAGTTTTCTTCTTGCTTTCTAGGCTCAATTTCTTGCGTCCAACTCTGGGTACTTTATCTTCTGGTATTCTGACTTTGTAGCGGCATCTTGGGCAGGTAGCATAGTATTCGTTCTCTCCTTGGTAGTCCCACTTATAGTTGCAGTGCTGGCAGGCGAGCTCAACCATTGGCCGTTACTACCTACCTACCCACTTAGAGGCAGTAGTGGAATATTTGAGCCTTTTTCGATTCCGAATATTCCAAGCTTGGGTCTTCAGGCTTTTATACATGGGTCTCGCCGCTATGACTGGATGAGGGTTGACTGAATCTGAAGTTGGAATAGGTCTTGTGGGGCTGGGATTCGTTGGCGAGAAGGCCCATCTGCCTGCTTTCAATTCAATTCCAGGAGCCAAGCTGATAGCTGTAGCCGACATAGACCTGCCACGCGCGAAGAAAGCAGCTGAGAAGTTCAAGCTGAGTGCTGCATATCCAAGCCATAAAGACCTATTAGCAGATCCGGATGTCGATGCCGTAGTCATATCCGTTCCGACTTTTCTTCACCGCCAGATCGCATTAGATGCGGTGAAGGCTGGAAAACATGTCCTATGTGAAATGCCTCTTGCCCCAACCCTCAGTGACGCTAGAGAGATCGTTGAGGCGGCTAAGAGGGCAGGAGTGGTCTTGATGCCGAGTCTGAACTTCAGATTCACACCGAACTATGTCAAAGCAAAGGAGCTGATAGAGAAAGGCTCACTCGGCACCCCTGCTGTAGCCTTCTACAGGGAGTTCATCGCAGCAGAAGTTCTGGCTCAGCAATGGCCGCCGAACTCTTGGGCCTGGGACCAGGCAAAGAGTGGAGGAGGACCGGGGTTCACATTGTCAGTGTGGGCGATTGATCTGTTGCGGTGGCTGTTTGGCGCTGATGTTGTAGAGGTTCATTCTGTCTCAAGGGATGTTGTGCTGAATGAGTTGGGTGGCACGAAGGGTTACAATTCTCTGGCAGTTCTAAAGTTCTCTAGTGGTGCTGCGGCAACTCTTCAGTTCAGTGGGCTTGTAAGACCGTTAATGAGCACAAGCAGGCTGGAGATCTTAGGCAGCAACATCAACAGCCTGACAGCGACTGGAAATGACGTTCTGACCCTTTACGGTGCGGAGCCGGACAAGCAGGAGTGGGTCTTCAGGGAGAGAGGGCCAAGAGTCTGGGGGCACTATCAGGAAGATGAACACTTCGTGGAATCACTTAGGCAGAAGAAGACTCCAATGATCACTGGAGAGGATGCGTTGAAAGCTCAAGAGGTTGCGGCGAGCATAGTGAAAGGTAAGTAGGCACTCCTTTAGTTCCGTGGAATTGAGTTTCTTACATTGAACTAGCAAGAAAGCCCCCAAGCTTTAGCTGGGGGATGAATTGCGCTCCAGACAGAATGTTTGGGGCTTAAATGTCTGGCGCTTCAATAATAATACTGGTAGTTTCATGCGGAGAGCGAATACTTTCGTCCTTGATCCAACAGTGGAGCAAGAGAGGATACTGAGGGATAAAGCTACCAACTGTGCCAAACTTTGGAATGAGGCAACCTACCGCAAAAGACAGGCATACATGAACTATCAACCCATAGATAGGGAGTGCAAAGATCTCTACCAGAAATACTCACCATTGATTGATTCAGCCACAGCACAGCAGATCATCAGGAAGAGCAACGAGTCATGGAGAAGCTTCTTTGCCCTCAAGAAGCTGGAGCGAGAAGGCAGACTGCCACCGAACATTAAGAAGGTGTGTACGCCTGGATACTGGAAGAGAAATGGAAAATACAAATTGATGATGGTTTTGAGGAACGACTGCTACAGTGTAAAGGATGGAGTGATGAGACTACCAAAAAAGTTGAAAATAACCATCCGAGGCAAGCCAAAATGGAGTCGAAGACAGGGTAGAGCCGAAGTCATCTATGATGATTTAGATGAAAAGTGGCGTGTCTTTCAGGCTGTGAAGGTTAAGTCATTATTCAAGCCGAAAGGCTCCAAGACATGCTACATCGACCCTGGCATAATCAACCTGTTCACCATCTGGCTTGAAGGATGGAGACAACCAATAGCATACAGTGGAAGAAACCTCCTAGCAGATTGGTGGTACTGGGTCGATAGAATAGCAGAATGCCAAAGCATACTTGAAACAATCAACGGCAAGAAAAGTTCGAAGCGACTCAGCAAACTCTACAGGATAAGGCAACGGAGATTCCGACAAGCAATCAACACCATGATAAGAAGCATGGTAATAGACCTCTATGACCTAGAGGTTTCAAAGATTGTTATTGGCAACCTAACAGGCATGAGAGATAACAATGATAATGGAAAGAAGAGCAACGCTATGATCCATAACTTCTGGAGTTTCAAATACATCATTCAAAGACTAAAGTGTACGGCACAGGAATACGGCGTAAGAGTGAAAGAAGTCAACGAGTACAAAACCTCATCAATATGCATAAGATGCAGCTCAGAAAATATTGAGAGAGAAGGAAGACTCTTCAAATGCTTAGAATGTGGATTAGAAGCAAACAGAGATGCTATTGGTGTTCTGAACATGGCTAACCTTCAGTATGAAGGAACAGCTATCAGGGTGATGACACACCCTAAACTTCTAAAATGGGATGGAATGAGGTGGCAGCCTAGAAGGGCAGTGACCCACCGACCAATGAACACTCCAGAAGCTAGAATCCCACGGCTAAAGCCGTGGGAGTGTCAAGACGATACAATGGACATTTCAGTTTTCATGATTTCACGGAGCACAGTTGTTGCGAAGGCACCTTTGGGTAGTGTAAAAATCACTACTAGGCCTTGAGGATATGGATCCACAGTCAGGTCCGGAACTAGTAGTCTTCCCAAACGTCTGGTTCCCTCAACTTTGACGGATTCAAATTGCTTCAAGGTTATTCCAGCTTCATCAAGGATCTCCGCTTCTAGTGCTCCCGGAACACCTGTA
>Ga0315296_10005166_pt1 | contig 10489 bp, 12 predicted proteins | sample YL17G14_18_MG_FD_203921 | JGI IMG/M metagenome (GOLD analysis project Ga0315296, IMG submission 203921) | Sediment microbial communities from Yellowstone Lake, YNP, Wyoming, USA - YL17G14_18 | ecosystem: Environmental > Aquatic > Freshwater > Lake > Sediment | place: USA: Wyoming | collected... | reverse complement strand
TTTTTAATTTTTAATCTTATTTAGTTCCATCTACCTCTTAATATCTTAAGAAGCAGCTGAGATTATTTAATTATAAGGGTTTATAAACTTTAAGGTTGGCTAAGAAAAATCAAAGATTAAAGACTAAACCATCACTGAGATAGATTGTCTATTGTTATTTTCATTAGATTCTCTGATTAAGTTATCAAAGTCAACTATTGCTGTTGGCTGATAATTTCCTGATTGCGAATAAGTCCACATCATGTAAGCTCTTGTCCATTCTCCAGGAGCAAGAGTAGCGGGAACTGTTCTTTTTGGATTTGCATCTGTTGAATTAGTGTCAACCATCCAGTAAGTATTATTTGCTGTAAGTTCACCAATATTCTTAACTGTAAATGCAAGAGTTACTGTTCTCCCGTTTTTATTCTGGACAACCAAATCTGTTACAGTTAAATCAGGTTTTTCAATTCCTTCACATATACCATTAACACACTGACCAGTGCCACAATCTTCAACCAAATGAATTGAAGAATTTTCAAAACAACTTCCGCTTGAACATCCCTTATCTGTTACATTTACATAAACATCATTACTCAGACAATAGTTAGTTCCATTGGAATCATCTCCGCAGTCTTGCTTCCTATAATCTGTATAATCTTGGCTACAATAAGAACTTTCTGTTCCAGGATTATTACAAGTGTATCTTATAAATGATTCATAGACATCATCGTTAGAACAATAGGGGTTCCCGGTATAACCATCCCTCCCACAATCTGAATTAGTATAACATCTAATGTTAGGATTTGATTTGCACTGTCCATTATTTATATTACATCCATACTGGCAGGTTTCTACAAAGGTTTGGTAATCATCATACGAATTAGTATAACAGGCTGCATTAGAACATCCTTTATCAAAAACCTTTTTCTTTTTCCATTTGTCGTCTCCAACACAATAATACTGCCAATCTAATTCATAAGAAGTTCCGCAATTTTCTTTTATCTCTTCCTTATTACCACAAGCATCATACCAATAGACATCTGTGAGATAACAAGAATAAGAATCATGGCTTGTACAAGTTATACAGGCTCCGCTGCCATCACATTCTTTATCTGTTCCGCAGGAGGTTCCTTTTTGGGTATCTGCATATAAAGTGCAACTTGCTGGATTGCAGGTTCCACTATTTCCGGCGCAGAACCTATTTACATCGTTATAGTTTCTACAAGTAGTGTCTAGATAATCACAATCTTTTGTCCCGCATACTGTTGATGAAGAATAATAATTACAGGTAGGGTCTCCTGGAGTGCAATACTCGCAAATTCCGCAGGTATCCACTATAGAATCAGAATAAGAATAACCTGCACTGGCACCATTACAATAGTAATCCCTTTTCACACAATGATTTGTCTCTATTGGAGAATTAGGCCCATCACAAATATATTCATCAGTATAGCCTATCGGCTGACTTCCTGAAAGTTTGTACTTATATGGTCTGCTTGAAGTATCGCAACAAGATCCTGTGAGACATTGGCAATCTGCTTCTTTATCAATATTATAATTTGGTGTTGATAGAGGGGTAAAATAATTATCATACTGGTATACCTTTGCATAAACTTCTATCGTGCCTTGATCTTCTATTCCTCCAAACCAATCACTAAATTTTATATTACTAAATTTTCTTTGAATATAATTTCCATACTGTCTATTTAGATAAAGACTAACACAATCATAAGTTGTAGCTGTTGCACCCACGCATTTGATTTCGTCATCTCCACTTAAAGTATCGTCTTCCATTAAACAATAGATAATAGGGACATCATATCTATCATGTAACAAAGCTTCGATAGCACAAACAACCTGAGCCCCTGTACCAGCCCAAGACATAGTAACTGTGCCTAAACTAACTGGAGCATCTATAATTTCTCCAACACAAATGCTTATGGGTAAAGGGGGATTAAAACTAATCTGTTCAGAAGAAGCCAAAGCATATGTTCTACTATCCCTTACAATATATTTTGTTCCTTTTTCTTCAAAAATCTGGCCATTACTAAATTGGACACTTATATTTGTGGATTTGGACAAACTCTGGTTTTCTTTAATATTATTTATAGAAGTCTGGTTGTCAAAAGTTTTATTGGTCTCAGGAGCAATTAAATCACTAGGTATTTGGCCAGTAATTAAAGACTCTTTTTCAGAATCTCCTCCGCCAGAAGATTTTTTGGAAGAAGATTTTTCCCCAGAATCCCTAAAAATGAATGATTTTGTTCCGTCGCCCGAAGAATCTGATAAAGTATCAGAACCGTCCTGTCCATTATTAAGCAAAATAAGTCCCGCTCCTGCAATATTATTTTTGTTATTTGATTTTTTTACTTCATTCGTAATAATAACCCCAGATGAAATAATCAAGATTGAAACAACCAAAAAAACTAATGCAGCACCTGCTTTCTTATTTTTCATTTTAATTAAATCCTTTATCTATAAAATCATTCAATCTAAATCTTATTTCAGTTTCTGGAATTCTGATAAGATAAAGATTAGAAACTCCGAATGTACTCAATAATCCCTGATTAGTAAATTCTTCTGTTAAATTTTTTCTATATCCAACATAATTAACCACTGCATTTGTACTATCTTCTTTTGTTATGAGATAATCAACATAAAAACCTTCCGATGCTCCCAAAGAAAGCAACACATCTCTTTCAAATCTATTATACGAAGATGCGCGTGTATTGAGAACATCTGAAATTATAGGGATGGCCTGTTCTTCTGTCGGAGAAACAAAAGAATACTCTGCCGGAGTTGGGTCAGCCAATCCTTCATTATCATAAGCTGTTGCTTCCACTATATTCGTTCCTTCAATTATGTCAATTAATTCAGAAGAACCATTATTCAAATTTTGAGGAGCCCCACCATTAACTCTCACAGATATATAATTGATAAAGCCATCGCTATCTGTTCCTAAAAAAATATAAGTAATTTTTCCATCATTTCCAAACTGGTAAGTTATTTCTGTTTGTGGATATTTGTTTTGTTGTGATGGTGGATTTGGCTGTGAAGTAGTTGTAGAAGAATCTTTTCCACATGAGAGAAATAACATAGAAGAAGTCAACCCAGCAATTAAAGCTTTTCTCAGATGATTTTTACTTTTTTTTAAAATGCCTTCCAAACTCATTTATTAGATGGTCATAAGAAATATTTAAAGATTATTGTTACCTGATGTCATCTTACAAACAAAACTTTGACCAGAATAGATATAAAGAAACCAATTACTCCAATTATAAGAACTCCTATTGCAGAAACCTTGGCGACCATTTCAAATTCTTTTCTCGAGGGTTTTTTGAGCACAAGCCACACCCTCTTTGATTTTGCAAGGAATGCCTTGAGGTCTTCTGTTAATTTCATTATTTAAAGAAAATAGGGGAGTTTTTAAAATTAAGGTTTTTTATAAAACTGCATTGCAAGAACCGCATAATTTCCCCCACTACGCCCATACTTAGCAGTTACATATGCTACAGCTTCCTTAGGAATGTCTTTACCGTCCACTTCATAAATAGAACTACTAACACTCATATTCAAAGAACTACCTTCAATCGTGACTGGAGGTCCTATCGCCACTAGACCTCTGGAACTTGTCTCCTCAAAAGTTAGTTCTTCTAAAGGTCTCGAAAATTTAAACCATGCCATTTTATTTAAGTCATTGTCGGGGGTGTATTAGTCTTATACTAATATAAATCTTCAAAAAGTTCTGGAGATCTTCTTAAATCTTCTTCAGTTATATGATACATCATGTACAAATCAAGATAGTTATCCATATCATCTCTAGCAATTTTTCCTTGGATAATTTTAAAATAGACAGGTTGTGGAGACTTATCAAATAATAGTTTTAAAGCATTTCCTAAATTATGTACTGTAAAAGGACCAGATGCCTTAAATCCTTTCTTAAGTAATTCTTCTTCTAATGTCATTTCATTCAAAAAATTCTATTCCAAGTTCTTCTTCTATTTCACGGTGTTTCATGCTTTCTATAGTTTCTCCCTGGCCGAGTATCTGAGAACTCTTTACCCCGGTGACTATCAAAAGAACTCTTATGGATTTTTCCATGTCAGGGGAAATCTGTGCCCCCCATATAAGTTTTGCATAAGGGCTTAGCTGGTTTCCTACCGTCTCTATTATTATTTTACATTCATCAAGACTCATATCAGGACCTCCTACTATGTTTACGAGGGCTCCTGTCGCATTTGAAATATCAACGTCCAGGAGCGGATTGTTTACTGCTTTTTCCACAGACTCTGCAGCCCTATTAGTGGTGTCTGATTCTCCCATTCCTATCAGGGAGACTCCTCCATCGATCATGACTGCTTTTACATCTGCAAAATCAAGATTCACAAGCCCGGCAACAGTCACCAGTTCCGTAACACCTTTGACCGCATTTGTTAAAATCTCATCTGCAATTTTAAATGCGGTATGCAGGGGAAGTTCTGGAGCTAATTCCAGAAGTTTATCATTGGGAATCACAATCAAAGTATCAACGACGGCTTCCAGTCTTTCTAGTCCGTCCATTGCATTTTCCAGTCTTTTTTTTCCTTCTATTGTAAAAGGAAGAGTAACTACCCCTATCACCAAAGCTCCCTGTTTTTTAGCCAGAGACGCGATAACAGGCGCAGCACCGGTTCCTGTTCCTCCACCTAAACCACAGGTAATGAATATCATGTCACTTCCCGAGATTTTTTTCTTTATCTCTGATTCCGATTCTTTCGCTGCTTCTTCCCCGACTTTAGGATTGCTTCCTGCTCCAAGCCCCTGTGTGAGCTCCCGGCCTATCAGAATTTTCTGATCGGCATTACTATAGAGAAGATCTTGGGCATCTGTGTTTACCGCTATCAATTCTCCTCCTTTGATTCCTATCTCCCTCATCCTGCTTAGGGAATTTCCGCCTCCTCCACCAACGCCGATGACCTTAATTTTTGCAGCCTGTTTTTTCAGAAGTTCTGCAAGCTCTCTGTCAACTTCTTTTACACCAGAAGAAAGCTCTGTTTCGTAAACATCTTCCATATATGTTAAAGCAAATTATTATTTATAAAAATTGTTGTGGTTTTTTAGGTGCCTTATTATTGGCTAATTAGGAAAAAGTTTATAAATCATCTGCAAACTCTATTTTTATGGAAAACAAAAAAAGTTTAGAGCACCTGGTTATTCCTGGTAGTTGGGAATATCCTAGAATAAAAAGGGCTGTAGAAGAATTAAAATCGAGAAACTTTGATAGAATAATAATTACAGGGGGTTATGAAGATAGAGAAACTCTTCCGCAGTCTACGAGATATAAAATTTATAGAGCTCTTAGGAATGCGAGAACTCCAAATGGTGAGACAATAAGACCAATGCAGATGACTGTTATAAATGGTATGGATAGTGAAGAAGATATTCTATATCTTGGTAAAATGGTAAGTTCTGGAGATACTGTTTGTTTTGATACATTTTATTTACATTACTTAGAATATAAAATATTAATTAATAAGGCAAGGAGAGATGGAAAATTTCCCGATAGAATTAAGACACAGGTTATTAAAATACCTCAGGGAAAAAAGGAGATTATTTATGGTTTTTTAGGTTTGCTTGAAGAGGTTGTTAAAAGAAGATCTTTAGATTATAAGGCAAATAGAAGGGGAGAAGATAAACTTGATAAAGTAAAAAAGGTTGTTAAGAGATTAATCAGTTGATTTATCCTCAATCTCCTTAATTTCCACATCCAGATCGAGAATCTCCTTAAACTTGTCTCTAAACATTTCCACGATTTTTTTCATATTTTTCTCTGTTTTTATTATAAGTTTTTTATCATCAACCGTGAATTCCAGATTTCTTTTGAACAGAAATTCGTTCACGGCCTTTATTTTTTCATTAATGTCAGTAACTTTTCTTTTGACATTTATTCTGTATATGACTGTTTTTCCTGCGAGTGGGTTGTTAAAGTCAACCATTACTCTTCCTCCGGAAACTGTCAGGGCTTTTCCGATTCTTCCGTCAAAATTTAAAAGGGTTCCTGGAATTGGATTTGTATTATGCTCCTTAAAAATTCTCATAGGGATCATCTTAACCAATTCGGGATTTCTTTTTCCGAATGCCTGTTCTGGATTCAGTTCAACTTCACATTCTCCAGTGTCTCTTCCAATAAGAAAATTATCCAGTGCATCGAGGAACATGTGCTCTCCAAGGCAAAAAATAAACGGCTTTGATTCAACAGGGTGATCGTGGCCTTCGTGCATTTTTTCAAGATCTTCTTTTATATTTGAATCAAAAATTTCTCCTTCCTTGACTTTTCCTGTGAATTCTATTTCAATAAAATCTTTTTTGTTTAATGGCATTAAAAGAAGAATCAATATGGTATTTTTAAAAGTTATTAATCGTAATAGTTTAATTTTCTTCAGGCAAGCCTTTTTAAATATATTTTTGCTTTCTTACTTATGGTTTTGAAAATTATCAATGCAACTGAAGCAAAACCAGGGACCAATATTATAATTGATGGTGATCCTTATACTGTAAAAAAGGTTGATATCAGCAAGACAGGAAAGCATGGCTCTTCCAAATGCAGAATTGAAGCGGCAGGGATAATAGGCGGACAGAAAAAAATAATAGTCGTCCCTGGACATGAAAGATTCGAGGTTCCAATGATTGACAAAAGAAAGGGGCAGGTGCTCTCTGTCGGGGAGAGGGCGAGTGTAATGGACCTGGAAAGTTTTGAAACATTTGATATTGAAATCCCGGAGGAATTAAAAGCTGAAATTGATACAAATTCTAGCGTGGAATACTGGGATGTTGAGGGGAAGAAAATAATTAAGAGGAAACTGTAAAATGGCAAAAAAAATCAGAGAAAAAATTAATTTTAGAGAGCTAAAAGAAGGTACTTTATTGAAGTTGGTTAGAGGAGGACAACCAGTAATTTTTGAAGGTATTGAAAAAACACTAGGAGTAGCTGATGATATTGTAAAACTAATTTGTTTAGATCCTATTGAGGGTCTAGGTCTAAGAGAATATTATTTGCGTAAAAAAAAGATTTTCCTAAGAAGTAAAGCAGAATATAGTGATATAAAAATAAGCTCTGCATCGGAACAAGGAAGAAAATATTTAGAATTAATAACAGGAAAATAAAATGGCTAAAATTCAGGAAGCAACCAATAGGCTCTTTAAGAATGTTTTTGTATGCAAGAATTGCCAAGCAAAGATTAGGGCAGACTCTCAGAAAATAATGAGAGGGAAAGTCAGATGCAGAAAATGCGGAAAAAGGGCTTTCCGTCCAATAAAGAGAAAGTGATAAACACTTTCACTCATTCGCCAATAAAATTGCCAAATGAAAGAAAATAGAAATAAAAAATGAGCTTTTTGTTATATGATTTGATATTCCTAGCAGTATTCTTGATACTTTTTTCCAGTTTTCTCTATACCAGAAAAAAAAATCTGAAAAGGGAGGGGCTTTTATTTTTATATAAAACCAAGTGGGGAATAAAACTGATAAATTATCTCGGAACAAGATACAAAAAAACCATTGGAGTTTTAAGCTACATTTCTATTTTTACAGGATATCTTTTAATGGTCGGAGTGTTGTATTTAATATACACAATAATAAATATATACATCTTCAATCCTGAGATAGTCAAGGCAATAAAAGTACCTCCTATCATCCCCCTTGTGCCTTATCTTCCGCAGGTATTTAAACTGGAATTTCTGCCTCCTTTTTATTTCACCTATTGGATAATAATTCTTGCGATTATTGCCATAAGTCACGAGGTTGCACATGGGATATTTGCTGCGCATAGTAAAGTAAAAATAAAGAGCACTGGTTTCGGTTTTTTCCCGTATTTCTTACCAATATTTCTGGCTGCTTTTGTGGAGCTTGATGAGAAAAAAATGGCAAAAAAGAAAAAATTTTCCCAGCTCGCAATTTTATCCGCAGGAACTTTCGCAAATGTAATCACTGCAATATTGTTCTTATTGATATTGTTTGGTTTCTTTTCTGTTGCCTTTTCAGCGTCAGGGGTGATATTTGATACTTATGCGACTTCTTCGATAGCCATCGCAGGAGTTTCTATGGTTAATGGAATTCCTTTAGATAATCACTCTTATGAAAAAATCATAAATCTTTCAGAAGAAAATGGATTCAACAATATAACCTTTAACGATGAAACTTATTTCGTAACAAAAGAGGTTCTTGAGAACCAGGCCGACAATAAGGGAAGTATCTTTGTTTATAACGATGCTCCTGCAATCAGGGCAAATTTAAGCAGCATAATCACAGATATAAATGGTGTAAAAATAAAAAGTATTGATGAATTAGTTGAAGAAATCTCCAAGTATTCTCCGGGAGATAAAATAACGATAACAGAAAAAACAGAAAGTGGATTTTCAGAGAAAGAGATAATTCTCGAAGAACATCCGAACAAACCAGGAAATGCATGGCTCGGAATTGGTTTTTATGATAAAGAACCTGAAGGACTTTTCGGGCGATTGGTCAGCAATCTCGCATCCTTCAGAGACCAAAATGTCTATTACGAACCAAAAATCAACGGAATCAGTGTGTTCATATATAACCTTCTATGGTGGATTGTGATAATCAGCATCAGCGTTGCCTTGATAAACATGCTGCCTGTCGGAATTTTTGACGGTGGCAGATTCTTTTATCTTACTGTTCTCGGAATTACAAAAAATGAAAATATTGCAAAAAGGGCATTCGTATTCTCCACATATCTGTTCCTGTTCCTTTTGCTAGTGCTCATGGTATTCTGGTTATTCAGTTTCATATAGAATCAAGATAATTACAAATCAACAACTCCTTCTTCCGAAGTGTTTTATGGGGTAAACCTTTGCAGATGGCTAAAAATCTATTACACCGTCTTTTGTAAGGGCTGCGAATCTTATTCCAACCGGCAGATTGAGGAGGGCAGAGATTAGGGCCATGTGCTCTTTTCCGTCGCCAGAAGCTATGCTTAAAGCCACTTCTGTTCCTTTTATTTTCCCCTTAAGTTTTTCCATGAATTCCTCTCTTAAGTCTCCGAGTCTTTTATCTAAATCAACTTTTATGAACTCAAATTTTTTTTCAGAGGAGAATTTCTGCGCAAATTCACTGCCAAGAATTATTATGCTGTCCCACTCCCCGTATTTCAGAAGGCCCGACACTTGGCTCCAGCTTCCTTTTCCTGTGGAAAGCAGTGCAACGAGTTCCATTTTAAGAAGGCAATGAACTTTATTTATAAGTATTGTTGTGATAATATTTATAAACCAGGCTTATCTTGAAAGTTTGGCCGGTTGAACCACATCGTTGGCGCATATTTTCTATGGCGCGGCGCATAAGGTGGGAGGCGAACAATTTTGCGAGACAAAATTGTAAAATTCACAACGAGCAAAGTTGTGAGTTAGAGTATATTGGAAAGCGACTAAAGTTTGCATGAATAACGACTTTACAATGTCCGAGGAGAGAAAGAATGGAACTTGAAAACGAGATAAAGAATGCTCTGGTTAATTTGAGAAAAAGTGAAGAAAGGAAATTCGATCAGACTGCAGATCTAATAATAAATCTGCAAAAATTTGACCTAAAAAAAAGCCAGATAAATGTTTTTGTGTCTGTTCCTTATAAAATAAAAGAAAAAAAAATTTGCGCATTTTTGGAAACCAAGAACAAATCTATGGAAACAATAACCCCCAACGATTTTAAGAATTATTCTGACAAGAAAGCAATGAAAAAACTCGTGAGAGGGTTTGATTTTTTCATTGCTCAAGCGAGCGTGATGCCAAAAGTTGCGAGCGTTTTTGGTAAGGTTCTTGGTCCTGCAGGGAAAATGCCTTCCCCTCAGCTCGGTATTTTGATGGATGTCAATGATAAAACGATAGAAGAGGCAAAAAAGAAAATAAACAACAGCATTAAGATAAGAGTAAAGGAAGCAAGCATCAAACTAGCTATAGGAAAGAAGAGTATGAAGGATGAAGAGATAACAGAAAATATCCTTGCAGTTTATAATGTTATAATGAAAGAACTTCCAAAAGGAAAGGAAAACATCAGGAACGTAGAACTGAAGTTTACAATGACTAAACCAGAAAAGATAAAAATAAAATGAGATCAAATAAATTTTCATTCATTCGCCATAGGTTAATCGCCCAAGTGTGGTCAATTTGGAGGTATGTCAAATGACAGGTAAAAAAACCACTCAAGTGTCTAAGAAGAAAAAAACTCTCGTTTCAGAATTCGTAGAGTTGATAAAGAAAAAGAGAACAATACTAGTAGCCTCGATAAAGAATATCCCTTCTTCTCAATACCAGGAGATTGGAAAAAAATTGAGAGGCAAGGCTATAGTAAAAGTTCCTAAAAAGAGCATAATATTCAGGGCACTTGATGATTCTGGAATAGAAGAGATAAAAAAACTAAAGAGCCAGATAAAAGACAGCACAGCTATTCTTTTTTCAGATATAGACTCTTTTGAACTGGCTGCAGAATTGGTGGGCAAAAAAAGCCCTGCAAAAGCCAAGC
>Ga0315296_10005165_pt1 | contig 10490 bp, 7 predicted proteins | sample YL17G14_18_MG_FD_203921 | JGI IMG/M metagenome (GOLD analysis project Ga0315296, IMG submission 203921) | Sediment microbial communities from Yellowstone Lake, YNP, Wyoming, USA - YL17G14_18 | ecosystem: Environmental > Aquatic > Freshwater > Lake > Sediment | place: USA: Wyoming | collected... | reverse complement strand
CTTGCCTGCCCAAGCGCAAACCGGATCGCTCCCCTTCGATCAGGAATACGAACAAAATTTCTTCCTTCAACTGCTCCTTCCGCAAAGCAACCGGCGACGATTTCATCAATTATCACCTGCGGATCTTCACTTCGCGGATCCTCTGAGGTAATAACTGCGGAATCAGCCGCCCGAACCGCAATCCTCCCCATCTCTGCTCTTTTCCTTCGATCCCTTTCACCAGCGCAACCAAACACCACAAGCAACCGTGCTCCTGTGGGTTTTATCCGCGCCGCATAGTTTAAGACCTTTGCCAAAGCATTAGGCGTATGGGCAAAATCAACCACCACCTTAAAATCTGAGATCTCCTTTATCTCCTCAAACCGTCCCACAAGGGCAGAAGCGTCGAACCTCTCCAACCCCCGCTTTATCCCTGTGAAATCAACTCCTAAGATATAGGCCGCTGCCGCCGCGGCAAGGGTGTTGTAAGCGTTGTACTTCCCTCCAGGAAGGGGGAGATACAACTCTTCCTCCTCCTTTCCTTTTAACAGCTTAAACCGGCAACCGTCCTCTCCTACCTTGATCTTAGAGGCCTGAAACTCCGCTTGCGGTGAAAATCCGTAACTCACCACTCTTCCTCCTGCAATCTCTGCTATTTGTTTGTATGATTGATCATCACGATTTAGAACCGAAAAGTTTACACCCCGGAAAAGTCTTGCTTTGGTATCGCGATAGCGCTTAAAAGTCTCATGGTAATCGAGATGCTCTGGAGTGATGTTGGTTAAAATCGCTCCTTCGAACTTCACCCCGGCAATTCTCTCCTGGGCAATCGCATGGGAAGTAACCTCCAAAACCGCAACTTCTGTATCTTTCTCAACTTCCTTTGCAAGCCACTTTTGAAGAATTGGGGCTGGTGGAGTAGTGGTGTGGACCCCAGGAGCATTTAGGGTTGAAAGCACTGAAGCCTTCCGCCCCGCCGCTTTTAAAATCGCACCCAGAAGATGGGCAGTGGTTGTCTTCCCATCGGTTCCCGTTACTCCCACTACCCTTAGTTTTTGAGAAGGGTGGTTGTACCATGCGGAAGAAATAACTCCCAAGGCGCGGCGCGAATCCCCAACCTTAATATAGTTAGGGGCTGGGTTTGGTTGTTCCCCGATGATAGAAGAAGCACCCTTTTTTACGGCCTCATCAATAAAATCATGGCCATCATACTTTGATCCTCTTACCGCAACAAAAATCTCTCTTGGCTTCACCTTCCGTGAATCATCGCTTATCCCCGTAGATTTTTCCACCAGCTCTTCCGCCGTGGTTAACCCTAATTCCTCACCAAGAAGATAGTGCTCCAACCGATCAAAAGCTTCATCGATCTCTCCCTCCTTGGCAGCGAAGGAGAATCGCACAAATCCTCCTCCTCCCTCCCCAAAGGTGGAACCAGGAACTAAAGCGACACCCGCTTCATTAAGAATTCTCTCGCAGAAAGACCGATCATCCTCACCGCCTAGCAACCTTGCAAAGAAATAGTAAGCTCCGTTTGGTTTTTTGGAAGCAAAGATGGAGTTAAGTTTCTCTAACCTTTTTCCCATTCGTTCTCTTCGCTTCTTAAGAATTTCTGCAAACTCAAAAGGAAGGTTTGGGAAATCGGAAAGGGCTGCCAGGGCGGCATACTGTGCCGGAAGGGAAGCAGAGGCGGTAGTTGTCATTTCATGCGTTTTGAGAAGCTCACAGCTCACCCGTTTATCCGCCAGAAGATATCCGACCCTCCAACCAGAAAGAGCAAAAGCTTTAGAAAAACTCATCACACGGATGATCCGATTACGATACTGGCGAAACTTACCCAAGTTTGGGTAGAGAGTATCGTAAACGAAGTACCGGTAGACCTCATCAACAAAAACGAAAAGATCATGTTTTTCTGCGATTTTAAGAATTGCCTCCAACTCATCACAAGAATAAACAGTCCCTGTTGGATTATTAGGATGGACAAGAAGGATGCCGACTGTTTTTGAGCTAACAGCTTTTTCCAAATCTGATATCCGCAGGCGCCAATCATCACCGACCAAAGGGACAAAAACTGGTTTAATTCCCAAAACTTTAGGAAGATTAATAAAAGGAAAATACGTAGGCGAAGGGATGATTAATTCATCTCCAGGTGAGAGAATGGTAAGCAAAGCGGTTGCCATACCTTGAAGCGCTCCAGCGGAAACGATCACTTCAGTATCAGGATTGTAGAACATTCCTTCCTCCGCAAGATGTCGGGCAGTGATCTTTTCCCTCAAAAGCTTAATCCCCTGGGGAGGTCCGTAAAAATCTGCTTGGCCACGTTCAATCGCCACAACCGCCGCTTTCCGAATCCCCAAAGGAGGTAAAAACTTCGGTATTCCTTGCGCCAAAGAAACTGCCCCCACCCGCTCTGCCTCCGCCTGAAATCTTTTTATCGGTGAAAATTCAACGGCTTCTGTCTTGAAGCTCATCTTCACAAAGAAAAACGAAGGGGAACAAAATTTGTCACAGAGGTTGGTTTACGATATCATTCTTTTCAGTGGTAAACCCGAATTTCTTCAGACGGATTCTAAGAAGAGGATTAAGAAGAATTCTTGCTTTCCTCTCCCAGTGGGCACTGAAGAAACACAAGCCGCAGATCATTGCGGTTGTTGGTGAAGGAAAAACTGGGATTGCGCGAGAGGCGATCTACCGGGTTCTAAAGAGTAAATACCCGATAAGAAGAAATGTTGAGGCTCCTGACGCTGAGTTTGTCTTACCCCTTATCATTCTTGGCACCGCTGAGTATCCCCGCTCATACTTTGGCTGGATAAAGATCCTCCTTAAAAGTTTTGGACAGCTCCTTCTTCGTCCCGCTCACAAACATCTTTTAGTTTTGGAGATTGGGTATTCGAATAAGGAGATTTTTGATTATTTCTGGGCATTAACTCACCCTTCGGTTCTGGTTATCTGTGGTGATGCTCCTTATCTTTCGCGTGATCAGACGGCAAAAAAGATCATTCACATCAAAGAAACCGACAATCTCAAACCTTATTTTGAGGCGGCAACAAAGGTCGGTAAACTCTTCAAGATTGGAGAAAAGGAGGCAGAAAGGGCACTTGCCCATTTCACGCTCCCCCCAGCACGCATTCAAATTATCCCCGCAAAAGATGGAGGCCTTATCGTTGATGCTTCCTACCAATACTACCCTCCATCAGAGAGATCCTTAGACGAGATTCTGGAAGCCCTTCCTGGGAGAAAAATACTCTTCACCCCCGAAACCCTCCAACAAGAAGGCAAAGCTTATGAATTCAAAGTAAGAAAAGGAGAGATAGGGGTAATCCTTGGACAGAAAAAGAAGATGTGGAAGACCTTTTTGGAACTTGCCAAAACTCCATGGTTTGTTTGATTTATCCTCAATACCCATGGACTTGAAAGAAGAGGAAAAACTGATCCGACAGGCAAAAGCAGTCAAAAGTGGGGAAAACAAACCTTTCGCAAAGCTCTATCAACTCTATTACCCCAAGGTCAAAAACTATTTTCTCAGCCGTACCGGAGATGAAACAAAAACCGAGGATCTTACCTCCAAAGTTTTTGAAAAAGCACTTGTTGGCCTTGACAGCTTTCAGTGGCAGGGTATCCCCTTTTCCGCCTGGCTCTTTCGGATCGCCCAAAATACTCTTTTTGATACCTTCCGATCTGGATACACAACCCAAAATATTGCACTTGACAAACTTCCCCCGATTAAAACTGAAGGAGCGGGCCCAGAGGAGGCAGCAATTCAAAACGAAAACCATGAAATCCTGGAACGGCTCCTCTTTAAGCTTCCACAGAGAGAAAGAGACATCATCTATATGAAGTTCTACGAGGGATACACCAACCGCGCGATCGCGGCACACTTGGGTCTCTCCGAGACAAACGTCGGGACAATCCTCTACCGTACTTTGCGGAAGCTTCGCCAAGACTTGCAAGACCTATAAGGTCGGGGTAAAATAGATTAAACCGTACCGTAACATCACTCAAGGGGAAAGTCTATCCCAAACAAAACCAAGAGAGGAGAAGATGAGTGTTAAGAATAAAGGTGGTTAAGACCCGAAGGCCGCATCTCTGCGCCAGTTTTGGCTGCGGAGAGTGGATACCCCAAGGAGAGTATGCCATCCTTGTAGAAGGTCGTGGGGTATCAGAACGGCATCACATTCAGTGTTGGGAGAGAGAAACGGGAGAGAGCGTTGACCTCCCCAACTACCAACTTCGTCTTTTTGGCGACAAGCCCTGGTGCTGTGGAGATTGTGGAACCAAAAACCCACCGGAGGCGATCAGGTGTATCGGCTGTGGACGAAATAGATTGAAGTGTTGCGAGGAATAAACACGCAAGGGTTAGGAAACTTTCCTAACCCTTCTTCTTTTTGATTGAAGCACCAAGTGAAGTACGATCCTCGCTTCGCTCGAATCCGTTTCGCTCTTCGAGCGAAATAAGCCTCTCCCCTCCAAACCTATCTGCCGGCAGGCAGGGGCGGGCAGACATCTCGCAAAATGATAGCGAGGGTTTCGAGAAATCGAGCTGCGCAGTGTTTGAGTCAACCCCGACGCCATGTCGAGGCGAAGGTACAGGAAGAAGCAGGGTAAGGAAACCCTTCACTCCTGTACCGTAGCCTAAAAGGTTGGCAAGTTTGCGAAGCGAGAGCTCGAAACCCAAGCGAATCTTTTCGAGAAAAGGATACCCGATAAACAACAGGAAAGTTAGCGAACGGAGCGAGCACTCTTTTTGATCAAGGCACCGAGCGAAGTAAGCTTCTCCTCGAAACACTCATAACCCCTTTCGATGTGCTCAACACCACTGACCTCACTTTTTCCTTTGGCTGCTAAAGCGGCCAAAACAAGGGTTGCTCCCGCTCTCAAATCTCCAATTTTCACCTTCGCTTCTGTAAGCAATATCGGACCAAAAACTTTGGCATAAACCTTCGGTTCAACCTTCTTTCGCCAATCGAAGTTATACTCCTCTGGATCAAAGGGCTTTCCTACCTCGGAAGGGGTATAAAGCTTAACCCGCGCTCCAAATTTCCTAAGCTCTGAAAGGTATCCCCAGCGGTTTTCATAAACCGTCTCGTGGACCAGCGATTCACCTTGGGCTTTCGTAAGAAGAAGAGTAAAGGGTTGTTGCCAGTCAGTCATAAATCCGGGGTGGGGAGCAGTTGTAATATCCACTGGGGAAAATTTTGCCTCCTCCTCTGCCCCAACCCGTAACGTCTCTTGATTCTCAATCGCGTAGCGGACACCAACCTTCTCCAACTTTGCCAAAAAGGCTGTAAGATGGCTCACTTCTAAATTGGTAAGGGTAACATCACCTTTGGTTAAAGCTGCGGCAACGGCAAAGGTTACTGCTTCGATGCGATCAGGAAGAATCATATGGCTTGCCCCAGATAAATTCTGAACACCTTCTATCCTTAAAATACTGGGGTTTGTTGGATCACGCCTGATCTGCGCCCCCATCTTGGTTAAAAGAAGAATAAGATCATCCACCTCCGGCTCCAGTGCCGCTCCCACAATCTCTGTCTCACCTTGAGCCAAAACTGCTGCCAAGATCGCATTCTCCGTACCCATCACGGTGTTCTTTTTGAAAATGATCCTCCCCCCGACAAGCTTTGGTGCTTGCCCTTTAATTGTTCCCTCCCCAACTTCAAATCTTGCCCCCAAACTCTCAAGAGCGGAAAGATGACGATCTAAAGGACGCTCCCCAATTGGGCAACCGCCAGGAGTAGGAAGAACTACCTCCCCCTCCCTTGCCAAAAGAGGACCCATGGTAATAATCGCTGCCCGAGATTTTCCAGAAAGAGGGGCAGGGATTGTAGTCTGCAATTTTTGAGGGGGGTGAAGCACTAAAGTGTTCGCCTGAGGTTTACTTACCGCAACACCCAACGCTTTGACAATCTCCAAGTCAACAGCCACATCCGCAATCTCTGGAACATTGGTTAAGGTTATCGCTTCAGTTGTTAAAAGCGATGCGGCGATTTCCTTGATCGCTGCATTCTTTGCTCCTGAGATGCGAACTTTCCCTTTCAAGGGGATACCACCCTCAATTAGGTATTTAGCCATCGATCCACCATTTTAACATCACTACCCGAGCCCCTACTCATTTATCCGGTCGGACTCCGAACAGCGGAGCAATCTCCTCCATCGCTTCAACCCAAAGAGGAACAACGGTGGTGGCAGAGTAGTTGCTGGTAGTTGGTTTCTCCAACCTTATCAGCATTACAAAAGGTTTATCTTTGGGCAAGAACCCCGCAAAAGTAACATTAGTCTTGTAAGGGTCATATCCTCCTTTGATGGGAACAAAGGCTGTTCCCGTCTTTCCAGCAATCCGGTACTTGTGTGAAATGAAAGCCCGCGCCTCTCCTCCCTCAACGGCGGCAAGAAGCATCTCTGCCATCGTCGTTGCTGTTTCCGGAGAGATCACTCGTCTAATTGGCTCGGGTTCAAAATTAACTTCCTTACCACTCTGACCCACAATCTTCTCAACAATATAAGGCTTCATTAACATCCCACCGTTAGCGACTACCGCCATAGCGCTTGCCATCTGGAGAGGGGTAACTGCCACCCCACAACCAAAACCAGCAGTAGCTAATTCGGCTTCTCGCCACTCGGACCTGGGCTTCACCTTTCCCCCCTCCTCCCCTTCAAGATCAATTCCTAAAGGCTCTCCGAATCCAAACTTTAAAAAGTAGTTCCGAAGAGTCTCTTTCCCAAGCCTCAATGCCAGCTTCGCCGCCCCAACATTATTTGATTTCTGCAGGAGCTGAACCATCGTTTGCTTCCCATGGTGCCTCCCGTCCCAAGTGTTTATGGTATAACCCGCGATTCTAAGCGGACCATCATCCATAAATGTTGAAGTTGGTTTAACCATCTTTGTATCAATCGCCGCCGCCATCAAGACCGTCTTCATCACCGAACCGGGCTCGTAAATAGCAGAGATTGCCAAGTTCCTTAATTCTTTTTTTGGAGGATTTCTAACACCCTCAGGAGTGGGGGGGTTAAAGTTTCCCGGGTCGGAGGTTGGATAGTTACCCATCGCCAAAACCCTACCCGTCTTTGGGTCAAGAACAACAAAAGAGCCACTTGTAGCGCGATAGCGTTTAACTCCCTCCTTTATCTTTCGTTCCAAGATGCTCTGGATGTTTCTGTCAATCGTCAGATAAAGATCGCTCCCGTTTTGCGGTTGAAGGAGGCTATAACCGCCAACAAGAATCGGGTCGCCTAAAGCAGAGTATTCCTGCGCAACTTCACCCAGTACCCCCTTGAGGTCTCCATTATAATAGCCTTCTAGTCCAAAGTAGCCTTGGTCTTTTCCTCCCTCATCAAAAGCAACAAATCCCAAAACATTTGCTGCCAGTGATCCCTCTGGGTAAAACCGCCGAGGATCGTCTTCAAAACTAAGCCCTTCGACTTTCAACTCCTCAATCTGCTCTTTGATACCGCGAGGAACTTTGCGGGCGAGGGAGACCCAACGCTGCTTTTTATTCGCGAAAAGCTCTAAAAACCGCTTGATGAGATACTTCTCCGGCTCTTTAACTTTGGAATCTAAATTGTAACTGAAAAATCGTGGATCGGAAAGGAGGATGGGGGCGATCTTTTTTGCGACCTCCTTTGCATTCTCAATCTTTAAAGGATCGGCAACAAGGCGAAAGGCATCTTCGTTTGCTACCAAGACCTCCCCTGAGGCGTAGATCCTCCCTCGCCAAGCGGGAATGTCATAAGATTGTATCCGTTGCTGCTCTGCAATCGCAAGATACTCCTCATGCCTAATAATCTGAATAGTAAATAACTTAATAAAAACGGCTAGAAAACCTAGCCCAATCAAAAGGAGAGTAATTTTGAGGCGCATCACGGTGCAGCAGCAAGTGGAGGTGGCGGAAGAAATTCAATCTTTCCCGGTTCCATCCCCAACTCGCGTGCACGCCGCCGGATAGTGGTAAGAGACGATGCTTGCGCGACTTCATTCTCAAAGGTGCTGATCTCCTCCCTAAGCTGCTCTCGCTCTTTGGTTAACTGCCTGATCTCCCTCCCCCTCGCAACTAAAGAATTTGCTAAAACCACCTGAACAACGATCAAAATAAGGGAAACCACAATGATGAAATTTTTCAAACCGGTTTTATTTTGCTCCTTCTGCTTCACCATCTTTACACAACCTTCTCCAAGACCCTTAACTTTGCTGAGCGCGCCCGCGGGTTAGAAGCAATCTCCACCGCTTGAGGGGTAACGGGTTTCTCCGTCACCATCTTTCCCACCCCTCTCATGGCTACTTCTTTGAAAAACCGCTTCACTTCCCTATCCTCCAGAGAGTGGAAGGAGGTTACCACCAACCTCCCCCCTTGCTCCGTACCATGCGCAAGCTTAGGTACAGGGCGACGCAAGATCTCAAACGCTTGGGACAGTGCGGATCGCAGATTGGTAATCTCATCGTTCACTGCGATCCGAAGCGCTTGAAAGACCTTGGTCGCCGGATGAATCTGTCTTTTTCCCTTCCCGCCGGAGGCGAGGCTAGCCCTTGGCGGCTTACCCTTGACACCCTCGATAACCCTAACTAAGTCCCTTGTCGTCTCAAAAGGCTTTAGGGTACGGGCGCGAACAACAGCCGAAGCAATCCGATAAGCGGATTGCTCCTCACCATATTTTTGAAAAAGTTTTGTAAGTTCATTTTTTGTTAAACCGTTTAGAAGATCGGCAGCGGTAACCGCCAATCTTTTATCCATCCGCATATCCAGAGGTTCCTCCCTCTGGAAAGAAAAACCCCGACCTGATTTCTCCAGTTGCCAGGAAGACATCCCAAGATCAAACAAAACTCCGTCGCAGGGAACAAACCCCTGTGTGGAGGCAATCTCCTTTAACTCCCTAAAGTTTTCCTGGACTGCAACAATCTGTCCAGAAAATCCCGCCTCTTCCAACCTTTTTCTTGCCTCCCCCAGCGACTCCTCATCCACCTCAACCCCCAAAACCTTTCCCCCGCGCCTGAGGATTTCAAGACTATGACCACCAAGCCCTAAAGTGGCATCGATATACCGGCCATCCTTCCTGACGTTCAGAAGATCGATTGCTTCTTTTAAAAGAACTGGAATGTGCATGATTGGAAAGTTTGACTTCCTTAAAGTTCTACCTTCGCTAAACGCTCAGCTAGCCCCGAACCTCGCTTCTCGAGATACTTCTGCCGCAGTTCCCAACGCTTACCATCCCAAATCTCTACCCACCGCCCTAAACCAAGGAAAACCACTTCCCCTCCGATCTGAGCGTAAATTCTTAAAGTCTCAGGAAGAACAAACCTTCCTTGATCATCCAACTCGATCTCAAAAGCACTCCCCAAAAGAAACCTTGTTGTGTCCCTCACCGCGCGGGAAACGAAAGGCCCTTTTGCAACCGTTGCAAAAAGCTCTTGCCAACTCCTATGTGGAATTAACAAAAGGCAACCTTCGTAGCCGCGTGTTAAGATGATTTTCTTTCCCAGAATCTGGCGAAATCTTGATGGAAGAGCCACCCGATATCGAGGGCCAACCTTTTGGATATAGGAACCAATAAGCATTTAATTGAATTTGGAGCAGGGGCTCGTTCATCTTTTGCAGGTGAAATTCACCACATTTCACCACGCACCACCACTTTAAAAGAATTTTAAGGAGGTTGTCAAGCCCTGCATCAGAATAAATTCGGTACAGGGCGAAGACCCCGCATACGACGTTCAAGCGAGACCCGCCTTCGCCGAGGCTTCGGCGGGCAGGTCTGGACGCCTGTCCTCCGTAGTCCCGCAAATGCGGGACGAAGGATGGATAGTCAAGATGAGCTGGAAAGTTGTTGTACTGGGGTCAAGGGCTTACCATCCTCGTTAGCGCAGGGTAGATACCTTCGAGGAACCCTCCAAAGGCGGGCAGGCATCCCGCAGACTTTCTGAGTAATTAGGACGTGATCGAAGATCACTACTCCCGTTTGACGGGATAACTAGTAATTGGTAATTAGGGTGGGGGGAAGGTCGAGGGAGAGGCGGGCCAAGAGAACCAACCCAAGTTATAGAAAGAGCAGGCCACGCCGTTTCCGAGGCTTCGACTGAGCTCAGCCGAATGTCAAAGGCACTACCCAAGCTTATCAGCAAAGTAGCGAGGAAGTTCTTCAATCGCAACACGCTTTTGTTTCATCGAATCCCGCTCCCGGACGGTGACAGTTTTATCCTTTGTGGTTTGCGCATCAACTGTCACCGCAAACGGTGTCCCTGCTTCATCTTGTCTTCGGTAACGTCGGCCGATCGAACCTACCTCATCGTAGGCAACATTAAACCGACCTTTAAGATCCTCAAAGATCTCTTTGGCAATCTTCACCAACGATTTATCAGTTCGAACAAGTGGCAACACTGCGACTTTAATTGGGGCCAATTTGGGATGTAACTTAAGAACCACCCGCTTCTCCCCTCTTACCGTCTCTTCAAAATACGCGTCCAAAAGGAAGGCAAAGGCAGGACGCTCAATCCCCATTGATGGTTCTATCACATAAGGAACTACCTC
>Ga0315296_10005164_pt1 | contig 10493 bp, 10 predicted proteins | sample YL17G14_18_MG_FD_203921 | JGI IMG/M metagenome (GOLD analysis project Ga0315296, IMG submission 203921) | Sediment microbial communities from Yellowstone Lake, YNP, Wyoming, USA - YL17G14_18 | ecosystem: Environmental > Aquatic > Freshwater > Lake > Sediment | place: USA: Wyoming | collected... | reverse complement strand
CGACCCAGTCATGATTGTCCGCGCACAGCACGGCTTGCCTGCCGTCGGTGAAGTTCTAGTGCCTTTCATGCACAGCTATCTTGTTGAAGGATGGATGCGCGGCAGCCACTGGGGTCCAATAATGCCCGTTGGACTTAAAAACTCCGAATGCACAGCATTTGACGGCCCCCCGAGAATAGTTGCTCTGGGCTTCCAAGTCTCCAACGGCGAAATTGCATGCGACGACGACAGCAAACCAATGATGGCAGACATGTTCGACGACCCAGCGTTCGCCTTGGCTAGACGTGAAGCCGTCGAGTATGCAGCCATGCTCAGGCGCATGGGGGAGTTTGAACCAGCCCGCCTAGGCCCTGAAGAGATGGAATACACTACTTTGCAGCAGGTTCTGGAGAGACTCAAAGAACGGTTTAAGCCAGCTTAACGTTGCCCGAGTCGTTCGGATACAGCTGAACGCCTCTTACCTTAGCTAGCTTCTCACACCGGTTTTTCACGATTTCGTACAGTTTCTTGCGGAGCTCTTCGCCGCACATTTTCTGTTCTCTGACAAGCAACGTTTTTCTTGCGAGTTCGGTGTCGCCTAATCCTGTGAACCACGCTTCAAAGTCTCCGCGGTTAGTGTGAAATTCCACTGAACTTGGGTCAATGCTTTTGATCTTGTCGCAGAAGTCTCCGAGACTTGAGGCGTGAATGTTCAGCGGTTTTGCAATGTTCGCGTAGAACTGAAATGATTTTTCAGCTGGCAAGTACTTCGAAATTTCAACTGCCTTCTCCTTGTCGACTTCAGGCAGACCCAGTGTCTTCTTGCCTTTCTCTGTTATGACGTAGAAGCCCTTTTCAGCCGCCTTCACATACTCCATCTTGGTAAGCCCAATTATGTGCATCATGACTGAAGGAAAACTCACTCCCATGTCCTTCGCTATTTCAGTGGCCTTTGCAGGCTTGTCAATCACCCACATAGTTTCAAGAATCAGCCGTTTAACAGGTGATATGCTCATTTCGTTGCACTCTCTTCTATCAATATTATTATGTGCCTAATAGCTTTTCAGACTTTCCCTTCACCGCAACCAGACCGGCAAACGTGAGAGGTTAGTAGACCGTGAAAAACGAGGCCAAATGCGCTGGCAGAAAAGTGATTTAAGCCTCGCAACAATAAACGAAAAAGGCGGTCAGAAACAGACTGAGATGAAACCTCGATGAGCTGTTGGGACCAAATACTGCCGAGAAGAGAATACAGTTCTGAGGAACCAGACGAATTTGTGGCGTCCTCAATCAAGTCACTGAAGCGAAGACGAGTGTCAAAAGCTCTTGATCTGGGTTGTGGTGCAGGAAGACATCTGGCTTACATGGCGAGACAAGGGTTCCAAGTATGCGGGATAGACCTCTCATTGAGTGGAATAGACATGGCGAGAGGAAAGCTAAGGGAGCAAGGGCTAGAGGCTCTTCTCGTGAAATGCGACATGAAAGCGTTGCCATTTATCAACTCCTTGTTTGACGCGGTCATATGCACTCGCACCATTTACCATCAAACACTCGAAGAAATACGTGAAACCATCATGGAAATTCGCCGCGTGTCAACGACCAAAGCACTCGTAGCGATAGACTTTCTGTCGAAGAGAACCTATAGCTACGGAAGCGGAGTGGAAGTTGAGCGTAACACGTTCATCGAGCAAGAAGGTCCAGAGAAGGGGGTTCTCCATCGCTTCACAGATGAGAAGGAGTTGAAGGAACTGTTTGAAGCCTTCAGAACAGTCAACATAAAACTGCAGGAACGTGAAGTAAACGGCAAGCTCCGGAGCCGATGGATAGTCACCGCTGTGGTGTAGATGTATCAGCGGTTAGGAAAGTAAATAAGTAATGCTTTAGTATGCAATAGGGAATGTTCGGTTAGGGAGAACAGCAAAAAATGAAGCTAGCCGTGCTTGTCTACGAGTATCCGCCCAAAATCGTCGGGGGTCTAGGCACTTACGCCGCCGAAATCACACGCAAGTTTGTCTTGATGGACAATGACGTCACCGTCTTCACGATGAATGACGATGCTCGCAGTCTTCCAACGCGGGAAATTTGGCGTGGCATAGAGATTCACCGTCCATTGCATATTGACATTTCCGATTCATTGCCAGACATGGTCGCAGACGACATCATAAAATGGGGCCGAGGCATCAACCTGTTCTCCAAAATACTCGTTTACAATTATCTGAGCGCCTCAAAACTCGTCAACGAACTCATTAGAAAGGAGAATTTCAAGTACGACATTGTAGTTGCGCACGACTGGCTCTCAGCCATAGGCGGGATGATCGTGAAAAAAGAGGCTGATTTGCCATTCGCGTTTCACGTCCACTCCACCGAAAGCGGGAGAACTCTTGGAAACGGTTCTGAAGTGGTGAGCAACATTGAATTGCACGGCGCTAAAACAGCCGACCTGATTGTGACAGTTTCATATGCCATGAAAGATGAGCTCACGAAGCTTGGATTTCCGAAAGACAAGATCCAAGTAGCCTACAACGGAGTTGACCCGCAAAAATACAACCCAGAAACCGTTAGCGCTGACCAAATTCAGAAAGTAAGGGCGCTCTACGAGATAAAAGATGATGAGCTTATGACCCTGTTCATTGGCAGGCTTGTCGGCGTTAAAGGTGTGGACAAGCTCATTATGGCTATGCCCCACATCTTGGAGAAGATACCGAAGGCAAAACTGGTTATCGTCGGCATAGGCGACCTTCAAGAATATTTGGTCAACCTGGTAAAAACCATGAGGCTGGGTGATTATGTGAAATTCCGTTGCGAATTCATCCCTGAAGAGGAACGAATTCTCCACTACGCCGCGTGCGACGTCGCAGTCTTTCCAAGCCTATATGAACCCTTCGGCATAGTCGTTTTGGAAGCCATGAGCATGGAGCGGCCAGTTGTCGTTGGCGCCGTTGGCGTAAGCGGAATGAGAGAAATAGTCATTCCGATGGGCGATGAGCAGTGTGGTTATCACATAAACCCGGGCAACCCGACTGACATTGCATGGGGTATAACAAGCACTCTGGAGAACCCTGAAAAGAGGAAATGGCTCGGTAAGAATGGCAGACGCAGGGTCCTGAACGAGTTCACTTGGGACATCATAGCCGAAAAAACGCTTGCACTGTACGAGCAGATAATCAAACACTAGATTCCCATTCAGAGACAAGATTGGGTCGGTGAACCCTTGGACACTAATTCTGCAAGCCTAAGAGAAAAAGTTGCGAGGGAAGCTGCCAACCTTCTCTATACAGGAATTGAAAAGGAATTCAAACAAGCAAAACTGAAAGCTTCGAAAACATTTGGAGCCCATTTTCTTCCCACAAACCTTGAAGTCGCGTTGGAAATTGACAGACTAGCTGAGGAACGTGAAGGATCAGCAAGACAAGAACGCTTGGTCAAGATGCGCCAAGACGCCCTGAATCTAATGTGCACCCTCAAAGAGCACTCGCCCCTCTTGATCGGAAGCGTCTGGCGCGGAACAATCCATTATGCAAGTGACATAGACATTGCCGTATGTCATGACGAATCTGCAGAAATCGTGAGTATTTTGAAGCGAAGCGGAGTGAGGATAATCCAAACCGAACGCGTAACGGTGACAAAGAAAGGTAAGAGGAGAGGTTCATTCCACATTTACGTTGAGTTGCCTGACAGGGAAAAGGCTGAGATTAAGGTCGTGCATAGCTCAGATGCTTCCAGAAAAGAGAAATGCGAGATATACGGTGATCAAATCCGCGGCCTCAACATAAAAGAATTGGAAAAGATGTTTAGAGAAAACCCACTGCAGAGGTTTGTGCCTTCATAAGTCTTCAACTATGTCCTCAATTTTGCATTCATGGTTCTGAAGACGCTTAAATATTCGGTTTCGGATAGGTAAATTGAAAATGCATTGACATGTGCGAAGGCGCGAACATGGTGTTCAACAAGGAATCGTTGAAGAAAATGTCCCCAAACTTGGCAAAGGAGCTTGAATGTGAAGAGAACAAAGTTGGCATACGCTCCGTGCGGACGGACACTGGGACTGGAGAAAACGCCGTGTCAGAAAGATTCGTTCATTATACGCCTGACGTGATAGATTTCGTTCGCCGATGTGATAATGAGCAACAGGCAGAAGAGATAATAGCTTACTTGGAAAAGAGAGGCGAACTAGAGAGGCAATACGCTGAAAGGCTCAGGAAGCAGCTTAAGGAGAAAGGTGTGAGAAGCTTCGGGTCCAAGAAGGAAGCGGACTACTATCTTAAGCACGGCGAGCAATAAGAACACCCGTTTCGGCTTGTTTCCGCAATGTTCTCTGCAGCAGAGTGCCCGCATCAGCTGCGTATGATGATGCTCTATTGTCCTTATGGGCCGTTAGACTCGCGCGAGTCTGCTTGAGTCCTGAATGGAGCTTCTGTTTCTCTCTGAGAATGGGTAAGTATATACGTAAGCGAAGTAGTGTAATTCCAAAAGTAAATAAATGAGCTTATGAATAATTATTGAGCCTAAAAATCTGGGAGCTGAGCGGAGGAAGACTGTGTGAAGACGGCGGCATTCGCATTCATTTTGCTGATGGTTACCCTGATGGTTTTCGCCTCTTTTTTGTCTAACATGAAGGTCGTTCAAGCACAATCAGATTATACTATAGAACACGTGAATCATGAGGTAACAGTCTTGTACAATGGTTATGTTTTGATAAATGACACGATCACAATAAACGTAACAGGGCAGGCCCCTACTGATTTCCTCATAGGGTTCCCATACAAGTACGGTGAGTACGTTCTTCGAAGCGTTGCCCACAACGCGTCTGACTTCTTCGCGGTAACTCTTAACGTACTTTTAGGAGACCGCGTCGGTTTCTATACTGTGAAGATAGACTTTCCTCAGGGTGCTCCGCAGGTTTTTAATGTTGAATTCGTACTTTCAAACAGTCTTCTTGTGCAAGATTCGCAAGATGCTAGCCGATTTACGTTGGACTTTCCGGCATACCCCAGCCTGGTGAAGCCGGTGGCTGTCTGCAATGGGTCGATTGTGTTGCCGACGGATGCTGTCCTTGTTCAAAGCGTTCCATGGGGTCTCGCGTATGGGGAAGAGAACCTGCCAGAATTCACCGATTCAGCTGGGTCAGCAACCTTTACGTCGAGCGCTGACAACGTGCGAGTAATGGATATAGAGGAGTTCTCGAGTGAGATGAGAGTAACTGAACTTGGCGAAATAGATTGCGTAGACACTTACTACCTGACAAACAAGGCAACCGAAGCACTGAACTTCACTGACATAGTTTTGCCCTCTAGCGCTTTCAGTGTGACCTCGCAGGACCAGCTCGGAAGAAAGATGGCGGAACCGACGCAGATTGATCAAGTGACGAACCGTTACAGGGTTACTTTCGAGTCAGCTGTGGAAACTAACAAGTCCTTCGGCTTTTCTGTTGGATATATCTTGCCCGGCAACTACACCGTGCAAAGAGACACAAACAGTTACGTGTTCAACATTTCCATGTTTCAGCATCTGAATTACTACGTCGCGCAGGTTTCTGTCAGCTTTATCATGCCGGAAGGCGCGAAGCTGGTGAGCCCTGAAGATAGCTTGGTCGGCGATGCGCGCGCGCTCAGCTTGTCAAGGAATATTTATCAAGAAACAGCAACCATAACCAAGAGCAATGTGATCTCTCTAGACAGTTTCACCGCTGAGATCCGGTATGACTATAATCCTTTATGGTTGTCTTTCCGACCTACAATGTGGGTGTGGGCTTTATCGATTGTCGGGTGCGCAGTTGCTGTTGTCTGGAAAAGACCGAAGGCAGCCGTTGCTCGCGTTCCTGCGCCCGCGGCGGTTGTGAAGATTGGTGCCGAATATCTCAAGTCATTTGTAGACTCGTACGGGGAGAAGATGAAGATAGCCTTGGAACTTGATTCCTTGGAAGTCAGGGTGAGCAAGGGCAGGATTCCTAGGCGCCGGTACAAGGTTCTGAGAAAAACGCTTGAGACCCGTCTTGGAACGTTAGACAGAGACTTGGTCGAGTCTAAGGACAGGTTGCGTGGGGCTGGTGGCAAGTTCAGTGATTTGATGAGGCAGCTCGAAATCTCCGAAGCCGAAATCAACGAGGCCGAAACCAACGTTAAAAGTATCGAAGCACGTCACGCTGGCGGAGAGCTTTCCTTGGAGGCCTATCGAAAGCTTCAGTCCGACTATCAGCGCAGAAAAGACGGGGCTGAATCGACTATAAAAGGAATCCTTTTGAGACTACGTGAAGAAATCCGTTAAGTGAACCTAAACGCTTTTATTCTAGCGCCTAGATTTCAATGAAATTCTAGTTAAAGGGGAAACCGCAAATGGTGAAAATAATAGTGAATAGCGAGAAATGCACTGGTTGCGGAACATGCGTAGAGACATGCCCAGTAGGCGTCTTCGAGATTAAGGACAAGAAATCTGTTCCAGTGAAGCCTGAAGAATGCTTGGTGTGCAGAGCCTGCGAGGTTCAATGTTCAGAAAGCGCAATTCAAGTAATCGAGTAGTTCTTAGCCACACGAATCGAAACTAGCTTTCTTAACGTCACTATTATATTTTCCAGAAAGTTCGCTGAGCCTTCTTTACCTCTTCTATGATTTTTTCACCCTGAATCCTCACACTCTTCTTTGGCTTAGGAATGCTGTCGCTTACAGCGTAACGAGAGCCGCTCATTTCCAAGATTGCCGCTGCGACCAATCTTCCAACAAATTTAAGGCTATACCCTCCTTCTAGAACCGCTACGAGCTTTCCTTCGCATGTCTCCGACGCAAGTTTCATTATTCTTTCGCAGACTTCTCGATAGCACAGGGCCGAGAGCGAGAGGCTTCCGACTGGGTCTGCGTAGTGGCCGTCGAAGCCGGCTGAGACTAGCATGAATTGCGGCTTATACTGGCGTAGTATTGGCTCCGCAATTTCTTTCATTGCTCTTAGATAGACTTGGTCCCCTGTTCTGAACGGCAATGGAACATTGACGTTGTAGCCTACCCCCTCGCCTTCACCGAGCTCGTCCACAAAACCTGTTCCCGGAAAGCCTCGCGGGTCTTCATGCAGGCTTACGTACAGGACCTTGTTTGTCCCGTAGAAGGTTTCCTGCGTTCCGTTTCCATGATGCGCGTCAATGTCCAGTATTGCTATTCTCTTTAGCCTGTGTTTCCTGAGCAGATATTCAGCGGCGATTGAGATGTTGTTGAAAATGCAGAAACCGCACGCCTCAAACCTGCTGGCGTGATGCCCGGGCGGCCGCACTAATGCGAAGGCGTTCTGAAATTTCCGTTCCATCACAAGATCTACCGCCTTGAGTGTTCCGCCCACCGCATAGAGCGCAACTTCAAAGCTTTTAGGGGAAACCACCGTGTCCTCCAAATCCAGCAATCCGCCGCCTGACCTGCACACTGATCTGACGTGCTTTATGTATTCGGTGTCGTGAACCAGCTTGACGTCTTCGACGCTGGCTTTTGTTGGTTCGACAAAGCGCCAGTCTCTGTTTTGGGAGAGTGTGTCCTTCTTCAATTCGTTCATGATTGCCGTGAAGCGTTTTGCGGATTCAGGGTGATTTCTCCCGGGGTTGTGCTCGTAGTATCTAGGTGAAAAAATCACGGCTGTCCTGTTCATGTTCCATCCTCTTTAAAGGTTTCTTGAAACATTTTCTGCAGGTATTCCTTCAATGAAAATCCACGTTTCTTGGCAAGTTTCTTCAATGTTGCAGCGACGCCTGTCGTGTACTGGATTGCTTTCTTCGGCTTTTCTACAACGGATTTGGGAAGGCCGATGTTCTGTGCTGCTCGCCTCAACACCAGTTTTCTGAGCGTCTCCTTTGAACGCTCTATTTTCAGCTCCAATGGCAGCGCTGTGGCGAATTTCGCTATTTCGTACGCTGCGAATGGTGAGCGCAGTTCTATGTTGTGATAGTTGCAGACTTTGAAGTCGCGTTCAAAGTTGGTTTCATGCATTTCTGCTATGTCGTTGAGAATTGTTTCTTGCGCTTTCTCTCTGCCATATTGCAGGTAATCGTCCACGTATCGCTTGTAGCCTCCGAAAAGCTCGTCTGCACCCTGCCCTGCCAGCAACACTTTAAGGTTGATTTCGGCTGTTTTCTCCGCTGCCCAATAAATCGGGATGGCTATGCTTGTTTTGACGGGGTCAGGCTCCTCAATCAGCCACAGAACCTTCCTGACGCTCTTCTCAACGTCATCCTCATTGTACGTGTAGACGTGGATAGGCAGTTTCAATTCCTCCGCCACCTTTCTAGCGTGGTCTGTCTCAGACTGATTTTCTAAGCTGACATGAATCAGACGCACATCTACTGAAGTCTTCTTTGCCAGGAAGGCGATTATGCTGCTGTCTAATCCCCCTGAGAAGGCAACTGCGACTTCTTCAAGTCCTGAAAGCCTCTCTTTCAAGGACTGCTGTAGAAGGTTCTGCAGTTTTTTGGCTGCTGTTTCCATGGTCATCTTTCTGAGCTTAGAAGCTGTCAGCGTTCTTGCTGGTTTGAATTTGAAACCGTGCTTGTCAATAAGTGCCAGACAACCAGGTGGAAAAGAATATGTTTCCTCGATGCCGACCTTCCACAGCGCTTTGCGTTCCGAAGACAGGGCCGCCAAATCCGCGTTTTCGCCATAATAGAGTGGGCGCGTGCCCATCGCGTCTCTGCCTGCAATGATCCTTTCAGTCTCTGCTATTACGAAGGTGAAGTCCCCTTCAGATTCGTGTATGAGAGTCTTTGCAAGTGCTTCAGGGCGCAATTGGCTTTCTCTGTCAAAGGTTTCCGCGGTTGGGTGATAGAATCTTCCTTCAACAACCAGTGCCGCATTTTCCAGCCTTTTGGGTTGCGGCTTGTCCGAAATGAGGATTCTTGAGAAGGCATGACCGACTATTATTGGTGAGTCTACTTGTTGGTTCTCCAGGGCTTCAACGGACTTTTCTATTCTCACAATGTTCGGTGATGCTATCCCGAATGTTTCATTTTTCTCATGCTTCAACATCTTGAGCATGATGACTGCTGTCTCTGTTGCATTCTCGCCTTTCTTGCTTACAACTGCGATTATTGATCCCATTTGAAAGAGCCTTTCTGTTCAAGCTGTTAGTGTGTTGTTTGGTAAAACATTAATCTTTAATCACAGTATTCTTGTTGCGAGGCGAAAATGTACTTGCCTATCCTTCCCGTTGACACAGGCCGTTACGGAACGGCGGAAATGCTGAAAATCTTCGAGGAAGAAACACGCGTTCAGAAGATGCTTGATGTCGAGGCTGCTTTGGCGTGGGCGCACGCTGAAGTGGGCAACATACCGCGGAAAGACGCTGAAGTGATTGCGGCCATGGCCTCTTTGAAGCATGTCAAGCTGAGCCGCGTGAAGGAGATTGAGCGCGAAATAAAGCATGACGTTGCCTCGTTGGTCAGAGCTTGTGCGGAAGCGTGCGGGCCGAGCGGGGCTTACGTTCACCTCGGGGCAACAAGTTACGACATCGTGGACACGGCGAATGCGCTCCAGCTGAAAGGCGCTTTGAATCTTATCGAAAAACAGCTTGACGACCTTGAGAAGACTCTGATGGAAAAAGCACTGCGGTACAAAGGCACTTTGATGATGGGGAGAACACATGGGCAACATGCGTTGCCGATAACTCTGGGGTTCAAGTTTGCGGTTTGGATGCGTGAAGTTTCAAGGCACATACAAAGGCTCAGGCAATGCAGGGAGCGTGTTGTGGTTGGCAAGATGAGCGGGGCGGTTGGCACACAGGCTGGCCTTGGTGTTAATGCCGCGAAGATTCAGGAACTCGTTATGAAACGGCTGGGGATTAAGGCTGCTGACATTTCGACTCAGATAGTGCAGAGGGATCGTTACGCTGAGTTTGTGTGTCTGATGGCGATGATTGCCTCTTCCTTGGACAATTTTGCCTCTGAAATCAGGGAGCTGCAGAGACCGGAAATCGGTGAGCTTGCTGAAGCTTTTGAAGTCGAGAAACAAGTTGGCAGCTCAACGATGCCTCACAAGCGGAATCCAGAGACTTGCGAGAGAATCTGCGGCTTAGCTAGGATTGTCAGAAGTCTTGTCGTCCCGGCTTTGGAGAATGTGCCAACGTGGGGCGAGCGAGATTTAACGCAGTCTTCTGCGGAACGGTTTATCCTTCCAGAAGCATGCATCTTGACTGATTACATGCTTTTCCTGATGAGCAAAATAATGACTGGCTTGCGCGTTGATGAGCAGCACATGCTGAAGAACGTGGAGTTGACTGAAGGGCGAGGCATGTCTGAAGCAGTAATGATTGCATTAGCCGAGAAGGGCATGAACCGTCAAGAAGCTCATGAGTTGTTGAGAAAGCTGACCATAAAAAGCGAGGTTGAAAAGCGACACTTTCGGCAAATCCTTCTCGAAAACAAAGCTGTGACTGAAAGACTAGGTCCAAAAGAGATTGATGAAGCTCTCGATCCGAAAAACTACTTGGGCACTGCGCTAAAGCAGGTTGAAAACATTGCGAGAAAAACAGGCAAAGAGCGTCAGGCCTGAGGT
>Ga0315296_10005163_pt1 | contig 10494 bp, 10 predicted proteins | sample YL17G14_18_MG_FD_203921 | JGI IMG/M metagenome (GOLD analysis project Ga0315296, IMG submission 203921) | Sediment microbial communities from Yellowstone Lake, YNP, Wyoming, USA - YL17G14_18 | ecosystem: Environmental > Aquatic > Freshwater > Lake > Sediment | place: USA: Wyoming | collected... | reverse complement strand
AAGCACAAACCTCTTTAGCCCTTTGATAACGGACATGAATGCCTTGTCTACTTCCACAGCTGAGCCCCTTTTCTTCTTCCCATCGATGAAGTCTCTCAATTCCTCGCTTGGGCCAGACAGCTGTTCCCTCAAGTCCACCTTGTTCATCTTCACAGCAGCAACGACTAGTTCTTCTCCCAGTGATGTCCTGATGATCGCAGTACTCGACCCAGGCTCTGAGCCTACCTGCCCTATGGTAATGTCGGCCTGTTCTCCCGCGAAATCGGTGCACCTGGCACAGCCCTTCGCCATGAATTTCGCCAATTCCGTCAATTCCATAGTTGTGTTTCCATTCCGTGTTTGAACCACGAATTCCTCTCCGTTTGCAGAGACCTCCACCTTAAGAATGCTCCACAGAGGAATACTCAACTCTTTTTCAATCTCTGATAGAATTTCTGGATAGAAGGTTCCGTTGCAGAAGTAGCTTATCTTGAGATACTTCGGTCTCTGGTATTGTTCTAGGATGTCCATCGTCGAGTTCTCCAGTCTCTTGAGACCTTGAGCCCAACAAGGAGGGCCAACGACGGCCACTCTTTCCATTCTTCTGACCTTGTTTATCGTCTTCAATCCAGACGAGAACAAGGGAACAGGCAGAGGAAGGTCCTTTATGTCCTCCGGCTTATTTGAGTATTGGACTATTGGCTTGCTGCTCCATTTATCTAGGTTTGCGGCAACAACTCCATCAATAGCACCAAGCTCCAAGCCACAGAAAAGGAGGTCGTTTACGACATTTCCTGTGACCTTAGACCTCAAGGAGAAGAACCTTCCCACCATTTCTGGCTCCCAATCAACCATTCTGGAACAAGCATCGATACACGGTTCCTTACATAGCTTGCAGGGATCGATCTCTATCGTCCTATAGCCGACGAGTTTCCTGAACTTCTTAGCTGCTGGATGACGATCCGCGTTCTCGTCAAACGTAAGAACCCCCTTGTTACATACGGCGACGCAGAGGCCACAGCCGGTGCATCTCTCGAGTTCCCAGACCTCTTTCCTTAGTCTTTCACTCATTTCTTTCACCTCTTTTCATTTCATGAACTTGAGTATTGTATCTGGACTAACCCTATTCATGTCAAGACCAACCTCTTCTGGACTCAATCCTAAGCCCAGGCCGATTAGTTGGGTGAATAGAACTGTAGGTACTTCGAACTTCTCTTCAAGTCTTTTCTCTATGATCGATTGATTTTGATCGAACTGCATCTGACAGTATGGACACGCAGTCACTATACACTCTGCTCCAGACGCCTTAGCACTGCTAAGCTTCTTGGCGGCGAGTTTGAGGCTTAGATCTCTATCGAAGGACAAGGTTGGGGCACCGCAGCACCACAGTTTGAGCGGCCAATACACGCTTTCGATCCCTAAGTTCTCGACAAGTTGGTCCAGCATCTTGGGATTTTCTGGGTCATCGGGATAATAGGATGTCGAGGACCTAGTAAAGTGACACCCCGGATGCACTGCGGCCTTCAATCTATTGAATTTCCTGACAATGTTTTCACTCAGATCGTCTGATCGATCGTAAAGCACTTGGAGTAAGTGCTTCACCTCAACACCTCCCTCGTATTGTAAACCGGCAGTAGAGGCAAGCATGTGGTTTACCTCCTCCGCGAATTTCACATCATCTTTGAATGAGGTATTTATCTTTGTGAACGAGGAAAAGCACTCGGGGCAGAGTGTGACAATCGCGTTGAGGCCTAGCTTCTTAGTCAAGGCCAGTATATGCGCTGATAATCCTGATGCCATATACTGGTCCACAGATTTTATTACAGCTGGTCCGCAACACGGGGCGTCGGAGATTTCTACGATTTCGATACCCAGTTTCCCTAAGACGCCTCTTGCTGACAAATCGTACTGCAACATTCTGGTCTGCACGTAGCATCCTGGATAATAGCCATACTTCATCTCACTTCACCTTGAGAATATCAGCAACTCTTGTCTTGTTTGCCAGTTCTTTGGTTAGACTGGTGTCGATCTGAGGCATATCGGGTAATTGGAGTTTTGCTCTCCGCTCCTTCTGGAATTGGCTTAGAGTAAGCAGCCTGCCTGTGTCGTAGAGGTTCTTGCAGCTCTCTTTGACTGCTCCCGGGATCGGGACACCTTCCCTCATAGCGATGTCTCTAAGGGACAGTATGACGCTGGTTAGTTGTACTCCTTGAGGGCATCTTTCAGTACACATGTAACATGTGGAGCACTGCCATATGGCCTTGGACTGAAGAATCGGGTCCTTCAGACCCATCTTTATCAATTCGACTATCTGATGTGGTTTTATGTCCATCTCCTCTGCCACAGGACAAGAAGACGAGCATGTCCCACACTGGTAGCAGTAGGATAATGTTCTTCCGATATGAGAATCCTTCATCTGTTCGAAAAACGTCTTATCAACTTTCGGACTAGGAGTTCTCATCATGGTTTTCACCTCTTTCTGTAGGGGTTGGGTCCGAGCGCTTTCAGATTCGCCGTGAATTCCTCGATCTTCTCTGCGAAGTTCCTACCTTCTCCGGCGCTGATCCATAGGGTCAAGAACCTCTGAGGATCTATTACAGAAGTCTTTAGCATTTCACTCAGCTTACCTAGTGTTTCATCGGCGTTGGTGTTCCCGAAGATGTAATGGCAGTCGCCCTTCTTGCAGCCTCCAACTACAACGCCGTCAGCTCCTCGCATGAGCGAGTAAAACACGTAGATGGGGTCGACCATTCCGCTGCACATGGTCCTAATGATTCTTATCGCTGGCGGATACTGGAAGCGACTTACCCCAGCTGTATTGGCACCTGCATAGGCGCACCAGTTGCAGAGGAAGGCTATGCCTTTGGGTTCGTCTCCACTGGATGTCTCTAGGGCTGCTTTTATCATCGCCATCGTCTCTTCTCTCGTGAATCCTTTCACCTCTATTGCTCTGCTGGGGCACCTAGATGCGCAAGTGCCACACCCTTTGCATAGCATGGGGTCTATCTTGGCAACCATTCGACTGTGGTCTGATTGGACCATCTTCAGGGCGTTGTACTCGCAGATTGAGACGCATGTCCCACACCCGCCACATCTTTCATTATCTACAATCGCTATGAGTGGCTCAACCGTTAGCTTTCGAAGAAGCAGGGGTGTAAGAGCCCTTGAAGCCGCGGCCAACCCGTGGGTTGCGGCATCTTTGAGAGATAGAGGGCTGTGAGCTGTTCCAGCCATAAATAGGCCATCTGTGGAGAAGTCTATCGGTCTCATCTTCGGATGAACTTCCAGGAAGAATCCTTCATCGTTAAGAGGTACTTTGAACGTAGAAGAGAGCCTGTCCGCTTCTGCCGGTGCTGCTAAGGGAGCTGGGAGGACTATTTTGTCCAAGGGAAAGCCGAATCGGTTGTGGAGGGTCGAGTCATATACTTCAACGATCTTTTTTCCATTCTGCGTGTAGATCCTCGGTTTGGACTCCTCGCTAAACCGTACGAAGGTTATGCCCAGTTCTCTGCCTTTCCTGTAAAATCTCTCTCCTTCTAGGGGGAGTACGATATTCTCATAGAATACATAAACGTCTGAAGCCGGCTTCAGTGTCTTAACAGCTAGTGCAGAATCCAGCACTTCCGAACAACAGTGCTCCGACCCGCCTGAAACGATGTAGCCTATCGAATCACGCTCCTTGATTTCTCCGCCCTCGATCATCCTTCTGAATTCACTTACCGTGTGAACTGAATCTAGAGTTCCATAACCATACAATCCTTGTGGAACCCTCTCTATTGCATCAGGTGTCAGGACTGCAACGCCAACTTCGAGATGCTTGGCGTCTCCGGAGTTGCTCTCAATGGATACTTCGAACTTTCCTATTGATCCCCTGAACCTCGTGGGCTTCGATGACAGGATTACCTCTATGTTCTGATGCTGGTTTACAGCTCCAACGAGTTTGTCCAGTTCTTGTCTAACATCGATGTCGCTGAAGGCCGGTTGCGCATACTCCTTAAGGAATCTACCTCCCAGTTTTTCAGATTCCTCGACGAGAAACACTTTGAACCCAGCGTCCGCTATGACCTTGGACGCTACTAGACCTGCCACAGACCCACCCACAACTAGGGCTGCTGGTGTTATGCTCGTACTAAGTTCTTCGAGTGGCCTAAGTAGAGACGCCTTTGCCACAGCCATTCTTATTAGATCCTTGGATTTCTCAGTAGCCTCTTCCGGGAATTGGTGGTGGACCCACGAAACGTGTTCTCGGATATTTACCATCTCGAAGAGATAGGGGTTCAACCCAGCTTCTTTGCATATGCTCTTGAACAGAGGTGCGTGTGTTATCGGCGTACAAGCTGCGACAACAACCCTATTGAGGTCCTTGGCTCTTATGACTTGCTTAATGCGTTCAGTTCCATCCTTGGAGCAGGTGTACATGAGGTGTTCTGCGTGGGCGACATTGGGAAGTGTCTTGGCATCCTCGACGACTTTCTTAACATCGACGACATTGGCGATATTTAGGCCACAGTGACAGACAAAGACACCTACCCTAGGCTCAGCTTCCAAGAGGTTGTCCGAGACTCTGCTATTCTCCTTATTCTCTTCATCCGGTACACGGAACTGGGCGGCTCTGAGTAGGGCCTCTGCTGCAGCCGCATGGGCTTGAATCACGCTGTGCGAGATATCCTTAGGCCCCTGTGAACAACCGCACGAGAAGATTTCTGGGACATTTGTCTTTATATTGAATAGTGGGTCGGAGGATCTGAAGAACCCGAACTCATCGACTTCTATTCCGAGTTTTTTCGCCAACGCTTCAGAGCCTTTTCTTGGGATCATCGCTGGACAGAGAACCACTAGATCTGCTTTCACTTCTTTTATTTCACCAGCGGACATGTCCATGTAGCGAACGTTGAGTTTGCCAGTAAGGGGGTCGCGCTGAACCTCTCCGGGGAGTCCCTTGAGATACTTGACTTTGAACTCTTCTTCAGCCCTGTCAAGAAGCGCCTGATAACCTTTACCCGATACTCTGAGGTCGTTGTACAGTATATTAACGTCGATATCAGGTTCGTGCTCTTTGGTCACGACGGCCTGTTTTGTGGCGTACATGCAGCACACTTGTGAGCAGTAGGGTTCTCGCTTTGGCTTCTCGCTCCGCGAGCCAATACACTGGATAAAGAGTATTCTTTCTGGCTTGGAGTTGTCTGAAATCCTAGCTATTTTGCCCTCTGTGGGTCCTGCCGCGTTCATCATCCTCTCATATTGCAGAGAGGAGAGGACATCAGGAAATCTGCCAGCTCCGTACTGGGCGAACAAGGAAGGATCGAGAAGCTCGTATCCCGTTGCTACGATTATCGATGAAGCTTGGACTGATACTTCTTCTTCTCGCTGATCAAAGTCTATTGCCCCAGTTGGGCAGAACCTCTGGCAGACTCTGCATATTCCACCCTTTGAGAGGTACAGGCAAGCGTTCTCATCGATTGTCGCTATAGCTGGTACGGCTTGTGGGAACGGTATATAGATCGCCTTTCTGTAATGCAGGTCAGCTTCAAACTCGTTCTGAACCGTGGTCGGGCATTTCTCAGAGCACAGCCTGCATCCCTTGCACCTGCTCTCATCCACGTATCGAGGATAAATGACAATCTTGACGGTAAGAGAGGCCCCATCACTCGATCGTTCAACTTCCTTTACTTCAGAATGAGTAAAGAGCTTAATGTTGGGGTGTCGAGCAACCTCCACCATTTTTGGAGCCAAAATGCAAATGGAACAATCGAGTGTAGGGAATGTCTTGTCCAGCTGAGCCATATGGCCTCCGATAGAAGGAGACTTCTCCACTAGACAAACGGGGAAACCCTTGTCCGCTAAGTCCAACGCTGCTGTGATCCCTGCGATTCCACCACCTATAATCACAGTGTGCTTTGGGGCTGCAGTCTCAACCATGAAAACACCCTTATCCGAAAGGTTTCTTTGAGAGGGGCACTATCTTTTTGAATTCATTCGCCCTTGCTTCTATGCCGTATTTTTCGAGCAGGTGGTTTAATCTGCTAAAATCCTCTCCGAGTAGCTTATCATATCTGGTGTTGTGCCCAAGCGATTTGCATTCTCCCTTCAGGTATATTGCTCCCCTGATCAAGTAATCACCAAGCTCTCTACCAGCATCACCCACGATTACGAGTTCTCCACCAACCATGTATAGACCCACTAGGTCTCCGACGTTCCCAGCTACAATCAAGACTCCACCCTTGAGTAGTTGGCCAGCTGCGTCACCCGCATCGCCATAGATGACCAATGTTCCTCCGTAGGAGTACATGCCCGCCCCATAACCCGCATTTCCCTTGACTGTTATCTCCCCTTGGCAAGAATTGTCGCCAGCGAAATGGCCTGCATCCCCTTCAACAACGATTTTCGCTCCGCTATTCAATAGTCCAATGTAATCGCCAGTGTTGCTCTTTATCGTTACCTGTCCACTTGTCAGACCCTCAGCAATTCCATAGAGATCTTCAGTGTCCAGTAGAGTAACCTTTAACCCTCTTTCCACAGCATCCCGGATCTTAGAATTCACCTCATGGAAAGCTAAGCCTTTGCAGTCGATTGTTACTCCCGCTGATTCCTCATCTGTCTTCATCGTCTCCGGGGACGACAAGCTTTTCACCTCGCTTTCAGTTGGATCTTGTAGCCTTCCTCTGACTCTGCTCCGCGTACGATCCGTCTTATGCCTTCAAAACGACCTCTCAAGCGTAGATTTTCTTCAGAAAGAGATACTTCGAATACGTAGCAACATCCGCATGCCTGGCATTCAGAAGGTGTACCGTCTCCAATCCGAAAGTGCACATCTTCTAAGCCATTTCTTTTTTCTATGATGAGCCCAACGAACTCTACCCAGGTATGGCCACACTCCGGACAGTTATACCGCTTCATGCTCAGATCGTTCTTGAGGAGTTCTCTCATATTCACTTGGCATCCCTCATATCCGCTCTACAGTGGTCGCTTATAAGGATTATGTCCGATTTTGGGGCGTCAGGCTCTGACAGTTTCGCAACATATCGACCGAGAACGCGAAAACAATGCACGTGGGAAAATAGCCGCATAGATGGCCTCACCTTTTCGGACACCATAAGGTTTTTAGCGAAAAATACGCCACAGTGTAGACGTAGCACATTTAAGAGTTCTGAAGGGTAGAAAACTCATGACAAGACTGGAACTAGACGAGACCGACGTCAAGATACTTAGAATGCTTCAGCGAGATGCCAGAATTCCATTTACAAGCATCGCAGAGCAATGTAATGTTTCAACGGATACAATAATTAGGTCATATGATAGGATGAAGAAGAAGGGGATAATCTCTGGAACAACTATCTTACTGAATCTCAAAAAGCTGGGATATGAGTATATTGCTAGCTTTTCTGTCGATGCCAACTTTCCTCATCTCAATGACGGAATCAAGTTCATGCGAGAGATACCAGAGATACTATGGTGTGTTCCAGCAATAGGTAGAAACAACATATTCAGCATAGCGATTTTCAAGGATTTTGCCCGTTTAAGTGAGGTTAGAGATTCGATCAAGAGCCAACCACATGTGGTTAGTGTAGGAACAAGCATATGGGTTGGGGAAGTCTTGCTATGCCCGGAAAACTTTGACCTGAAATCGAGAACAGGTGTTACAGATGAGTGAAATTGACCTGGCCATTATTGAGATTCTCAAGAAAGATGCACGGACATCATTTAGGGAAATAGCGAGAAAGCTTCGCGTCTCAACTGATACTATATCCAACAGATACAGAAACTTGCGGAGAAACGGAGTAATTCAGGGCTCAACTGTCGTAATCAACCCCCAAAAAATAGGATATAACAACATAATCGCTCTCATGATTGATGCAGAACCCGAATATTCATCAAAGATTCTGAATCAACTGATCCAGATGGTGGACATAATTCTGGCGACAAAGACGATAGGAGAATGGGACCTGATGGCTATTTGCGTAGTTCGAGACTACCAGCATATTTTTGACCTGACTCTGAAAGTTGCAGTAATTCCGCATGTGAAGGATGTACAAGTATCTTCTTGTCTTGGAGATATCAGGATACGCCCTGAATACTTCATCATCTGATGAAGAGTAGGCACCGAAAACCTTCGTTCACGCAGGCAAGGCTTGAGATGGGGTCGTACCAGTCGAGCGGAAAGCTCCAACACCAGTTGAGGTTCTTCTGGACAGGCTATTCCTATCAAGTTTGATCGCATCGGCGAAGTGAATCTTCTCACGGTTGTTCAAGGCAGATCTGCCCTTTCGATCGATCGGGGCAGCAAATTCGGCTGACCCTATCCAAAAAACGGATGGGCTAAGGTCTTACACTTGAAGAGAGTTGCTCTAACAGCGTCTTTGCGTTTCTGATGTTTTGGATCTTTCTTCTACAGCTCCCACAAAGTCTCATGGCCTTTCTCAGATCATCTGAAAAGTCCCCATACACGGAGGCTTTTTGTGTTACTTTCTCAATCGCCCAATCTATCTGTGCCTCAGCTATGAAGTACGTTCCACATGAAGCGCATCCAAGCAAGCTCACTTCGTTCTTGGTATTCGTTGTTTCTCTCTGTCCGTTAGCAACCGATACTCTCCTGTCAGTTCTATTGCTTGAGTCGGACATTGGTCTTGACAGAAACCGCAGAAGGTACATATTCCATAGTCCACTACGATCGAACGTTTGCTCTCGCTCTCTGAGATGCCTATTGCGTTCGAGCTGCACACCTGGGCACAAGCCCCGCAGCCGATGCATCTCTTGGCATCGAATTCGTGCTTTCCTCTGAAACCTTCAGGCGCAGCCCAATAACCTTCGTTTCTCTAAAGGTTCGCATCCGATCGATCGGAGGTATTCGTGGTCAACTTCTTCCCTCCTCGTCCAACAGAAGGACCTTGTGTCCCGTCTCTGATTCTAGGACTGTCACGCGGTCGGTGCAGGCGAAGCAGGGGTCTATGCTCTCTATCACTGTTCTTGCGTTTTCCAGTAGCTCGCCTTTCAGCATCTCTATCAACGCCGGGTTGTTGGCGAACGAAGGCGTCCTCACTTTAACTCTTTCAGGGATGTTAGTCCCATTCGATCTCATATAGTAGAACAGCTCTCCCCGGGGAGCCTCTACTCTGCAGATTGATTCCCTCTCAAGAGGCTCCTCAGGCTTGGCTGCAATGTCTCCGGTTGGGATATTGCTCAGAGCTTGCTCAATGATGTTTATGCTCTCAACAGTCTCTTTAGCCCTGACGAGAGATCGTGAATAGACGTCACCATCTTTCTCCGAGATCACTTCGAAGTCGAGTTCCTCGTATGCTACGTAGGGGTCATCTCTGCGTGTATCCCGCTTGAGGCCCGAAGCTCGGGCCACCGGACCGACTACTCCGAGGCTCTGAGCTTGCTCACCTGTGAGTATGCCAAGTCCTTTGATTTCCTTGGTGAGGATTCCATTGTCGTCTATGAGAGAAAGCAGGTACTCTGACAGAGTCTCCATGTTAGTGAACAGTTCTGCTATCTTTGCTTCCTTCTCCCGGGTGATATCTCTTCTAACTCCGCCGATACTGTTGATACCATAGTTCTTTCTGTTGCCTGTCAGGTACTCCATAAGGTTCTGAAGCTGGTCTCTTTCGGCCATAATCCTGAGGAAGATTTCTTGTTTGTGTAAGCTGTGTGCAAGGACGGCGAACCATAGATAATGACTGTGAAGCCGCTCTAACTCCATGTAAATCGACCTGAGAAACTTCGCGCGGTCCGGAACCGTTACCTGCATGATTCCTTCGGCCGTCTGGGCGTAGCATAGACTGTGAACCCCTGAGCAGATACCACAAACACGTTCGGCAAGGGCAAGATTCTGCATGTAGGTTTTGGTCGTGAAGAGTTTCTCAATACCACGGTTCACGTATCCCCGTTCTATCTTCACATCTGTAATTCTGCCATTTTCCATGGTTAGTTCGAAGCGCTCAGGCTCCAGAAGCTGTGGGCGGTAGGGCCCTATTACAGCTGTCTCCGGCGTTTCAGGCTCCTTCCTCATCGAGACCTCATCTTAGGAGAGCCAATCTCAGTGGAGTATCCGATCGATCGAGCAACCTGGAGTTAGCCGGGTCCGGGCAGCATGAATAGCTGGGGAGGTTAATCATGTCCAGTCCTGTCTTCTCAAGACCTTTTTCGAGGCTATCTCAATGTTCGGGTATCTCATCGGTGTCTGACATCCAAGGAACAGAGCATATCTAGCCATAGACACATTCACTTCAGTACCTCAGGCCCTTCTTTTTTCAGTCGAACCCTGTCTTCTTATCCAACTCTGTATTCCTTAGGATTTCCTGAAACTCCTCGAGGCTGGCTTCCTTCTGCAGTGCTAGGGGTGGAAGCGCAGGCAAGCCTGCCTTTTCACGTCTCTGCTGCATGAAATTCGTGATGGGAGCGATACAGCTCGTTCTAATGAGCGCTTCAACTAGGGGCCTCGTCTTTGTCGGTACTTCGCCTACTTTAGGTCTTCTCATAGCGCGCTGGTCATCGGGCCAATCTTTCGTCAGAAAC
>Ga0315296_10005162_pt1 | contig 10494 bp, 9 predicted proteins | sample YL17G14_18_MG_FD_203921 | JGI IMG/M metagenome (GOLD analysis project Ga0315296, IMG submission 203921) | Sediment microbial communities from Yellowstone Lake, YNP, Wyoming, USA - YL17G14_18 | ecosystem: Environmental > Aquatic > Freshwater > Lake > Sediment | place: USA: Wyoming | collected... | reverse complement strand
CCGGAGTTTCTATTGTCGCTAATAAAATTCCGAGTATAAGAGCAGCTCTTTGTTTCGATGCCGAGACTGCAAAAGGAGCCAGAAAATGGAATGATGCCAATATTTTAGTTATGAGCCTTCGTTTGACCTCGGAAAACATTGCTAAAGAGATACTTGATGCCTGGTTCAGCACTAAATTTGATGAAAGAAAAATTGATAGGTTAAAGAAAGTAGCCGAAATTGAAAAGAAATACTCTAAATCTTAAAAAGAAATAAAATAATGAATTTTCAAAAAGAAATTAAAATATTACAAGAAGAGATTGATAAGAGATTAAAAAAATTTTTTAATAAAAAAATAAAGGAGACTAGAAAGATTTTTCCGCCATTAGTTGGGAAAATAATATCTGATATCGGAGAGTTCAATTTAAGGGGAGGAAAGAGAATTAGGCCCATTCTTGTTTATTATGGTTATTTAGCTGCTGGTGGCAAGGATAAAAAAGCAATTTTAGATACATCAATTTTTATTGAACTTTTGCACAATTATATTCTTATGCACGATGATATTATTGATCGTGATGAATTTAGGCGAGGAAAACCAACAATCCATTGTAAATATCGAGCCCTTTATAAAAAAATTTCAAAAGATTTTGAACATTTGGGAATTTCAGCTGGAATTGTGGCAGGCGATGTTACATCCTCTTTTGGTTATGAAATTTTAGCAAAGTCAAAATTTCCACAACCACTTAAAATTAAAGCTATAAATAGACTCAACCAAATGTTAACTGATGTATTTAGTGGTGAAGTATTAGATGTCTTTTTAGGGATAGAAAAAAAACTTTCTCGAGACGAAATTTTTAAAATTTTGGAATATAAAACAGCTAGATATACAATCGAAGGTCCTCTGCATTTGGGAGCAATTTTGGCTGGAGCTGACAAAAGAGTTTTTAAAAAATTATTAGATTATGCCATTCCCCTTGGCATTGCCTTTCAAATTCAAGATGATATTTTGGGAACGTTTGGTGATGAAAAAAAATTAGGGAAACCAGTGGGTTCTGATTTGAAAGAAGGGAAGCAGACCCTTCTGATTTTTAAAGCCAGAAAGTCAGCTAATAAAAAAGAAAAACAAATAATAGAGCAGGCTTTAGGAAATCCTAATTTGACGAAAAAACAATTAGAAAAAGTTAGAGAAATTATTATTAAAACTGGCTCCCTTGACTTTGCTAAAGATTTAGCCAAAAAATTAGTTTCTAAATCAAAAATGGCAATTGAAAAGTCAAGTTTTCCAATAAGGGCGAAAGAATTTTTAATAAATTTAGCTGATTTTATAATTGAAAGGGAAAAATAGCATCAAAATTGGTAGTGGGGCTTGCCCCGTACCACAGTTATCTGTGGTACGGGGCTTGACAAGGTTTCTTGATTGACTAAAATGAAGATAGGAAATTAATAATACAAAGACATGGAAGAAACAACTGGCGGGTAATAAAATATATAAATTAAAGACATCAAATAAGACCGTGAAGGTGTCTAGAAAAAACGGATGTCTTCACGGTTTTATTTTCGAGAAATTGATTGATGGGAAAGTACCTTGAAAATTAAATATTTGTAAATCATCTTATCAGATGAAGACCCGACTCTATTTTATTTTTGAGGATTTGATCCTGGTCCAGGATGAACGCTGGCGGCGTGGATAAGGCATGCAAGTCGTACGCCCCATGAGATGTCGCGCAAGCGCTATCTCACGGGGAGTGGCAAACTGGTTAGTAACACGTGGGTAACATACCGTCGAGACAGGGACAACTAGCCGAAAGGTTAGCTAATCCCTGATGGTCTCAACACATAAACGTGTGTTGGGTAAAGGGTTTCGCAAGAAATCGCTCGATGAATGGCCCGCGGCCTATCAGCTAGTTGGTAGGGTAATGGCCTACCAAGGCGATGACGGGTAGGTGGCCCGAGAGGGTGGTCGCCAACAAGGGCACTGAGACATGGGCCCTACTCCTACGGGAGGCAGCAGTCGAGAATATTGGTCAATAGGGGAAACCCTGAACCAGCGACGCCGCGTGCTCGAGGAAGCCCTTCGGGGTGTAAAGAGCTTTTGTGGAGGAACAACCTTCGGGTGAGTGTACTCCACGAATAAGGAGGTGCTAATTCTGTGCCAGCAGCAGCGGTAAGACAGAACCTCCAAGCGTTATCCGGATTTATTGGGCGTAAAGCGTCCGTAGGCGGTCTAGCAAGTTTAGTGTTAAAGACCCTGGGCTCAACCTGGGGAATGCGCTAAATACTGCCAGACTAGAGGGCGTTAGGGGCTGATGGAACGCTCGGTGTAGGGGTGAAATCCGTTGATATCGAGCGGAACACCAAAAGCGAAGGCATTCAGCTAGGACGGCCCTGACGCTGAGGGACGAAAGCGTGGGGAGCAAAAAGGATTAGATACTTAAAAGTGTCTCTTGTGTTGGCAACAGCACAATGTCTACTCGGCTATATGCGGGAAACTCCTATGGTTTAAACCTCAAATTTAAACAAGGACAATCCGCAGGAAACCACAGTCCGTATTTTCTACGATCGTAGAAATTGCGGTCCGCGGGATCCTCAGAGACTGTACGCCGAGCCCCTGTGAGTTAATTTCATATCTCATAGGGTGATGATATAGTCCGTACTTCCGAGTAATCGGAAGAGCCAAGCAGAAATGATTTGGCCAGCAACAAAATTTTAGAATTTTGAATTTTTAGGAATTGGAATTTATTTAGAAATTAGGATTTAGAAATTAGAAATTTTGTTGCGAAGCAACAACAAGACCCTTGTAGTCCACGCTGTAAACGATGGACACTAGCTACTTGAAGTATCGACCCTTCAGGTGGCGAAGCAAACGCGTTAAGTGTCCCGCCTGGGAAGTACGGCCGCAAGGCTAAAACTCAAAGGAATAGACGGGGGCTCACACAAGCGGTGGACCATGTGGCTCAATTCGACGATAAACGAGGAACCTTACCAGGGCTTGACATCCAGCCGAGAGCTGCCCGAAAGGGTGGTCTTTCCACAAGGACGGCTGGACAGGTGCTGCATGGTTGTCGTCAGCAGGTGTCTTGAGATGCTCCCTTCAATGGGGAAACCTGCGCAACCCTCATCCTATGTTTCAAGTGTCATAGGAAACTGCCTCGGATAACGGGGAGGAAGGTGAGGATGACGCCAAATCAGCACGGCCCTTTGACGCCCTGGGCTGCACACGTGGTACAATGGCCGCTACAATGGGTTGCTAAACCGTAAGGCGGAGCTAATCCCATCAAAAGCGGTCTTAGTTCGGATTGAGGTCTGCAACTCGACCTCATGAAGCCGGAATCGCTAGTAACCGTGAATCAGCTACGTCACGGTGAATATGTTCCTGAGCCTTGTACTCAAAAATAAAGGCGCCTGGCAGCTATTAAAACTAGGTTGTTTAAATCAACCCTCTTGAAAGAATTTTATCAAGAGTAGCGAACCGATAGGTCTGTTACCGTGAGGGGCAGACTGAAGGATCTTAGTAGCAAAAGACAGCCCCTCTACTAAAAAAGTAGAAAGGGAGCTTACGACCCATGCGGTGAGTCATGGGGAAGTAATGCAAAAAAAAACCTCAGGGGATGCCTGGAATAGTATTAATAGTGACCCGGGGAGATCTCGTGTGATATAATAGGGTAATGGAAACCACGAGAAGTCAGCTGCGTCATAGTACCGAGCATATAAAAAAATTTATGCTCTCGGGAAGGACAAAACCGGTTGTTTCTAATGAATAAAAACAGTCGGGCTCGCGTAGTGCGGGAAATCCGCTCGCTACGTGGGGACTCGAAGTAACCCTAACTATCGAAATCCGCCCGTCAACCCAAGCAAGCTGGGAATGCCTGAAGTGCCCCGTAAGGGGAATTAGGGTAGGCTCAGTAAGAGGGGGTAAGTCGTAACAAGGCACGGGTAGGGGAACCTGCTCGTGGATCACTAAATTTAAAAGTGTTGATTAAATTTGAGGGAGGAGAGCTCTGATCTCAAATTTAGGGCATTGATCTCGGAGCCCAAAATTGAGATTGTCGGGTCTTCATTTGAAGAGATGATTTTCGACTATTATACTTTCACGGTTCAATAACCGCGATTTTTTAATTATTAATAGAAGAGGATTTATAGTTTTCTTAATATTGAAACATTTTTTGATTTTTAGTAAGATATTATAATATGCCAATTTCTCAAAAGTTAACAAAACTCTTATCAAAAGTTAAATATGAACTGGTTGAACATCGCACGGTCTATACGGCTTTTGATAAAGCACAGACTCTGAAGGTGCCAGAAAAAATCGTTGGTAAAACATTAGTTGTGAAAATCAATGGCGATTTTGGACTGGTTTTAATTTCAGCTCATCAAATTTTGGATAAAGCGAAATTTAAAAAAACATTGAATAATTGGCGAAAGAAACTGGGAGAAAAGCCAGTTAGAGAAATTGATGCTTCGACAAGCTCAGCATCAACCCTGAGCAGTTGTCGAAGGGTTGATTTTGCTACCGAAGATTGGATGAAAAAACACTTGATAGGAGCCAAAGTTGGAACAGTTCCGCCATTTGGAAATTTGTGGACTCCAACCCTCCCACCACCCTCCCGCCCTCGGCGGGCCCCTCTCCCAACTTTTGTTGAGAAATCATTATTTAAAAACAAAAAAATTATTGTTAATGCCGGCAATTATAATATTTCAATAAAAATTTCTCCACTGCTATTTAAAAAATTAATACCAGATTTAATAATTGGAAATTTTGGGAAAGTTAAAAGATGATAAACTATTATCGGCTTTTTTCCAAAATTTATGAAATGGGAGCAAAACAGATGTGTTTTGACTGCCAAGGTTTTATCAAAGAAGGTTCAAAAATTTTGGATTTGGGATGTGGTTCTGGAATTGCTGCCAAAAATTTTCAAGATTTTTTTAAAGCAAAAGTAATTGGAGCTGATATTAGAGATAATAGATTAGTTAAAATTCCTTTTCAAATTATCGATGGTAAAAATCTTCCTTTTGAAGATAATTCCGTCGATGTGGTTTTAATAAATTATGTTTTGCATCACTGTCAGAACCCCGAAGAGTTATTAAAAGAAGCCAAAAGAGTTTCAAAAAGAATTATTATTTTCGAAGATTTACCAGAAGGATTTTTAGCCAAATTAAGATGCAAAATTCATCAGATTATTTTTCCCGGTGGCAAAAAGACATTTAATTTTAAGAAAAAAGAAGAATGGAAAAAAATATTTGAAAAACTTGATTTAAAAATTATTGCCCAAAATCAAGTTTTCACCAAATTTAGCTGGCTAGATCCTATAAAAAGAATCCGTTTCGTTCTGGAAAAATAGAAAAGGGTCGGGGAAACTTAGTTTCCCCGTGTAGGAAAACAGGCTTTCGCCGAAGGCGAAAACGTTAGAAACCGTGGGTTTTCTAAGGAGCGAAACGAAGCGAACGAAGTGAGTGCTCGAACGAGCGAAGCGAGTGAGAGGGAGTGGAGTGACGGGCGCGTAGCTCAGTTGGTTAGAGCGTTACACTGATAATGTAAAGGTCCGTGGTTCGACTCCACGCGCGCCCACTCGGATATCGGAAGCGAACTTCAAGTGTTGAGGGGGGAGAAAGCTTGCTTTCTCCTTTTTTATTTTGGCTTCAGAATTTTGAGAATTTTCTGGATTTTCCGAATAAAACCCGTTAGAAAAGGGTTTTCTAACGGGGTAAAATAGGGTGATTTTGATGTTTTCTTAGGGCAAACGATTTCTTCCAACTCCTTTTTTATTTGATGATTTTTATCGCCTTGCCTTCGATCAATGCTTCGGTGATTTTTTTATAAGCTGAGGATAAGATTCTCTGAAAAGTGCTTTGCGAGGTATTCATTTTTTTAGCTGCTTCTTCTTGGTCTAAATCTTTTATATTTCTCAATCTCAAAGCCTCTGCTTCTTCGGTGGTTAATTCAACCACTTCCAAAAACCTCATTGGCACACCCTGAGGTTTGAAATAAGTTACGTTTGGATTAAATCTGATTCTTCGACAAAGTCTTGGTCTAACCATAATTGAAATAATTAAAACTTAATGATATCCTTATAATTGAAGAAGGTCTCCCCAGCCCTCTCAAAAGAAAGGGCTGGGTTCTCGGCCTTCTTTATTTTTGACCCTTTATTTCGGCCAAACGCTCTTTTATGTCTTTCAATTCGCCCTCTAAAATTTTAACTTCTTCTTCTAACATTTCTTTCTCTTCTTTCTTGGTTATTTGAGAACCGAACCTCCAAAATCTACCAAATCCACTACCAAAACCTCTTCTCCAACCCATTCCAGCACCGCAAGGACCCATGCCCCAACCAGTGCCGGGACCGAAACCCAAAGGGCCTGTTCCATTAAATCTTGGCATATTTTTGTTCTTTATAATTAATGATTATTTGATAGCCCGACCTTTATTGTGACTATCTATTATGAGTATATACCCATAACTATACCGTGTCAAGTCCTGCTCTGTGGATAAAAAGAGATCGAAATTGTGAAATTGATTTTTGAAATTTTTGTTGAAAAAAGACCAAAAATGAGTTAAATTAAAAGCGGAGCCCCGTAGCCACTGAGCCTGTCGAAGTGTACTACTGGGGAAAGTGATTTAGTAAAATTTTTAAAGGAGAATCCAAAAAATGTCAAAAGAAAATCAAAGAACAAATAGGATAAAAGATTTGCCGAAAGTTGAAAGACCGCGAGAGAGATTAATTTCAAAAGGACCCGAAAACTTAAAAGACGAGGAACTTTTGGCGATTCTTTTGAGAACTGGCAGGGAAGGGAAGAATGTTTTGGAATTGGCAAAACAAATTTTGAGAAAATATTCCAAAAAGCGGTTATTGAAATTAAAATACGAGGATTTAATAAAAATTAAGGGGATAAATTCAGCCAAAGCTTGTACTATTTTAGCCGCCATTGAATTAGTCAAAAGAGCTTTAGAAATAGGGGAGGAAACCTTACCCGTTATCCGCCTAACTAAAGATGTTATCGCCCAAGCAGTTTATATGAGAGACAAAACCCGAGAACATCTAATGGCTATTTATCTCAATGCCCGAAACGAGATGATTTTCAAAAAGCCAATGTTTGTCGGAACTTTAAACGCCAATTTAGTCCATCCCCGTGAAATTTTTGCTGAAGCCCTCCACCAAAACGCCGCTTCTGTAATTTTGGTTCATAATCATCCCTCCGGCGACGCCGAACCATCGCAAGACGATTTAGAAATCACCAAAAGAATCCTCGAAGCTGGAAAAATCATGGGAATTGATGTTTTAGACCATGTGATAATCACCAAAAATAAGGTTTTTAGTTTTAAGGAGAAAAGGTTAATATAACAGTTATGCACAATCCTACACTTGACATTTTGGTTAGCGTATGCTAACCTTATTTAATATGAAAAGAGAAAATTATTATACAACCCAAGAACTAGCCAAGCTATTAGGTGTTTCTAGGGTCGCTGTTTTTAAGAAAATAAAGTCAAGAGAAATTAAAACCGTGTCTGCTGGCAGAAATTATTTGATTCCTAAAGATTCTCTTCCAAAAGAGATTAAAAAGCTCATAGAGAGGGAACAAAAAGAAGCCGTAGAAGAAATAATAGATTTATCAAAAAAGCCGGAAAAAGATATTGATTTTGAGAAGGAACTTTGGAGAGCGGCAGATAGATTGCGGGGCAATATCGATCCTTCAGAATATAAGTATGTTGTTTTAGGTTTGATTTTTCTTAAATATGTTTCTGATTCTTTTTACCAGAGAAAAGAAGAGCTCGAAAAATCAATAAGCGATCTCAAAGGAGCGTCTTTTATTCGCGATGAAAGCTCCAGAAAATACTATATAGAACAAAAAGACCCGTACAAAGCCGCGGGCGTTTTTTATATTCCGGAAACCGCCAGATGGGAGTTTTTAAGAGAGAAAGTTTTGCAAAAAGACATTGGTAAATATCTTGATGAAGCAATGGAGGCGGTTGAAAATGAAAACCCCCAGCAGTTAAAAGGAGTTTTGCCGAAAATTTATTCTCGCACTCCTCTTGAAAGCCATATTTTAGGCGAACTCATCAACATTTTTTCAAAAATTAAATTTAACCACGACATCCAAAAAGAAAAAGATATTTTAGGAAGGGTTTATGAATATTTTTTGGGTCAGTTTGCTTCTGCTGAAGGCAAACGGGGTGGTGAATTCTATACCCCGCGTTCAATTGTTAAACTGCTGGTGGAAATTTTGGAACCTTACGAAGGTGTAAGGATTTTTGACCCAGCTTGCGGTTCTGGCGGAATGTTTGTTCAGTCGGGTGAATTTTTAAGAATTCATCAGAAAGACCCTTCAAAAATTTCATTTTACGGTCAGGAACTTAATTTAAACACCTGGCGGCTTTGTAAAATGAACCTAGCTTTAAGGAGAATTTATGGCCAAATTGAGCAAGGCAATTCTTATTACGACGATAAGTTTTTAGATTTAAGAACAGATTTTGTTTTGTCAAATCCACCCTTTAACGCTGAATGGGAACCGCAGAGATTGTCAGACAAGGATCCGCGCCTAAAATACGGAACGCCTCCCTCAGGCAATGCTAATTTTATGTGGATTCAGCACTTTATCCATCATTTGGCGCCAAATGGATTAGCTGGTTTTGTAATGGCAAACGGCGCTTTGGCAGTTGGCGGAAAAGAAGGAGAAATAAGAAAGAAGATTATTGAAAACGATTTGGTCGATGTAATTATTGCCTGCCCACCAAAGCTTTTTTACAATGTTTCGCTTCCGGTTTCGCTTTGGTTTACTACTAAAAACAAAAAGAACGGCAGATTCAGAAAAAGAACTGGCGAGACTTTATTCATTGACGCCAGAGAAATTTACGAGCCGATTTCAAGAAGACAATATACTTTCACTGACGAGCAAATAAAGCGAATTGCCGACACCGTTAGAGCGTGGCGTGGCCAAAAAGAATACGGCAAATATAAAGATATTCTGGGATTTTGTAAAGCAGCGACATTAGAAGAAATTAGAAAGAATGGCTATGTTTTAACCCCGGGCAGATATGTCGGCGTAAAAGAAGAGGAAGATGATGGTGTGCCATTTGGAGAAAAGATGAAAAAATTAACCGGCGAATTAAAACAATATTTTGGAGAAAGTCAAAAATTAGAAAAAGAAATTGGAGAGAATTTAAAGAAAATAAAATTATGAATAATGAAGAATACTTAGAATATATTAAAAAGAAATACCTAGAGTATATTGAAACTTTATCAAAAGAAACCGCTATCAATTCTTACCTTGACCTTACTAATATGTTTCATTGGCAAGATGTTTTAGGGTGGCGGTTTCGGATTGAAGATGTAATATCTCAACTTTTAAACTTACCAAATATAAAAGAGGTAAAGGTTTATTACGGGTTTAATGAACGGGATAAGATAAACTCAGAAGTGTTTCATAATCGTATTAGAAAATCCGGTGCGATTCTTAGAACAAAACCGGTGAAGTTTATTAGAAAAACCATTAGCGAAGCCCTCTTTTTCAAAAAACCGACAATGACATTGTTCGATGGAAAGATTAAAAATAAAATCTATGAATTGATAAAAACAATTCAAGGAGCAGGAATTGTAATCGAAGAACCAAAATGTAATTTTGATGCTGAAATTACGATGGATATGATAGATGATATTGAAAAAATAACAGCAGTAATTTTATTTTCAGGTGACTCTGATTTAAAAGCGCCCCTTGAAAGGTTGAAAGTAAAAGGAAAAAGAATTTATGTTGTGGGTGTACGAGGGATGGTTTCTACTGAACTACACCAAGTGAAAGATGAATATATTGACTTTGGAAAGTTTTATCAGGGTAAAAAAACTTATATAAAAAGCGAAAATCCCGCTTTTGGCGGGACCGCGTGATTAATAGGCTTTCGCCTACATTTTCACTATAGCACAAAATATTATGTCAAGCAAGTCCCACACCTATATTTTATAGGTGAGGGGCAAGAGTTATCCACAGGCAAAACGCAAAAGGTCGGCTTAAACTAATTAAAAAAGAATTTATAAGTATGGTAAAAGTAAAAGTTAAAGACGAAAAATCATTAAAAGAAGCCAAAGAAAAATTACGAGGAACAATTGATTTTCGGAAAACAAAATGGGGTGTAGTTGCGGCAAAATCAAAATAGCCAAAAAAGAGAATGATGAGAATTTAAAGAAGCTGAACCATGAGTAAGGCGAAGAAAAACAAACAGGTTTTTTCAAATGATGAAATACGCAAGCGAATTTTGAATTATCTCGGAACGCGGCGCCAAATCGTCCGCGGCATTGATTCGCTCATGGCATCAAGTTCTGATATTAAGAAAGCTTTAGTAAAAGAGGGAGTTGGCCAAAACGAAACAGTCAGAAATCTTGATTATCTTGTTCAACATGGCTGGGTAAAAAGAGAGATAGTTAGTCGCCCTTATACAACGCCAAAAGGATTTCAGGTGCCTAACGTAAAAAGTCTTTTTGGCTTGACCGACATTGGCATTAAATATGTTGAAGGCGAATCAATTTTTGATCG
>Ga0315296_10005161_pt1 | contig 10494 bp, 7 predicted proteins | sample YL17G14_18_MG_FD_203921 | JGI IMG/M metagenome (GOLD analysis project Ga0315296, IMG submission 203921) | Sediment microbial communities from Yellowstone Lake, YNP, Wyoming, USA - YL17G14_18 | ecosystem: Environmental > Aquatic > Freshwater > Lake > Sediment | place: USA: Wyoming | collected... | reverse complement strand
TATCCCAGGTTCCTGGCGATGCTCCAATATGTGCTGGAGAGGAGGTACGAGTTCATATTGGACGTCGGAGTGCCGGAGACGGGATTACACGCTGGCTTGAGGAGGAGGTGATTTACGAACTACTGAAATTGTACTCTATCTTCTTGACGGGCTTCTTAGTCGTGCCAACCTTCTTCTTTCCCATTACATACTTTGACTGGCAGAGGTATGGTTCCCAGTGCTTCGATGAGATCACTTTCTTCAGGAAATCCCTGTATTCGTGTTCCATTCTTCGCGTCTGGGTGAAGGGCGGGTTAATCAGAACCGCATCCACTACTGGAATAGCCAATTCCCGCTCCTCTCTGCCATCCTGCGTGGCAACCTGTTTCGTCGTCCACGTGTCGAGAGAGACAAGACCTCCGGGGGCCAACATGAGGGCATCAGAGAGCATTATGTTGACCTCGTCCGTGTAGATCTTCGGCTCTTGGAGGGCTAGGTTTATGGACGCAAGATGGGCTGCGAATACCGAGATATCCACGCCATAGATTTCCCCAATGAGCTGGCTGTGGTTCTTCAATCCTGTCAACTGCGACATCGCCTTCTTGGCCCTGTATGCTTGGACAAGAAAGGTACCTGAGCCGCACGAAATGTCCGCCACCTTGTCATCAGCTGAGTAGACGCAAAGCTTCGCGAGAAGTGAGGCCGCCGGATTCCCAGTATAGTATGCGGCTATGCGCTTTCGAATGGCTATGGGAAGGATGTTGTGGAATATCTTGCCGATAATGTCGTGATGTATCGAATCCAGGTTGAGCTTCCTGATGTTGCGAATCAGGTTGTTTACCGGACCAAGGGCCGAGGAAGGGAAATCCCGCAGAAACTTCCTCCCGAAGACGGGAGTGAAATCATCATCTAGAACAGTGTCAAACATGCTCTGGAGTTCGTCAAGGCTGGCCACAGCGACGAGCGGTTTGTACTTGGTCACCTCCTTTGACAAGATTGAGTAGAACATAATCTGATTGACAATGAGATATGCGGCAGCCTTTTCCACATCTCTCTCAAACCCCTCAATGCCGACCTCATCGAGATAATCGCTGTCGATCTTCTTGGCCATGAAGAGACCCGCGGATTGTTCGAGAACATTGCTGTCTACCTGGGAGGTCAGATGAGAGAGTTCATCCACGACAGTATCCAAGATCGATACGACGGTCCTTTCATTCTCCTCGGGAGAGAAGAGCTTCTCCTCCTTCCTAAGTGCACGATATACAAAATTAGCGACTTCCACGATTGCCACTGCAAAATCGTCAGCCTGTGCCTCAAATGGCCGTAGTTTAGGTATTGCTGTGGAAGCATCGACGGCCAGGCAATTCCTGAAATTGGTGCAGAAGCCCCAATTCGATTCCGCGCTTTCCATGTATTCGAAGAGTTGTGCTAGGCCATCGTTTATGGATCTGCTGGACCTCTTGGTTTCCATCACACAGATGATTGCGGAACGCGGCACTCTGATTGACTCCCCATCAAGCTGCACACTCTTGGCTTCGACAACAACGACGTCTGGATAATGAACTCGGCTTCCCGCCTCATCAGTGAACTTCACCGACACGTCGTTGAACACTCTGAATTTCTCGACGGGAAGAACTGACTCGAGAGCACTGATGAAGCCTTGCCGTTGCGTGTGCTCGGTTATTCCAAGCTGAACCATTCGACTTGGTATCAAGTGCTGGATATATAGATTTCATCAAGTGCTGTAGGGTACAAGTAGTCCATGCCAATCTGGTTGGCTCAGTGGCTCCGGATGAGACGACGAACGCTGCGTGGAAGAGTGCATCGAACAGGATGTGAACTTGACGATCTTGCTAAGAGACAATTCCTGCCGGGGTCGCGAATCTTGATGTTCAAACCTAGTCCTGCGCCTCGGAAGAGACCATAGGGGAGGAAAGGTACTTTGATCTCCATTACGGACCTGCACGTTCGACATCTCCAAGTAGATGATGAGCCAGCGTTTATATAGTGCTCAGCCACGTTCGAGGTCCGAGATATCTCAAGGGGAGGAAACGTGGCTAGTGTTGCGAAATGCGTCGCAGCGATGGCGGTGTCTTTGATCGTCGCTCTATCTGGAGTTCTTGTTGCTCTCCCGCCCAATTCAATGCATGACAATGTGGCTCGGAGCATGAAAGGTGGCGGAACCTTGCCAAACTTGAAGGCCGTTGACATTTGGACGAGCCCGGATATTCCAATGGAGAATCAAGATACGACTGTCTATTTCAAGATAGCCACAACGAACCGAATCGATGTTGGAGGTTTCTATACCAACTTCTACATCGATGGAAGTCTCCAGCGTTATCGACCATACACAACATACATGGCAGGCAGCTCCGAACTGACTTTCTCACTGTATGCCTCCCTGTTAGCCGGATCACATGAAGTGAGCATGTATGTTGACAGCGCCAACGGAGTGAATGAGATACCACTTCTTGACACGGGTGGCGCTTCAAATGACAACGAAAGACTAGAAACGATTACGTGGCAGACCAACACCCCACTACCTAATCTGAAGGCGATTGACATCTGGACGAATCCTGATCCACCGCTGGGTGGAGAGCCTATGACAATCTACTACAAGATCGCTACAACATCTGCGGCCGCTGTGACAGGTAGCTTCCGATCAGGGCTATGGCTTGCCGGGAACATGCTCGATTTTCACGAAATTGACTCCCTAGGCGGGAACTCAGAGTTCACATTCACCTATATCTGTACTAAGTCCACGGGCACCTACTCCTTCATGATGAAAGTTGACTACATGAACAGCATCGCTGAACCGCCTGAGTATGATGAAGGTGGGCTGATGGACGACAATGCTCTGACGGAGGCAATCGCGGTGGAGCCTTCGAGTCAGATTGACTCTGATAGCGACGGTCTTTCAGACCTCTATGAGCAGTCTACATACTATGCGAGCGTCGATGCTGGATTGAATCATTACACATCCATCATAGATAGTGACTCTGACAACGACAATCTGCTGGATGGCGAAGAAGTCCTCGGTACCTATGGATACATCACAAACCCGTTGATGATGAACACAGATGGGGATGGCTGGAACGATGGTCTGGAGGTCGACAGAGGACAGGGTTATCCGTCAAAATACACAGACCCAACCCTGTACGATACCGATAGCGACACGGTGAGAGATGATCTGGATGTGGACCCACTTGTTGACCTAAGCCTGAACGTTGTTATCTTCGGTTTCATGCAACTTGTGAAGCTTGATAACAGGAACCTGAATGATGGTGACATCTGGTGTGCAATTGGTGTTGGCAGTGAAGCGTACTATAGCAAGGATGATACAACTGAGAGAAGGTTGCCTTTCTATACAGACAAAGGATTCTTCATGACGAACTCCAGGACTTACGGGCACACTTTCAATGTACCTGATGACAATCCCATAGTCCATATTGAGATCCTCCTATACGACAGCGAGAACGCAGATTCGACATCGAATCAGATATGTGATATCGACAAGGTTGCTGGTGCCGGTCCGGCTAGTCTTGATTTCGATCTCCGGACTGGAGATTGGTCTGGTGACGACACTGCGGTCAATTCGTACGATGATTTAAACGGAATAGGTAATGTCAGCGGAAGTGAAGATTACATTGTAAGCACAACCGAAGGTGACTGTTGTCTATGGTTCTACATCTATGAGAATGACGACAAAGATCATGATGGATTCACATATTATGAGGAGACCAACATCCTTGCTCTCAACCCAGGAGAATACGACAGCTACGACGCTGACGGAGATGGTCTTGAGAATGTGTACGAGTATGAGGTTGGATCCAAGAGTGACTTCAAGGATTCGGACGCAGATGGCATATTTGACGAATACGAGTGGGAGTTCGGGTATGACCACGACTACTTCCTATGGAAGGGAGTTGGCACCACACTTAGTCCTGCGCGATTCTGGGATGCATCACCCTTCATCTACACTCTGTACCAGAACTTGTCTTACATGCTTACGAAGGCTGGTCGATACAGCTTCCTGTTTAGCTGGGTGAACCTCGCTAATGAAGACAATTTCTACGTGGCACCGGACTACTACCACGAGTTGATGCAGTACTACAACTCCGGGTTGAGTGCTGATCAGAAGGCGTGGCCACAACTAATCACAGGGACGAAATTGTTGGAGATGGCAGTTGAATCCCAATATGAACCCACGATAATAGTCCCAATCACCTTCCTTCAATCAGTACAGACTGCGGCTGTTCAATATATGCTTGTGGAATTCGCAAGGACCGTGCTGAGCAACGCCTATGCGGCCTGGGACAAGATCCAGGTCATGTACTCTGGGCTCCTGATCAATGATCCCTATGAAAGACAGGAAGAGTCCGGAGTTGCAAGGCAGATAGGGTACGGCCTATACGCATACAGCGGGGCTGGCGGTAAGGAGGAGATTTCCACTCGATTCATGTCGATATTCGACGACATAACCACAATACTGCCCAAGCTGTCTCCATCCAAACGGAATTTCAACACCGAGGTTTTGCCACTACTGAGTCAGGCGCTCGACAGGTTCGGCTATACGTACGATGCAGCTATGGACCCCCCTGTCGGTGGGTTCACGTCAATCCCTGTGAAAGTGGACAATTCTAGGTCCGAATACAAGACATTCATAACCAATTCCCCGCAATCTGACCAGGAGAAAGTCTTTCAGTACTACTCAGATTTCGAGAATTATCTCTATCAGATGGCCAAGGTGATCAAGGATGGTTTCTGGGGGAAGACCCACGCACTGACTACCGGAAAGATAGTCGTCACGACAGGCGACATTGCTCAGGATCTGCTGAACATGATTCACGAAGCATTCCTCGTTGTGAAGTCCTGGAAACTGATATTCACAGGGCTTGTCTATCCTTGCCCTCTGCATCCAAACTAACGCACACTGGTCTTGGTCTGCATAGAACTGATCATATTGCGTGGATAGGCGGTACGATGAGGGCGGCCTAGTGTCGACGACAAAGAGTACCATGCGGGAGTCCTCTCACGAAATTCATCGTGCTGGATCCCGGATCAATATCCAAGTTTGGGCTAGTTCAGGATTGCGGGTTCATATCCATCAGCATGCACACCTTTATTGCAGGAGCATTGAATTGGTCCCATGCGGGTTGATCTTCTGGCAGCTCGAGGAAGTTCAATTCTTGTTTGAACTTCCGTCGCCTTTACTCCCCTGCGGTCTTTTCCGGGGCGAGGCTCAAACAGTCTCGTTACTAGCGAATCAATCGTGTACCTGATTCATGGGTAGTCGGAAAATGAAAAGGATTCAAAGGGTTTGAGCCAGTCGCATGATCATACTTCGAACACGCGACTGCTACAACTACTTGGTCTTGAAAGACCAGCTTGGGCATCCAGGACCGTAGGTGGCGCCACCGTCATTGCTCGAGAGGACTTGCCACCAATAGGTCGTGCTTGTGCTCAACGACACCGTCTTGGAGGTCGTGGACGAGTAGTACGTCACGGGACTACTTCCCGGGTTGACGATTATCTTGTAGTAGTTGGCCCCCGAAGGTCCAGTCCATGTCAAAGTCGGGCTCGTGGAAATTCCAGTTGCTCCATTTGCAGGATACGTCAATGTCGCCACGCTGTTGGACCACCAGGTCTTGAAAGACCAGCTTGGGCATCCACCACCGTAGGAGACGCCACCGTCAGCGCTCGAGAAAACTTGCCACCAATAGGTCGTGCTTGTGCTCAACGACACCGTCTTGGAGGTCGTGGACGAGTAGTACGCCACGGGACTATTTCCCGGGTTGACGATTATCTTGTAATAGTTGGCCCCGTAAGGTCCAGTCCATGTCAAAGTCGGACTCGTGGAAATTCCAGTTGCTCCGTTTGCGGGAGAATTCAGTGTCGCCACGCCCAGTATGCCCGGTACGCCCTGTACATTAATCAGACTATACGTTATCCCTGGGCCGGCAAGAGCCAAATATGTGCCAGCATAGGCTTCGCCCCAACCGAAGACGTATGACACTGCAGAGACGATCAATTCGAGTGCATAATAGTGTCCACTAACACCCTGCCATTTGACTGACGTCACGAACGGGGTGTTTTTCACGGAGGTCCCAAGACCCTGGATGTCAATATTCCACACGAACCCTGATGCAACTTCTGGATAGCCGCTCAGACTTGTAGGATTACTCCAGCTCGTGCCGAGGTCACGAACATCATAATCGACATCGACGATGGCCTCACCCAAGCCAGCGCATCCGGCTACAAGGTAGATGCTCCCCCACACCCCCGATGTGTACACTCCATTGCTTGCACAGATCACAACCTTGTATACGCCCCCCACAGCACTGTAGAGGTGGGCTGAGGTCCATTCAGCCGTTCCAGCGTAGGCTGTTGCAGAGCGTGTGCTCACAGAGTAAGAGGCTTGTGCCCACGGGGCTGTAGCTGACGCGAACTTTTCTCCCGAAGTCGCATCGGTGAACTCAATAGTCCCAATACCAATCGTACCGACGCCAGGGGCTAAAGCCCTTGTTCCGGACGCAAGCATTGGGAGCCCAACCAACAACAAACACGCTACCGCAAAGACTGCGGCACACCTTTTCATATGCATTGACAACATATTCACATTTCCTCCTCTTCCCCGATTCTTCTGGGGCTCGACTCTCAACGGTCTGCTATGTTATAACATAGTACCCCATGTACTAGATCAGGAATGATAACCGAGGCGAGGCTCTTGTTTTGAACATCTCAAGCGCCGACCGGGAGAGAGGAGCCAGATACTCCAACAGCTGAGAACGCCAAACAGTTCTTTGCTGTCAAAGATAGCATCGGAAGACCGAAAATCCACTTCGAGTGACTTGGCTGAGTTGGGAATTAGATTTGAACCGTATTTGGATTCTTGTATGGATTGATCTTCAGCCAGTATCCGAGGTTTGCATCCAATGGAATGTGAACCATGGCTACCCGTGCATTGCCCGGCTCCCAGTCTACTCTTGCTCGCGACAGGACCCAGTGCCTCCAAGAAGGGCTGGGCTTCTGGACTAAGTGACTACGCTCGTTCCTTTGACAGAGCTTTCGGGTCCCTGTTGGGGGTAAGGAACTTCAGGCGCCCCTTCTCGATTGAAGCGTAGCCTATCTCGCAGAAGAACTGGACGTCCTCCTCGATGTCCTGCGCCTTCCGCCTGATGCTGGTGACTGACCTGGAGATGCTCGTGATCGGGGTTCCGACGAGCTTGCCGATATCCTTCACACTCTTGCCCTGGCGCAGGTATCTGAGTATTTCCTTCTCGCGTGGTGTCAGGATGCCCATCAACTACCATATGGTAGTACACTTGACTGGCGTCATTAGTATTACCAACGCATTTGGCACAATTAACGCAGTTGCGTTATATTTATTAACCCCCGAACAGATACAATGCCGCTGGAGATTCCATGGCCGGCCGTGTGGACCACCTCATGAGACGAGCATCAGCCCTGATGGTGCTCTTGAGTATGCTGACAGTGATCGTGCAGGCATTGGCGGTTGAGAACGCGTTTGCAGCCGCAGATATCGACGTTACGATTCAGATTCAAGTTGTGAATGGGATCAGCGCAACCTTCGGTTTCAATCTCCAGCATGCTCCTCAGGAAGCCCTTGCTCGGCCAGGAACGGACGTCACACTAGGATTCGCCCCAGGACCATTGCCATCAACCCTGATTGTCGATGTTCTCGACCTGCTCGGCTCGGCAGGAATCTCGATTCCAGCATGGGTTACCGACTTCGTGAACTTCACGGCAGCGTCTTTGGGCATCTCAAATCCATGGGTGTCCACGATCCCGATCGCCGACACGCCTGTCGGAAGCTACAGGGTTTACTCCCTTCCGCTGTATGAGGGCCTACCAGTCTACCTGGACATCAACCTTGTTGGCGTGCTCAAGGGAGACCTCTCAGCCAGTGCCGGTTCTCTTGAGAAGAGTCACTTGACCTGGACGAAATGGGGAGGGCAAGAAGTTAACCTGACGCTCCCTTCGGAGGCCGCCGATGTGACTGTGTCCGCAGCGTTCAGGTATTCTGTCAACAATGACTACGTCATCCGCTTCGACATCTTGAGCTTCTATGAGGATTATCCCATAGCTTCCTTCTCGCTGGGAGAGATTCCGCTTGGAGAGGCGACAACATCTCACATCGAGGTCGTCGAAGAAGCATCGGGGACGGACGCGAACGGGTTCTCGCCCGCCAGTCTCGGCCTGGGGGCTGCCATCGGGGGTGCAGTCGGACTGGCCCTCGGCATTCTGATGGGCAAGAAAGGCAGGAAGCAGGTGCCGAAGTCCCCAGAGAGCCCGGAAAAGACTGGCGCTCCTCCAAGATAAATCGATGGAATCCGTTCTCTGAGAAGTGAGACAACATCAAATGAAGGGTCCGGAATCAACATCACGTTCGGTCGACATTCAATTGCGGAAGGAGTGATTCGCGCTTCCTGAGGGGAGAAATCTGAGGCAACCACTAAGGCGGCCAGTGTCAGAAGAAGACGAAGCGTGCGGGCAAGGGGGCAGGTCGAAGAGCGGTTACGCGGCAAGTCTGAGAATTGCATACACCCAGCTGTTCAACGCGATAATGACCTATTGCCTCGAATGGCAACCCACGAAGGAATCCAGGGGAGAGATAGAACTTCCGAGAGTTGTCGATTCTCTGCCCCCTGTGCGTGAGGCCACGTTCAACCAGATGTTGTTCGTGGCCTATGAGTGCGGCAACAAGAACCTTCCTCTGCTCAACAGGCTGGGAATGGACGGCCGTGATCGTGAGCAAAGCGTCAGGCCTGCATGCGCGGATTTGTTCAATCTCATGGTGGAGGGAATGAAATTGCCCGAGCACGGAAGCGAGATCGGGCGGATCGTGGACGAACATGATTACTCTCTCGTAGATTTCCCGATAGTGGCCCACGTTCTGGACTTCCCGAGAATCTCACGAGCGCCGAAGCTTCCAGCGGACTCCTCGAAATATGGGCCGGAATTCTCAACGAAAGCGATGGTCGCCTACTGTCAGTTCTACAATTCATTGGTGACCCACGGTTCGGATTTCTTCCGCAAAGGTAGATCAAGGTCTTCATACGACAGCCAGATGCAGGGTCTCCTCATGAACTTCTTGCCGCATCCTCAGCATGTGCTTGTCGGGGATGTTGTCGAGATAGGTGAGCTCGTCAGAGCGCGTGATCTGGAATGGTTCTACCGTTTGGGAGTGGACGGAGAAGACATGAGCACATCAATGAAGTCAGCGACTGCGGACCTGATGAACCTAGCATCCTGCACAAAGGATCCCCGGATTGTGGAGCTAGCTACCAGAGCCGCACAGAGCGGCAGAGTTGGAGCCAGACTGACCGCCGGGGAACATCTTGTTCTTCGGAAATCGGTCTCGAAGCAAATCTGGGGAGAGCCGGGATAGCCCAGGCGCTACATCACATGGAGACGGATTCTCGACAAACGGCCAGCCCATTTAGCTCGCCGCATCGCTGGCCCGGAATTTACCCGCAAAGATTACTGGCTATGCCCAATGAAACATGGATGGACAATTCTGCCCGTTGGTTCATTGATATGTGCCGCCTCGGGCATAGCCCAATTGTCTTGCGTGCTGTCCGATGCCCGTAGCCCGCGCGATCTCCATGCTTTGGGCAACAGCATCGCTCTGAGTCGCACCTTCCTGGCCTTCTGACATGAATGACCGCGCGCAACATACCAGTACCATGAAAGGTTCAAGACGCATGACGCAAAACAAATCCACGCCTGGCGATACGAAGACGGGTGTGCGGGACCGATACGGCGACGAAGACTTAGTCGCCAGACCTGCAATAGCATCCGACGCCTGTCATGACCCTACGGTCCTTGCGGAATCCAGCATCGCATCGAAGGACCTCCTGAGCGATGCGAGATCTGTTTGCAGGTAGACGTACCGCTCCTTCGAGAAGTTCTGAGTCGCTGGCCCGAGGTTCTCTCTCACCGCACTTGCGCAGAGGCGCATCAGTCCCTCCAAGAAATCCAAGTCCTTCTTCTCAATTCGATTTGCCATCGTTCCCGCGTCGATTATCTGTCTCGCCTTCTCCAGACATCCAGCCAGAACTAGCGCCTTCATTCCGTCGTCTGTGAGCACAAAGGGTTCTGAGATTTGGGCATTCGATCTCTCAGATTCGCTTTCGGTATTCAGTTCAGAAGGTTTTCTCATCCCATCCACTTCCTTGTAGCTCTTGTCTGTCATTGTTGTCGCGCCCTTAAGTCACTGCTGACGGAGCTGCCTATTCTGCTGAGGCGAAATCGTAAGACCGTTAAATCCTCTATCATATCATCTCCCTCATGACCCAGATGGGTAGGAACCCGCACGGGGAACAAGGATTCTGCCGAGCAGAGCGCGCTTAAGCAAGCATCCGTGTTCTTGAGACATGCACCAACCCGAGTCACCGCACGAACGTTCTCTCAAACGCAGTCCTGTGCTCTTTGCGCGTCAAAAGGCCTACGACATGCAGAGAGACCTGCCCGTGGGCTTAATCGCGCGCG
>Ga0315296_10005160_pt1 | contig 10497 bp, 4 predicted proteins | sample YL17G14_18_MG_FD_203921 | JGI IMG/M metagenome (GOLD analysis project Ga0315296, IMG submission 203921) | Sediment microbial communities from Yellowstone Lake, YNP, Wyoming, USA - YL17G14_18 | ecosystem: Environmental > Aquatic > Freshwater > Lake > Sediment | place: USA: Wyoming | collected... | reverse complement strand
TCCAGTTTCCGTTGCTGGTGTCATCGTCCCAGTCGCGCTCAGCACGGTCCATCTGAACCACGATTTTGACCCGGTCGGTAGAGCCAGCGACCTCCATCTCGTTCAAATCATCTATGCCGGCACTCTCTAGGTTATTATCGGCATCAAGGTAAACCATAAATAGCCAGTCCACCTCATAGCTAGAGGCACTGGCGGCTATCGCTGCCTGGATATTCAGTAGACCATATCCGTCTATATTGTTGTTGGCGACCACAGAAGTAGCTGTTGACTGGAGCAGGTTTCTAACCGCTGCTGGATGACCTTTTAGCTCAGGCTTAGCCTCAAGAAGAAGAGCGGTTGCCCCAGCAGCAATGGGGCAAGCCATACTTGTTCCGTGCATCACATAATAGTCTGCTGGACCTGTGCCATTTAGGTTCAAGCCATCGTTGTCAATAATGCTTGCGTCATTGGCACCAGGCCAAGTGTAAACATTTGTATCCCTAACTGAGATTATGGCGCTGCCCGGGGCAACGATGTTTGGCTTCTGTGGCGCTCCACTATCCACCCTCGGTCCGCGGCTACTAAAGGAGGTCATGGTGTTTACTGTTTCTTCAGGGTTGACATACCAATAGACATCCCCTTGGTAATTAGTCCAGTTCTTTCTGGTGGTATAAGCGCCAACGGCTATAGCTTTCTCGGCATCTGCCGGTGAGGCCAAGGTGTAAAACGGGTCAGGGTTTTGGAATTCCACCGAAGCCCCGCTCTCGGCAATACCCTCAAAGTAGATGTGGAAGAACTGGTTAGTGTCCGAATTATTGGTGACCTTCAGATAGTAGGTTGGATTTCCCCACGGCAGGTAAAAATACCAACCAGCTTCGGGACCGTAACCGGAAAGCTCGTGCTCGGTGCCCTTCCAGCTCTCCTCTTGAGCACCTGCCCAGGTGTCTGCCAACGCCGCCTGGGCAGAATTATAGTATTCCAGAATCAGGTCATTGCTATTTGCCACACCGTCATACCAGACCAGGTTAAACCCGAGACCGGCATTTGCCCCATTGGAGCCGGTAACATTAACCTGGATGAAGCCGGTGGTGCTGTTGGCGTTCACTGTGCCTGAATAATGCTCGTCATTATTGGCTTCATTTCCCGCCGAGATAAAAACTACGGCTCCCTTACTAAAGGCGTAATCCACAGCTTGGGAACTTTCCCTGGTTCCATCATGGTAAGAATCCCAGCCGCCATAACTCATGGTTATGATGTCAGCGTCATAGGTATCTACTGCCGCCTTAATGGCATTAACCATAGCATCAAGCGAGGCAGTGCCGTTGGCATCACTACCAATCTTAAGGAATATAAGGTCAGCGTCTGGCGCCATCCCCTTATACTGGTGAGTGGCTCCGGCTGATTGTGTTCCCTGCCCTACCACTGAGCCGGTGACATGGGTGCCATGACCACTTACAGTATTGGCAATGGTATTATCCAGCACCGGCCAGTTTGAGTAGTCTTTGCTTGCCACTGGCGCTGGGATATCAGGGTGAGTGGTGTCCAGTCCAGAATCAAGCACGGCTATCCTGACCCCGGTACCATCATAGCCCGAGTTCCATACATCATCAGCGTTTATCTTTATTGCCGCCAGGTCATTCTGCGGCTCAAGGAGCTGCTCTGCAGTGTCTAGCTGAACAACGTAATCCTTGCCCGCCAGCTCATCAAGCTTGTCTACAGGCATGTCAGCAACGATAAACCCGGTGGGATACTCATCCACCGGAGGTATCCAGGAATCGGGATATGGGGTAATGCCCATCGCCTGTAGCTCATCTATTTGCGATGGCGTTGGCTCTTGAGCAAGGTGGATAAATATCCTCTGCATGCCCAGGTTTTCTGTCCTCATGCCCCTGGTCTCCATCATGCCCAGCTCATCGGCTGTTGGTGGGACTTGCTGACAGCGCATCTTGGCACTAACCTGTAACTTGAGCAGAGAGGCGACCTTTGACCCAGGCTCAACTGCCTGCGGTGAAATTGCCCGGCTACCAGTTACAGGTGGCAGGGAAACTGCGTGGACACCGGGCATACTGCTGAAGGTAAGTAACAGTAAGACGAAAATTGTGCCGATAATCTTTGCCATTTTTTTCACGGTAACCTCCTTTTGTTGTCGGCAGATTTGTGGACAGATGGCACTCACCCTAGCACAAAAATGCCTATTTCAAATAAACAAACTGACCATAACGTGGCACCTATCCTGCCTGGGGCTCAAGCACCTGCTCTGCGGTATCAAGCCGCACTATATAGTCTTTGCCCGCCAGTTCATCAAGTTTATCTATGGGCATATCAGCTACCAGGAATCCAGTGGGATGCCCACCTACAGCCGGTATCCAGGAATCGAGATACAGGGTGATGCCCATCGCCTGTAGCTCATCTATCTGCGATGGCGTCGGCTCTTGGGCAAGGTGGATAAATATCCTCTGCACGCCCAAGTTTTCTGTCCTCATCCCCATTGCCTTCATCTGCTCCAGTCTCTCCGCTGTCGGGTCAGCGAGCTGTTTCTCCCTCAAATCTATTTGAAGGAGAAGCAGGACGCTGACCTTACTCACTTTTATCTCCACCTCCTGAGCATATAAATATGGCTCACCATCCTTGGTTATCCTGACGAGCCCGGTAACCTTTATCGGGCACCCGACATCACCCAGAGGGTCAAGACCAGCCGGTTTCCCAGTAACATAGAGCCAGCCGGTAGCATCCTGTACCAGCCAGTCGCTGCGGGTTACTGGTGGGCTGCCAAAGCCCGCCTTCCACCCCTGATACTTCCCCTCAATTGTAACTACCTTCCCGTCGTAGACACCGGGGGTTGCCCTTATATCCCCGATGGTGGCTTCGGTGGGCAGGGGCGACGAAGGCGGAGCTTGCTGACAGGCAGCCATTAAGACGAGAGCCAAAAAAGCAGCCGATAAGATTAGTCTACCGGTTAACGGCCTATCCATCGCTCTCTCTTTCCTGCTTGCGCTTCGTCGCTGGGCATATTTCCCCTAGCAATTAAAAACTGCCCGGTATAGGCTGAGCTTAATCTGCCCAAGTATTTAGTACGCCTTTCTCCTAGCTACTAAGGAGATAATTATCCCAACCAGAATCACCCCACCTATTACTCCCCATAAAATAGGCCAGTTGCCAGGCTCGGCTGGTGCTGACGGTGGCGCTGGTGGTGCCGGTGGTGCTGGAGGTGCTGGTGGCGCTGGCGGCGCTGGCTCAGGCGCTGGTTCAGGTGCCGGGGGTGCTAGTGGTGCTGGTGGCGCTGGCGGCGCTGGTGGCGCTGGCTCAGGCGCTGGTGGTGCTGGTGGCGAACCTTCTATAGTTGCGGTCACATTTAATTCTGTTACCTCACCGCTATGCCACACAGCCGTCTGCCCGGTAGGAACACCGTTAACATAGAAGGTTAGGGTAGTTCCGTCGGCTACATTGCCTTGGACAATGAGCTTTGGCTCTAGTGGATTTGAGCTACCATATTTACCTTCTTGAATGACTACTATAGGGTTGTTGCCAACACCGGTCTGAACCCCCTCTCCCCTTGCCTCCACTTGAGTCCCCGCTGGCGCCGGGCTACCATTTATCGCGACCGTGCCATAGAAGGCGTGGGGCAGTGCTGGGATTGCTTGGGCGTAAACCGGGGGAGCAAAAATGGTTAGGGCTAATAGCACAGCCAGAAACATGAAGGCAATCGTCTTTGTTTTCATCTTTCCTCCTTTCTCAAATTTTGTTATTTTTGCTTTCATCTCTTCCCTCCTTTAATTGTTAATCAAGTGATGGCTGTATCGGGGTGATAGTAAACCCAGCCAGAGTACAGTCATTCTGCATATAAATCCAGTAGCCTTCACCAACCAGCATATCTTGGTTGGTATAGGTCTGACCGGAGGAATAGGTCCAATCTGAGCTGTTCATCGATGGGCTAATAACCTGGGAGTAACCGGGTAGGTTGGTCGGGGTGTTGGCTACCGATTTCACCGCGTCATCTACGTGCTTAGTCTCCAGGTTGGCTAGACCTATCAGGTTCCACCCATCATATAAAGCCTTGGTCGGCGTGGATAGGTCAGTGGCGTTGTACTTCAGCACCACGGTAGCAGCAGTGTTCATCTTAATATAGATAGCGTCGCACGGCTCCAGCTCATAGCCAGTGGTTACCTGCTCCCAGTAAGTGCCATCGGAGTCAGCATCATTGGTGTCATACCAGTAGGCGATGGTCATCTTGGCTGAGTCCACTGCCTCATCAATGGTATCGCATGAAGCATCAAGGATTATTGGCGTTGACAGGGTGTTCCAGCCAACACTCAGACTTATCGCTCGGGAATAGTAGGCAGCGTTATCAGCAATAACATCGGCTTTGGGCTTATACAGCCACTCGTAATAGGTAACCCGGTCGGTGATATTGTCGCCAGTGCCGCCCGGGTTGGATACATCAACACTGGCGCCGGTAGCCGCAGTGTAGGTTGGCCCAGAGGCGTTGCCCCACCAGTTATACTTGGCATTTACCGTTGATACCGAAGAGCGAACATTTATCCCGTAGCTGGTGTTATCATAGATATCGTTGTAGTTAATAAGGTGGCTGGCGGAGGTAAGCTCCATGTCAATGCCGTCACCGAGGTTATCAGTGACCATATTCTTCTTGATAGTATAGGCAGTGCCTTTTACATCTATGCCATCTCCATAACAGCCGGTGATGATATTGCTGGTGATGGCGATGGTATCGGTATACTCGTCGTATCCCTGAATACCGTAGCTGGTGGCTTTGGTAATGGTGTTGCCGGTGATGCTGACCGAGGAAACCTTATGAGTGTCATTCCCTCCATCTAGGCATATACCCTTGCCCTTCTGTCCGGTGATGGTATTGCCGCTTATGGTAATGCCGCTTATGGCGTAGCTAGTCGTTGCCGTAATATCAATGGCAGCATCGGTGCTAGCCGGGGGGTCACCCCCGCCATTGGTGAAGGTGTTGTTGCTTATTGTCCCGTTAGTGAAGGCGGCACTTGTCGAAGTGAGCATAATTCCCCGGTTGTATATGTAGTTGAATACGCAGTTCTGCACCGTGATGTAATCGGCTGACTGGTCGTAGATGCCGTAGCTAAAGACGGTGCCGCTTCTCAGCCGGGTGAAGGTTATGCCACTGATGGTAACGCCGTAGGTGGCGCTGCCGGTGGCGGTTATATTCAGCGCTTTATCAACTATAGCGGTGGGGCTGGTCATTGAGCTCCAGCTACTGCCATTATAATTAAGGATAGTATTAGAGATTCCTACAGCGAAGACATTGCTGGCACCACTTCCCCACACCGAATAAAGGTTATTGGTGGTACCACTGGTTAGGGAGCTCCAGCTACTGGCATAACGGAGAATGGTGCCATTATGACCTACGGTATAGACATTGTCTGAAGCAGTTCCCCAGACACCATAGAGGTTATTGGTGGTGCCGCTGGTCAGGGAGCTCCAGCTACTGCCGTCAGTGGACTTGAGGATAGTGCCAGAGGCGCCTACAGCGAAGACATGGGTTGCATCGTATCCCCAGACACCATAGAGGTTATTGATGGTGCCACTGGTCAGGGAGCTCCAGCTACTGCCGTCAGTGGACTTGAGGATAGTGCCAGAGGCGCCTACAGCGAAGACATGGGTTGCATCGTATCCCCAGACACCATAGAGGTTATTGGTGGTGCCGCTGGTCAGGGAGCTCCAGCTACTGCCGTCAGTGGACTTGAGGATAGTGCCAGAGGCTCCTACAGCAAAGACATGGGTTGCATCGTATCCCCAGACACCATAGAGGTTATTGGTGGTGCCACTGGTCAGGGAGCTCCAGCTACTGCCGTCAGTGGACTTGAGGATAGTGCCAGAAGCTCCTACAGCAAAGACATGGGTTGCATCGTATCCCCAGACACCATCAAGGGTATTCACGGTGCCGCTGGTCTGGGAGCTCCAGCTACTGCCGTCAGCAGACTTGAGGATAGTGCCGCCATGTCCTACAGCGAAGACATCACTGGCACCACTTCCCCAGACACCACGAAGGTTGTGGATTGGCCTGAGCGTAGTGAATGAGGCACCATTAACCGACTGCAAGGTGATTGCCTTAGCTACTGTAATCCCACTACCAACCTCATATATGCCATCGCCCAGCTTAACTGTCTCGCCAGGCAGAGCATTACTAATGGCGTTCTGTACATAATCCCCGCCATGATAGCCGTCATTTTCAGCTACCGGGGAGGTTGAGGTCGGGGCGTAGGTATTGACCAAATTGTTATTGGTGTCATAAACTGAAACCGCCGGGGCAACGGTTACCGCCCAGCTTGCCGAGGTATAGCTGCTAGCTGAAGCAGTGATAGTATGGGTTCCGGCGGTGGTATCCTTGTAAAGGAATGAAACCTGACCCCCGTCCGACGAAGGTATAGTGGCTGAGCTTATTTGAGAGCCGACTGCGGAATAAAACTTCCCCGTGCTTGAGGTTGAGCTCAGGCTCGCCGTCAGGTCACTGCTTGGCGCCTTTTTATTTCCATACTGGTCCTGAAGCTGAAGATATATTGCACTTGAGTACATATTTACCATGGTGGCATCATCAGAATAGGTGCCACTACTGTTGGCAAATCCCAGTTTAGTTGCGGTGTCGGCAGTTACCGCATAGCCGGTAGCTGCCAAGGTATATTGCGGCTCGGCACTGGTATATATCTTCACCTTGGCAGCGGAGGCAGAGGTAGTGGGGTTTACCAGCCCAAAGCCGTTGCGGAAATAGACATATACCTTAGAGACATATTCAGGGACAGTAGTGCTGTTAGCCACTGACTGAGGCACAGTGAGTGTCACGGTGCGACTATCGGGGTGGCAGGTGGGATTAACGTTACAAGCTGTCAACGAATAAGTACTCGCGCTGCCATCGGCATCTACTTGTACCTGGTTCTTGTTGCCCAACGCCGGAACAGTAGTTCCTGAGGGGAAAATAACGGTGATAGTGCCTGAATCTGCTGCCAGAGCACCACTGGAACCCACGGTGAATTCAAACTTATATTCCGCTGCCGCGCCGACGGTAGCCGGATTTTGGTAACCTGAAAGATGGTCAACAAGGGTAACCGCCGTGCTACCCAGGTAGAAGTAATTGGAGTAAACAGGGGTGGTGTCCTGGCTCGTCTCCACCTTTATCCGGTAGTAGCACAGAGCACCAGCCGTAGTCTTGCTCTGTGAGGCGCTGTGTATGTCGGCACCGGTCTCAAACTTGACATAGGGTGAGGCGCCGGCGGCAATATCAACCGGGACTTTTAACCTCACCCGGTAGCTACCAACATCAGGGGCAGTATAGCAATCGGTATAACCAATGGTCGTGGTTAGTGCCCCGTCAGGGTCAACCGCCACATAGGTCGCTGCTATTGAGCTGGGTAGGGTGAAGGCATACCCTGAACCTTCTTCCCCTGCCATTGCCGTTGTCCCATCGGGGAAGGCTACGGTAATCGTGTCTACACCACCGGTCAGGGCAGTGGTTACCGTGAAGTGGATAATATATTCTAGGGCAGTGCTGGTTTTATTAAGGGCGGTATCATCTGATAATTCCACCCATGCATTGCTGACACTGGATGCTTGGGCTCGTTCCATAACAGGGAAAGGTGACAGCACCATGCCCAAAGCCAGGATAGCCACCAGCAACCTAGGAACCATTTTCCCTTTCATCATATCGGTTGTCAGCCTCATGCCTCGGCTTGATGTAGCCTAACTTTTTACCACTACCTCTTAGGCTCCCCTCCTTCTGGCTACCAAGAAGATAATCACGCCCACTACGAGTACTCCAGCCATTATGCCCCAGATGAGAGGCCAGTTAACCACCGGTGCCGGAGGGGATGTCGGTGGTGGGGGTGGTGGAGGGACTGGCTTTTCCTTCACAGTGAATGAACCACTAAGTCCGTCAATCTCTACAGAATAAATCCCAGCCATATCCTTTGCCGCAGTGAAGGTTACCTCTTCACTGGCACCAGCGTTAAGAGTTACCCCCTTAGTTGCTTCTACCACACCATTTGTCTTGAGCGTCACCTCATAGCTACCAGCACTGTCACCGGTGTTAGTGATTACCACGCTGATAGTTACCGTTTCTCCGATATAAACCTCACTTGGTGATATAGAGAGCTTACTGCTGGCGAAGGCAGCAACCCTTGCCAGAGTGGCGAAGGCATGTTCGTCGGATACCGCCAAATTACCAGCGGCATCGCTTGACCTGACCCTGAAGTAATAGGTGGTAGCGGGGGTCAGGTCAGTTAGGCGGACAATATGGTCCATCACCAGTGCCGTGTCCAGAGGCGACAGTTCGCTCGGGCTTGCCCAGTGCTCTACCTGACTGTCACTCCCTTCATCTGTCTTCCAGCTAATATCACCACTGGTTTTAGTGATGTTAGACACTGATATATCTGAAATTATGGGAGGCGTAGTATCACGCGCTCCCCCTCCACCTCCGCCTCCGCCAGGAGGCGGTACAGTGATAGTTGCCGTAAGGTTTAGCTCGGTTACCTCACCACTATGCCATTCGGCAGTCTGGCCAGCCTGAACGCCATTTACATAGAAGGTTAGGCTAGCGCCATCAAGTATACCCCCTTGAACCACCAGCTTCGGTCCCATCGGGTCTGGACTGCCGTAAACACCGACAGCAGTGGTCACTATAGGGTTACCCTCAATACCGGTCCTGACTCCTTCCCCCCTGGCTTCAACTCGGGTTCCAACCGGTGCCGGGCTATCGTTTATCTTAATTGTACCGAAGAAGGCGTGAGGCAATGGTGGTACATCCTGGCCATAAGCCGGGGTAGCACACAGCATCAACAATATAGCCAGCGTTACAAAGGCAATTACCTTTGTTTTCATGCTCAGCTCTCCCCAAGGGCGGCTCCACTTCAGTGGAGCCGCCCCTAACTATGTTTACATATCCAGCGATACTGGAGTGAAGGCAAAGCCGGCTAGTATGCCGTCATTAAGCATAAATACCCAGTAGCCTTTATTTGACATCATCCAGCCGTCAGGTGGTTCACCTTCGCCATTCCAGTCAGCAATAGCTCCGCCGGTGTAAATCCAGAATGGCTGGTTCACCGGTGGACTGACCACCAATTTGTATCCAGTTAGCCCACCGCTAACCTCCTCAACACTTACCAGGGCTTGATTAGCCTTTAACCCACGACCAGCTAAGTAAGCCAGACTGACTAGGTTCCAGCCTGAGCGTAGCTGCTTGGATGGCACTGAGAGGTTCGGGCTATAAAGTATAGGTGCTATGTCAGCCGAAGCCATCCTGACATATATGGCATCACATGGCTTTAGTACGTAAGCACTGGTGAGTGCCACCCACGCCTGAGTCTGACTATCAAAGTAATAGGCTGGGCTAGTAGCATGGAGGTTAAGTCCGTCACCCAAGGCAACATACTCGCCCCAGGTATCACAAGCCGGGTCAAGGGCTATCGGCGTGGAGATAACGTTCCAGCCAGCACTGACATGGACCATTGAGAATCCAAAGTAGGCAATATTGTCGCCAAGCACTGTCTGGAATACCCTAGTTAGCCATGGCTGATAGTCTATGTTGCCGACTACTTTGTTACCAACGCCACCGGGATTGTTGTTTGCCTCCTTGGGTCCGCTTATATCACTCCACCAGTTGTAGCTAGCGTCAGCATCACTACCTACAGCCAGTATCTCTAATCCTGTAGTGTTATTGGTGATATCATTGAGTTGAATAGTAGCATCGGCTACAACTGCCAGCAGCTTGATACCGATCTGGTTGCCTGAGATAGAGTTCCGCTCAATAATTAGGGTACCGCCAGCAACCACTTCATCCACTTCTATGCCGATTATGCTTCCGGTGACACCCTGTATGGTATTATTGCGAATGCGGAAGGTATCAACAGGCCTCACCTTGATAATCTTTATGCCAAAGTCGGTATAACCAGTAATGGTCAGATTTTCTATGGTAACATTGCTGCCGGTTAGCGCACCTATGGTTATGCCACCCATGATAATCGTCCCCGCGGTACCGCTGATGGTTATCGGTTTGTTAATAGTTACATTCCCAGCGTATGTTCCCGCTCCCAGCACTAGGGTGCCACCGGGCGGGGTGGCGTCAACCTCAGCTCCCAGATTACCCATTACCGTGGTAAAGCTCCAGGAGTAGGCTGAGGCTAATGGATTGCCAGCAGCATCAGTAATAGCCGTGCTCAGGGTGGCAGTATAGGTGGTGTTAGGAGTCAAGTTGGCACTGGGAGTAAAGGTAGCAGTATAGGTGCTGCTATTATAGGCAACACTGCCTGATACCGGTGTCGTGCCAGCTTTCAGAGTAAAGTTACTGGTGGTAATAGTCGATGCACTCATCGCCTCACTGAAGGTTGCCGTCACCACTGTGTTCACGGCGACACCAGTAGCCCCAGATGCCGGTAATACACTAACTACCGTGGGTGGAGTGGTATCAGGTGGTGCCACTGTGGCAAAGCTCCACGAGTAGGCTGAGCCTAGTGGTGTGCCATAAGTATTGGTAATAGCCGTGCTCAGGGT